>ERZ795056.280-NODE-280-length-68396-cov-18.061252_pt1 | contig 68396 bp, 67 predicted proteins | sample MGYA00375140_ERZ795056 | MGnify/ENA primary metagenome ERZ795056 (study PRJEB30185, sample SAMN05720227) | activated sludge metagenome | isolation source: Anaerobic digester | place: USA | collected 2015-03-09 ...
CACCGTGAGCCACACCGCACCATCCCCCTCCGTCTCGCACGCTGCGCGTGCGATCTACCTCGCCCTGCCATGCAGGTGGAGGCAAGATCAGAGCAACGAAGGGGAATTGCCTCCATCAGTGCGAAGCACTGGGGGAGGTGGATCGCCGCGTCTTCGCGGCGAGACGGAGGGGGCTCTTTCCCTCGAATCCGCACCACCCTCTCTCCGCGTCCGACGCTTCGCGTCGAACCCCAGACGAAAGTCGGGACCCAGAGCATCAAGGGTGATCTGCGTAACAGGCCTGCATAAGCAGCCTTGGATCCCGACGAGCGCCGGGACGAGCGGCTTTGTGAGTCCGCCGAACAAAAACACGGCCGCCTAAGCAGCCGCGCTCAAAATCAAAACCCACCCCAACCCGCCATCCCGCGAGAACGCGCCCTCACGCCCGCTTCTCACTTTCCGCGATCAGCCGGTCGATATGCATCCGGATATGCGCCGCCTCCGCCGCCGTGTTCGCCAGCCCGATTGCGCGGTCAAAAGCCTCCCGCGCCTCCCGCCTCCGGCCCAGCATCAGCAACAGTCCACCCCGCGCGCCATGAAAATGGAAATACCCCGCCAACCGCTCTTCCAGCGGCTCGATCATGTCGAGCGCCGCCTGCGGTCCCTGTGTCTTCGAAACCGCTACTGCCCGGTTCAGCGTCACCACCGGCGATGGTTGCAGATGCTCCAGCGTCGCATAAAGCGCATCGATCCCGGTCCAGTCCGTATCCGCAAACCGCCTGGCCCGCGCATGCAGAGCCGCAATCGCCGCCTGCACCAGATAGGCGCCCGTCCGCTTGTGCCGCATCGCCTTGTCGATCAGCGCAAGACCTTCCTGGATCAGCTTGTCCCGCCACAACGAACGGTCCTGGTCTTCCAGCAGCACTGCCTCGCCATTAGCGTCAAACCGGGCCTCGCTCCGCGAATGCTGCAACAGCATCAACGCCAGCAACCCCATCACCTCCGGCTCAGTCTGGAACATGCGCAACAGCAACCGGCCCAACCGTATGGCCTCATCCGCAAGATCAGCCCGCGCCTCCTCCCTGGGTCCTGCCGAATACCCCTCGTTGAAAACGAGGTAGATCATCTGCATCACCGCAGCCAAACGCTCGGATCGCTCGACCGCGCCCGGCGTCTCGAACGCGACCCCGGCATCAGCCACCTTCGCCTTCGCCCGCGTGATCCGCTGCTCCATCGCCGCTTCACTGACAAGAAACGCCCGCGCGATCTGCTTCACCGTCAGCCCGGAGACCACCCGCAAAGCCATCGCGATCTGCTGCGTCGCCTGCAGGTCCGGATGACAGCAGATGAACATCAGCCGCAGCACGTCATCGCGATACTGGCTGTCGTCCAGCCGCTCCGCCATCGGCGTTTCGACGTCTTCGATATCGGAAACCTGCGCCTCGTCCGGCATCGGCGCCTGCCGCGATGTCTTGCGCACGGCATCGAGCGCCGCATTGCGCCCCACCATTATCAGCCACGAAGTCGGATCGCGTGGCGGCCCGTTGACGGTCCAGTTCCGCAGCGCCCGCAGGCACGCTTCCTGATAGGCTTCCTCCGCTGTATCAAGATTGCGGAAATAGCGCAGCAGCGCAGCCACGGCCTGCGGCCGGGATGTCGTCAGCGCCCGCTCTATCCACGCCGCGTCCGTCACGCCTCAGCCCGTCTTGCCGGAAGCATAGTCGCGCTCGGTCATATAGGCGCCATCGATCGGCGCGCCCGGCAGGTACAGCTGGATCGGTCGCAGCTCATACGCACCGCCGGGATTGGCCTTGCCCAGCTCGCGCGCGAAGTTCAGGCCCTCTTCCAGATTGGCGACATCGATAATGTAGAACCCCAGCAGCGCTTCCTTGGTCTCGGCATAGGGGCCGTCGATCACGAGATCCTTCTGCTTGTGCAACGTCGTCGCCGCCGACGTCGGCAGCAGGCGGATCGACGGCTTCAGCTTGCCCGCCTTCTCCCATTTCTCATGGACGCCCGAGAGCGCCGTCATCACGGCGTCGTCCTGCTCCTTCGACCAGCCGCAGACCATCTCCTCGTTGTTGTAGCAAAGAACCGCATACATCATCGCTCGCGCACCTCGTTTGACCTAAGGACGCACGAGGATAGCCCGGCCCGACAGGACCTTGCAAAAAGGCTGGAATGTACCCGGCAAAGCCTAGTGGAGACGCTTCATCGCCCGGTCCAGGTCCGTTTTCATGGCCTTCGCGGTGGCGTGGTCCACCGAAGCGCAAAGTTCCAGCGGTCCCATCGCGATGCACAGCAGCGGATCGTCAGCCTTTTCCACCGGCGGCTCGATCGTCAGCTCCGCTGCATCGAACTGGATTCGCCGACCGTTCCGTATCCGCCCCCTGAGCAATAGCGCGAGAAATTCGGTGACTGTCGTCTGCTCAAGCAGCCATTCGCGCTCTTCACCGCCGCTTTCGAACACCAACACAATGCCCTTGCGCCGGCCGGGCTCGATGCGAACCAGTTTCAGCGTCTGCAGCTTGCCATTCGGAACATCCCCACCCTTCGCAGGTGTATTGCTCTTGCGTCGCGCCAAATTCGCCTCCGGACGAAACGACCGTATGCGTGTCGCAACCTCGATGGACCTAGGCATCCCCCTTGGAGCGCAGGAAAATTTCCGAGCTCGATACCGGACCGTTACGTACCATTGACCAGCCAGCCACGGTCGATCGCATATCGCACAACATCGACGCGGCTTCTGAGTTCCAGCTTTTTCGTGGCGCTGCTGCGATGAAACTCCACCGTCTTCACGGCGATGCCGAGCTGGGCGCCGATCTCCTTGCGGGAGTTGCCCCAGGCCATCAGGCGCAGAACCTCCTCCTCGCGTGGTGAAAGCCCGTCCGGGTGCCTGTTCTTCTGCAGGCCTTCAAAGCCCATCGTTCTGGCAATATCGCGTTGCGCTTCAGCGGCGCTATCACTCTTGTCCGCCACGCGTCGGATCGTTGCGACTAACGTATCGACAAAGCGCTGCTGCAGGCGATCAAAGCGCTGTTCATAGGCCTGCTGTTCAAGTTCGATATCCTGCATCAGCACCAGCCCGGCCGATTGTCCGTTTGCATCAACAAAAGGTGTCGAGAACAGGCGCAGCCTTCGCTGCTGGTCGGTATCAGGCAGATAGATAGCGTCTGCGCAATTCATGGTGTGGCCGCCACGCAGCGTACGTTCGCTGGGCCAGTGCGATGGATCGAGCAGATTTCCCCCGTCGTCGAAGACGCGCCACTTCTTGACTTGCTCAGCGTCGCGAGAGGGAATCACATCGCCGAAAATGTCACGCATTGTCCCATTCAACGCGATGAACCGTCCGTTGGCGTCAATCAGGCCAATTGCGACGGGCAGCTTTTCCAGCGCCTCCGCAAGCCACAGGTACTTCTGAACCTCGAAGTCCTGACCGTTCTTCGGATCGTGTCGCGCCAAGGCTAGCCCCCGCTCCCTCGCCCACCCGGAACGACGCAATCTGGAACCGATCGCTTGGCGTTCCTGAGTCGAGCATAGGGCGAAGTTGGCCACCAGCACAGGGCTTGTGGGCGATATCGATCAGAAAGTTCCGGATACCCGAACGGCAAACCACTGCGTTCCCTCCGGGCCGCCCTTCTGTTTGCGCTCTTCAGTGCGCTGCAGCACGTCAGATGCTCGGCTGCCGGCGAAGAAGCTGCGAATGCGTGTCTCTTCCACGTGGAAGATGTTCGTCACCGAAGCGCGTACAGTGACGCCGGGGATTTGCGTGGTTTCGAGGAACAGTTCGAGGCTGCTGCCGGGACGATCGAACGCGATCTCTTCGAGATACTTGTATTCGAACTTGTCCGAAGTGCCCTTCGCGCTTCCGCCCCACGCCGACTTCCAGTCCGGCAATTCCTGACGATACGAAACGTTGTAGGTCCAGTCGCGCTCGTTCGAGAAGCGGCGCGCTTCACCCGTCAGCGGATCGGTCACGTCCGTTTCCTGATACATGCCAGAGAAGCGCACTTCGGCATTCTCGATGAAGCCAGCCAACGGAAGCGTTCCGCGCACTTCAACACCCGTGCGTGTGCCATCTCCGATATTGCCCGGCGCATCATAAGTGCGCAGGTTCGAAGGATCGCACGGCGTTTGTCCGATGACCGAGCAGATGGTGCGCGGAATGAAATCCTGCACGTCCTCGACCTGGTCGTAGAACACCGCAAGCGTCACCGCGCCGCGCTTGCCGAACTTGCGCTCCCACTCTACGCGCGCCTTCCACGTCTTCTCGGGCTCCAGATCGGGATTGCCGATCAGGCTCGATTCATCGACCACATTGATCGACGTGCCGAACTCCGCGAAGTCGAGTTGCGCCACTTCGCGCGAAACGCTGCCGCGAAGCTGATCTGTTTCTCCCGCCTGCCATGTCGCGATCATGCGCGGCTTGGGATATGAGAACTCCCGCTCCTTCACCTCATCGCCCGACTGCTTGATCGTCGATGCCTCATAGATGAAGCCGCTCTCGAGCGTCAGCTGCGGCGAGATCTTCCAGACGTCGGTGATGAAGGGCTCGACCCGCGTCTCCTCGACGCGCGTATCCGAAACAGGCAGCACGGTCGCCACCGGCCCAGCGCCCGTGTCGTTGAAGATATCGAGCGTCACTTCGCGGAAGTTGAACGCACCTTCCATGCCGATATCGATCGTGTGTGCGCTGTTGGGGCGCCATGTCGCAAAGCCCCGCGCCACACGCTCGCCGCCTTCGGTCGTGCGATTGATCGTGCGCAGTGTTGCAAGGCCATCCGGCCCGGCCATGCCCGTCGGTGTGAAGATGTGGAAGACGTCGTCCTGATCGACGCCAGTGAATGTCGCCAGCGCAATACCCTTGACCGAAAGCTCCGGGGAGAACCGGTGCTCCCAATCCGCGCCGACTTCGGCGGTATAATTGTTCGTGTAGTCGACGAAGCCGAAGGTGCCCCGCTCGAACGCGCCGGACGGCGCGAAATCGATCGACCCGATATTGGTCGTGTTCCACGTCGGCGCGATCTGCAGGTTGGCGCCCACCGTATCCTGCGCCGTGGGCCGCCATTTCAGCACGCCCGAGCCCTGCACGCCGATCTGGTTTGGCTGGCCGAACTGCTCGCGATACTTGGTCAGACCGCCAGATGCGTTGCGCACTGCCTCGAAGCTTTCGGTCCGGCCACGCAGGTTGGGCAGCTGGAAATCGAGCGTCACATCCGCCGTCTCGCCCAACGAGAAGGATTTCGTGACCTGAAACTGCCCGCCGATCCGTTCGGAGTATTGCAGCTCGCGCAAATCCACCACCCAGGTGCCGGGCGAGCCGCCCGTCTTCACCTGCTTCAGCACCACGTTGACCAGCTGCGTCTGTCCCCGGACGTCGACGTTCGAGGCAGAGCCGGAGATCAGCTCGATCCTCGCGACCGAATCCGCCGGGATACGCTTGAGCTGTTCGGAGATGAGCACTTTAGACGAGGGCCGCTCGCCATTCACCAGCACGTTGCCCGCTGTCGCGCCAAAGCCGCGCAATACCTCGCCGTCTTCAATCTCGAATCCCGGCACGCGGTTGACCATGTCGGCGGCCGTGACCGGGTTGTACTGCTTGAAGAAGGCGACATCGAAGATCTGCACGCCTTCAGACGCGGCGCGGGGGGCGGGCTGCGTCGGCTGTGTGGGCGCCTGCTGCGCCATCGCCGCCGGGCTCATGCCCGCGGCAAGCGCAATAAGTCCGATCGCCCGTTTTACCGGGCGCCTCAGCTTGACGCCGTCCATTGCCGTCCTCCCCGACGTATGTAAGTTCGTTTTCTGAACTCAGTCTCGGCTGGTTCCCGGATACGGTCAATTGCCACGGGGACTCGCGCGCGGACACGAACACGGGAGGTTCACGTGCGATGGAGTGAGATCGACACCATTCCCTGCCCGCTCGCACAGGCCATGTCGGTCATCGGCGACAGCTGGACCCTGCTTATCCTGCGCGATGCGATGCGGGGCGCGCGGAAATTCGACGAGTTCCAGCAATCGATACGTGCATCACGCGCTATTGTATCCGAACGCCTCGGCCACCTTGTCGAACATGGTGTGATGGAAAAGGTACAGTACGAAGCGCACCCGCCGCGCTTCGAATATCGCCTCACCGATCGCGGCCGCGCGCTGCAGCCCGTCATGATGACCATGGCGCACTGGGCGGAGACGCACATGCCCAAACGCGTCCGCCCGCCCAACCGCCGCCACACCGCCTGCGGACATAAGTTTCACCCGGTCGTCACCTGCTCGGAGTGCGGAGAAACAGTAACGCCGGAGACCATCGTGTTCGACAGATCTTTGGCGTCTTCTGGATCCAGGTAAAAGGGCGAGGGGCGGGCCGCGGGAGGACGAAGATGCGGTCGCACTAGACGATCCCATTCCGGACGGGGGCCGGGACCGGCAGGCCGCAATCGGTGCGGCCCGCCTCTCTATCCGCTTGCACCGGGGAGGCGCGGCGGAATTCGTGTTGCTAGAAGCTCCCTCTCAGAGTGACGCCATAGGTGCGCGGATCGCCGAGAAGGCCGGCATAGTAGCCCGAGCTGGAACCGCCAGCGTTGAGCATCTCGAAGTAATCCTCGTCGAGCGCGTTGCGGGTCCAGCCATAGAAATCCCAGCCGTCATCGCCACGGAAGCCGGCGCGGGCATTCACCAGCGTGTAGCCGTCGATGTTGAGATAGTCGGACTCGGTGGCGCTGGATGAGAATTCCGAGCGGTAGCTGGCGTCGAGCGCGATGAAGAACTCGCCCTGACGTTTCGCGAACTCGCCGTCGACCTTGTATTCGCCGCCGAACGAAGCAGCCCAGAGCGACAGGCCCGGCAGGCGCGTGCCCGAAGCATCGACGAAGCCGATGGCGCCGCCCGAGTCTTCCAGCGCCGGAGGCGCCTCAGTGAAGCTCTCATACTTGCCGTCGGTGTAGGCGAGGTTGCCATTCAGGTTGAAGTTGTCGTTGACGCGCCACGACCCGTCGAACTCGACGCCCTGCACCAGCACTTCGTCTGCGTTGGCGAGATAGCCGCGCAGCGTGCCCGACTGGTTCGATGAAACGCTGACTTGGAAGTCGTTGATCGTGGTGTGGAAGGCCGTGATGTTGGCGACCACGCCCGGGAACGGCTCTGTCTTCAGGCCGATCTCGATATGCTTGGTGTCTTCCGGCTTGATCGACGCCAGCTCGAGGACAGGCTGGTTGGCGCTGTCGAGCGGGATGCCATTGTTGTTCAGGCCGAACGTCTTGAACGCCGTCGAATAGGTTGCGTAGGCGTGATAATTGTCGGCGATGTCGTAGGCGACCGTCAGCTGGCCGGAAACGTTGTCGTCCTCGCCTTCCGATTCATAAGACAGCGGGGTCAGAATGCTGCGCTGCAGGTTCCAGCCCGCCGTGTTCGGCGCATACTGCGTGCCGCCATAGGTGCGCGAGCGATAATAGCCGCTCTTCTCGTCGAAGTTCACGCGCAGACCCGGCAGGATGCGGAGCTTGTCGCTCACCTTCCATTCGAGCTGGCCGAACAGAGCCTGGCTCGTGTGGTCCGAACGGATCTCGACGCGTTGGCCATAGCCTGTCAGCGCGCCTGCAAGACCGAGCGCCTGGTTGGCGTTCGTCGGGTTGGTCAGCCAGCGCCACGCCGCCGAGCCCTGCTCTTCACGGCCGAGCGTCTTGGTCACCTGGTTGAACCAGAAGGCGCCGACGACGTAGTTCAGGTTCTCGCCGAAATCGCCCGCGTAGCGGACCTCTTGCGACCACTGGTAGGATTTCGACGGGTTCTGCGACAGCGTGCGGATCGGCAGGCCGAGGAAGTCGCGATCGTTTGAAGGATCCCAGATCCAGTAACGCCAGGCCGAGATCGCCGAAAGCGTACCGCCGCCAACATCCCAATCGACGTTCAGGGCGACGCCGCCGAGATCAGAGTTGGAGCGGTGCGGCGTGTCGAGGTCGGTGACACGATCGAACGGATTGGTCGAAGGCGGGGCGTAATTGTAGTACGCCGCCTGCGCTGCGTACTGGCGGTTGAGCGGGCGCTGCGTTGGCACGACGCCGGCAAACACCTGCGCGTAACCTTCGGGGCGCTGCACGGTGTTGTCCGCCGACAGCTTGATGTCCAGCGTATCGCTGGGCCGCCACAGCAGCTGGGCGCGTGCGCCAATATTGCTGATGTCGTTGAGATCATCTTGATCGGTCGTGTTCCACAGCACGCCGTCGCGCTGGGTGCCGGAGAACGACACGCGGTAGGCCACATTGTCCGTCAGCGGGCCCGTGGTCGTGGCCTTGGCCTGGAAGTAGCCGAGATTGCCGTAGCTGAGCTCGACATCAGTCGATGGCGTGAACTCAGGCGCCTTGGTCGTCACGTTGATCGCGCCGGCGGTGGTGTTCTTGCCGTACAGCGTGCCCTGCGGGCCGCGCAGGACTTCGACCTGCTCGATATCGATGAAGTCCATCACCGCCGAAGCCGGGCGGGCAAAATAGACGCCGTCGACATAGAGACCGACACCCTGCTCGATACCGTCATTGGTGAGGCCGAACGGAGCGCCAAGGCCGCGGATGTTGACCTGGGTGTTGCGCGGGTTGGTCGAATAGAACTGAACCGACGGGACAAGCTGGTTCAGCTTGCCGATGTTGAAGGCGCCCGTATCGGCCAGGAAGTTATCCGAAAGCACGGACACCGGGATCGGCACGTCCTGGACGTCTTCCTCGACACGGCGGGCCGTCACGATCACCCGGTCGCCCGGCTGGATGGCGGCCGGCACAGCCTGTTGGTCATCGGCGCTCGGACCAGCCGGGTTGGCTACGGTTTCCTGCGGAACTGGCGCATCGGGACCTGCTTGGGCAAAAGCCGGCGCGGCCGAGAGCAACGCAAGTGCAGCAAAGGAAATTCCGTGGCCAAAACGGTTACTCGACTGATACCGTGTAGTTTCGACAACGCGCGTCATGGTCCGTCCTCATGCATAGCGCAGCAATCCCCGCGCCCTTCACAAACAGACAACCTTAAACACGACTAATCAGGTAGTATTACTTGGCTTTAGATTTTCTAGCCCAACCAAGGCTTGTTAAATGCGAGCTGGAATTCAGCTCCCTCAGGAAGCTGTAACCCCGACCTCCTTCGGCAATGGCGTTAACGGCCCTTTTTCCTCGCCGGTCGCGCCCCCACGTGGTAGCTTCCGCGACGTTCAGAAACCTAAGGACATCCGCCCTGCCCGCAGTTCGCAGCTCCAAGACCGGCAAGAGTTCAGTCTCGAAACCGGCCGCCACCCCGCCCAAGCCGGCCACACCCGATCCGCTCGAACTGGCCCGCCTGGTCGCCCAGCAGCTCGACGACGACAAGGCCGAGAACATTCTCAACATCCCGCTCGCCGGAAAATCGCCGATGGCCGACGCCATGGTCGTGGCTTCCGGCCGTTCGGCCCGTCACGTCGCCGCGCTGGCGGACCACGTCTCGCGCAAGCTGAAGGAAGTGGGCGTCGGCACGGTCCGTGTCGAAGGCCTGCCGAATGCCGACTGGGTGCTGATCGATGCGGGCGACATCATCGTCCACATCTTCCGCCCCGAAGTGCGCGAGTTCTACAATCTTGAGCGCATCTGGTCGTCAGACGCCCCGCCGACCGCGCGCGCCGCTACCGCCAACTAGGCGCGAGCGCCCCACGTGCGCATCCGTATCCTCTGCGTAGGACGCATGAAGGACGGACCCGAGCGCGAGCTTGTGGACGACTATCTCACGCGCGCGCAAAAGAGCGGGAAGTCGCTCGGCTATCGCGCCGTCGAGGAAATCGAGATCCCGTCCAGCACAAAGGATGACGAGGGCACGCGCCTGCTGGCGAAGCACGGACAGGGCATCCTGATCCGCCTCGACGAGCACGGCGAAGCGTGGGGTTCACAGGACCTGTCCAAACGCCTGGCCCGCTGGCGCGATGCCGGCGAGGATGCCGTCAGCTTTGTCATCGGCGGCGCCGACGGAACATCGCCCGCGATCGCCGCCGCAGCCCGTCACACCATCAGTTTCGGCATCCAGACCTGGCCCCACCGCCTTGTCCGCGTGATGATCGCCGAGCAGGTCTATCGCGCCCTTTCGATCGAGGCCGGATCACCTTACCACCGTGAATGATGCGCAGGCTGGCCCTCGCCCTCATGCTTCTGGCAACCCCCGCGCTGGCTCAGTCCCGCGCGGCGCCGAAGAGCTTTACCCAGGATGACCTGAAGCGCGCCGAGGCCGCTCGCGATTCCGCCGTGGCCCGATTACGCACGCTTGAGGCCCGCTCGTCTGCCGCGGCCCGCGACCTTGGCGATATCGACGCAGACCTGATAGCCGCCGCCGCAGATTCCACCGCCCGCGAAGAAGCCGCCTACGCGGCCGAAGAGCAGCTGATGATCCTCGCCGACGAGACGCAAACCGCCAGTTCCTCACTCTCCGCCGATCAGGCCGCTCTGGATGATCTGCTCGCCGCGCTGATGACGTTTGGATCGCGCCGCCCGCCCGCCCTCGCCACCAGCCCTGAAGACAGCGCCGCCGCCGTCCGCGCCGCCATCCTGATGTCGGACGCAGCGCCCGCCCTGTCCAGGCGCGCCACCGAACTGAAATCGCAGATCGAGACGCTCAATCGTCTCGCCGCCGAAACACGCGCCCAGCAAACCAATCTCGCGTCCGCCACGGGCGCGCTCGCCGCCCGCCGCGAAGAGATCGCTGCGCTGGCCGAAGAGAAGCGCCGCGCCTCCGCCACGCTGGATGCGGAAACCGCAGCCGCACGCGCCGAGACAAGACGCCTCGCAACCGAAGCAGACACCCTGCGCGAACTGCTCGACAGCCTGGCGAAATCAGCGCCTGCCAAGCCTTCCATGAAACCTTCGGCCGGCAAGCCGCCCGTGAAGCCCACGCCCGCCAAGCCAGGCGCAGGCAAACCTTCAGCAACCCAACCAGCCAGGCCGCCTGCGGCGGTCGCCGCCCGACCGTCGGCAGGGATCACCGCCCCGCTGCAACCTGCCGTCGGGACACGCTTGCATCGTTTCGGTCAGACCGTGGATGGCGAAAAGCAGCAGGGGCTCACGCTGTCCACGCGCCCTGCCGCGCAGGTGATAGCCCCACTCGATGCAAGGGTGCAGTATTCGGGCGTGTTCCGGTCCTACGGCCTGATGGCCATCCTGGACGTGGGCAACGACGTTCTGGTGGTCGTTTCCGGCCTCGATGCGCTGTTTCCCGAAGCGGGACAGTGGGTGCTGGCGGGCGAACCCATAGGCCGCATGGCTGACCGGAAGTCGCCATCTCCAGAACTTTATCTGGAAGTAAGACGTAAGGGTCAGCCTGTAGATCCCGAGAAATGGCTGGGACCCAGAACCTGAAGCCACCGGGCTGCGACGAACGGTAGTGCGGAAAGTGAGCCGCCAGAGCGTCATTGTATGTTGAACTTCGCGCGGATGACGTCAGAGTAAGGATCGCGGGACATTGTCAGAGGAGCAGCGCGACATGCGCAAGTGGTTGTTGGGCGCGATCGCCGGCGCGGGTCTCGTTGGAGCCGGAGTTGGCTTCACGGCATTCGCCGTCACGACCAATGGCAACGCTTCCGAGAAGCGAGCCCAGACCTTCAAGCAGCTCGAACTGTTCGCTGAGATCGTCGCCAAGGCGCAGGCCAACTACGTCACGGAATTCGACGAGTCCGAAGCGATCGAAGCCGCGATCAACGGCATGCTCGCCTCGCTCGACCCGCACTCCAGCTATCTCGATCCCGAAGACTTCAAGGACATGCAGGCCCAGACCTCCGGCGAATACGGCGGCCTCGGCATCGAAGTCACTGCACAGGACGGCTTCGTGAAAGTCGTCTCGCCGATGGACGGGACGCCCGCCTATCGCGCCGGCATCAAGTCAGGTGACTTCCTCACCGCCATCGACGGCAAGTCGATCGTCGGCCTGCCGCTGAACGACGCCGTGAAACAGATGCGCGGCGACGTGAACTCCGCCATTTCCGTCACGGTGGTTCGCGAAGGTGTCGAACCATTCGACGTCAGCCTGACCCGCGAAGTCATCCGGCCCGAAGTCGTGAAGCAGAAGATGGTCGGCGATGTCGGCTATGTCCGCATCACCACCTTCAACGAGCAGACCGTGAAAGCGCTCGACCGCGCGCTGGAAGCCACCCGCAAGGGCCCGCTGAAAGGCCTCGTGCTGGATCTGCGTGACAACCCCGGCGGCCTGCTCGAAGCCTCGATCGAAGTGACATCGCGCTTCGTCAATGGCGGCGAGGTGGTCTCCACCCGTGGCCGTCACGACACCGACAGCAAGCGCTACAACGCCGTGCGCGCCAACCGCTACCCGAACGTTCCGATCGTGGTGCTGGTCAATGGCGGCTCAGCTTCCGCCGCCGAAATCGTCGCTGGCGCCCTCAAGGACCGCGAACGCGCCGTCATCATGGGCGTCACCTCCTTCGGCAAGGGTTCGGTGCAGACCGTCCTGCCGCTCGGGCCCAACAAGGGCGCGATGCGCCTGACGACCTCGCGCTATTACACGCCGTCGGGCAAATCGATCCAGGGTTCCGGCATCGAGCCTGACGTTGAAGTCGCCCAGGTCCGCCTGTCCGAGAAGGACATCGCCGACCTCAAGACGCGCGCCGCCCGCTACAGCGAGTCGGCTCTGCCCCACGCGCTCGAAAACGACCAGGGCGCAGAGCGCAGGCCGCCGCACGTACCGGCAGACATGCCGCCGGCCGACTACAAGGGCGAAGACTATCAGCTCGATCAGGCCGTCGCCCTTATCCAGGCCGGCAAGGCCGTGCCGAAACCGCAGACCACAGCTGCGGTTCCCGCGCCTGCCCCGGCCACGCCGTAAGGCTGGCAAGTCCAGAAGTCCGAAAGGCCCGGCCACAAGCCGGGCCTTTTGCTTTTGCGCTGGCGGTCTTGTCCAAACCTTGCCCAAACCCCGAATTCCCCAACGTTTACAGCTGTAACAGGGCCAAACCGCCGCAGCGGCGTTACCGCGTTCTTAACATTAGAGGGCCAAGACTCTGCCGTTCGGGCCGGGGTGTATGTGAGGATCTGCATGTCTGCGTCACGGGCTGCCGATGGGTCGGTTCTGCGCACTGGTCTCAGCCAGTTCGCACTGAGCATCGCCGCGTTCGGAACACTCGCTGCCGGCGCTGTCGGCGCGGCGTTCTTTTTCGGCGACGATGATGCCGGCGGACCCCGCATCGAACTCGCCCTGTATTCCGAACAGAACGGCCCGCCGCCGCTGCTGAAGAACCGCTCGTCTCTCGAAGCGCTCGATGCTCATGCTGCTGGCGAGCCGAGCCTCGGCGTTGAATACGGCGACGCCCTCCCCGAAGACGGCGGCGATGGCGAAGGCGCCGCCACGATGACCGTCACCGAGATTTCGACCAACGCCGTCAACGCGCCCACCGCCCTGCCGCGTGCGCCGATCTCCGGCTATTTCGAACGCACCGCCGCTGGCGACCTGCCGAAGGTCGGCCCGGATGGCCGCACGCCCGCCGAAGCCTATGCCCGCCCCTTCATCGCCACGCCCGGCACGCCGCGCGTCTCGCTGATCGTCGGCGGCCTCGGCATGACGCAGAAACACACGCTGGCCGCCATCAACGAGCTGCCGCCGGAAGTCACGCTGTCCTTCGTGCCCTACGCCAACGACCTGCAGGGCTGGATCAACCGCGCCCGCGCCGCCGGCCACGAAGTGCTGCTCGAGCTTCCGATGGAAGCCTATGACTATCCGAACGTCGATTCCGGCCCGCAGACGCTGCTGACCAGCGCCAAGCCGGAAGAGAACCTGCGCCGCCTCAACATCCTGATGGGCAAGGCCACCGGCTATTTCGGCGTCACCAACTATCAGGGCGCCCGCTTCGCCACAGACGCCGCCGCCGCAACGCCGGTGATGAAAGCGCTCAAGGATCGCGGCCTGCTCTTCCTGCACGATGGCGCCGCTGCGCGCTCCGTCCTGCCGCAAGCCGCCAACCAGACCGGCCTCGACTTCACCGTCGCCGACCGCATCGTCGACGCCGAACTCTCGGCCGATGCGATCGACCGCGAACTGCTGGCCCTCGAAGCCCTCGCCATCCAGAACGGCAAGGCAATCGGCGTCGGCTTCGCCTACCCGGTCACGATCGAACAGTTCCGCATCTGGGCGGAAGGCCTGAAAGCCAAGGGCTATCAGCTCGCCCCGGCTTCTGCTTCGGCTGGCGTCGAGACGCGGGCTGCCAAGCCGTGACCTACGACGCCCACCCCGAACAGGGCGGGCGCGATCCCTCGCTGTACCGGCCCAATGTCGGCCTCGCCATCTTCTCGAAGAAGGGCCATCTCTGGCTCGGCCGTCGCGCTGGCGTGCGCAAGGACGATGCGCGCTACGCCTGGCAGATGCCGCAAGGCGGGATCGACCGCGGCGAGACGCCCGCCATCGCCGCCCTGCGCGAGCTGGGTGAGGAAACCGGCATCAGCACGAAGCATGTCGAACTGCTCGAAGAGCTGGAGCCCTGGCTCTATTACGACTTCCCACCTGCCCTGAAGGCGAAGCTGACCGGCCCCTATTTCGGCCAGCGCCAGAAATGGTTCGCCTACCGCTTCACCGGCTCTGACACGGATTTCCGGCTCGACGACCACACGCCGGAATTCGATGCCTGGAAATGGGCGCGGCTCGACGAAGCCCCCGGCCTCGTCATCCCGTTCAAGTCAGCCGTCTATGCTGAAGTGGTCAAACGCTTCGCGAAGTGGAGCGAGATCTAGCGCTCGCGACACACCTGTAGGGTGCATCTTGATGCACCCTGCGATTCAGCCAGGTTAGTGAGCCGTCGACGAACCGACAGCCGCCCGCAGGGCTTCCAGATACGCCAGACGTTCCGACGCGCGCTTGCGGCGCACTTCATCGCCCGGATCGTTGGCATCGGATTTCACCTTGACGATTTCCGCGTCGAGCGAGCCGACATCCACATCCGAAAGCCGCACGGCTTCTTCAGCAAGGATGGTCAGGCCGGCCGGCGTCACGTCGGCAAAGCCGCCACGCACGAACACCGGGGTCACGCCCGAAGCCTCATGGATGCGAACCACGCCCGGCTTCAGCACGGTCATAAACGGGGCATGCTTCGGCAACACGCCGAACTCGCCCTCGACGCCCGGAGCATCGACCTGGTTCACTTCGCCCGAGAACAGCTCGCGCTCAGGCGAAACCAGCGAGAAATTGAGCGTGTCAGCCATAGGACAAATCCTCTATCGCGCGCCGGTCTATCAGGCCTGAAACCCCTGTAAAGGCGGCTAATTGGCTAATCCGCCCGCAAGGTTACCACGGCGATTTCGGGCGGCTGGTTGAACCTCACCGGCACAATCGACACCCCCACCCCGCCGCTCACGTAAAGCCGCCCCTGCCCCTTGCTGTAGAGCCCGCACGGCCACTTCTCCGAGCCCGGCGAGGCATGCATCAGCCGTCCAAAAACGGGCAGGTTCACCTGCCCGCAATGGCTGTGGCCCGCAAACGTGATCGCCACCCGGTCCGGCGCGGTCGCAAACGCATCCGGCCAGTGGGACATCACGACCACAGGATCATCCCCCTCCAGCCCGTCCAGCGTCGCCCCATAGGACGGCTTGGCCCGCATGGACTCATAATCCGCCAGCCCGCCCAGCCAGAACGCCCCGCCCGGCCGCTCAATGCGTGCCCGCGTATTCTCCAGCACGCGAATGCCCGCCGCCTGCAGACCCTTCTCGATCGCCTCGCCGTCATACCACCAGTCATGATTGCCCAGCACCGACCACACGCCCAGCGGCGCGCGAAGCTGACCCAGCACGGGCAGACCGCTGAGAACCTCTGACCGTTCCACGTCGCTGCGCTGCGCCGCGGGCTCGTGCCGGCCAGCATAGTCGCCCAGCAGGAGGATGATGTCTGGCCGCTGCGCATTCATTTCGAGCACGATGGATTCGAGACGCGCTGGGCTCATATGCGGCGCGCCAGAATGTGTGTCCGTTATCACGCCCACCCGCAGCGGCTCGCCCGTCCACATCGGGCTCACCACCTCCACGCGGCGCACCACCAGCGTCTCCGGCTCCCACAGGAAAGCGCGGATGCCGAGCCCCCACGCCGCCGTCACCACGACGATCGCGGTCCATCCGAGCCAGCCCGGCCCACGCCCCCGCTTCACGCCGCGCCACAGCCCGAACAGAATTGCCAACGGCCAGAGCACAGCTCCGGCCCAGGCCAGCAGGATGATGTTGTTCCCCATGCGCCGTCCGCGCGCCTGCCTTTTTACTGCGCCCGCGTCACGGTCGCCGTGACAACACTGAAGCGTGACTGATGGCCAGGCGCTCCGGGATTGGCGCCCTCCGCCCGTATGGCGACGCCTTTCCCGTCGGGTGAATCAGATCCGGCGCGCGTCATGTTCGCGGCGATATTTTCCGGCTGTTCGGGTTGCCAGAAGCGGTAGCCCTCCGTCCTGAAACCGGCATCGCTTGCTACACCAGCAACAGCCGCAACCGTCGCGCCCGCCGGAGGGCCGTAAACCGATACCACGCACCGCCCTGCTTTCTCGCGCAGGGTGACGACGCCCTTGCCGCCAACAACATCCCACACAGTCTCGTCAGGCCCAGCGCCAGCCTGCTTGCGGGTCTCGGCATCCTGGGTTGGCCGCAGCTTTCCCTGCTGCGCGGCGGGCAGCGCACTCACGCCATTGCGCGTCACTGCCGGCACGCAGACATCCATCACCGCCGACCGGAACACACCCGCCGCGGTCTCAGGCGACAGGTCAGGTGACACCGCATCGCGTTGCGCGTGCGCGGGCGCTGCAAACATCAATGCCATAACAGCGGCCGAGAAAACTCTCATCGCATCGCTCCCTGGAACAACTCCAGACTAGCCGCGCCCGCCTCCCGCCGCCAGCGGCGCGCTCACGCCGTCAGGGCGCGGTCGACGTGATAGCCGCTGACAATGCGCTGAATTGCGACGAAGCACCTGCAGCGCCGGGCTCATTCCCGGTCAGCACCACCCTCACGCTCCTGCCGTTCGCTGTCTTTGTCCTGAGTTCGCGCTTGATGAAGTCGGGCTGGCATGGCTCCGGAGTCTCAAGACTATAGCCCCTCGCCCGCAGAGCGCCGGCGACTACGTCGAATGTGCTTTCAACAGCCGCGCCATGGGCCGCCACATCGCACCCGCCCGGCCCGTCTTCGATCTCGACAATCCCCTGGCCCAGCCCAGGCGCCCAGGCCGTGTAACCAGGCTTGGGCGGTCTCGCCGTGCTGCGGATGGTGTCGCGAAGAATTCTGTAATTCCCCATCTGATCGAGCGTCACGCCTCTTTCCGCCGCGACGACGCAGGCTTCCAGAACCGACATGATGAAGCCGCTCGAAACATCCCCGGGGCTCAGACCGTAAGCCAGCTGCGGGCGAGGCTCCGTGGCGCACGCTGCAAGCATCAGCGCCGCCGACAAGGTCACCAACCGTCGTTTCATTGCGTCCCTCCAGACGGCATCACGCTATCGGAGACCGTCGGCGAAACAAGGCGCGCATCTTGCCGGCGCGCGCGTAATCGCCTGAGGTCACTTCACCGTAACGAACGCTCCCAGAGTGCTGAAGCGCGAGCGCATGCTCGCCGCGCCGGGATCGTTGCCAATCAGCATGACGTTCACCGTGCGACCGTTCGGCGTCAGCGTCAGGCTGTGCTGGTAGAATTTCGGTCCGCCCTCCGGCATCGGCTGCGGCGCATACCCTTTCGCGCGTAATGCGCTCACGATTGCGTCGAACGTCGCGCTGACCGGCGGGCCATAGGCGGACACATTGCACTTGCCGTCCGCCTCCTCCTCGATCGTCACGATCCCCTGCCCGGGAATCGGCGCCCACGCGGTCGCGCCGGGCTTCAGCGGAATCATCGTGGGGCCGGTTTCGCGAACGATCTTGTCGCTGCCCAGCTGCTCCAGGCGCTTGCCCGCCTCCGCCGCCGCTGCGCAGCCCTCGACCACAGCGACCACGAACCCCGCCGAGACCTCCTGCGGCGTGAGGCCAGTGGACGCCGAGCCATACGGCGCTGTCCTCGGCGGAGACTCCACGCTAGCGCACGATGCGAGCAACAGTACGGATGCGATAGCAGATGCGCGGATCATGTGTCCCTCCCAAGGTGGGCGCACGCTAGCAGTCATCTCGCCCCGGACAAGACGCGCTGCAGCAAAACAAAAACAGGCGCGGATCGCTCCGCGCCTGTTTCGAACTTTTCGACTGATCGAAAGATCAGGCGGCTTCGGCAGCCATCTTCTGCGCCTTGGCGATCACGTCGTCGATCTTGCCGCACATCAGGAACGCCTGTTCCGGGATGTCGTCGTGCTTGCCTTCGAGGATTTCCTTGAAGCCCTGCACCGTGTCTTTAACGTCGACGAACTGGCCTTCGAGGTTGGTGAACTGCGAAGCCACGAAGAACGGTTGCGACAGGAAGCGCTCGATCTTGCGGGCGCGCGCCACGACCAGTTTGTCTTCTTCCGACAGTTCGTCCATGCCGAGAATGGCGATGATGTCCTGCAGCGATTTGTACTTCTGCAGGATCTCCTGAACGCCGCGCGCGGTGTCATAGTGGTCCTGACCGACAACGTTCGGGTCGAGAATACGCGACGACGAGTCAAGCGGGTCGACGGCCGGGTAGATGCCCTTTTCCGAGATCGCGCGGTTGAGAACGGTCTGCGCGTCCAAGTGGGCGAACGAAGCGGCCGGGGCCGGGTCGGTCAAGTCGTCGGCCGGAACGTAGATGGCCTGCACCGAGGTGATCGAGCCTTTGGTCGTCGAGGTGATGCGTTCCTGCAGCGCGCCCATGTCGGTCGCGAGCGTCGGCTGGTAACCCACCGCCGAAGGAATACGGCCGAGCAGCGCCGACATTTCCGAACCCGCCTGCGTGAAGCGGAAGATGTTGTCGACGAAGAAGAGAATGTCCTTGCCCTGGTCGCGGAAGTTTTCAGCGATTGTGAGACCCGTCAGAGCGACGCGAGCGCGCGCGCCCGGCGGCTCGTTCATTTGACCGAACACCAGCGAGCAGCGCGAGGTGCCGCCGCCACCAGCCTGGTTCACGCCCGACTCCACCATCTCGTGGTAGAGGTCGTTGCCTTCACGCGTACGTTCACCGACGCCGGCGAACACGGAGTAGCCGCCGTAAGCCTTCGCGATGTTGTTGATCAGTTCCTGAATGAGAACGGTCTTGCCCACGCCGGCGCCGCCGAACAGGCCGATCTTGCCGCCCTTGGCGTACGGGCACAGCAGGTCGACGACCTTGATGCCCGTCGGCAGGATTTCCGGCACCGGCTTCTGGTCCACGAAGGACGGAGCGGGCTGGTGGATGCCGCGGAGCGTGGTGCGGTCAACCGGACCGGCTTCGTCGATCGGCTCGCCGATGACGTTGAGAATGCGGCCCAGCGTGGCCTCGCCCACCGGCACCGAGATCGCGTTGCCCGTGTCCTTGACTTCGTGACCGCGGGTCAGGCCCTCGGTCGAGTCCATCGCGATCGTGCGCACGGCGTTCTCGCCAAGGTGCTGCGCGACTTCCAGAACAAGGCGCGTGCCGTTGTTCGTGGTCTCGAGCGCGTTCAGGATGGCCGGCAGGTGGCCGTCGAACTCGACGTCGACGACGGCGCCGATGACCTGGCTTACGCGGCCCTTCACGTTGGTAGCGGTTTTCGTGCTCATGTTCGGCCTCTGGTCTGTCGTAATGTTCGTTAGAGCGCTTCAGCGCCCGAGATGATCTCGATGAGTTCTTTGGTGATCTGAGCCTGGCGGGCGCGGTTGTAGCGCAGCTGCAGCGACTTGATCATGTCGCCCGCGTTGCGTGTCGCGTTGTCCATGGCGGTCATCTGCGCGCCCTGGAAGCCGGCTTCGGTTTCCAGCAGCGCCGACAGAAGCTGCGTGCCCAGATAGCGCGGCAGCAGCGTCTCGAGGATCGCTTCTTCGCTCGGCTCGTAGATGTAACGTGCGCCCTGCAGGTCGACCTTCGGCGCATCCGCCGGCGCCTTCGCCGGGATCAGCTGCAGAGCGGTCGGGATCTGCGTCAGCAGGTTCTTGAAGCGTGCGAACACCAGCGTGGCGACATCGAACTCCGCCCGGTCGAACCGGCTGGTGATCTCGGATGCAATGCGAGAAGCGCTTTCCGCCGTAACCGAACGCTCGGACTTGCGGTCGATATGGCCGACGATCAGCGGGCCATACTGGCGCTTCAGGGCGTCAGCGCCCTTCTTGCCGATGGTCAGGATCTTCACCGTCTTGCCGGCCGCCTGCAGGCGCCGGATTTCGGCGCGGGCCATCTTGACGATGTTGGTGTTGAAGCCGCCGCACAGGCCGCGCTCGCTGGTCAGCACGATCAGGAGGTGAACGTCGTCCGATCCCGTGCCCGCGATCAGTTTCGGTCCGCCGCCGGCGGCCGCGCCCGATGCGAGGTTGGCGATCACCGCAGCCATGCGCGTCGCATACGGACGGGCAGCCTGCGCTGCTTCCTGCGCACGCTTCAGCTTGGCGGTAGCCACCATCTGCAGCGCCTTGGTGATCTTCTGCGTGGACTTCACGCTGACGATCCGGAGGCGGAATTCCTTCAAGCTGGGCATGGGCTATGCCTTGTCCTCAAGCTGTCCGGGTTACGCGAAGGTCTTCGAGAAGGCTTCGAGCGTCGACTTGATCGCGTCTTCGATCTTGCCGCCGTCCTTGCCATTCTTGGAGATGTCTTTCTGGTCGCGGATGTCCGCCAGCAGAGCCTGCTTGTCGGCGCGGATGTGGCGCAGCAGTTCGGCTTCGAAGCGCACGACCGCGTCGGTCGGGATCTTGTCGAGATAGCCGCGCGTACCGGCGTAGATCACCACGACCTGCTCTTCCGTCTGCAGCGGCGAGTATTGCGGCTGCTTCAGGAGTTGCGTCAGGCGGGCGCCGCGGTTGAGCTGGCGTTGCGTCGTCGCGTCGAGGTCCGAACCGAACTTCGCGAAGGCAGCCATCTCGCGATACTGCGAGAGTTCCGACTTCATCGTGCCGGCAACCTGCTTGGTCGATTTCACCTGGGCCGAACCGCCCACGCGCGACACCGACAGACCAACGTTCACGGCCGGGCGGATGCCCGAATTGAACAGGTCGGTCTCGAGGAAGATCTGGCCGTCCGTGATCGAGATCACGTTGGTCGGGATGTAGGCCGACACGTCGTTGGCTTGCGTCTCGATGATCGGCAGCGCCGTCAGCGAGCCCGAACCATGGTCCTTGTTCAGTTTCGCGGCGCGCTCGAGCAGGCGCGAGTGGAGATAGAACACGTCGCCCGGGTAGGCTTCGCGGCCCGGCGGGCGGCGCAGCAGCAGCGACATCTGACGGTAGGCGACGGCCTGCTTCGACAGATCGTCATAGATGATCAGGGCGTGCATGCCGTTGTCGCGGAACCATTCGCCCATCGTGCAGCCCGTAAACGGCGCGATGTACTGAAGCGGGGCCGGCTCGGAGGCCGTAGCAGCCACGACGATCGTGTACTCAAGCGCGCCGCGCTCTTCGAGTGACTTCACGACCTGGGCGACGGTCGAACGCTTCTGACCGATGACGACGTAGATGCAGTAGAGTTTTTCTTTCTCGTTGCCGCGGGCGTTGATCGCCTTCTGGTTCAGGATGGTGTCGATCGCGACAGCGGTCTTGCCCGTCTGACGGTCGCCGATGATCAGCTCGCGCTGGCCACGGCCGATCGGAACCAGCGTGTCGATGGCCTTGATGCCGGTCGACATCGGCTCGTGCACCGACTGACGCGGCAGGATGCCGGGGGCTTTCACGTCGACGCGACGGCGCTCGGCGACATTCACCAGCGGGCCTTTGCCGTCGATCGGTTCACCGAGAGCGTCAACCACGCGGCCGAGCAGGCCCTTGCCCACCGGGGCGGCCACGATCTCTTGCGTACGCTTGACGTTGTCGCCTTCCTTGATGCCGCGGTCGTCGCCGAAGATGACGACGCCGACATTGTCGCGCTCGAGGTTGAGGGCCATGCCCTTAACGCCCGACTCGAACTGCACCATCTCGCCGGCCTGGACGCTGTCGAGGCCGTGAACGCGGGCGATGCCGTCGCCGACCGACAGCACCTGGCCGACGTCGGAGACTTCGGCTTCAGCGCCGAAATTCTTGATCTGGGCTTTCAGGATGTCGGAAATTTCCGAGGCGCGGATGTCCATGAGGCTAGGCCCCCTTCATGAGGTTCGTCAGGTTGTTCAGTTTCGTACGGATGGAGCTGTCGACCAGCTTCGATCCAATCTTGAGCTGCAGGCCGCCGATCAGCGCGGGGTCGACTTCAACGTCGACCGACACGGTGCGGCCCAGCGATTTGGAGATGGCGCTCTCGATGTCGAGCGTCTGTTCCTTGGTGATCGGCTTGGCGACGCGCGCAACAACGCGGCTCGATCCGCGATGCTTGGCGGCTTTCTCGGCGAATGCCTTCGCCACGCCGACAATGTCGCCCGCGCGACGGTTCAGCGTCGCAACGCCGACAAAACGTTTTGCCAGGTCCGGCAGGCCAAGCTTGTCGCCGATCGCGGCGAGCACAGCGGCTTTCTCTTCGGACTTGTGGAGCGGCGACTTCAGCACACGCGAGAGAGCAACATCGCCCTCGATCGTTTTTGCCAGCGCCGTCAGGCCGTTATCGACCGCGTCGACTTCGCCGGACGTGATCGCAAGGTCGAATACCGCGGCAGCATAGCGCTGGGCAGCTTCGCTTACAGATGTGGTCGATGAACCGGCCAAATTGCTCGCCCCAGCGTCTCGAATCCCCCGCACCGGGCTCGAGACAAAAATGATGTGAAATCAGCCACGTAGATACGGGTGGCCTTCCGGTCGTCCGTCGCGCGGGTTGCTAGCACGCGCGGGCGCCGTGTGACAACAAGCGGTTTTGGCCAAATTCATCAACAAACACGGGCGTTTCGTCGCGGCGCGGCAGACCTTCCGCGTCCGTAATCCCGGCTACACCAAGGAAGCTGTGTATGGGCGGCCCGTGGCCGGCGCTCCCGGCCCGACCTGTCATCCCGGAAGCGCGCAGCGCCATTCCATACTCACCCCACCCCAACAGCCTTCCGGTGGCTCCCGGCTCCTCTCTACCGCCACGGCGGGGATGACAGTTGAGCGGCGCTAACTTGCGACCTGTCCCGCGCGCCCATACTTCGACGATCCCAACCGGAGCCGCCCATGTCCCTCTTCCAGCCCCTCACCCTCGCCCACGGCCCCACCTGGAAGAACCGCTTCATGCTGGCGCCGCTCACCAACACGCAGAGCCACCCCGACGGCGTCCTCTCCGACGCCGAGTTCAACTGGCTCACGCTCAGGGCAAAAGGCGGCTTCGGCCTGACCATGACGTGCGCCGCCCACGTGCAGGCTGTCGGACAGGGCTTCCCCGGCCAGCTGGGCGCCTTCGACGACAAGCACCTGCCCGGCCTCACGCGCCTGGCCAGCGCCCTCCGCACCAACGGCTCGGTCTCGTCCCTCCAGATCCACCACGCCGGCAACCGCTCGCCCAAGGAACTCGTCGGCACGCCCGTCTGCCCGTCCGACGATCCCAAGACCGGCGCACGCGGCCTCACCCTCCCCGAGGTCGAAGCCGTCCGCGACGCCTACATCGCCGCGGCTGTCCGCGCCGAGAAGGCGGGTTTCGACGGAGTCGAGATCCACGGCGCCCACGGCTACATTCTCGCGCAGTTCCTCTCGTCCGAGATCAACCACCGCACCGACCAGTATGGCGGCTCGCTGGAGAACCGCGCACGCCTGATCCTCGAAATCATCGACGGCATCCGCGCCGCCACGAAGCCCGGCTTCCAGCTCGGCTTGCGCCTCTCGCCCGAACGCTTCGGCCTGAAGCTCGCGGAGATCCGCGATGTCGCCGCCGAAATCCTTCGCGGCCAGAAGATCGACTTCCTCGACATGTCCCTGTGGGACTTCGCCAAGGAGCCCAACGAAGAAGAGTTCAAGGGCCGCACGCTGATGAGCGTCTTCACCGAACTCCCGCGCGGTCAGACCCGCCTCGGCGCCGCCGGCAAGGTGATGACCGGCCCGCAGGCCCAGTCCGTTCTCGACGCCGGTTGCGACTTCGTCGTCATCGGCCGCGCCGCCATCCTGCGGCATGACTTCGTCGAGCGTGTGAAGGCAGACCCGGCCTACGCCTCGCCAGCAACGCCCGTCAGCATCGAGCACCTTACCAACGAAGGCCTCTCCCCCGCCTTCGTCCAGTACATGCGCCAATGGCCCGGCTTCGTCGAAGCTGAACAGCCCGCCGCTTAAGTCCTTCCTCGCCGCAGGCGGGAAAGGCGGATCGCCAACCCCAAAACGCAACCGGCCGGATCCTTGGGGGATCCGGCCGGCGCTTTAGTCAGACTGCAAGTTCGAAGGGCCTATTCGCGGCGGCCTTCGGACTCGCGGAAGCGCTATTCCATCATCTTCTTCAGAGCCACGCCGGCTTCCTGGAAGGAAAGCGCGCCGCTCTTGTCCGTGTCGATCGCAGCGAAGTTGGCTTTGACCGGCTGGAACATCGGGCTCTTCATCTCGGCTTCCTGCAGCATGCCATCGCGGTTGTCGTCGGCCGCGGTCAGCATCCGCGAAGCCTGGAGCTGCTGCTGCAGGTCTTCACGCGGGTTCTTCGCCGTCTCGTCTTTCCAGCGGTACTGGACGCTCGTGAACAGCATCTCTTCGAACGACTGGTCACCCCAGACAACTTCCTGATCCGGGTTCGTCCGGGTCTTGGTGTTGTCGCCGTAGAGCGCCTTGTTGTTCTTCGAGTTGTCGTACCAGTAATCGGCGACGAGTTTCGTGCCGGCCGGCAGTTCGATCAGGTCCTTGTAGATGTACTCGCGCTGCCAGTTGAAGTCGTAGTGCGGCATGTTGAGGATCACTTCCTCTTTGCCGTCCGGATAGATCGCGGTCAGCTTCGAGGCGTAGCCACGATAGTGCGCGTGCACGAGCGAGGCAGTGATCTGAACGTCGGCCGGGAACTGCACATAGGCAGTCTCATGCCAGCGAGCCTGGTTCGGCTGAATGGTGATCGACGGATCGACGATCACGATCTGACGCTTCACCAGTTCCGGATCATCCTTCGAGAAGTAGAAGGCGATCTTCGAATTGTCGGTGAAGGCCTTGCCGATCGGCGTGTAGTGCATCTGGAAGGAGATGGCGCCGCCAGCCGGGATCCACGTCGCCCACTTGTCGGGAGCGAGGTTCGATTCCGACCCGACAGCGTAACCGCCCATCGAGATATTCCAGTCGAAGCCGCGGCCGTTGGCCGGCATCTTCGGCAGCCAGCCAGCCAGGATGTGGTGCACGCCCTGACGGTTGCCGGCCTTGAAGGTGGTCGCCTTCAGCCATTTGCCTTCCGTCAGCGGGCTCGCAACCGCCGGGATCTGATAATCGACAACGCCGGCAGCCGGCACGTCATACGACGGGATGTCGACGACGAGGTCGGGCTTGCCCAGCGGCCATTCTTCACGGCCGGCAGCAGCCTTCGTCAGCGGGTCGGCAGCAGCGTCAGCCAGGTCGCTCGGAGCGCCGGCATCGATCCAGCCGATCAGGGTTTTGATTTCCTTCTCGGTCAGGTTCTCGTTGTTCTGGAACGCGCGATAGTGGCTGTCAGCGTCGAACGGCGGCATGCGGTCCGTGCGGATCGCTTCGCGGATCATCGGCGCGAAGTTCTTCACCTGCTGATAGCTGTTCCAGTACAGCATCTGCGGCGCGACGCCGTTCGGCTGGTGGCACTCGACGCACTTGGCCTGGAAGATCGGCGCGACGTCGTTGGTGTAGGAGACTTTCGAGTAGGCCGAGTTGTCGGCATACGCGATCTTCGTGCCCTTCACCGGCAGTTCGGCGTTGGTGATCGGCTTGCCGGCGACGAACTCGGTCACAGCGGCTTCAGCCGACTCGACCGGGCCATGATAAACCACTTTCCAGTCCTTCGGGCTCACCACCACGGTCTCGCCCGTGTAGGTGAAGCCGACCGACTTGCCGCTGGCGTCCTTGCCGAGCGAAGCGCCGATGAGCTGGAATTCGTCGTTCAGGATCGGCAGGGTGATGCCCTGCTCCTTGGCTTCCGCCTCGATCATGGCGCGCGTGTCGGCCGTGTTCGAGTTGATGAGCTGGATGACCAGCTCCGGATTTTTCTCTTTCAGCGCCATCAGCGCCTTGGCGGTCGCGCGCGACGTCTCATCGCCGTTCACATACGACGCCAGCACGACGGCCGGGGTATGCGTGTCATAGCGAAGGATGTGGCCCATGCCCGACCCATCGGCCAGCATGTAGTTGTCGACCGTATTGCCCACCAGCTTGGCAGCCGGCGCCTCGTTCGAGCATGCTGCCAGGCCGAGCACAGAAACGCTCGCCAGCAGGACAGCTGACGCGATCCTCTTCATGGACGGTAACTCCCTGGGTTTTATTTTTGTCCGATTCCAGCGCGGAACCTACTCGCAATTGACACTGTCAACAACGAGGCGCCGCTGGGGCAGAACATAAATATATCGAGTGACACTGTCAACAACGAGGCGCCGCTGGGGCAGAACATAAATATATCGAGAGAAGCGCCCACCGGCCGCTCAGTTTGTTCGTGAGCATTCTGTCGGAGCGACGGACAAGCGAGGCCTAGGCGGCCACCTGCGAAGGATTCGCAGGCGCCCGCGCCGTCCGCAACAGCCGCCAGACCTCGACCCCGATCGTCACCACCCAGATCAGCGCCGCCACCCCCAGCGAAACGTTCACGATCCCCCACACCATCCGCACAACCCGGGCGATCTCATCCAGATCGGCGCCATCCACCGGCGTCACCTCGATCAGCGGCTGCGACTGGTACAACACCCACAATATGCCCAGCCCGGCCAGATGCCCCGCAATGCTGACCACAGACCGCACCCTGCTCCACGCCGGATGCAGAATGTCAGCGAGGTGAACCACCGTCACACCGACCGCCAGCACCAGTATCGGCCAGTAAACCACATCCCACGCCGGCGAGAACGCCAGCGCCGCCGAGGCGCCATCCCGCACCGGAATCTCGTTCGGGAACTGCACGACCTTCACCCAGAACAGCAGGAAGACGATGTCGAACACCAACGTGAACGCGCTCTCGAACAGCGTCCGCGGCTGGCGCACATTATCCCGCGGCAGAGACTTCGGGTCCCACTTCGCCGCCCACTTCATGTCCAGCTTGCCGCGCTCCGCCGCGATGAACAGCGCGGTCACCACGCCGAACGTCACCAGCGCAATCTCCAGCGCGCTCCCGATGCCGCGAAACGCTGCCCTGAAAGGCTCTTCCGAACCCAGCGCCCGTATCGTCACGATGCCGAACCCGATCGCGATCGCGAGGCCCACAGCGATCCGCTGCACATGCCAGAACCACGGATAATAGCCCGGCCCGATCAGGTGATCGTTCCCGGAATAGCGCGACGCCACCACCACCGGATGCCCGAAATCCTTCAGCACAGCCGCGATCTCGTCATCCCCAGCGGCGCGCCCCAGCTCCGCCTCCTTCGCCTCGACCCGGGAGTCGATGGCCTCGCGAAGCTCGGCGATGATGTCCTTCGCCGCATCGTCCGGCAGCCGCCGCTCCACCGCCGCGAGATAGCGCGCGATCATGTCCTTCACTTTCCGCTCTCCATCGTCCGGCGCATTCATGTCGTGAAATTTCAGGTGAGCCTCGACCAGGTGATCGGTCATTGCCGTCCCTCCTTCAGGCCAGCCGCCGCTGGCGGTCCGCCAAGAATCCGCTCAAGCGCGCGGTTCATCCCGCGCCATTCCTGTGTGAGATGTTCAAGCGCCGCCGCGCCATCGGCCGAGAGGCGGTAGAACCGCTTCTGCCGCTTGGCGTCCTCGCGCCATTCGGAGGTCAGCAGACCCTGCGCCTCCAGCCGCCGCAGCATGGGATAGAGAGCGCCCTCGTCGATATCGACGCCGGCCTCTCCCAATTCGGTCTTCAGCGTGTAGCCATATTTCTCGGAACGCAGTGTTCCGAGAACCGCAAGGATCAACGAACCCCGCCTCAGCTCCAGCCGCAAAGCCTCAATAATGTCGGGTCCGATCGGCATCCCATGTCCCATACAGTGTGCGTCGCACAGTATGTAGCGCACAGCGGAGAGCCACGCAACCGGAATCAGCGCTCAAAGCTGCCGGGCGCCTGCCTAGCCGACCACAAACCTGATCGGCAGCGTCACCCGCGCTCCGGGCGTCACGCCGTAGCTGTTGTCTTTCCTGATCGCGAAAATCTTGGACACGCGGATCGCAGCCTCGCTGAATCCATATCCGGGCTGCTCTTCCCATCCCGGCTCGCACGCGAACGTCCAGTCAGCCAGCACGACACACGGCAGCTTCACCAGCGACTCGATCCCCGCATCCAGCGCCGCTTCCGGATAGACTTTCATCATGTCGCTGAAGGATGGGGTCCGCTCGGCCCATGCAGGCGCCAGAATGTCGTCCGGCTCACGCGGCAACGCCACATGGTCCGGCTCCATCATCTCGCAGGCGCCCAGCACCATGAACACTGCAATCAACCCGGCAATCCGCATGTGTCTCTCCTGAACTCCCACTAGACTGCCCCACCTCCGGAAAAAAGAGCGCCCCCTCTCTCCCGCTCATCCCGGCGAAAGCCGGGACTCAGAGCCACAAGCGCCAGATCCCGCAGGTCTCGGCCCAAAGAACCGGTGGCCTGAAATTTCCCAACCGCTGCAACACAGCGGCCCCCGCACTTTCTGCTGGGGGACAACCTGAAACACCAACCCACACCCCACCTGACTGCGCCCATATTCAACGCATGTTCGAGCTGCAGCAGATCATCCTCTGGATTCTCTGGCGCCTCCGCCCCGTCATGGCGGTGGAGGCGAATCTCGTCGACATCATCGCCGCCGGCTTCCGCCTCTTCGACAACGACGAAGCCATCAGCAGGATGGAAGACGACCCCAACCAATGCCTGATCGTCTCCGCGGGCCTCGCTGACGCACACGCCAAGCTCGACCTCCTGATCTATCTGAGAGCCTGCGAGATCCTAGGCATCCGCTCCCGCGCGAAGGACTTCACACCCAACCGCACCGCCAGCCGCTCAGGCCGCACGCCCCAAGCCTGCTGGACCAGCTTCCGCCGCCTCGTCACGCGCTTCGAAGACTACGAACGCCTCGCGCAGAAACGCGCCGAAGGCCTGCGCGCGGAGCAGAGCCCCCTCCGTCTTGCAGCTACGCTGCAATCCACCTCCCCCGCGTTTCATGCGGTGGAGGCAAACCACCATTGCCTTGCCTCCCTCAGTGCGCAGCACTGGGGGAGGTGGATTGCGCGCCCTTGCGCGCAAGACGGAGGGGGCCTCTTCGCGCAACCGCGCGGCCCTCCTCCACCTCACTATCCAGAGCCAGAACCCTCCCCACCCCGAAAGCCCAGCTTCCGGGAATGCCTCCGTATGACCAACACGACGATAGAGCCTTGCGCGACACCTGTTATGGTCCGCCCGAATCGAAAGGCCCCGCCATGACGCCGTCCATCCGTCGCCGCACCAAGATCCTCGCCACACTCGGCCCTGCCAGCGATGGGGCGCTCAAGATGGAAGAACTGCTCCGCGCCGGGGTCGACCTCTTCCGGGTCAACTTCTCCCACGGCACGCACGAACAGCACGCAGCCCGCATCGCCGCCGCCCGCGAGGCGGAGAAAGCTCACGGCCACCCAGTCGCAATCCTCGCCGATCTCCAGGGTCCCAAGCTCCGCGTCGGCGATATCGGCGGCGGCCAGTGCGACGTCCGCATGTCGTCCGAGCTTCGCCTCATCGCCGCCCAGACTTCGAATGATCCCGACATCATCCCGATCCCGCACCCGGAACTTGTCGCCTCGCTCCAGCTCGGCGACCGCCTGCTGATCGACGACGGCAAGATGATGCTGGTCATCGTGAAGGTCGACGGCGCAGACCGCATCGCCCGCCCGATCGCCCCCGGCCGCATCATGAGCCGGAAAGGCATCGCCGTTCCCAACCGCCCGATCCCGATCCCGGCCCTCACCGAGAAGGACCTTGCAGACGGCAAGTTCGCGCTCTCCCAGGGCGTCGACTACCTCGCTCTCTCCTTCGTGCAGCGCGCCGCAGACCTCACCATGGCCCGCGAAGTCTTCGGCGATCACGTGCCACTCGTAGCCAAGATCGAAAAGCCCGCCGCCCTCGATGAGCTCGAAGACATCGTCGCGCTGTCTGACGCCGTAATGGTCGCGCGCGGCGATCTCGGCGTCGAACTCTCGCCCGAGCAGGTGCCGATCGCCCAGCGCCGCATCGTCCGCGTCGCGCGTTCGCACGGCAAGCCGGTGATCGTTGCAACGCACATGCTGGAATCTATGGTCGAAGCCCTCGTCCCCACCCGCGCCGAAGCCAACGACGTCGCCACCGCCGTCTATCAGGGCGCAGACGCCGTCATGCTCTCAGCCGAAAGCGCCGTCGGCCGCCACCCCACCGCCGCCGTCGCCATAATGGACCGCATCATCCGCGCCATCGAAACAGATCGCGACGCAAACCCGTCAACGCAGGCCGCCCCGAATCCCGCGCACGTCACCACGGCGGACGCCTGCGCGCGCGCCGCGTCCAACCTTGCCGACGATCTCGATTGCCCGCTTGTCGTCTTCACGCGCTCGGGCTCATCGGCCCAGCGCGTCTCCGCCACGCGCCCGAAGCAACCGATCCACGCCCTCACGCCAAGCCTGCCCACCGCACGCAAGCTCTCACTCGTCTGGGGCGTCAACGCCGATCTCGAACCGGAAGAACCCAAGAGCTTCGACGACATCCTCGCCTCCGTGAACCGCCACGAAGCCGCCAGCAACATCAAGCGCTTCGTCATCACCGCCGGCTATCCGTACGCCAGCGACAACTCGACAGACACGATCAAGGTGGTTGAACGGAAATGATCCGCGCGCTCACCATCGCCTTCGCACTCATTGCATCTGCCTGCGCCGCCACGGCCGGCGGCTACACGCAGGGCGATCTCGCGAAGCTGTCCTTCCTCGAAGGCCGCTGGCAGGGCATCGGCCCCGACGGCGCGCCCTTCTACGAGCAGTATGACTTTCCCTCGCCCGAAAAATTCCGCTCGCAACGCTTTGACGCCGCCTTCACCACCGTCAGCGACACAAGCACGTTGACGCTTGAGGAAGGTGACATCTATTCCCGTTGGGGCGAGTACAGCTGGAAAGCCACCGACATCGCCGACGGCTACATCGCCTTCGCTCCGGTCAATGCGCCCAGCGCCTTCCACTGGAAGAAGCTCGACGCCAGCACCGTTGAAGTCGTTCAGAAATTCACCGGCGAAGACGGCAAGCCGCAGACCTATGCGGTCCTGCTGAAGCGCGTCACCTGATTGTTCGACAGCGTACACTGTGCGGTAGCGCACAGACTCTGTTCGATAGCGAACATAATATTTGGAGCTATCCTCAATCTGAAGCATTATCGCTCCATCGGCCGCCACGCGTTGGCTCACGGCCGGCTGAGAGATGTTCGAGCTCCCGCCTTTTCGCGCAGGAGCTTCATGCCCGCCCTCGAACAAGAGAACGTCCGAAATCGCCTGCTCCGTCTGCTGCCCGCAGCTGAGTTTAACGTGATCGCGCCTCATCTCACGCCGGTTGAGCTTGAGATGGGACAGACCCTTCACCGTGCAGGCGACCCCATCGAGCATGTCTATTTCGTCGAGACGGGCTTCATCTCGGCGCTCGCCGTCCTGTCGGACGGGCACCCGCTCGAAGTCGGCCTGATCGGCTCCGAGGGAGTTGATGGTGTTTCAATCGCGCTGGGCGCCCATACCTCCTTCGCCGAGACGATGTGCCAGACCGGCGGCCGCGCTCTGCGCATGCCGGCCTCAGCCTTCAAGCCTGCTGCAGACATCGTCCCCCATTTCCGTGACCTGCTTCTGCTTTACGCCCACCTCTTCCAGATCCAGGTTGCGCAGACAGCCGCTTGCAACGCTCATCACGAACTCGGCCAGCGCCTGGCACGCTGGCTGCTCGGCGCGCACGACCGAAGCGGCGTCGCTGAACTGTCACTGACCCAGGATCTGATCGCCGTGATGCTCGGCGTGCGGCGCTCAACCGTCAGCGTGGCCGCCGGCACGCTGCAGAAAGCTGGCGTAATCCGCTATCAGCATGGCCGGATCACCATCGTCGATCGCGTCGGCCTCGAGAATGCCGCCTGCGAATGCTGCGAGGCCGTCGCCGGAGAATATCGTCGCCTGTTTGGGGAAGAGCAGGTCAGATCAAGCTCGGAATCACCATCAGCTGGCTGAAAATCAGCAGGCGCTGCCGTATGCGCAGGCTGTGCGACATCATCGAAGACCCAAGAGTCGGTTGGTGCACCGACTTCCTTAATAGGCGCCCCTAGCTTCAATCCCGGTGACGGCGGTGGAGCAAAAAATGAAAATGGATCGGGAAGCCGCAGTCGAAGCTTGGCGGGGGAGCGCACAGGTGGTGGTCAGGAAATTCGACTCACGAAACGAGACACGGCTGCTCAGGCAGCGCCTTCGACGCAGCGAGCGGGAAGCATCACGCTGCCAGACGCTCCTTCATGAGGGCGATCACCGCATCAAGAACAGCCTGCAGATCGTCGCCAGCCTGATGAGAGTGCAGGCCAGCCGCGAAGAGACCGCCGCCGCAGCAGACGCCCTCAACGCGGCCGCAACGCGGGTCCTCTCGATCGCCCAGATCCACGACGCGCTTCAAGAAAGCGGCGGCAAGGATGTGATCGACCTGGGCTCCGCCCTGCTCGCGATGTGCCGGTCGCTCCACGTTATGGCCGGCGGGCCCAGATCAGTTGCCCTGGTCGTCAATGTCGAACAGATTCAGGCGCCCGTGGCACTGGCGCAGCCTCTGCTACTCGCGGTCAATGAACTCGTGGTCAACGCCCTGCGTCACGCCTTTCCGGACAGCCGCCCGGGCGCAATCGAGGTCAAGGCGAACATCATCGACGACAAGCTCGTGGTGATCGTCGCTGATAACGGCGTGGGAATGCCGATCAGCCAGAGCGAACCAAGCGGCTTCGGATCAAAGCTCATCAACATGATGACCGCCAAGATCGACGCAACTCTCGCCATAGATACGGTCCATGGCGTCCGTTTCACGATCACAGCGCCCGCCCCCAAAATACTGGCGGACATCGATCAGGAAGCAGACGCGATCTAGCTATTCGAAGTCCGGTTCCTTCGAAAAAAGTTCGGCGGGGAAATCGTGGGCCACGCCGTTCGGGAATTTTGCGTCGCGCTTCTGCATGAAGCTCTCGATGCCCTCCTTCACGTCGGCCGACTGGCCGCGGGATTGAAGCGCGCGGCTGTCGATCTTGTGCGCCTCCATCGGATGTTCGGCGCCCATCATGCGCCAGATCATCTGCCGCGAAACCGCGATCGAGACCTGCGAGGACTTCTCGGTCACGCGATGCGCCAGCTCCATCGCCGCCGGCAGCAGCGCATCGGGCTCATGCAGCGACTGGACGAAGCCGGTGGCCTTCGCTTCAACCGCATCGAACACACGGCCCGAATAGACCCAGTCGAGCGCGGTCGGCACGCCGACGAGACGCGGAAGGAACCAGCTGGAGCAAGCCTCCGGCGTGATGCCCCGGCGAGAGAACACGAAGCCGAACTTCGCAGTCGTCGATGCCATACGGAAATCCATCGGCAACTGCATCGTCGCGCCAACGCCCACCGCCGCGCCGTTCACCGCCGCGATCACCGGCTTGAGGCTGCGGTAGATGCGCAGAACCACGCGTCCGCCGCCGTCGCGCCGGATGCCGTTATGGATGATCTCGTCGCCCGCAGCGCGCTTGGCATAGTTGAACGTGTCCCCGCCCGCGACGCCAAGCTCGGCCCCGGCGCAGAACGCCCGGCCCGATCCCGTGATCACAACGGCGCGGATCGCATCGTCCGCATCCGTGATGTCGAACAGCTGGATCATCTCGCGCATCACCACCGGGGTGAACGTGTTCATCTTGTCCGGCCGGTTGAACGTCGCGACGGCGACGCCGTCGGTGACTTTGAGATCGAACATCGTGAAATCGGTCATGTGCGGTCCGTCGCGCTGGAGCAAAAAGAAAGAAAGTCAGCCGATGCTTTATCGGCTAGGCGTAGCCATCTGCACCGGAAGGTTTGCAGCGGCAATCTGGAGAGGGATCACGTGCAAGGCAAGCGCGCCGTCGCAACGCTGGAGGACGCGAAGTCTTTTATCCGCGCCAACACCCGCGTGGCGCAGATCCACGCCCTGCCCATCCGTCTCTACCAGGCCGACGAACTGACCCCGATCTGGGAGGCGACGGAAAAGGATCTCGCCGCCGCCAATGTCGATCCGCCCTTCTGGGCCTTTCCATGGGCCGGGGGCCAGGCGCTGGCCCGCTATCTCACCGATCATCCCGACGCAGTACGCGGCAAACGCGTGCTCGACCTCGCGGCGGGCTCAGGCCTTGTCGGCGTCGCGGCGGCGCTGGCTGGCGCCGCCGAAGTCACCGCCAACGACATCGACCCGATGTGCGAAGCAGCCGTGGCGCTCAACGCCGAACTGAACGGCGTTTCGATCCGCTATATCGCCGGCAGCATTCTCGATGCGCCGCCGCCCGATTTCGACATCGTCGTCGCCGCTGACGTCTTCTACGAGCAACGCCCCGCGCAGATGTTCCGCGCCTTCCTCGAACGCTGCCATGCCGCCGGCGTCACGATCTATGCGGGCGATCCCGGCCGCACCTATTTCCCGCGCGATGCTTTCCGGCAAGCGGCGGAATATTCGGTGCAGACCACCACCGAGATCGAGAACCACCCGATCCAGACCGCGCGCGTGTGGACGCTTTAGGTTTTTGGCACGAAGCCCTTCGCCAGCACCACTGTCGTTTCGGCGCCGTCGAACCTGTCTTGGACGATCCCGAGATATTCCGGCGACGCCCAGAAACGCTGTGCCTCGGCCTCATCGGGAAAGCTCAGAATCACCAGCTTGTCGCGTGGCCAGTCGCCCTCGAGAACTTTCACCTCCTCGTCGGCGACAATCGCCTTCGCATCGAACTCCCGGAACACCGCCGGGAAGTTCGCCTGATAGCGCCGATAGGCTTCGACATTAGTGAACTTGAGCTGGGCAACCAGATAGACCGTCATCGTATTCTCCTACGCCAGCACGAAGCGAACGCCGACGAGATCGACGAAATTCTCACCGCGATTGACGCCCACCTTGTCGGCCGCTGCGAGAACACGCGCTTTGTCCTTGCACTTCAGATGCACCGCCCGCAGGCCTTCGCCGCGATCATCTTGCAGCGGCCCGAACCGCACGAAGGCCTGATCGAATTTGATCTCCAGCGCATCGCCCTCGCTGGCCTTGCCCACCGGCAGCTCCAGCAATTCGCTCCAGCGCGCAGCAAGCGCCTCCGGATCAGTCGACTGGATGCCGGCGCCGACAATGGCCGTGATCGCCGGCGAGCGATCATGCTTCTGCCAGTCCGGCCCGGCCCATTTGTAGGAGCCGCCCATATTCTCGCCGTCCGGTGAGTGACGATCCACCGACAGCAGGCAACCGCCCGTATCGCGCGGATGCAGGTGCAGCGCCTCGCCCGTCAGCGCGCCTTCGCTCGACTTCAGATCCTCGACCAGCCGCACACCATGCTTCAGGAAATGCTCGCGGCGGCGTTCAAGGTCATCGCAATCGACGATGTACATGTAGCCGCCATCGCCCTTGCGCCGCTCGATATAGCGGCCGGCGGCGGTGTTGGGCTGCGTTGGCGCGACGATTTCGAGGAACGTCCCGCCCATCGCGAAGAGCGCATTGTGCAGGCCGTACTTGCCGACGCCCGGATCACGGAAACAGATTTCGAGGCCAAGCACATCCGCGATCTGCTTCTCGGTCGTGGCAAGATCGCTTGCCACCAGGGCGATCTGTCTCAGACGAAAATATCCCACCGCGCGCTCCCTCAGTCTTGTTGTGGCGCCTTATCTGTTCTGCACCCGTCCCTCGATCATATGCCGCAGAGCGGCCGTGCGCGAAGCGATGAAATCGTTGAAGGCGCGGACATGGGGAAGATTCCGCATTTCCTCGCGCGTGATCAGCGTGAGGTCATAGTCGGCCTCGTCGAACAGGAAGCAGAGCTGCAACTCCGGATCGAGTTCGCCGAGCATGCATGGAATGCCGCCCACGCCGAGACCGGAGCGTATGGCCCCGGCGATGTTGAGGATGGAAGACGAGGCCTGCCGGATGACCGCGCCCGCCGCCTTGGCCTCCTGCAAAAAGGCGGGGTCGAACCGCGCGAGTTCCCCAGCGCCTGCGATGATCGGATGTTTCGCCAATTCCTGCGCGTTGGAGGGAGATCCCTGCTCAGCCGCGTATTTCTTCGAGGCATAGACGCCCCACTTGCCCGTCGCCAGCCGCCGCACAGTGACGCCATCGCCCAAGGCCGGACCTTTCGACGTGTTCGCCCTCAGCGCGATGTCCGCTTCGCCACGCGAGATATCGAGACGTCGATCCGTGATGATCGTCTCGACCTGAACCACCGGAAAGCGCTGGGTGAATTCCCGCAGCCACGGCGTCAGCAGACAGTCGGCCAGCACGTCGTTGGTGGTAACCCGGATCATGCCGAGCAGCTTCCGGCTCCGCTGGGCGACCATCCGGGCGAAGGCTTCGGCTTCGGCCTCTACCCGTTCGGCGTTCTGCACCATCGCAGAACCGACCTCGGTCAGGCGATAGCCGCCTGCGGTTTTATCGAACAGCTTCTCGCCGATCGCCTCCTCGAGCGCCGCAACCCTGCGCGCCACGGTCGTCTGGTTAACGCCGAGAATCTTGGCTGCAGACAAGGTGCTACCGCTCCTTGCCACCGCCAGAAAGTGCCTGAGGTCGCTCCATTCGAACATGCTGCGTTATGCATAAATGCAGATCGATCTGCAATACTTCGGATTGTGGGGGTGTGCGACAAGCCGTACCTGAATGTCACGGACCAGATGTCGAAAGACACAACCGAAGCAGAAGACTACTCAAGAAGACGACGCCAAATCGTACGAGAAACTCCCCTCCGATGACTCCCCCGGCCCCTTCCAGGAACATCTCCCCCCCTCCTCCTTGGAAGGCGCCGGGTGTCCTTCGTCTGCATTACGATCCTGCATCGACGACCTGTCGCCCGATCATCCTGTTCGCATCCGAAAACAGCATCCCGCTGGATTACCAGCTCAATGACCTGTTCTCGGACGAGAACCGCACGGAATGGTTCACGCGGCTGAACCCGAACCAGGCCGTTCCCGTGCTCGAGCATGACGGCTTCGTGCTGACAGAAAGCTCGGCGATCCTCAAATATCTCGCGGACCTCACCGGCTCGCCCGCTTACCCGAAAGAGCTGAAAGCCCGGGCGCGCGTGAACGAGGTGATGGATTTCTTCAACACCTACCTGATGCGCGACTATGTCTATGGCCTGGTGTATTCGCGCGTGCTTGCGCACTACCGCCTGCCGGGACCTGCGCAGCAGCAGTTCATCGCACTCCACGAACCGCGCGCCGCGAAGCGGCTGAAAGCGCTGGATACTTGGATCGGCGCGAAAACCTTCATCTGCGGAAATGAGATCACCATCGCCGACTATCTCGGCTCTGGCGTTGTCTCTGCCGGTGAACTGGTCGGCTACGACCTTCGTCCGTTCGCCAACGTCACCCGCTGGATGAACACGATGAAGTCTCTGCTGACCTGGGACGAGGTGCATGCTGGCTTCTACGGCTGGCGCAGCGCGATCGAAGCACAGAACAAGGCATCAGCCTGACGGCAAAGAAGACCACTGAGGAAACAAGAATGAAAATACGAGTTCAGAACCACTGAGCCTACCCTGACCGGCCTCCCAGAAAAAACGCCGGCAAATACTGAAACGAGCAAAAAGCCAAACCAACAAGAGACCGGCGGTCACGCCGGCAAAGGAAGCAATCATGTCTGCACACAGGACCAACATCTACGCCCACACCGCCTTCATCGTGATCGCGGGTCTGCTCTCGCTGCAGGGTTGCAGCAAACCGGCGGCAGCCTCGCCAACCGCAGCTGAAGCAGCTATCGGCGCCGAGCACATCGCCGCCGCATCGCCCGTCGAAGCCGGCCGTTATCTTGTGAAGATCGGCGGCTGCAATGACTGCCATACGCCGGGCTTCGCCATGACGAACGGCGCATCGCCTGGGGAGGCCGAATGGCTGACGGGCGATTCTGTTGGCTTCTCCGGCCCCTGGGGCGTCAGCTATCCGTCCAACCTGCGCCTGTCGTTCAGCAACATGGACGAGCAGCAGTTCATAGAGCTGGCGCGCGCGGGACAAGGCCGTCCGCCAATGCCGTGGCCCAGCCTGAAGGCGATGAGCGACAAGGATCTGAAGGCGATCTACGCCTATATCCAGTCGCTTGGCCCCAAGGGCGAACCCGCCCCGGCCGCACTGTCGCCGGGCGTTGCGCCTGATCGCCCGCATATTCCGTTCATTCCGCAGATGCCGGTCCAGAAAAGCTAGCGACCGAAATCCTCCCCCGGCGACACGGAGAAACTCCGGCGCTGAAAACAAGAAGAGAAGAAAGAATCTTCCGATGACTATGGAAAAAATGCCGATGCCGTCGACCCAAGCGGTTGAAAAGGCCAGCAGCCACAAGATGCGTTTCCTGTATCCGCTTGCCGCCGTTTGCCTCGCCGCCGTGTTCCTGTCTCCCAGCTCGGGCGAAGCCCAGACGGGTGGCGCTGCCAAGCTGCGCCCGGATCAGGAGCGCGCGATTGAGGCGATGCTGAAGGATGTCGAGCCGTCGATGCGCCCCATGGCGCGTCAGCAACTGGCATCCAGCTTCGCCAATTTCAGCGAAGCGCAGATCGCCATGATGATGTCGAAGATGGCAGAGAACAACACCGTCAAGGCGAACACGCCTGCACCCGTTGTCGAAGTCGAGCAGCCATCCACCCCCGAGGACATCGCCTTCATGAAGGCGCAGTACGAGCCGGTGATCCGCAAGCACCACGGCGTGCAGAAGGATTTCGACGCGTTCGTGAACGCCAAGCTTCCGGCCTACTGTCCCGGGCGCGACACCTACGCCCGCTTCGGCTCCGCGTGGCGGTACGAGCAGGGACAGTTCATGATGGATTCGGCTCTGGCGACCTGGAATGTCGAAACCAACGTGACCGTCGCTGGCGAGGCCTATGCACCGCAGAGCGGACGCTACAAATTCGACTTCTCGAAAGTGCGCATGACATTCGACAAGCCGAAGATCGACGCCGCGATCAAGACTGCCTGCGACAAGGTTCATGTCGCCGGGAAAGCATTTCTCGCAAAGGTCGATCCGCTGATCGCGGCCAAGAACTGGGACGCGGCGTTCAAGGCGGAACAGTCGGCGATGGCGGCGCTTGAGCCGATCCGCAAGGAATTGCAGGCCGCCTATGACCGCCTCGGACCGGGCGATTTCACGGAGATCCAACTGGCGATGATGAATGGCGTGAAGGTGAAATAGCACGCCGCAAACCGGACAAGGGTGGTCGCTCAATCCCCCCGGAGCTCAAAGCCGCACCGAGAAGGCGGCGGACCGCCCCACCCTGCAGCGCAGGCCGTCTTGCCCGACGGCCTGCGCTTTTCTTTTACATGAAGCTGTAGGGCTCAACGTCGAGCGCAACACGAACGTTCGATGGCAGCTTCACACGCTCCTTCCATGCGCCGAGGAAGGCCGAGAGATCGACATTGCGGTCCGAGCGCACAAGGAAGCGACGGCGATGCCGGCCACGCAGAACCGTGATCGGCGCAGGCGCGGGCCCCCAGACCTCGACGCCCGTTGCGTTCGGTTGCGCTGCGCTGAAGGCGGCGGCGCTTTCATTTGCCTGTTCTGCGCTGGGCGCCGACAGGATGATCGCCCCGAGCCGGCCGAAAGGCGGAAAGCCGACAATGCGGCGCTGGTCCATCTCGTGCGCGATGAAGGCGTCGCGATCGCCCGCCGCCAACAGCGCGATCGCGGGGCTATCCGGCGCATAGGTCTGGATGATGGCACGGCCCGGCTTGTCTGCGCGCCCCGCCCTGCCCGCAACCTGGAGCAGGAGCTGGAAAGTCCGTTCACCCGCGCGCAGATCACCGCCGCGCAGTCCCGCATCCGCATCGACGACGCCGACAAGCGTCAGCGTCGGGAAGTTATGGCCCTTCGCCACGATCTGCGTGCCGATGAGGATATCGATCGCGCCATTCTCCATGCGTGCGATCAGCTCGCGCAGCGCATCGGGCGACGTAACTGTATCGGAGGAGAGCACTTCCACCCGCGCGCCATGGAAGCGCGTGTGGACTTCCTCCGCCAGCCGCTCCACGCCCGGCCCGACGCCAGTCAACGAACCCTTTGCGCCGCAGTGCGGGCACATCAGCGGCTTATCCATCGTGTAGCCGGTAAGGTGGCAGACGAGCTTGCCGGAATAGCGATGCTCGACCAGCCATGAATCCGAATCCGGCGCTTTCAGCCGCTCGCCGCAGGCGCGGCACAGCACCAGCGGCGCATAACCACGCCTGTTGAGAAACAACAGCGCCTGCTCCTTGGCCGCAAGCGTCTGCGTGATCGCCGCGGCAAGCTCGGGCCCGATCCAGCGGTTTGTGTCGGTCGGTGCATGGCGCATGTCAGCCAGCGCGATCGACGGCAATTCCGCAACGCCGGGCCGGGCGCTCAGCTTGAGGTGCGAGTATTTCCCTTGCTGGGCATTCGCCATCGTTTCCAGCGAGGGCGTCGCTGAAGCAAGTACGATGGCGCATTGCTCGATGGATGCCCGCAGCACGGCAAGATCGCGCGCGTGATAGATGACGCCTTCTTCCTGTTTGTAGGATTGATCGTGTTCTTCATCGACCACGATCAGGCGCAGCTTGCGATACGGCAGGAAGAGCGCGGAGCGGGCGCCCACGACAATACGGGCGCGGCCAGCCGCCACTTCGCGCCAGACGCGACGGCGCGCGGCCGACCCAGCCGCCGAATGCCATTCCGCCGGCGCAACGCCGAAGCGCTCCTCGAACCGAGACGTGACCGCCTGCGTCAGCGCGATCTCCGGCAGCAGCACCAGAACCTGCGCCTCGGGATCACGGCGCAATGCCTCTGCGATGGCTTCGAAATAAACCTCGGTCTTTCCCGAACCCGTGACGCCATCGAGCAGCGCCGCACGATAGGAGTTATCGCGCACCATGTTGCGCAGGTAGCCGGCGGCTTCCTTCTGCTCGCCGGTCAGATCGCGCGGCGGGCGTTCCGGGTCCGGCAACGGGAATGGCGGATCGAGAGAGCGCTCGACATGCGTCAGCGCCCCGGCATCGAGCAGGCCCTTCACAACGCCAGACGACACGCCGGCCGCACGCGCGAGATCCGCGCCGGACAGAGGCGCGCCAGCCTCGGCGAGTACTTTCTCCCGCGCAGGCGTCATCCGCTCCGGCGTCTGGCCGGACGCCATCACAAGCAGTTCGACCGGCGGCTCGTCCAGCGCCTCGCGCGAGCGCATCGCCATCGCAAGAAGATTGCCGACAGGCGCGCAGACATATTTCGCAGCGCGCTCGATGAAGGTGCGCATGTTTGCCGGCAGCAGCGGCGCCTGGCTGATGACTTCGAGAACCGGCTTCAGCTTGCGGTTGCTCGGAACGGTACGCACGCCCCATACGACGCCGATAACCTCGCGCGGGCCCAGCGGCACCACGACAAAACTTCCCGGCGGCGCCTCGACGCCTTCGGGCAGTTCGTAGTCGAACGGTTCCGGCAGGGGCTGCGGAAGCAGCACCGAGACGATTCGGGGTGGGAACAGCATGGTCTCATGGTCAGACCGGGCCGGGGCCTGTCAACCACATGGGCACAGCCCATGGCTTTGACGCCTGAAAACAGGCGTTTACAGATTCGGGCAGCGGACCAGGCGAACGGGTTCACGGGCATTCTGCTGGAATTGCACGGCGGTATCCGACGCCCCGAAATTGATCCGGAACGTGTCTTCGCCTGTCCTGTCGCTGGCCACGCACGTGGCCACGATGGTGTAGGACATGGAGCGGCCGCTCGGATGCTCCTCGTCGATCGACTTGACGACGCACTCGCCCTCGCCCTGCTTCAGGGCAATCGTCTTCGGCGACAGCTTCACGACCTTGGCGGGGTCTCCGCACTCTGTCTCGATAGACGCCCAGCTTCCTGCAAAGCCGGGGTCGATGTTTGAGGGCGGCGGACCGATTGGCCGCGAATCCAGACTGGAGGCTGCCTGCACCGGCGGCGTCACGGATTGCTCGACAACTGTGGTGGTTGCAGGCGGGCTGCAGGCAATCAGCGTGACGAGCGTGAACGCTCCGAGCGCCCATCCCTGGCTGGCTGTTGGTTTCATCGCTTGCGTCCTTGCTTGCAGGCCAACGGGAGGAACGGGATATGGGGCAGCAGCGTGCCAAACCAACAAAAATCAGCGGCGAATTCAGGGCGTTTCCGAAGAAACACGGTCTTAATACGAACGGCCCAGTGTTCGGACCATGAGTATCCCCCACACGGCACGCGAAGCCCTGCAGGAGTTCACGGTCTGGCTGGAGACCGAACGCCGCGCGTCGGAAAAGACCATCGAGGCCTATCAGCGCGATATCGGCAACTTCATCGGCTTCCTGGTGGAGCATCTGGGCGGCGAGCCGAACGTCGCGGACCTGAAACGCCTGTCGCGTCACGATGTTGTCGCCTGGCTGGCCCGACGGCGGACGCAGGACAATCTGGCTGCTTCATCGCGGGCGCGAGCGGCTTCCAGCCTCCGCGCGTTCTATCGCTTCCTCGACCGACGGCTTGATGCCGCCAACGCCAAGGCGATGATGTTCGAAAGCCCGAGGCGACCCCATCGCCTGCCCCGGCCACTGCCCGAGAAGCTGGCGTCTGAAGCCATCGAGATCGCTGGCGATGGCGATGGAGATGACGTTGCCGAATGGGTGCTGGCGCGCGACGCGGCGATCCTCTCGCTGCTCTATGGCGCGGGGCTTCGCCTGTCCGAGGCGCTGTCGCTGGCCGGCAAGGATGTTCCGGCGCCTGAAGCGCTGCGGGTTTACGGCAAGGGCCGCAAGGTGCGGATCGTGCCGCTGATCCGCGTCGTGCGCGAAGCGATCAACGATTATGCGAAGCTGTGTCCCTATCCCGCCGCGCCCGACGAGATGCTGTTCCGCGGCACGAAGGGCGGGCCGCTGAATCCACGCCTTGTGCAACGCCTGATGGAAAAGCTGCGCATACGCCTTGGCCTGCCCGAGACCGCAACACCACACGCGCTGCGCCACTCATTCGCGACGCACCTGCTCGCGAATGGCGGCGACCTGCGTTCGATCCAGGCATTGCTGGGCCATGCCAGCCTGTCGACGACGCAGATCTACACCGGCGTCGACGCAGCAAGGCTGATGAAGGTCCACGCTGAGGCACATCCCCGAGCGTAGAGCGCGCAGCCTACTGGCCGAGCGCCCCGCTCATCGCATGCTCGATGCATTTGGTGAGACCCTGCTGCTCTTCCTGAGACATCTTCGCCATTTCTTCGAGAGCGTTCGGGTTGTTCTGCATCTTCGCAGTTACCTGCTTGCACCAGTCAGGTGAGCCTACGGCGGGGCTGCAGCCGGTCACGAGAACGGCAGTCGCGGCGAGAAGCCCGTAGAATGCTACGCGCATGTAATTACCCCCTGGTGAGTTCGTCCTGTCCGGGCCGGACCCTGACACGGGGGGCCTCCAAGTCAACCTGCAGCAGGAGCTGGAGCGACCTTCACCGGCGACGCGCAACCTTTCAGCGTCTCGCCTTTCCAGCTGGCCGTCGCCGACCAGTGATACTCGCGCTCGCCGAGGCCATCCTTGCAGTCTTCCTGGCGCAACGTCATGACGAAGTCGCCTTCCGGCGTTTTCGACGTCAGCAGCACCGCATTCTCGGCGCCCTTGGACTTCACCGGCAGCTCGCCCGCGATGTCGCGCTCGCCCAGTACGGCGATGCTGGTCGTTTTGTCGGCGCGGGTGATCTTCACGCCCCAGAAGGCCGGGTCCATGCCGTTGACTTCGAGGTCGCCATCCAGCTCGGCATCAGCCGGCGAACAGGCAGCAAGCAAGGCGACGAGGGCTGCGGCGGCGCAGGTAAGTCTGAGCATGACGATCTCCTTCTCGCGCCTGATCTAGCGCGGCCCGGCGGAAGTCCAAAGCCTCGAAACGCAAAGGACCGGGCGCTGCCCGCTGGCGCACGCCAATGTATGCGCTAGAATGCGGTATGGACGCCAGCTTTTACCGGATGACCGCCGCGCAGCTCGCAGCCGGGCTGAAGAAGAAGGCTTTCAGCGCGCAGGAGCTTTGCCGCGCTGCGATCGAACGGATCGAAGCGCTCGACCCGCAGATCAACGCCGTTGTCGTTCGCGATTTCGAGCGGGCGCACACCGAGGCGCGGCTGGCCGATGAGGCGCTGGCGCGCGGCGAACAGAAAGCGCTGACCGGCATTCCGATGACGGTGAAGGAAAGCTTCGACCTTCGCGGGCATGCGACGACGTGGGGCTTTCCACTTCACAGCGAGCATGTCGCCCGCGAAGACGCGCTGGCTGTTCAACGCCTGAAGGCAGCGGGCGCGGTGATCCTCGGCAAGACGAATGTGCCGCCGGCGCTGGGTGACTGGCAATCCGCTAATCCGATCTATGGGCGGACCAACAATCCGTATGACGTGACGCGCTCGCCCGGCGGATCGTCGGGCGGCAGCGCCGCAGCGATCGCGATGGGTTTCTCCGCGCTGGAGGTCGGGTCCGACATCGGCGGATCGATCCGGGTGCCGGCCATGTTCTGCGGCGTTTATGGACACAAGGCGAGCTACGGCCTGTTGCCGATGGGCGGACACACAGCGGGCGGATCGCTGGTTGCGCCGCAATTGCTGAGTGTGATCGGCCCGCTCGCAAGATCGGCGCAGGATCTCGCGACGGCGCTGGACGTGATCGCCGGACCGGACGCGGAATCGCCCGCGAACAAGGTCGTGCTGCCCCTGCCCCGCCACGGACGGTTAGGGAGCTTCCGAGTGTTCGTGCTCGACCATCATCCGGTTGCGCGAGCGGACAGCGCGATACTGGGCGCGCTTGAGAAGCTGGCTGATCATCTCACGAGGGAGGGCGCAGCGGTTGCCCGGCAATCGAGCCTGCTGCCGGATCTGAATGTGCAGTGGAAGGCGTATCAAACGATCCTCCACACCATCATCACACGGGGCGATCCGAGCGTGACGCGGCCGCCGATTTCGGCGCATGACTGGCTCGGCGCGCTTGATCTCCAGCTGCGTATCCGGCGCCAGTGGGCAGACTTCTTCCGGCATTTCGATATCGTCCTCTGCCCCGCCTTCGGCACGCCTGCGTTCCCGCACAGCGACGAGCCCGACTGGCGCAAGCGACCGCTCGACATGGACGGCGGACCGGGCAATTTCGGATCGCAACTCGGCTGGGCGGGAATCGCGACGGTGGCGAACCTGCCTTCCACCGCGATTCCACTTGGCCTCAGCAAGGACGGCCTGCCGGTCGGCGTGCAGGCGATCGGGCCTTTCCTCGAAGACAAGACCACGATCGCTTTCGCCGGCATGGTCGGCCGCGAGATCAAACCGCCTGCTATTGCGGAGTGATCACCACGTTCGCGCGCCGGCAGTGCGCGTGATTTTCGGCTTGGCCAGAAGCCAGACGCCCGCGATTGTCAGCACCATCGAGGCGACGTGCGGCCAGCCGAAAGGCTCGTGCAGGATCATCACCGCGGCCCACGCCGCGACCACCGGACCAACGCCGCCGACCGCGCTCATCGGGCCGGGGCCGATGCGGCTGATGGCTTCGGCGATCATGAAGCTGGGGATCACCGTGCAGACGATCGCAAGGACGAGCGCAAGCCAGTAGCCGTTCGCAGTGACCGGAGGCGGTGAATGGAACGCCATGTCGATGCCGCTCTGCGTGAGAAAGACGATCGACGCCGCTGACATGCCGAAGGCGGTGAACAGGGTTGAGCCCATGCGCGAAATGATCGGCTTCGAGGCCGTGACATAGACCGCATAGATCAGCGCGCCCGCGAAGATCAGCCCACCGCCAAGCCAGGCGTTGGGACCCTGATGGTCGATCTCGGCGCCGAACAGGATCGCGACGCCGACATAGGCGAGCACCAGCGCGATGATGTGGCGCGTCGTGATCTTGTCCTTCAGGAAGAAGAAGGAGAGGCCGGCAACCATGGTCGGATAGATATAGAGGATCAGCCGTTCGAGTTGGGCCGAGACGTATTTCAGGCCTTCGAAGTTCAGCCAGGACGACAGGCAATAGCTCATGATGCCAAGGCCCGCCGCGAGGGCGTAGGTTTTCAGCGATGGCTGTTTCTTGAGCCGCATCCACGCAAAGACGCCGATCGCGAAATAGATCGGCAGCGAGAACGCCATGCGCAAGGTGAGAAGCTGGGAGACGCCGATACCTTCAGCGAAGGCGAGCTTGATGACGACGCCCTTGAGCGAGAAAAGCCCGGCGCCAAGCGCAGCAAGGCCCACGCCGATGGCGCGGTTGCGGCCTTCGTGATCGGTAGGGAGCGCTTCGGTGGTCATCTTCGTCTCTCCGCTCGTCCCTTGAGTCTTCTGCGGAGGTGCCGGTCGGGACGAGGGTCGCCGGCGCTTCCGCCGCCGGCCTCGCCGCTCTAGTCGCGACGCGCCGGCGCAAGCCGTTTAATGGCCTGCTGCTTAAGTCGAAGGGTTTTGGCGCGGGTCGTCATGAGCGGGGTCCTATGCCTGTTTTCCGGGCCACGCAACGGAGGACGGCCGGAGTTGAGAGAGATTTCCGGATGTTGCGGCACGCGAGCGCATCTCGGCTGCAAGGCAGCTGCGGTGATGAGCACACGCCATCACAGAAGACAAAAGACCGAAGGCTACTTCGCGACGTGCGCGGCGGACCATTGGCCCAGGCGGTTCAGTGCCTGGCGGGCTTGCGCGAGCATCGGGTAACGGGCCTGGAAGACGTGGAACATCTCGGGCCAGATCTCCAGCGTGAGCGGCACGCCGGCGGCGCCGAGGCGTTCGGCCAGCGCGGTTGAATCCGACATCAGGATTTCGGCCTCGCCGGTCTGGATGAAAGTCGGCGGAAGGCCACGCAGGTCTGCATCGAGGATGGAGAGGTTGGCCGTTGCATCGCCGCCGTATTGCTTCGCACGCGTGTTGAGCATCGAGGTGGTGAGGAACGGATCGCGCTGCGCCTTGGCGCCGTGGCTCCAGCCGCGGTTGGCGAGATCGACCCAGGGCGAGAGCAGGATCATGCCGGCGGGCATGGCGACGCCCTGCTCTTTCAGCTTCATCGCGGCGGCGACGGCGAGGCCGCCACCGGCGCTGTCGCCGGCGAGGATGATGCGGTTCGGCTGAACGCCTTCGCCGAGCACGGCGCGATAGGCGGAAACAATGTCTTCAAGCGCAGCCGGGTGGCGGTGTTCTGGCGCGAGGCGGTAATCCGGCACGATGGCCGCGATCTTCGCCGCAGCGGCGACATGGGCGGCGAGGCCCTTGTGCGAGCGCGACGAGCCCATGACGAAACCGCCGCCATGCGCCCAGAGAATGACGTGGTCGCCGCTGCAGCCCTTGGGCAGCAGGCCAAGGCAGGAGACGCCGCCGAGATCGATCTCGGACATGGTGGACATTTCGGGCAGCGGGTCGTTTTCAGCATAGGCGTCGTAGGCGCGTCGTTGCGCGGCCAGATCGGACGGATCAACGCCGTGCATGCGCCGCGAGAGGGATTCGCGGGCCTGGGCGAGTTCGCCTGTCAGGGCAGTAAAGGTGCTCAACGCGTCTCTCCACGCAGCTCAGCCCCGTGCGAACCAAGCACAGGCGCTGCGCAAAGGCCATGCCGTTCTGGCGGCGTTAACTGCTGTAACACGGCCGCCTGGCTTATGCCCGGCAGTTCACGCAACGATACCGGATCGCGACGCTTGGGCGCCGCACTGCCGGGCTGGCCGCCCGGCGGTCCGAACTACATCTGCATCGTCCAGCCTTCGACGCCCATGGCGGCCTGGCGGATGGCTTCCGTCAGGGTCGGGTGGGCGTGGGAGGTGCGGGCAATGTCTTCCGAGGCCGCGCCGAATTCCATGGCGACGCAGAGTTCGGCGATCATCTCGCCAACGCCAACGCCCATCAGGTGCGTGCCGAGGATGCGATCGGTCGTGGCGTCGGCCAGGATTTTCACGAAGCCATCGGTCTCGTGGTTCGTCTTGGCGCGCGAGTTGGCCGAGAACGGGAATTTTCCGGACTTGTAGGCGACGCCTGCGGCCTTCAGTTCTTCTTCCGTTTTCCCCACCCAGGCGATTTCCGGCTTGGTGTAAACGACGCCCGGAATGATGCCGTAGTCGACATGGCCCGCCTTGCCCGCGATGATTTCGGCGCAGGCCGTGCCTTCGTCCTCGGCTTTGTGCGCGAGCATGGGGCCGGAGGTGACGTCGCCGATGACCCAGACGCCTTCAGCCGAGGTGCGGAAATGATCGTTGGCGATCTGGCCGCGCTTGTCCGGCGTGACGCCGACCGTTTCGAGGCCGAGGCCCTGCGTGTAGGGGCGGCGACCGATGGCGAGGAGCACGATGTCGGCGTCGAGCGATTCCGCATCGCCGCCTGCTGCGGGCTGCATCGAGAGCTTGAGCTTGGACTTCAGCTTCTCGACGCCGGTGACCTTCATGCCGAGTTTGAAATCGATGCCCTGCTTGGTGAAGATACGCTGCGCCTGCTTGGCGATCTCGCCATCCGCGCCGGGCAGGATGCGGTCGAGGTATTCGACGACGGTGACTTCTGCGCCAAGGCGGCGCCAGACGGAGCCGAGTTCCAGGCCGATGATGCCGGCGCCGATGACGATCATCTTCTTCGGCACGGCTTTCAGCGAGAGGGCCCCGGTGGAGGAAACGATGCGCTCTTCATCGACATCGACGCCCGCGAGCGGCGTGACTTCGGAGCCGGTGGCGATGACGATGTTCTTCGCTTCAAGGACCTGTTCGCCCTTGTCGCCCGTGACGACCACGCGGCCGGGACCATCGATGCGGCCTGCGCCGAAAAATACCGTGACCTTGTTCTTCTTCATGATGAAGGCGACGCCGGCCGTGAGACCGGAGACGGCGTCGGCTTTCTGTTTCAGCATGTTGTCGAGGTTGAGCTTGAGGCCCGTCACCTCGATGCCGAGGCCGGCGAAATCCTTGGCGGCGGTCTCGTAGAGTTCGGAGGCATGCAGCATCGCTTTCGAGGGGATGCAGCCGACATTGAGGCAGGTGCCGCCGAGCTTGTCGCGCTTTTCGATGAGGGCGACCTTGAGGCCAAGCTGGCCGCAGCGCGTGGCGCAGTTGTAGCCGCCGGGGCCGGCGCCGATGATGACGACGTCGTAGCTCTCGCTCATGGCAAATGTCCGTCTCAGATCGATTTGCGCGAGCTATACGCGCCTCGCGCGAGGGGTCAACAAAAGGGAAGATGGGGATGAATTTCGTCGCAGTTTACGCGGAAAACTGAGGCGTGGGTTGAGTTCCTAGTGCAGCACGCCGCGAAACGCAGCGGCCCAGACCAGCGTGGCGACGACGAGCGAGAACCAGCCGGCGTTGACGGTAGAGGTGGTGGGGCGGGCGTGGTCGGCTGATTCAGCGTTGGGAGCGTGGCGGGCGGTGTGTTCGCGCCAGATGAAATAGGCGCCCTGCCCGATCACCAGCAGGGCGACGAGCCAGGCGGCCAGCGGGTGCAGCACGATCATGGAGAGCGCTGTGATCCCCAGCACGACTGACTGCGCCGCGATCCAGCCGCGGCGGGCGGCGTCGTCACGGTCGGTCCAGCGGTCGATGGCCTGCTCTTCGGCGGTGCGCTCGGCGCGTTTCACGGGCGCGTCGATATTGCCGTAGCCGTCCTCGTCGGGTTCCCCGGTTTCCTCGAACTCGCGCGTCATGGTCTCGATCCGCGAGGTCATGCGGTCGAGCATCATCTCCATGCGTATCTGGCGATACAGCATGAAGGCGCCGACAAGCCAGAACAGGCCCGCGATGCGGATGATCCATCCGAGGAGGCCGTCGGAGAAGGCCTCGAGGGTCATCGCCGATTAGAGGTCGAGCAGCAGGCGCTCGGGGTCTTCCAGCGCTTCCTTGACGCGGACGAGGAAGGTGACCGCTTCCTTGCCGTCGACGATGCGGTGATCGTAGCTCAGCGCGAGGTACATCATCGGGCGGGCGAGGATCTTGCCGTCGATCACGACCGGGCGCTCTTCGATGCGGTGCATGCCGAGCACGCCCGATTGCGGCGGGTTGAGGATCGGCGTCGACATCAGCGAGCCATAGACGCCGCCATTGGTGATCGTGAACGATCCGCCCTGCAGGTCGTCCATCGCGAGCTTGCCGTCGCGGGCAAGACGGCCGAGGCGGCCGATCTCGGCTTCGATCTCTGCAAGCGACATCGTATCGGCATCGCGCACGACCGGGACGACGAGGCCCTTGTCGGTGCCGACGGCGACCGAGACGTTGTAGAAGTTCTTGTAGATGATGTCCGTGCCATCGATCTCGGCGTTCACCGACGGGATCTCTTTCAGCGCAGCGACGACAGCGCGCACGAAGAAGCCCATGAAGCCGAGCTTCACGCCGTGCTTCTTCTCGAATGCGTCCTTGTGGCGCTTACGCAGCTCCATCACTTCCGACATGTCAACGTCGTTGAACGTCGTCAGCATGGCGGCGGTGTTCTGCGCTTCCTTCAGGCGGCGCGCGATGGTCTGGCGCAGACGGGTCATCTTCACGCGCTCTTCGCGCGGTCCGAGTTCGCGCGGCGTGTGGGGCACGTCAGCGGCGGGCGCGCGGGCGGCCGCAGGAGCCGGCGTCGAGGCGACGTAGTTGAGCGCGTCGCCCTTGGTGGCGCGACCGCCCTTGCCGGAGCCAGGAATGTCGGCGGGGTTCACATTGGCTTCGGCGGCGATGCGACCGACCGAGGGAGCGACCTTGTCGGTCGCCTTGGCAACGGGTGCAGCCGGCGCAGCGGAGGCAGAGGGCTTGGCGGCGGGGGCGGCAGCGGCCGGCTTCGCGGCGGGAGCAGCCGAGGCGGTTCCGCCTTCCTGCAGCTTGGCGATGATCTTGCCGATCTGGACGGTCTCGCCTTCCTTGACGAGGTGCTCGGTGATGACGCCCGAGGCGGGGGCCGGGACTTCGATCGCGACCTTGTCTGTCTCGATCTCGGCGATCGGATCGTCCTGTTTCACGGCCTGGCCGGGTTTCACGAGCCAGTTGGCGAGCGTTCCTTCAGTGACGCTCTCGCCCATCGCGGGCACCTTGATATCCATGACGTCTCCAGACCGGTTTGAGTCGCCTTCCGGGCGACCGCGCGCGAGAGGGGTTTAGCCCCGCTTGGGCCGCTTGGGGAGGGTAAAATCACGGGTTTCGGGGGCCCGATTGCCGCGTTTTGCAGGAGGTGGGGTTAGAGGGGCGTTACTGCGAGTCCGTAGGCGTATTTTCGAGGTGATTGAGCGGTCGAACACATGCTGGTGAGGAGAGCCGTCTGCCTCACCGCTGAGCGGCGATCCACCTCCCCCGGCCCGGGGCCGAAGGAGGCAAGACAGCGACTTACTTCTCGAACGCGGCTTCCAGGAAGGCGGCCAGTTCCTTGTTGTGGAGCGTCATTGTGCCGGCTGCCGTGGAGGCCGAAGCAGGGCGGCCGACATAGCGGGCGCGCTTGTGCTTCACATCAAGCTTTTCGAGCGTCTTCTCGATGTTCCAGTCAACGAAGCTCCATGCGCCCATGTTGCGCGGCTCTTCCTGGCACCAGACCATGTCGGCCTGCGGGAAGCGGGCCAGTTCCTTCATGAGCGAAGCGACCGGGAACGGATAGAGCTGCTCGACGCGGAGCAGATAGACGTCGTCGATCTTGCGTTTCTCACGCTCTTCGAAGAGGTCGAAATACACCTTGCCCGAGCACATCACGACACGGCGGATATCCTTGTCGGCCTTCAGCGTGACGTCGGCCTTGCACTCCGGCACCTCGGCTCCGTCAGCCAGGATGCGGTGGAACGACGTGTTCGGCCCCATGTCCTTGAAGTAGGACACGGCGCGCTTGTGGCGCAGCAGGGATTTCGGCGTCATCACGATCAGCGGCTTGCGGAAATCGCGGTGAACCTGACGGCGCAGGGCGTGGAAATAGTTCGCCGGCGTCGTGCAGTTGACGACCTGCATGTTGTCCTGCGCGCACATCTGCAGGAAGCGCTCGAGACGGGCGGAGGAGTGCTCCGGCCCCTGCCCCTCATAGCCATGCGGCAGAAGGCAGACGAGCCCGCACATGCGCAGCCACTTGCGCTCGCCCGAGGAGATGAACTGGTCGAACAGAACCTGTGCGCCGTTGGCGAAGTCGCCGAACTGCGCTTCCCACAGGGTGAGCGTATTCGGCGCGGTGAGCGCATAACCATACTCGTAACCGAGGACCGCTTCTTCCGAGAGCAGCGAGTCGATGACTTCGTAATTCGCCTGGTTGTCGGAGACGTGGTTGAGCGGCGTGTAGCGCTCCTCCGTCACCTGATCGACGAAGTGGGAGTGGCGCTGGGTGAACGTGCCGCGGCAGGAATCCTGACCCGACAGGCGCACCGGGAAGCCTTCATCGAGCAGCGTCGCGAAGGCCATGTGTTCGGCCATGCCCCAGTCGAGATTTTCGCCCGACGTCGCCATCTTGCGGCGCGCATCGACCGTGCGGGCCACCGTCTTGTGGATGTTGAAGCCATCGGGAACGGTGGTGATCTTCTTGCCGATGTCCTTCAGCTTGGCTGCGGCGACGCCGGTCTTGCCGCGGCCTTCATCGTCCTTCGGCAGGCCGAGGCCGGCCCATTTGCCATCGAGCCAGTCGGCGGCGCCGGGCTTGAACGTCTTGGCTTTCTCGAACTCAGCGTCGAGATGCGCTTCCATCTCGCCGACCATGTTGTTCACGGCCTCGTCCGAGATGACGCCTTCCTCGACAAGACGGCGCGAATAGAGTTCGCGCGTCGACAGCTGATCGCGGATTTTCGCGTACATCAGCGGCTGCGTCATCGTCGGATCATCGCCCTCGTTGTGACCGAAGCGGCGATAGCAGAACATGTCGATGACAACGTCCTTGCCAAATGTCTGACGGTATTCGGTAGCGACCTTGGCGGCATAGACGACCGATTCTGGGTCATCGCCGTTGACGTGGAAGACTGGCGCATCGACCATCTTCGCCATGTCCGAGGGATAGGGCGATGAGCGCGAGAAAGACGGCGCCGTCGTGAAGCCGATCTGGTTGTTGACGATGAAGTGCATCGCCCCGCCCGTGCGATAGCCGGCGAGACCCGACAGCGCGAAGCATTCGGCGACAACGCCCTGGCCCGCGAACGCCGCATCGCCGTGCAGTAGCAGCGGCATGACCTTGGTGCGGCGCTTGTTGCGCTCGACCGGCTCGACCGCGCGCGTGGCGCCTGCCTCGACCTCGTCGAAGAACTGCTTCGCGCGGGCCTTTCCGAGCACGACCGGGTTCACGATCTCGAGGTGGGACGGGTTCGCCGTGAGCGAGAGGTGGACGCTGTGGCCATCGAACTCGCGATCGGACGAAGCGCCGAGGTGGTATTTGACGTCGCCTGAGCCGTAGTCGTCGCCGCCCTGCGTGTTGCCGCCCTGAAACTCGAAGAAGATCTTGTGGTAGGGCTTGCCCATCACGGCGGCGAGCACGTTGAGACGGCCACGGTGCGGCATGCCGACGATGATCTCGTCGACGCCGAGCGCGCCGCCGCGCTTGATGATCTGCTCAAGCGCAGGAACAGCGGCTTCGCCGCCATCAAGACCGAAACGCTTGGTGCCGGGATAGCGCTTGTGCAGGAAGCGTTCGAAGGCCTCGGCTTCGACCAGCTTCTTGAGGATGGCGCGCTTGCCCTGCGGCGTGAACGCGATCTCCTTGTCCTTGCCTTCGATGCGCTGCTGGATCCACGATTTCTCGTCCGGATCCGAGATGTGCATGAACTCGACGGCGAACGTGCCGCAATAGGTGCGCTTCAGGATGTCGAGCATCTGGCGCGGGGTCGCGTAATCGAGACCCATGACGTTATCGATGTAGATCTTGCGGTCCATGTCCTTGGGACCGAAGCCGTAGGTCTTGGGGTCGAGTTCCGGCTGATCTTCCTGCCTGGCGATGTTCAGCGGATCGAGATGGGCGGCGAGGTGACCGCGAATGCGATAGGCGCGGATCATCATCAGCGCGCGGATCGAGTCCTGGACCTGCTGGGCGAGATCAGCCGGGGCGATGGTGGGGCCAACCTGCGGAGCCTTCTTCGGCTCTTTCTTGACCTCAGGACCCCAGTTGCCGTCGAGGGCGGAGACAAGCTCGCCATTCTGGGGACGCAAGGGCTCTTTCCATTCCGGGCCGCGGGCGGCCTTGGTGGCGCTCTCGGCCGAGTCGGCCACGCCCTTGAAGAAGCGCTGCCAGGTTTCCTCCACCGATGTGGGGTCTTCGGCGTACTGCGCGTAAAGCTGCTCGATGTAGGCGGCGTTGGGACCGTAGAGGAACGCCGTGTCCAGCATGGCTTCGTTGTCCATTCCGCGGACTTCGCCAGGCTTCGCCTCAATGTTCATTTGTCGTGTCCTGTTGCGCCGAGTCGGGGCCCCTGCCCCGCGCGCCGATGGGTGGCACTCAGATGCTGCTTTTTGTGTCCAGACTCAACCAGTAAGGGTGAGACAAACTGCACATAAGACCGTGAGCCGTTAGCGCTTCGTTTCACCCGCCCAACAAGACAGGAAACCCTAGCGTTTCAGCACTTCCGCCAGCGTGACGCCCAGGCGCGCCGGGCTCGGCGAAACGACGATTCCGGCCGATTGCATGGCTTCGATCTTCGATTCGGCATCGCCCTTGCCGCCTGAAACGATGGCGCCTGCGTGGCCCATCGTCCGGCCCTTGGGCGCCGTGCGGCCCGCGATGAAGCCAACCATCGGCTTCTTGCGGCCACGCTTGGCCTCGTCTTTCAGGAATTGCGCTGCGTCTTCCTCGCCCGAACCGCCGATTTCGCCGATCATGATGATCGACTTGGTGGCGTCGTCGGCCAGGAACATTTCGAGGACGTCGATGAAGTCCGTGCCTTTGACCGGGTCGCCGCCGATGCCGACAGCCGTGGTCTGGCCGAGGCCCTCGTTCGTGGTCTGGAACACCGCTTCATAGGTGAGCGTGCCCGAGCGCGAGAGAACGCCGACAGTGCCCTTGGAGAAGATGTTGCCCGGCATGATGCCGATCTTGCACTCGCCCGGCGTCAGCACGCCCGGGCAGTTCGGCCCGATCAGGCGCGATTTCGACTTCGACAGGCGGTCTTTCACCTTCACCATGTCCAGCACCGGCACGCCTTCCGTGATCGTGACGATCAGGGGGATTTCAGCGTCTATGGCTTCAAGGATGGCGGCGGCGCAGCCTGACGGCGGCACGTAGATAACCGTGGCGTTGGCGCCCGTGGCGTCGCGCGCTTCGGCGACGGTGTTGAACAGCGGGCGCTCGACCGTGGAGCCATCCGGCAGCTTGCCGACCCATTTCTGGCCGCCCTTGCCCGGCGTGATGCCGCCGACGAACTGCGTGCCGTAGGCGATGCCTTGCTCGGTGTGGAAGGTGCCGGTCTTGCCGGTCATGCCCTGGGTGAGGACCTTGGTGTTCTTGTCGATCAGGATGGACATCGCTGAGCCTTGTTCGGTCGAAGTCTGAAAACGAAAAAGGGCGAGCCTGCGCTCGCCCGCTGATTATTTGCCCTTGATGGCGGCGACGATCTTCTGCGCCGCGTCGTCGAGGTCATTGGCCGAGATCACGGCAAGGCCGCTCTCGTTGATGATCTTCTTGCCGAGTTCGACGTTGGTGCCCTCGAGACGGACGACCAGGGGCACGGAGAGGTTCGTCTCTTTCACGGCGGCGAGCACGCCTTCCGCGATGACGTCGCACTTCATGATGCCGCCGAAGATGTTCACGAGGATGCCCTTCACCTTGGGGTCCTGCATGATGATCTTGAAGGCAGCCGCGACTTTCTCTTTACCCGCGCCGCCGCCGACGTCGCAGAAGTTCGCCGGCTCTTCGCCGTAGAGCTTGATGATGTCCATCGTCGCCATGGCAAGGCCCGCGCCGTTGACCATGCAGCCGATCGTGCCGTCGAGCGGGATGTAGGCGAGGTCCCACTCTTTCGCGGCGATCTCTTTCTCGTCTTCTTCCGTTGTGTCGCGCAGGGCGATGATGTCGTCGTGGCGGCCCTTGATGGCCAGCGCGTTGTCATCGAACGAAACCTTGGCGTCGAGCACGCGCAGGTGGCCGTCCTTCATGACGATCAGCGGGTTCACTTCCAGCATGCTCATGTCTTTCGACGTGAATGCCTTGAAGAGGATCGGCGCGAGCGTGAGCATGTCGGCCTTCGCGGCGCCTTCGAGATGCAGCGCGGCGGCCAGCTTCAGCGAGTCAGCTTCGGTGACGCCCGTGGCCGGATCGATCGAGATGGTGAGGATTTTCTCGGGCGTGTCGTGGGCGACGGCTTCGATGTCCATGCCGCCTTCGGTCGAGACGACGAACGCGACGCGGCCGGTTTCACGGTCGACCAGCATGGAGAGGTAGAGTTCTTTCTCGATGTCGGCGCCGTCTTCGATGTAGATGCGGTTCACCTGCTTGCCGGCGCCATTGGTCTGGGCGGTGACGAGGTGTTTGCCGAGCATGGCCTTCACGTGCTCGAGCGCCTGCTCTTTCGAGAAGCCGAGGCGGACGCCGCCTTTTTCACCGGCTTCCTTTTCGATGAACTTGCCCTTGCCGCGTCCACCCGCGTGGATCTGCGATTTCACGACCCAGAGTGGACCCGGCAGCGCGTCGATGGCGGCCTGCGCTTGATCCACTGAGGTGATCGCAACGCCTTTGGCGACAGGTGCGCCGAAAGACTTCAGGACTTCCTTCGCCTGATGCTCGTGGATGTTCATGAGAAATCGCCCCTCAAGGGAGAGCCGCGGCCGGCTCGGTGTGGGGTGGCGATTAGCGCATGGGGCGCCCTTAGGCAACGTGGGCGTTTTGTCGTTTTGCCTGCCCGTTTACTGGGCCGTTTTCGGATGCCCGGAATGCGAGCTTAATCGGCCCTCGCTGCCCGCTCGGCATCGTCGGCGACCTTGCCTTGCACAACGCTTGTCGAGCTGACAGCCTGAAAGGGCTGCCGATGTGCGGCGGTTGGGCGATCCTTGATGAAAAGCCGCCAGAGATTGGCGGTCATGAGGGCAAAATAGCCCACAGCGACAGCTGCGAACACGCCGGGCTGCCCTGCCTTGGTGTCGGCGACCACGCCGGTCAGCAGGGGGCCAAGCACGGAACCACCCGCCCAGATAAAGAGCATGCCCGACATCACCTGCGTGATCTGGCCCGCTTCCGTCCGGTCCGTCGCATGCGCAGCGGACACCGAATAGAAGGACAGCGCGCCCGCGCCCCACAGGGCCGACAGCAGAACAGTGATAGAGAACGAGACCTTCCCCGCCGTGAGATAAAGCGCGATGCACGCGCCCAGCGCTATGGCGGCAAGACCAGCCACGACAAAGCGGCGGTCGATCCTGTCTGAGATCAGCCCGGCAGGCCATTGCGTGAGCGTGCCGCCCATCATCGCCGCAATATAGAGCGTGGCGGCGGATGCCCCGGCAGCGCCCGGCTGAAGGTCTTTGGCGTAAAGCGGCAACTGGCTGGTGACGCCGGTGTTGCAGACGCCCGCAACGATCGAACCGACGAGAGCGGCAGGCGGTATCTTGAAGATGCCGGCCAGCGTAAGCGCTTCACGATCCGGCAGGACAGGCTGCGCGCGGCGCGTGGCGCAGAGCGGGATCACCGCCAGCGTCATCAGCAGGCCAGCCCAGATGAAGGGGCGGATATCATCAGCCGCGTGCTCCACGATCAGAAGCGGGCCGCACGACATCGCGATCTTGAGCATGAGCTGATAGAGGCCCATCACGCCGCCGCGCTTCGAGCGGGGCGTCGAATCCGCGATCCAGCTTTCCGCCGACGTGAACATGATCGCCGAAGCCGCGCCCTGGAACAGCCGGAAAATGCCCCACGCGACCGGATCGAACGCCAGGCCCATCGACAGGATGCCGACGGCATAGATCGCCGCCGCCGCCGAATAGGCCCGGATATGGCCGATCTGCCGGACGATATCGGGCGCGAACCACGCCCCCAACATGAAGCCGGCGGAGAACACCGCAGCTACCATGCCAACGCCCAGCGCCGACGCGCCCATATAGTTGAGCGCCAGCGGCGTCGACACGCTGAGAATGCCGGAGGCCGCCTGCAGCAGCATGACTGCGGCGATAAGGGACGCGACGTTGCGATAGACGGTCATTGCTAGGGCGAGGCGGCGTTTCTGGTGTTCTTGTTTGCCCCAGTGCTTACGCCGCTTCGCGCAAGAGCGCGTCTAAAATCTTGTTACGGACAGCACGAAAGCTCAAAATTCACGGCTGTCCACTGAGCTGGATTTGTCGATCGGACCATGCCGCTGTAACGTGATTTGCTGCATTTGCCCGGGGGACGCATGAGCTGGAAGCCAAACCACTTGATCGCGCCAATAGCTTCGCTCTTGTATGTTTTGTCGTTGTGTATCGACCCAGCCTACGCCGAACCACGCGGAGTCCGCATCGGCAGTGAATTGATTGTTGAGCCGGTCGAACAAGTCACGACAGAGGAGCTTTGGCACCTGCGCGCAGCGAAGTATTATTTGCCTGTGCGAGATGCTGGCGGTGCTGCCGTCCTTGCTGTCTGGGACTATGACTCTGAGAGCGGCATTCGAGACGAAGCTTGGCTGGCGATCTGTCTGGCGATTGTTGGAACTGGAGACGTCGGCGAAACACCGGTCGCATTGCGCATATGGGCAAAGGCGCGAGACGTGATTGACTACAAGATTCAGGGCGTGGAACCAGGCACCGGCAAGATTTCGGAGTACGAGGTCAGCATCGGACCGCAAAAGATTTCGATCGCAAACACCCAACTCGGTACGGTGTTCATCAACGGCGATAAGTTCGGTCAGATCCATTAGGAAAGCGGAGGCCATCGGCCTCCGCTTTCAGAAATCAGCCCGCCCACGTCCCGTGAAACCCGAGCGGCCAGGCGTAGTTAGCCTGCCATACCGCGACCGGGCCATCCGTGACCCGCGCAGCGTCAAAGACGTGGACTTCGCTGCGGCCCAGCTTCGTGTTGATCGCAGTGCCGATCAGCCAGCAATCGGTTTCCGCCGCGCCCGAGCCTTTCGGCACGAACAGGTTTTCCTCGACCATGTAGTCTGCGCCGAAATCGAAGACCTGCACCTTGCCGGACGACCAGTCCTGCACCGCCAGCGCGCTGCCGCCGGGCTGGCCCTCGACCGAGCCCGTCACCATCGATGTCAGCTTGCGTGACAGGCCGTGGCGGCGCGGATCGACCTGCGGAAAATCGCCCGCGATGCTGGTCTCGATCATCTTCGCGTCGCCCGACTTTCCGCCCTGTGCGGGCGCGATCACCACCATGGTCAGCTTGGAGGTGACGGTGTCGCCGGCATACTTGCCCCTGATCTCGTCAGCCCCGCCGCCGGAACCGAGAATGGGCTCGGGATAGAACGCCGCGTCTAGCCGGATCGTGCCGTCGCTTTCCTCCCACGCCGCGCCGGTATGATAGAAAGCGCGCGCGGGGCCCTGCGCCCAGCGGGTCTTCGTCAGGTCGTCCTTGTCGATGATCAGGAACTTCATCCCCTCTTCCGGCTTCCACACGAAGCTGTCGATGAAGGGCGGGATGTTCTTCGTCTGGATCCAGGGCTGGCAGAGGATGACCAGCTTGCGCTCCGTCATCGTCCAGTCGTGGATGTAGTGAGCGGCCCCGATATCGACCATGCCGAAGTCCCTGGTCGAGCCATCCGGGTTGATGTTGTAGATGCCGACGCGGCGGCCGTTCATCGCAAGGCTCCACACGCGGCCATCGGGCTCGCGCTTGGGATGGGCGAGGAAGGGCATGCCCTTCAAGTCATTGCGCCAGACCTTCAGACCCTTGGTTTCAAGCGTGACCGGATCAATGCGGTAGGGCGAGCCCGCCTCCCACAGCGCCAGCAACTCGCCGCCCGACATCATGACGGAGATGTTGCCGGGGTTCACATCGTCGGCGGAGCCAACCGGATATGACGGATCGCCCTTCGTGCCGAAGCCCGGCGCGAGGAACTTGTTCGCCTTCATTTCGAGACGACGTTTCTGCGTGTCGATGAACTTGCCGGAATGAACCGCCTTGCCATCACCGATGGCGATGCGCTGGACCATGCCGTCGCCATCGAACCAGTGAGTGGCGTAAGCGTCGCCGTGTTTGAAATGCGCGGGACCGTTCCGGTAGAGCGTGCCGGTGAGCCCCGCCGGGATCTTGCCACGGACGAGCTTCATGGCCCCGGGCGCGAAGCCTTCGGCCGGGGCGTTGGCGTAGCCCACATGCCAGCCGGGAAGGACTGGTTCGGCAAACACTTTCGGGGAAACGGCCAGCGCGGCGCCTGTCATCAGGCCCGTGTGGAGAAACATGCGGCGGGAGAGGTTCATGCGGAAGCTCCTGTCAGCCTAGCTATTGCAGCTTGATCGTCTGGGTCGCGCCCGTGGCGGAGACCTCAAACTTTGCGGCATCCCATTTGGCCGGGCCAAACTGGGCCGGAGCGTTGTTCGAGAAGGCGAACGGTTCGATCGGCATGCCGAACGGGTTCATGCCCATCTTCCCGTCGCCATCGATGTCATGGAACATCTTGATCCCGTACTGCCCAGGGGGGAGTTCGAACGTGGTCGTGGCGGTGTCGGCCGTGACCGGCAGCGTGCTGGCGGCAACCACCTTGTCGGCGTCGTACCCGGCCTGGTCATAGACGGCGATCATCAGCGCGCCGGCGTGCTCCTTGATGTCGGTCACGGTCAGGGTGAGCTGGGCCTTGGCCGGGTCGGCGGCGGCAGTTCCCGGGAACAGGACGGCGGCGGCGACCAGCAGGGCCGGAACCGGGGCGAGCAGGCCGAGGGCGGTTTCGAGGAGGGGGAGGCGTTTCATTGCGGGGCGTCCTTTTTTGTTTTTTGCTTCGCATCAGAACCGGCTTTCCCGGCCGGCAAACGCAAGATCAGGCGCCTTGAGCAGCCGAACCACGCCAAATGCGCGAACCGGCTGTTTTGCTTCGCGAACTGCCGGGTTACACCGTTCACGAAGCGCGAAATGCATTCGCGAAACGCCAGTAAACGGGGCTTGTAACGGTCAATGACGGGGTCGCTGCCGGCCTGGGCTGTGAATATCGCCAAGTGGACGGCCATCTCTGTCGTCCTCGGGGTGATCTTCGCCTGGTTCGGCGTGTATCAGACTGGCCTGATCCCCTTCCCCGAACGGGTCGGCTACTGGAGCGTGCTGATCGCTATCGGGGCCGGCTTCAGCCTGCTCATCACCCCCTTTATCTTCGAGAAGTGGCTGGTGAAGTTCCATCCTGCCGTTCCGATCGCGGTCGCCTCGGTTGCCATCTCGGTCCCGGTGACGGCGGGGATCGTCACCCTTGAAGCGATGAGCGACGGCACGCTGACCCCGCCCGCATGGTGGGCCCAGCAATACTGTTATGTGCTGGTGGTATCGGTCGTCCTGACGACAGGCGCATGGGCCAGCGACCGGCTTTCCAATCAGAGGAAGACGGCGGCGGATGCGCCTGCTCCGGCGACGATACCTGCGGGTTCAGCTTTCGCTGACCGCCTGCCGGTCAAGTTCCGCGCCGGACAGGTCTATGCCGTGTCGGCCGAAGACCACTACCTCCGGGTCCACACCAGCCTCGGCGAGACCATGATCCTGATGCGGCTGGCCGACGCCGTCCGCGAACTGGCGGCGCTTGAGGGCCAGCAGACGCATCGCTCGTGGTGGGTGGCCAGACAGGGCCTCGCCGACGTGACGCGCGGCGACGGCAAGGTGACGCTGAAACTGAAGTCCGGCGCCGAGGCCCCGGTGAGCCGGACCTATCAGAAAGCGATCAAGGACGCGGGCTGGCTCTAGTCTTCGTAATCGCTCTCGAACGTGATGTCCGGCAGCGCGGCGCGAAGTTTCGGCAGCAGCGCCCTCACCCGATCCTTGAACGGCGGATTGTCTTCATACCCGAACATGATGCGGTCAGGCGCGACGGCTTCGCCGCTGGCCGGATCGTCCCATGGAAAGGTGTCGTCATAATCCGTGATGAGCTGTTCGATCTCGTCGCGCAGCTCCTGCGGAATAGCGAGCGCTTCGGATTCGACGGGATAGCCGAAGCGCGCCTTCGCTTCGTCGTCATACGCCCAGAGCAGCACGCCCGAGCCAGCATCGAAGAACAAGCGCAGCAGCATGTCAGATCCGCGCGTGGCGTTCCTGCGCCGCCAGCTTGTCGAGCAATTCGGCGACAAAGCGGATGTGGGCGCGTAGGCGATAAAGATCGTCGGTGTAACTCACGGGCACTTCGACATTGCCGGTTTCCGCCTGCAGGTCCGCCAGCTTGGCGCGAACCTCGGTGCGATCCTCCGGCGTCTGCGCCGCACGGCCCGCTGCTTCCAGCTCGCGCAGGTCGTTATACCAGACATAGATCTTGCGCCGGATGCGCCAGCGATAAAGCGGCGGCGCCGCACGTATCAGCGGGATCAGCAGCGTAATGAGCGGGATCGCCAGCACCCACGCGCGCTCGAAGAAATTGGCCACGCTGTAGGGGAAGATGCGCCGCATGAAGCTGGGGCCGTTCTTGTAATAGCGCGCAGCCTCATCCGAGATCGCAATGTCCGAAAGCTCCGACGTCGGGAACCGCCCCGGATCAGCCAGCAGCGAGCCGCCGCCATGCTCGCGGAACGCCGCCTCGATCAGCAGCGACTGGATCGCCGGATGCAGATCCTCGCGCACCGCGATCTGCGCGGCCGGCGCAATCAGCGTCACATCTTCACGCGGCAGGATGGCGGCAAGATCGATCACGCCCCGATAGAGTGTGACTTCATCGAGATACGCATGGCGCCGCGCTAGGGCGTGAGCTTCGCGCATCGACAACAACGCAACATCACGATCGGCGATCAGGTCTGCAATCCAGCCGGTCGTTGGGCCGGATACGACGAGCGCAACATCAACCTCGCCCGCCTTGAGAGCGGCAGCCGCTGCCTGCCCCGCAAGCGGGCTTGCAGTGTACTTGTCCGGCGTCATCCCCGCCTCAGTCAGCAGCAGCGTCGCGAGCGCCCGCACGCCCGAACCTTCAGGCCCGATCGCCACGCGGCGGCCCGCAATATCCTGCAACTCGTTGATCGGCGCCGACGCGCGATGAAACACCCAGAGCGGCTCGTAGAATACAGCGCCAAGCGAGTTCACGCCCGCCGAGCCGAAATCAGCCGCAAGGCCGGTCTGCACAATGCCGATATCGGCTTCCTTCGCCTTGATCTTCGCGAGGTTGTCGACCGAACCCGCGGTCGAAAGCACCTCGACCTCAACGCCCTGCGCGCGCAGCGCCTTGGCATAACTCTCAGCCGTCGCCGCATAGGCGCCACCCGCCGCACCGCCAGCAATGACAACCTTCTTGGGCGGCGCAGGCGCCATGAACAGGAACGCGACCAGCAGTCCCAGCAGCACGATGACGATCGGCGCGCCGTAGAAGCGGAGAAATTGTTTCATGGCGGCTGACACGTCCCCGACTCTCTCGGGGCGCACCCTAGGCATGGTCGCGCGCGCCGTGAAGGGCGCGCGGCAGGCGCGAGCCTTATTCTGCCGCCTTCAGCGGCTCGAACGGCTTTTCGGGGTCGTTGGGCAGTATGTTCTCGACATAGGCGCGCACATGGTCGGTCACCGCCTGCGGATCGCCCCCGAGATGTTCCCACGGGATCTTCTTGCCGAAGGTGAGATGGAACTTGTCGCCCTGCTTGTTGAGCAGTTCGTGGAACAGCGTGATGTCGCGCAGCTCGCGGTTGATGTTGCAGAACCGGTAATAGAGCGCCGAGTTGCGCCCGTTGATATGAAGCGGCGTAAGCGGCGCCTTGTTCTTGCGCGCGAGCGTCACGGCGGTCGGCAGCCACGGCTCGTCCGTCAGCTTGCCATCCCGCATCTGCGCCAGCGCGCCGGAGGGAAAGATCATCAGCAGGCGCTCGGCGGCGAAGGCAGCGGAAGCGCGGCGCAGCGTCTCCTTCGTCTTTGCAATCGTCCGCTTGTCCTGCACCCACTCCACCGGAATGATGACGTCGGCGAACTTCGCATTGATGCGGCACGCATCGGCATTCGCCATGATCTCGATATCGGTGCGGATCGGCTTCAGGGCGGCCAGCGCAATCGAACCATCGGCAAGGCCCGTCGGATGATTGGACACGATGACCGTGCGGCCCGCGCGCGGCACGCGCTCAAGCCCCGTGGCTGTCACGCGAAGGTCGAGCGCCTTGTCGAGATAGGCAAAGCACGCATCGCCCGATGGCAGTTTCTTGATCTCGTCTGCCCAGCGCAGCGCCTTGCGATAGCCGAGCATGGAATACAGCACCGGGCGCACGACCGGCCATGACCAGTGCTGTACCCAGCTTGGGCACCGCTCCTCGATCATGATGTCGACAATGTGCCCGGGCCTTGTTTCCGCGTCGATAAACGCTGCAAGACCGCGGTCAGCGATTTCTGCTTGTTCAGGCATTCCAATCCCTACGCGCCACTCAACTTATCAAACTGCCTTGACTTGTTAACCATTCGTAACAGATAGCGGGTGAATATCAGTTGAAGAGTCTTTCGGGATTGCGAAACCTATCGCAGGGGAATTTCAATCTGCTGCCAGGCGCCTTTGGTCGGGAGGTCAGGCTGCGAAAAGAACATTGCGGGGGAAGTGCATGAAAGTCTTGTGGGTGGAGGATCACGCCCGCGCCGGTGAACTTCTCGCCGCCGCTGCCGCCGCCGCATCGCGCAAGCGCTATGGCATCGACCTCGTCATTGCGACCTCACTTCTGGATGCCGAGCGGAAGCTGCGGCTTGAGCGTTTCGAACTCGTCGTGATCGACCTGATGCTTCCCGATTCCACGGATGAAGACGCAACCGTCACGCGTATCGCCAGCATGGGCAAATTCCGCGTCGCCGTGGTGTCCGGCAGCGACAAGCGCGACGACGTTGTGAAAAGCCTCGTGCGCGCGGGCGTCGATTGCTCGCCGAAAGCTGTCGGCAAGGAAGACCTGCCGCTGGCCGACTTCGTGCGCCGACCCGAACTGTTCCGCGACTTCGTGCATTCGCTGATGCCCGACACGGGCGCGCCGCTGAAAGCCGCAACGCGCTAGCAGTCTCTCCCAACTTCCGCCGCGATCCCATGGCACGCCTTTCACCGGATGAAGGGGGCTTCCATGCGCTTGATCGCCTTGGCCTTGCTGGCGCTTGCCGCCGCCACACCCGCAATGGCGCAGACGCCGGAAGACGAGGCAAAGATCCTCGCTGTCATTGCCGAATGGTATGAGCGGGTCGGCCATAACGAGGCGCGCCAGCCCTACGTGCTGATGGCGCCGGGCGGCATCAATGCCGGGCCGGGCTACGCCGAAATCCCCTACCGACCGCCGAATGAGCGCAGCGCCGCCGCCTACCCTGGACCGTTCATCAACAACGAGCTGGCCTCGAAAGCGATGCGCTTCACCTACGACATCGACCGGCTGATCCTGAACAAAGACCTCGCGCGCGTGGACGTGTGGGAGCGCGGGTATTTCTACGCCTCCGCCGCCCAGAAAACCTACGAGCTGGCGGCCGACGCCATGTTCGTCATGCAGAAGCTGGACACCGGCGCGTGGAAAATCCTCGCCCACGAAGCCACCGCGCAAGGCATCCCGCCCAACAAGATCACCAGCCCGATGCCGGACCTGCGCGACGAATACTACGCCAAATGCGGCCCGGCCTGCGATCCTGCAGCCGACGCGAAGAAGGCTCGTGAGTTCTAGGAAATCCGGCCCGCGACGCGAAACCGCTTTCCCGCAAGGCCGAAATCCCGCTATCGCGGTCGGGCATGACCAAGGTCAAACAGCTTTACGCGGTGCGCCTCGCAGCCGGCCAGCTTCAGCCTGATCCGGCGCAGGCGGAAGCCGCCTCACGGCTGGACGGGCTGGCGAAGCAATTGACCGCCTCGCGCGGCTGGTTCGGCGGCGGCGCCAAGGTTCGCGGCCTTTATATCTGGGGCGCAGTCGGCCGCGGCAAATCCATGCTGATGGATCTGTTCTTCGAAGCTGCCGCTCTGAAGGAAAAGCGCCGCGTCCACTTCCACGATTTCATGCTCGAAACCCACGCCTTCATCTTCGAATGGCGCAAGCTGTCGTCCGCCGAAAAGCGCAAGCATCCCGCCCATGTTCGCGACGCGGGCGACGATCCGATCGCCCCAGCCGCCAAGCACATCGCCGATCAGGCGCGGCTGCTATGCTTCGACGAATTCCACGTCACGCAGATCGCCGACGCCATGATCCTCGGCCGCCTGTTCGAGCAGCTGTTTGACCGCGGCGTCACCATCGTCGCGACCTCGAACCGCAAGCCATCAGACCTCTACACCAACGGCATCAACCGCCAGCTCTTCCTGCCCTTCATCAAACGGCTGGAAGACGAGCTTAATGTGATCGAGCTGAAGTCAGCCCGCGACTACCGTCTCGACCGCCTGGCCGCAGCGCCCGTCTATTATTCCCCCCTCGGCAAAGAAGCCGACGCTGCGATGGACGCCGCCTTCGCGCGCCTCACCGGCGGCGCCGCGCCCGCGCCCGAAACGCTCGACGTGCATGGCCGCAAGATCCATGTCGCGAAGCAAGCCATGGGCGTCGCCCGTTTCGAATTCGACGAACTCTGCAAGAAGCCCCTCGGCGCCGCTGATTACCTCACGCTGGCGCGTCACTATCCCACCATCCTCGTCGACCACGTCCCGAAGATGGGCCTCGACGAACGCAACTGGGCCGCGCGTTTCGTGACGCTGGTGGATGCGCTCTACGAGTCGAAAACCAAGCTCGTCATGTCGGCCGACGCGAAGCCCGACGACATCTACGTTTCAGGCGACGGCGCTTTCGAATTCCAGCGCACGGCCAGCCGCCTGCACGAGATGGGCTCCGCCGATTATCTCGCGGCGGAGCGCGAACAGGCGCAGGAACCCTCCAAATGAGCGATCCCGTACTGGACCGGATTTCCGAAGCGCTCGACCTGTTCAACGCAGGCCGCAGGGCCGAAGCGCGCGCAGCCTTCACCGCAATCTGGGCGGAGATCGAAGCCGACGGCGATCCCTTCCACCAGTGCGTGCTCAGCCACTACACAGCCAACGCACAGGATGATGCCGAAGCCGAACTGATGTGGAACCGCCGCGCGCTGGCCGCCGCCGACCGCATCGTCAACGAGCGCCCGGATACGGCAAGCCTCAGCGTGCTCAGCCTCTATCCATCGCTGCATCTCAATCTCGCGGATGCATTGTTCCGCGCCGGCAATATTCCCGACGCCAGCCGCCACGTCTTCCTGGCCCGGCAAGCCGCCGACGCACTCGCGGACGACGCACAAGGCCGCATGGTCCGCGGCGCGATTGAAAGCCTCGCCGCGCGCCTCCCCGTTGCCTGAAGCCGCCGCCTGATCTGCAGCAAGCAGATCGTTCCCGCACTTGCTGCAATTCGTCATCCGGCGTTGCCGGATCGCCGCAACCGCGCCGTCACACGCGCGTTAGCTTGCCATGCCGCACAACATCCCAGCCTTCTTTGATTCTTACGCCAACCTCTACAACCGCGCGCTTGCCGGCGAAGATGTGTTCGGCGAGATCGCGTCGCGCTTCTCTCCCCGCTTCATCGCGGCGGGGCCAGATGGTGTGTCCACGGGCAAGCATGGCGCAGCCTTCAGGCGCATGCTGGCCAGAGGCTATGCCTTCTATCGCCTGATCGGCACGCGCAGGATGATCGCCAAGCGGGTCGAAACCACGCGCATCGACGCCAACCACATGATGGCGAAAGTTTTCTACTGCGCCGAATACCGAAAGCCCGATGGCTCGGACCTCAGGCTGGAATTTGACGTCACCTATTTCCTCGATGTGTCGACCACCAAGCCGAAGATTTTCGGCGTCGTCTCCGGCGACGAAATGGGGCTGTACCGGCAGCACGGCCTTATCCCCGCGAAGGAGGCGACGCGGCCACGCCCGCGCGTTGAACCCGAACGTGAACGCCCGCGCCTTCACTGACCCACACGCCACATCGCGGGCGCAGAATGACGCGACGCGTCGGCTCCACCGCTCAGCGATAGACGCCGCAAAGGCGCATTCTTGCCGCGCGCCGGCGATTTGCCCGCGATCGCGTGCGTGAAAGCGCCCCTAAACGGCCTGTTTCAAAGCCGCATTGCCCCTTTGCCCTGCTTGCGCTAACCGTCCCCGCGTTCGATTTCCGGGGCGAGAATGTTCGGCTGGTTCAAGGGCAACAAGAAGAAGAGCGCGGCCAAGCCGCCTGCTTCCGTGGCGCCCGCCGCCAGCCGGCCTGCATCGCCTCCGCCAGCACCCGTGCAACAACCCACACCGCAACCTGCGCCTGCCGCGCAACCTACAGGAGACCTCCCCATGGCCCGCAAGAAGATCGCCCTCGTAGGCGCCGGCATGATCGGCGGCACGCTCGCCCATATCTGCTCGCGTGAAGAACTGGGCGACGTCGTCCTCGTCGACATGAAAGGCGGCATTGCCAAGGGCAAGGCGC
>ERZ795056.281-NODE-281-length-68347-cov-7.825177_pt1 | contig 68347 bp, 59 predicted proteins | sample MGYA00375140_ERZ795056 | MGnify/ENA primary metagenome ERZ795056 (study PRJEB30185, sample SAMN05720227) | activated sludge metagenome | isolation source: Anaerobic digester | place: USA | collected 2015-03-09 ...
CATTCCCGGGTTGATTACCGTGCGTCGAGCATTCAAGCTGATCCGCACTACGTAGCGCGTCAGCTCGCGGGCTGAAACGCCACGCTGACACGCGATCTTGTGGCCTTACGGCCGAACCTATTCGGCTCTTCTCAGTCTTACTTCCAAGAAACGGAACAGGGCGTGAAGTGTGAGTATGTATAGAAGAGGTGAAATCACGGTGAACATACGACCGTAGGCCGATACCAGCGAGCTGCCTGCGAGAGAGATCGTGAACAGTGCCAGCAGAAATCGAGGGCCAGCCGTTACCGATCGCCACCGGTATACGAGGAGGAACAACGCCAAGCCCCCAAAGGTCAAGAAAATCGAATTGGGAAGAATGTAATAGAACGAGCTCATTTTCTGTTCGGTGTAAGAAAATGGATAGTTAAAGAGCATTCGTCCCACGTTAGCCGTCCAGTTCTTGAGGTACTTGCCGGGGTGCTGGCGTATGTTGTCCAAGGCCCTGCTCATAAGCTGCCGATCCGCCTCGTGGGCGGGAAGGCCAGCGATGGATTCGTAAGTGGCTTGATGATGAGTTCTCAGCGTGAGGTTGTCGCCTTCCGTTGAAGCCAAACTTCCGAACCAATCGCCCGACTCCTCATCATAGGGCGAGGTCATCCAGTAGAGTTGAGCGCCGCCCGATGTGCCCCAATACAGAACACGCCCGGTCAGTCGCCACGTGTAGGTCAGATAGGGGATGCACAGCAGAAATGCAACGGCAAGCATGCCGGCCGTTACACGCAGCGCGCGCCCGCGGATCAGCAGCCAGACGATGGTTGAGATGACGAGGAGCGCCAGAAGAACCACGCCAAAAAAGACTTTGGTGAGAGCAAGCCACGCAAAGAAGACAGCTGCGATGCCGGCGTGGACGAGGCTGAAGCGTCCGTTGGACTCAAACATGGCGAGGCTGTGATAGGCCAGTCCGCAGACCAGCAAAACGGAGAGCGTTTCCGTGAGGGCGTAGGGCATGTAGCGAAGCACCGGGGGATACAGGCCAAAGAGCAGCGTGAAGAGCGTACGGCTACGGGCGGACATCCACTTTGCCAGTGCGCGTTGCAGGTACACCAGGGCGGCAAAGAGAAGAAATGCATTTAGCAGGCGAGCCATCAAGAGGGCGTGCCGGGACCATGCGATGGGCGCAAGCAGCAGGGGATAGCCTGGCCCGTTCCACAGATCTACTCGATCCTGTGGTGAGTAGTACCCGTTGAGCAGGTTGTGAGCGAAATCGAGATAGCGTCCCTCGTCCCCCTGGTACGATCCAAGGAGGGGATGGGCCACGAGAATGCACAACACGTAAAGCACGAGCAGAGGGATGAGCACCAGCCACGGCCTATTCTGTCCTGCTTGCATGAGGCGTTATACCTGATTGGGCATGGGTGCAATGATCTTGGCAGAGGCTTGAGCGAGGGGTGCGTCCTTCGCTGTCGAGTTCTGGTCGACGCCCAGCTCGAAGCGCATCGTCTGAGCGATGATCATCGCAACGGTCACAATTCCCGGTTCCCACGAGGGCAGGGCGGCGGCGACCGACGAGGTTGTAATCAGCACGATGTACCCAATGTTGGCAAGCATCCAACTCCGATCCTCGACGCGCTGTGGGTCTGAAGTCTTCAGCAGCCGATGATTGACGCGGATGATTTGGACAAACAGCACGCCGAGGACAACGACGCCAATGCCGCCCAGTTTGAGAAGGAGGTCGATCCACCCGGTGTCGACGGTTCCGACCGGGAGGTTTCCCTGCATCCACATGTCGAGGGCAATTTCGCCGAACACGCTGACGAACCCGATGCCCATCAGCGGATGTTCCTTGATAAGCGGAATGCGTTGAGCGTCCACGACGGAACGGCTGTAATACGAGCCCTCAACGTTCACAAGGTCGGTAACCGTACTGGATACATAACGCATGAACGTGGCGAAGGCCTCCGCGATGGAGTCTCCTCTCTCGGAGAAGGCAATTCCTATCACGGCGACGGTTACGGCAGAGATCATGACGATTGTGAAAAGCAATGCAGACCGCGATTTAACCCGGTTGGGAACCATGAGCCAGGTTACAAACATGCCGGCCAATAGACCGCTCCAGAGGGCCCGGAACGAGTAGGTCATGACGATGGTGGTCATCAAGCCGAGGTAGACCATCCCGCGACCCGACGGTTTCGTACAGAAAGACCAGAAGGCGTGAAGAAAGAACCAAAAGCTCAGACACATGGCTGGATTGTAGAATTTCACAGCGCCGACAATCCAAGCGTCGCCCATACCGGTTGCGTAGAATGGCAATTGGACGCCGAAGAATCGAAGCATGTTGAGACCGAAGATGAGAAGAATAACCCCAAAGGCCCAGCGCATCAACAAGCGCCACCGGCGGGCATCACGGAAATAGATGATGAGGAACAAAGCCATGCCATAGGTCAGAAAATGGCGGCCCGCGCGGAACAACAGCATGAATCGCTCGCCCAGTAGAAAATGAGTGCGCATCATCTGCAGAGCGACAAACGCAAGGAAGGCCAGGAGTACCTTGAATAGCTGGCTCTGCCGAGCTTCCCGAAGAGGGGTGCCCCCCAATGCAGCGGTGGCCATTGTGTAGGCCAGCAGAAGAAACAGGAGGGCGTCCTTGGCGCGAAAGAGGCCAGGTAGACGGCCAAACGAGTCTACGTCGACCAGGGAAAAAGCCTCGAACATGAAGAAGAGGAGCAAGAGCGTAAAATAGTGAGGGCGGGTTACCAAGAGGAAGATCAGAAATGCCAAGGTGACCACGGCCCCGGCCATGACCATATTGGTGGGAACCATCTTGCCCAAGTAGAGCCCGATAAGCACTACGGCAACGCCAATGATGAGCCGGGGTACTAGATTCTGGATATCGGCATCTGATCGCATGGCGTCATTCCTGTTCGGACGTCCGAAGATAGCCGTCCTGTCGGGCCTTATGCAATGGCCAAATGGCCGTCAGGTCCTGACAGCGGGTTGTGTCGGGCGGGAGCGCCTTGCCCGGCCGGACCACGTGGTACAAAGCCCAAGCACGCCCAGGGTCATCCAAATTGGATCGAAGGGGATTCTGTATCTGGGGAATGAGATCATCACCGTGTGAACGGCGGTAGCCATTGCGACGAGGCCGGCCAATGACCATATCTCCGCGCGTTGTTCTTTCACGCTTCGCGTTGCCTGCACAATGGCGGATATGGCTAGAATGACAAGAAGGGAAAACCATCCGATTTTAGCCGCTGCAACCATGACGGCGGGAACACCAACCCCATAGGTCTCCCGGAATGGATACTTGCGATTCCAGAGGTCGGCAGGTACTAACCGCCAAAATTCGGCGAAGCACCGCCAGCGTTTGTGCAGAAACGCGCGAGGGTTGGCGCGAGCCCATTTGATGGCAAGGCGTTGGTAGTAGGCATCCCGTTTTGCTTCAGACAACCGGGCGAGTTCGGTCCGCATTTCCGGTGTGGGGTGCGTGACGCCGGGAGCGTCTTCCATGTGCGGATTGTTCACGCACCAAAGGTTGAAGCCTCCTCCAGTGGAAATGGGAAGGATACGTTGGTGTTCACGGAACAAGGCGATTTCCCACGGCAGGATGGTCAGCAATGCGCTGGCGGCAGCGATCAGCCCCCACCACCGGTACCAACCGCGAGATGCGAAGAACCAAAGGGGAGCCAGCAGGAGCAGAAACGGAAGAACTGTTGCCCGGCAGAGAATGGCAAGGCCCATCGTGACCCCGGTCAGCAGTGGCAGAAGAACGGAAGAGTATCTTCTCCATGTGCAAAAGAGCGCGGAAATCACGGTGATCAACACGGCAAAGGGGGCTTCTGTCAGGACGCGAGAGGCGTTGACGACCAAAGGAGGGTGTAGCGCCATCAGCGTGGCTGTCAGCAGGGCACATCCGGGCGTGGATCGCAGGGCCCGTGCAAGACCGTATGAGGCCAGGATCACCAGGCTGGAGAAAGCAGCGAGGGACAGTCGGAGCGCGAGCGTGTTCGTTCCTGCAATCCGAAACACAGCCATGATGAACCAGGGGAGGAGCGGGGGGCGAACTTGGCTCATTCCGTAGGCGGCGAGATCCTGTTGTGAATCATAAGTTCCGCCTGCAAGTACGTTCTGTGCAATCTCGACGTAGGCAGATTCGTCATTCTTGAGAGTAGGGTCGGCAACCAGAGCGTACAGTACTCGGGCCAGCAGCCCCACGGTGAAGATAATGGCCAACGTACTTTTTGGAGTCTTGGTCACGCTGAACATAAAAAACATGTCTAAGACAAACCCCTCTCTGGGTCGACACAAAAGGAAGGGGTCTGGATTTTGCGATGGTTTCCGGGAGACCTTCACAGCGCGGAGCAAGGTGTTATAATCACCCGTATGAGAGAATCTTCGGTCATGTCTGTGGGTGGGACAGCTTTTCCCCGCGTGCTTCACCTCCTGTGGTCTCTTGACCGAGGGGGGGCGGAGCTCTTGCTGCTGAACTCGTTGCGCATTGCTGGCCAGTCGGCGGCAAATCACCAAGTGTGTTGCATGGGTATCGGGGGATCCCTGCGGGAACAATTCGAGGGGCTGGGGGTGCCGGTTCATCTGCTTGGGAAGCGTGGGCGATGGGGTTTGCCGAAGATGGTGAGGGACGGGGCGGCGCTCCTTCGTCGAATCGATCCGGATATCGTTCATATTCACCGTTCAGAAGGCGATATTTGGGGGCAGGTCTTGTGTCTTGTCGCAAGGACTCGGGCCCGGGTTGTAGTGACAGAGCACGGGATGTATGAGGGGGGGGTATCGGGGGATGTCCCGGTTCCGGCGTTCAAGAACCTGCTTCGCAGGATGCTGAAAGGTCGCATCCATATGACCGCGGCGATCTCCGCCGCGGTGGCGGAAGATATCATCAACAATCGGCTGGTAATGTTGGATCACATCACAATCATTCACAACGGGGTGGATGCTGAACACTTCTGTCCTTCGGTGAATTGGACGCCTCGACCTATTGTTGGGGCCGCAGGCCGGCTTGTACGCCGCAAGGGATTCGACATGCTGCTTCGCGCGATAGAGCAAATCGCAAAGCGGCGTCCAGACGTGAGGCTGATACTCGCGGGTGATGGGCCTGACCGCCCGCGACTTGAGAAGTTGGCCCTGGAGTTGGGGCTTGCCGATAAGGTTGAGTTCAAGGGAGAGCTCGCGGACATGCCGGCCTTCCTGCAAGGGCTTGGAGTATTTGCCTTTCCTGCTTTCAAAGACGGATTTGGCCTGACGCTGGTCGAGGCCATGAGTTGCGGGATTCCTTCCGTGGCGTTCCAGTCGGGTGGTGTGGCTGAGATTATCCGATCCGGGGAGAATGGGTTGCTGGTGCCTTGGGGGGATGTTGACGCGCTGGCCGGTGCCATCGAGCGCGTCCTCGCCGATGACGAGTTTGCCCGGTGCCTGTCATCGCGCGCGCGCCGATCCGTGATGGATCGCTTCAGTCTTCGAGGCATGACACGAGCCTACGGCAGTGTCTACCGGGAGGTCATCGCCAAGGGAATGACCATATGTGACGACGAATTCGTGCTCGCGCCGCCGAAGGATGGAAGGGGTATTGTTCTCTTGGTTGATTATGAGGAGCAGTTCTACTCCTCCGTGCGCCGTCTTGGGGCGGGCATGAACGTACATCTGTTGCGGCAGGGATTCGAACGGGCCGGGTATCAGATGGTTGTGCGCCGATTCTCTTCCATTGATTTTCGCAGGGAGCAATTCAAGGGATGGCACGTCTTGTATTGCTCCTCGGAGGACAGGGATCTCCGCTACAAGGGCTACATTGAGGATGTGCTCCTTGGCCTGACCTTGCGGGGGGCTATTCTTGTGCCCGGATTCTTTCTCTTTCGAGCCCATCATAACAAGGTGATGATGGAGATTCTGCGTGACGTGACACCGTGTGAAGATCTTAAGACCATTCGCTCCCGGGTGTACGGAAGTTATGAGGACTATGTGGTTGCACCGCCAGGTCTCGATGGGGGTCTGGTGATTAAACCGGCGGAAGGGGCCAACAGCAAGGGCATCTTGCTCGCTGATGGTCCAACTCAGACAGAGCGCGCAGCTCGGCGAGTGAGCCGTTCGTTTCATCCCGTCGATGCGCTCAAAGACCTGATCAAGCGATGGATTCGATACGGATACGCTGGACGGTCAAATCGACGGCGGAAATTTGTTATACAGAATTACATTCCCGGGCTGACTCATGATTATAAAGTACTTGTCTATGCGGGGCAGTTCTACGTTTTGCTCCGCAAGAATCGCCCTGGCGATTTTCGGGCCAGCGGAAGCGGTTTGTTTGAGTGGCCGGATTCCCTGCCCGATGGACTGCTGAATACTGCCGAGAGAGTGCACCAGGCCTTGGGATCGCCGTTCACATCCATGGACATGGCTTTTGATGGTTCGCGAGTGCATATTCTGGAAGTGCAGTGTCTACACTTCGGTACCTATACTCTGGAGAAATCCCCGGGCTACCACGTACGAGATGGCGGGCAATGGAGATGGGTGGCGGGTCGCTCCATCCTTGAAGAAGAAGTGGTGCGGAGCGTGGCGGCTTTCATCGAGGCCGATCGGCCTGGGCTCACGGAAGGCTGACCTTCATTCTGTACATGCGCTGGACCACATTGGTTGGATGGGGCGTTGTTGCGGTGCCATCGTCTGCCCAAGTCTGGGTCGTTCCCGTGCCGATGAACGAGGTGGAGGCGAAACTCCACGCGTACCAGTTGGTGATGAAGTCATCCGTGTAATAGGCTCGATACACACGAGCCGTACTTCCAACAAGTATTATCTCGGGGCCCGAGTTGGTGGGGACCCGGAACGTTACTTGGAAGATCGATGCCGCATTGGATGGGTGTGTGTCGGCAATGAACTCGTGGTAATTGTCCTGCCCGTCGCCATCCAGATCGTTCGTCCCCTCGTAGAAGTACGGCCATCCGAAATAGTGTTGCTCCCAAGCGTCTGCCACCCCGTCGCCATCGGAATCCACGGTTGGCGACATGCGCACATCCGCCAGCACGGCTTCTGATATCGCCTGCCCTCCCGCCGAATCATACGCGACAGCCTGCATGCTGACGCGTCCCACACCGGACGTTCGGCTGTTCCATGAACACAGGCCGTTCGTGGTCACCGCCGCGAGTTTCCCCTCCACGTAAATGAGGAATTGAGTGACCGATCCCGCCGCATTGATGGCGGTTGCCGTGACAGCCACATCGGCGCCCACGAGAACGTCCTGCCCGTTGGTGGGCGATGTGATGGAGCAAAGAAACGCAGAGTTACTGACAACTACTGGCAGCCGGTAGTGCCCTTGGACCTCAACAGCAGTTCCGTCGCGTGCGACAACGTGGACCGTGTGGGGGCCATTGGCGACGCTGGTCGAATTCCAGAGATATCGGGCGGGCAAGATATCCTGTCCGCAAGAGAACAGGATATTGCCGCGCGCAGTCAGCACGTCGGCGTTGTCGTTGAAATAGTCGGTGAAAGAGTCTCCCGAGTAAAATCCCGGGCCGGAGACCGTGAAGGCTATCCGAAGTCTGTATCCCGCCGGCCCGGCGAATCGCGCATCCAGGGAAAACTCGGCTGCGCCGGAATATGGAACATAGTTGGTTGCCTTGACGCCATTGCCAGCCGACAAAACGGCGTTGGTGTTGATCATGTCCTTGAGTTTGGTCATTACTGACTGCGCCGATTCGCCACCGGCAGCATTCACGCGATTGGTGATGGCGACCCCGTTCGTCAGGGTGATGATGGCTCGGACCCAGTCTCCGGCAGTGGCCGTTCCGCGCAGCAGAAGATACTCGCGGGCAATGTATGTGGACTCAATGAGGTTGGAAGAGAGCGCCTTTCCCCAAACCCGCTGAACTGCCGCGGTGCCCGCTTCGCATATGACGCCGTATGTGGCGGCGGAGCCTTCATAGCCGTAGTTGGTGTACGTCAATTGGAGCCGGTCGCCGAAGGCCTGTGCTCGAACGATGATGTTGCTCGAATTGACGCGTGCCGCCAAGTTGCTGACTGCGGACAGAAGCGTGTCGCCGGTTACGACGGTGTAGGAGCAGGTGACGCTGTTGACGGAGACCTTCAGGAGATTGCCGGGCGCGGGCGGGGCATTCGTAAGCGTGCTGACAAATAGATCATCCAGGTAGAGGTCTATGGCCTGACAAGCTACACCGAAGACATTGGTGGCGGAGGCAACATCCACGGTGACCACGCCCGACACAACCTGGTTGGAAAAGAGATTGGTGATGGACACATACGGTGGCGAGGCGTAGGGCGCCATCAGTGGGTCGCCAAGGAAAATGCCTTGGTATGGATTTCTAACAGACATCCAGTAGCTCTCGGCCAGATTGAATCCTCGGTACTGCCAAAAGTAGACCATGGGGTCGGGGAACTTCTCGAGAAAGGCGCAGGGCTCCACCACGGTGCCATAGGAGGCGGAGGCTCCTGCCTGAATCCAGTCCAGGATGGACATTTGAGCCTGGGCTTCTGCATCAAACAGAAATCCCCCGCAGGATGTGAGGTGGTCGCAAATGGCGCCGGGCAGGTAAGTGTGGTTATAGATCCATAGCGAGGTGGATACGCTTTGGCAGTAGCCGAGGAGATTGGTGTTCTGGAACACGGCATTCCATTGATTCTCCGAAACCTTCACAAGGGGGAAGTTCGTGAAGAAGAGGCTGTCGAAACGCAGATCATCAAACCGCTTGTAGCGGATGTTGCGATAGGGGTCCGAGCTCTTGAACAGCTCGATTTCGCCGGAAGGGAAGGTTCCGTCGGCTGATCGGGTTCTCGCAATCAGGGCGGTGGCCAGATTCAGCCAACGCGCAGTTAACATGGTGCACAGATAGTAATTGGATCCGGCGTAAGCATCCGAACGGTGAAAAGCCCGTTCGGTCTGAAAGTAGGCATTGTCGGTACCTGCATGAATCTGACAGTCGGGGTCCATGAAGTCCTTGAGGCCATAGAAGATGATGGCCGTGGTGCCGTTCTGGAGGTTGTTGTGGAGGTCCCAGCGCGCAGCGTAGGGAATGTCCTTCGAGAGCACAATATAGTCGATTTGGTTGCTTAGTCCTTCGGAGTCGATGTGTTGGTAAATGCGGCTTACTACGGAGGTCTGGAACAGCCCCGCATTGACGCGGTTGGTTCGTGGAGAAATAGACACGTGACACACATTGCGTTCGGGAATGCCGCGTGTCTGCCGGTACAAAGCTCCTACTTGCTGGGACTCGATGCTGTCGTCGTTGACGACGATCAACACGTTCTGAGGCCCTCCGCCCGCAAAAGCAGCGGCGGCCGTGGCCAGAAGCATCCAAAGTCTGAGACCACTGCGAAACATGCCCGTCACCATCCCTTTGCAAGTAACATACCCCATGCCGGGCAGATGTTCACGGGGTACTTGGCGGGGCTGGTTCCAGCACGCGGATATTGCGGAAGTAGCCCCCCGGTCCCCCCGCAAGGATGCCCCATCGACCCGGCCCCAGATCTGCCTCAGGCCACGAGCAAACCACGAGACCATCAACGAGGCCTTCCAGTCCTGCATCTGTACGGCGGACCATGATTCCGTAGCCACGCTCAGGCCGGATGAGAGCTCCGCGCGCCACCATGCGATGAAGTTCCTCGCCGGATCCTTCGGCGAACATCCATGCGCTGAGTTCTCCTTGTAAACCGAAGAACTTGAAGGTGCCATCTTCCCGCACGTCAAACACGAGGCCCAGTACCTGCTTCTGCAGGAAGTCCCATCGACCAGGATTCACCGCCAATTCGACGGATATCATCTGTGGGGCGTAATTCGTGTGGGTGAATACCACTGTGTCCATCTCGTTTGCTGGGCTGAAGAATATCCACTCATTGGTTGGCGTCAGACGTCCTCCGGAGATTGACGTATTCCCGTCATCAGCAAGGACGAACGATTGAGCATCCGGCGGCACGTTGACCGGGAAGTTGGAGGGCAAGGGTTCTGCGTTGGCGGAGGCTGCCGGCGCGGGGTGTTCAGCAAAAGGCCTGGCAAGGGGGTCTCCGATCAACAGGATCTGGAGGGGGCAACGAATAGAAAGAAAGAAACTCTCCAGGATGCTGCATCCTCGCGCTTGGTGCACATAGAAGCGTGCGGCGGGGAACTTGGTCCAGATGGCCATGGGTTCCGTGACGGTGCCTGCTGTGGCGCTGGCTCCACCGAATATCCATGCAGTGAGCTTTGTCTGATCGCTGATGTGAAAAATGCCCGCGGCGCTGGTGAGATGCTCTGCCATGCAACCGGGCAGATAGGCGTTGGCGCCATAGAGGGGATTAACCGACGCACCGCCCATCATGAACCCGAGGATCGATCGTTCCGCGTTTGAGAACTGATCGGTGATCCGAGCGCCAACGCCAAGCGACTGGAGTTCTGCAGCAGCGGCCGGGTATTGCCATGCGCGGCAGCGGGAGCGGACGTCGTCGCTCGTGACAAAGAAGACCGTACCGGTGGGGCGCGTGCCATCCGATTCAACGCCGGAGTGGAGGCAACGAAGTATGGAATCTACATCATTTCCGCGCGAGCCAGTGAATCCCAGCATCATGCTGGGGAGCGGCATGCGATCCTTCAGGATGTCATGGAACCAGGAAAGGGGCTGTCCTTCCGCAGCCGGACCGTTAGGCTTGTCGGGTCCTGCGAAGAATGGCGAGATGACGCTGCCCTTTGAAATCACATCGGAGTCCGGTACATGTCCTCGCACAAAGGTCATTCCCATCAGGGACATGGGCGGATCGGTGGTAACGCGGATTGGAAAGTCCACGGAGTAAACCCATGCCAGAATCTGTGACTGTAGGCCACGCTCACGGATTGCCGTCTGAGCGGGTTCCCAAATGAAGCGCATGAAGTCTTCAGGCGATATCTGTGATTCGGGTTCAAGGATGGTGTCCGGCAGGCTGAGGTTGACCCGGTTTTCCTCGGGTATGCCGCGTAGGTTGGCGTATTCTTGGGCGATGCGCAGGGAGACGGGGGACCGGCTGTTTGCCAGCAGGAGCACCTCCCGTGGCGACTGGGCGCCGACCGTGATCGCGATCAGGAGAATGGCGATCACGTATAGAACAAGAAGCGGTTGCCGGGAACTCTCTGCTCTGTTGGTCATGGTGATGTCGCCGGGCCCTTTCTCGCCATATAGGTGCTGACCACCACAATCATCAACGGAAGCAATGGAATGGAGTAGCGGGCTACAGCGTTGAGTGGCATATGGGCAGCGAAGTAGAAGAACACCAACGCAACGGGGATGATCAGCGTGGTGTCGCGGTCTTTTCGAAATGCCGTGTGACATGCGGCCATCGCGAACAGGCCGGCCAGAGGAAGCAGCATCAGTCCAATAGCAAGGCTCTTGGCCGGAGATTCGCCCAAGGTCCAGAACAGACCCGCGTTGGCAACCATCTTGCGGATGAGAATCCATGGATGCGCGGCGTAGTTCCTCAGGCGGTTCTTGAGGAGCATGGCGTCAAAGACATAGTCACGCTCCGCGCCATGCAAGGAAGCGGGCACTTGCGCAGCGACCTCGCGGGATACCTCTGCGGCTTTTCCGCACTGCGGCGCATAGGAAAACGGGGTTTCCCAGAATCTGTCGACGATATAGTCACCGTCAAGTAGTGCGGCGCCGGTGAGAACGTGGACCGGTACGATGTGTCCGCTGACCCGCCAGTTTCGCGCAGTCCACGGCACCACAACCAGTGAAGCCGCCAGTGGAATCAACAGGGCACGCAAGGCTGTTCGCTTCCAACCCTCCATCGACGCAACAAGCACTGGCGCTATGACGAAGAAGGGCAGAAACGTTGACTTGCACAACGTCGCGATGCCAAGGATCAATCCGGACAGCAGGAGTACACGGACGGATGGCTTGGCTAGGTACAACATCAGTGTAAGGCAGAACCCTGTCATCAGAAACATGGCAAAGATTTCCACCCAGATACGACTCGTATACCATATCGGAATGGGATAGACCGCGAAGGCCATGGCTGCCCAGAAGGCCACGCGGCGATTCTGGAGTACCTCTGTCATCTTGAACACAAGCAACCCCGTCAGCGCCAAGAGAAAGCACTGAGCGACTTGGACCGAGCCCGGCCACCATCCCCCCGTCGCGATCAGGAGCGTGCCGACAAAGGTGGGATATGCGGGTCCGCGCGCCACCGTGGGTTCTGTGTCCGGGTAGAAGGACAGGGATCCGTTCTTCCAGAGGCCGAACCCAAGACGTCCGTATCCATCCGGGTCCAGGACGGCGTGATGATTGGAAGCGATGTATGGATAGACGACAAAACAGAAAAACAGCGAGAATGCGAGGGCGGCAAGGAACGGCAGCCATTGGGCCGCCCGCCGCTCGTAAAATGAACCATGCTGGGAAAGTCGTTCGTTCATGTGTGTCGACTACATCTTCAGAGTGTACCGATTCTGAACGGAAGACAGGGTGTTCAGCAAGAGCTCAAGGTGTGTCTCGCGCTTGTAGCACTGTTCGGCTTTCTCCCGGGCGCGCTGGCCCACGGCTTTGAGCCATGTCGGATCGTCGATCATGTTCGCCATCTTGGCCGAGAGGTCGTCCACATCGCCTGGCCTGAAAATGCGGCCGGTACGGCCGTCCTCGATCAGCGCACCGACCGAGCCGTGCCCCGATCCCAGCACCGGGGTGCCGCACGCCATACTCTCGATCACCGCGTTGGGCATGTTCTCGTAGCAGATGGATGGCAGCACGGTGAACAAAGCTCCGCGGTAGAGTGCGGCGAGATCCTCGGCAGCGACAAAGCCCCGAAAATCCACATTGGCCGCGACGCCGAGGTCTTTTGACAGCGTTCGATATTCCGCTGCGAAGGCTGTGTCCATCGAGGCTGCCAAAATCAGTTTCGGCGGGTTCTTCAGCTTCGAGTAGGCGCGCAGCAGCGTTTCGATTCCTTTGTGCGGTTCGAGGTGGCCGACATAGAGTATGTAGGGTGGCGCGCTGCCAACCACGGCGGGTGTGTCGAAGAATCGAGGAGCGACGAAGGTCGGAATGTGCACCAACTTTTCACGTGGCCAACCCGCCTCAATCATCTTCGACAGTGTGAATTCGTTGGTGATGACAAATCGATCGATGAGATCAAAGTAGCCGCGCCAGCGGTGAAAATGCATCGAGAGATAGCTGACAAGTGATGCGCCGAGGGAGCCTTTGACGCAACGGTACTTCACGCTGGGCTTGAGGTCGCCTCGGAGACAAAGCTCACAGGGCTTGCCATCGCGCAGCAGGTGAATGGCCGGGCACATCAGGAGAAAATCACTAATACGCACAACGATGGGAATGCCGCGTTTCTTTATGCCGACGAGCAGGGAAGGCGAAAGTTTGCGCAGGAAATGAAGAATGTAAGCAACGTCAGGTTTTGCGTCGTCGACAAGGTGACCGACAGCCTGTGCCACCTCGGGTGAGTAGAAACTGCGTTCGACGGTCTTCAAGAAACTGCGGAGCGACCAGGCATGCTCGTCGAACCGGATGGCATCGGGCCCCGCCAAGGGCTGAACAAAATAGCGGGAGTACGGCGTCGGCTCGTTCTTCGAATAGTGAATGGAGAAGGGGATGATCTCGTGGCCGCGCTGCTCCAGCCCGGCCTTGACGTTGAACATATACCGCTCCGGTCCGCCGGACACGAAATAGCGGTAGTTTGCCAAAAGGATCTTCATAGTGATGGTCGCGTTGACCACATATTGGGGGTGCCACGACGCAAAATCAAGCGGGGGACACCCCGTTTGACCCTCTCAGACGCTGGTGATATAGTCCCGCCCACAGGAATTCTGCCCATGGAATGTGCGATCATCACGACGTATCGGTGCAACGCGAAGTGTCACATGTGTTACACATGGAAGCACCCCAGCGCGTCCAAGGAAGAGTTCTCACCGAAGATTCTCGAGTCGCTTCCCTCCGGTCAGACGAAGATCAATATTACCGGTGGCGAGCCGACCTTGCGCGCCGACCTGCTGGACATCGTGAAGATTCTCAAGCCCAAGACATCGCGTCTCGAAATCATCAGCAACGGGTCGATGCCGGAGCGGCTGCTCGAGGTGGCGCGTCTGTACCCCGACATGACTTTTCGCATCAGCCTCGAAGGTTTGCCGGCGGTCAGCGACGACATCCGCGGGTTGAAAAATGGGTTCGACAAGGGGCTGCGCGCCCTGCTTGGGCTGATTGATCTTGGCGTGAAGGACGCGGGCATTTCCATGACCATCTCCGATGAGAATGTCGCGGACCTGCTTCCCTTCTACCAGTTTGCGGTGAGGATGGGGTTGGAGTTCACGCAGTGCGTGCCGCACAACTCGCACTACTTTCACAAGCTCGACAACCAGATCGTGGACAAGGAGCGGTGGGGCAAGGAGATTCGGAACCTGATGCGTGCCCTGCTGACATCAAAGCGAACCAACCTGCGGCTGAAGGTCAAGGACTGGTTCCGCGCCTATTTGAATCTGGGATTGTATCTCCACGTGATTGAGGGCAAGCGGCCGCTTGCCTGCGGGGCAGGGACGGATTTCTTCTTTGTGGATCCATACGGTGACGTGCTCCCGTGCAACGGCATGGAGGCCAAGGACGCAATGGGCAACCTCAACCAACAGACGTTCGACGAAGTCTGGAACTCGGAACGGGCGAAAGCGGTACGCAGCCGCGTCGCCTGTTGTCAGCGTGGGTGCTGGATGGTCGGCAGCGCCGTGCCTGCGATGCGAAAGCACATTGTCCGCGCGGCAACGTGGGTGTTGAAGAATAAGATCAATGCCACCTTGGGTCGCGAATTGGATCTCGCATAAGACCAATCAGCGTTCGGCTACGGACTGATAGACTTCCTCGGTCTGCATGGTGATTTGATCCCACGAGAATGTTTCTTCCACATAGGCCTTTCCCGCGAGGCCCTTTTTCCGCCCTTCGTTGTTAGCCAGCAGATCAGCCAGGCGCAGGCGCAAATCCTCGACGGATGCTGATTTGAAGAGGAATCCGTAGGGTGATGAGCCGTCGGCGCTTGCGCGCAGAACTTCGGCGTTTTCTGGAATGTTGCTGCACAGCACGGGGCATGCATGGCTCAAAGCTTCGAGCAGAACGATGGGCATGCCTTCCAGTGTGGAGGGTTGCGCAACGCAGCGGGCGTTGCTGAAGGCTTCGTCCTTCTCCGCTCCATACAGCGGGCCGGTGAATACGACGCGGGGATCGCCTGCTGCGGCAGCCTGCAGCTTGGCGTAGTATTCGTCGGTATACGAACTTGAGCCTGCGATCAGCAATTTGGTGTCCGTATCGAGGCCGCGAAAGGCTTCGATCAGAAAGTGGCATCCCTTCTCCGGAACGATGCGGCCGAGAAATAGCACGTAGTCATTTCCCTTTACGCCGAAGCGACGGATGCGATCGGGAGGTCGCGGTATGGCAGGGGCTACGCCGTTGGGAATGTACACGGTGGGTCGGTGGTATTCCTCGGCGTAGCGTCGCTGCAGGGATTGAGAGACCACGATGGTGCGATGGGGGAAATGAACGGCGGTCCACGCGCCCGCGCGGAGCATGAGCTTGGCTGCTCCGCGCCACTTCTCGCGTTGCCAATCAAGGCCATGCACGGTGGCGACAACGCCGCGTCCTGCGAGCCGGGGAAGAAATGAGACCAGCGACGGCCCCGTGGCGTGGTAGTGTACAATGTCGTAGCCGCGCAGCACGCGGAAGCTGGCGAGCAGGGTATGAGAAATGGCTTCGAAATGTTTCGTGTAAAGCGCAGGCAGGTCGACGAGTTTGACGCCTTGGAAGGATTCAAGCCTGCGCTGGTTGTAGCGACGGCGGCAGAAGACGGTGATATCGTGGCCTCGCGCGGCCAGACGCGTGGCAATTTCCTCCACCGCTCGCTCGACACCGGAAACGTTGAGCGACGCCGGGTCGGCGGTCGGCTGCGACGAGGACTCATCCGCCCCTGGAATCTGGCCGATGGCTCGCAGGCCGAGGAACGCTATCTTGAGGGGTTTTGTCACGCTGGAGTGGCGGAACCGTAGAAGGCCGCCTGTTGTTGAAACTGGTCTTTTGGACGCATTTCTCCTATAGTGTTGGGTCTGCCGTAAGGGATCAAGCAGAAGTGTCTCCGATGTGTTGATCCGCACGGGCGATTTGTGCGGGCCGAGAGGTATGTTGCGGATATGGCTTCCTACGCGATGGCGAGAAAAGTGCTGAACCGGGGCGGACTCGTCGTGATCGACGCCTTCCTGGTGGCCGTTGGCTTTATCCTCGCCTATTGGTTTAGATGGTTTCTTGATCTCCCCGACGGCGTGCGACGACTTGTGGACGTCATGCCAGGTGGCGAGGTCCCGCAACTTGTTGCTCCGCTCCGTGCCTACTGGTGGATTATTCTCGACAGCGCGTTGTTCTGGCCGCTGATTTTGGACTTCCGCCGTTTCTACGATCATCCGGCGAGCGTGTCGTGGAAGAGGGCGGCCTGGATTTCCTTCCAAGCCGCAGCCATCATGCTGGCGGGTATTCTCGCGACGCTGTTTCTCTTCCGGGTTCCCTGGGTGAACCGGACGTATATCCTGATTGCCGTAGTGTCCGTGAGCGGCCTCATTTTCCTGCGGCATTTGCTGTCGTTAACGGTTTCGCGCGCGGTGGTGAAAGTTGGTGGCGCGGCGGGCTATCCTGTGCTGATTGTTACCACACGCGCCGCCGCCGCAGACCTTGTGCAGTGGTTGCATGCCCATCCCGAGGAGTACTCCATTCCAGTCGGGTTGGTGTTGTTGGACGATGTAGCCGGAGCCACTCCGCAGAGCGTGGGTGGTATTCCGGTCTGCGGGCAGGTCAGTGACTTGGCGCGGGTCATGCATGACCTGTCGGTGTCCGCCGTCATCATCGGATCAGCCGGGATCACATTCGATGCGGTGCGCCAGATCGTCATGGTTTGTGAGACGGAAGGCGTAGATGCATGGCTGCTGGCTGATTTTGTCCAGACGAAGACGGCGAAGGCGGTGACGGGTCTGTTTGCGGGGCGGGAGGCGCTGCTGTTTACGACATCGCCCGGGGCTGCTTGGCAGCGGGCAGCGAAGCGCATCATGGATGTCATCATTTCCTTTGTGGCCATCGTTCTGTTCTTGCCCGTGATGCTGGTGATCGCGGTCCTGATTCGCCTGACGTCGCCGGGGGCGGTGTTGTTCCGGCAGAAACGATCGGGCCTGCACGGCAAGCCGTTCACCATGCTCAAGTTTCGCTCGATGGAAACGGATGCCGAAATGCGTAAGGCGGAGCTCGATGCCTTCAACGAGATGGAAGGCCCGGTGTTCAAGATCACCAACGATCCGCGCATCACGACCATCGGTCGCGTGCTGCGGCGGTGGAGTTTGGATGAGTTGCCGCAGCTCTTCAATGTGTTGGCGGGCCACATGAGCTTGGTGGGGCCGCGGCCGCTACCCGTCTACGAAGTGGAGAAGATGAATGACCTGTCGCACAGGCGGCGCCTCAGCATGAAGCCGGGGTTGACCTGTCTCTGGCAGGTGCGGGGGCGGAATAAGGTCCGGGATTTCAAGGAGTGGGTCCGACTTGATCTGGAGTATATCGACAACTGGTCGTTGGGTCTCGATCTCAGAATCCTGATAGAGACGCCGGTGGCGGTGCTGAAAGGAACGGGCTGCTAAGCCCGGCATGCCGGAATGAAATCCACGTCCAAGCCCTGTGTTTTCTTCGACCGTGACGGGATAGTGAATCACCCGCCCACGAAGGCGCGCTACGTGCGCCATTGGGGGGAGTTTGAGCTGATACCCGAGTTCATCGATGCGCTCAAGGTGGTTTCGAGAGCTGGCTATGAGGCCGTCGTGGTGACCAATCAGAAAGGCATCTCCACGGGGCAGATGACGGCAGAGAACGTTCAACAGATTCATGACAATCTTGTCGAACTGTTGAAGAAGCATGACATTGGCCTCAGGGATATCCTGATCTGTTCAGCGGGCGATGACCGGCATCCTCATCGGAAGCCGAACCCGGGCATGTTGATCGAGGCAGCGCGCAGGCACGATCTTGATCTTGCCCGCTCCTGGATGATCGGTGATCAGGAGAAGGATGTGGAAGCCGGGCGACGTGCAGGCTGCAAGACCGTGCTGGTTAAGGCGGGAGAGCACGCGACTGCCGCGGACCACAGACTTCAAAGCATGGGTGAGTTGGCGGACTTTCTGGAGCGACACTTGGCAGGCCATCTGAATTCCTGAAGGCCTTGAGGACAAACGTGGAAGCAGCAACGGGCATGGGCATATGGAGTGAACGCTGGCGTCTCGCGGCACTGTCGCGTGACGAGCTGGTGCGTCTTGCCCTGACGGCAGCCATGGTGGGCGTGGCATTTATCCTATTCCACCTGCAGGGAAATACCACCGACGTGCGTGCCTACGGTCAATCAGCCCTGCTCTGGATGGTCCATCGATGGAACGAGTCGGGTGGAGACCTTTCGCACGGATGGCTTATCCCCTTTGTGAGTGCGGGCATTCTCTGGTTCAAGCGGCGGGAGTTGATGAGCCTGCCCAAGAACTCGAGTCGCATTGGCCTTGCGGTGGTTGTGCTGGCCCTGCTGTTGCATTGGATTGGCGCAAAGTCCCAACAGACCCGCCTCTCCCTCGCGGGATTGGTTCTGTTGATGTGGGGTGTTCCATTCTACTTCTACGGATGGCAGGTCGCGCGGTTGCTGCTTTTCCCCTGCGCCTATCTGATCTTTTGCATACCGCTGAACTTCCTGGATAGTCTCACCTTTCCGCTGCGCATCATGGTGACGATAGCTGCGACGGGACTTCTCAACGGGCTGGGCATTGAGGCGCAACGCAGCGGTTCGGCGATTTATTCTACGGCGGCGGGAGGGTTCAATTTCGATGTGGCCGATCCCTGTAGCGGTCTTCGTTCACTGCTTGCGATGACCGCCTTGACGGCGGTCTATGCCTATCTCACTCAGAAGACGCTGGTGAAACAGTGGCTGCTATTCTTTGCCTCTATTCCTCTCGCCATCATAGGGAATATCGCGCGCATCACGACCGTGGCGTTGGTGGCCGAGGCCTTCGGGCAAAAACTCGCCTCGGGCCTTTATCATGATTACTCGGGATACGTGGTGTTCTCTGTGGCGATCGGCCTCATGGTGGGCGTAGGCTCGTTACTCAATCTGGACTATCGCGGAGCATGGGAACGATGGAAACAAAGACTCTTAAGCCCTACTTCGTAGTACTGGGCCTCATGATACTGACGTCGCTGGCGCTCGCGTTCACCGTGGATGTGAACGTTACAGATCAGGCCGGCATACGCATGTTCCTGCCCGACCACGTGGGCACTTGGTCTGGTCGCGAGATGCGCTTTTGTCAGAATGAGCTCTGCCAGCGGGAATACCATGTGGATGAACTGAAGGATGTCAACGTGTGCCCCGCTTGCGGTGGGCCTTTGGGGTCCATGAGCTTCGGCGAGAAATTGATTCTTCCTGCCGACACACAGATTCTGAAGAAGCACTACAGCAATCCCAATGGGCGCACCATTTTTGTGTCGATTGTGCTTAGCGGAAAAGAGCGTGCCAGCATCCATCGCCCGCAGATATGTCTGGTTGGTCAAGGCAACGAGATTATCCACAGCGCGGTTCTTGACGTGCCGATGAACAATCGAAAGACGCTGGGCGTTATGCTGCTTGATATGCTGCGCCGAGGGAAGACGGCAGAGGGCAAGGCCTACGAAGCGCCGACGTATTACGCCTACTGGTTTGTCGGCAAGGGCCGGGAAACACCGTATCACGTGCAACGCATGATTTGGATGGGTACAGACAGAGTCTTTCATAACGTGTCTCACCGATGGGCGTACATTGCGGTTGCGGGCATGAGAGACCCAGAAGGGACGGCCTATCAGGATGAAATACGTGGTTTCTTGAAGGATCTCTATCCCGAGATATTGATCAACAAGGGATAGTCGCTAACCGCTTTTGCGTTGTACTCCAGCCCCCGCCTGTGTAATGGTAAGGCTCCGTCTTCACGGAGGAAACGTCGTGTCTTCAAGCTCATCAAAAGTCGTGTCCGTCGTCACCGGCGGCGCAGGATTCCTGGGTTCCCATCTCTGCGATTACCTTCTGGCCAAAGGCCATCGGGTCATCTGCCTGGATAACCTGATCACCGGCAACGTGGCCAACATCGAACACCTGTCGGGCAATGCGGATTTTCGCTTCATCAAACATGATGTGACCGAATACCTGTACCTGCCTGATGCGGTGAATTACATCTTTCACTTCGCCTCGCCCGCGAGCCCGATCGATTATCTCGAACTGCCGATTCAGACGCTGAAGGTAGGCGCGCTGGGAACACACAAGGCGCTCGGGCTCGCCCGGGCCAAGAAGGCGCGGCTGCTGCTGGCCTCCACGTCCGAGGTCTATGGCGACCCGCTCGTGCACCCGCAGCCTGAAACGTACTGGGGCAACGTCAACCCCATTGGCCCCCGCGGCGTGTACGACGAGGCCAAGCGATTTGCCGAGGCGATGGTGATGGCCTATCACCGCTTCCACGGCGTCGAAACGCGCATCGTCCGAATTTTCAACACCTATGGCCCACGCATGAGACCGAAAGATGGCCGCGTGGTTCCGGCGTTTATTGTTCAGGCGTTGAAGGGCGAACCCATGACCGTGTTCGGCGACGGCCATCAGACCCGCAGCTTCTGCTATGTCTCCGACCTGATCGAGGGCATCTATCGCCTGCAGATGAGCGACCATTCCGAGCCGGTGAATATTGGGAACCCGCGCGAGATGAACGTTCTGCAGTTCGCCGAAAAGATACGCGACCTGTGCAAGAGTTCGTCCAAGATCGAGCATAAGGCGCTTCCGGTCGATGATCCCAAGGTGCGCCAGCCCAATATCAGCAAGGCGAAGAAGCTCCTCGGCTGGGAGCCCAAGATGGACCTTGAAACAGGATTGCAGCTGACGATTGACTACTTCCGGGCGCTGATCACGAGGGGACAGATATAAGGCTATTGCCAGCCGGATAGCGCTGTCCTAGAATTGCAGCAGATTCAGGGGGCCACACATCATGCGGTTGCGCTACACGAAAAAAGACGGGACCCAGATGGAGTTTGAGCTGGGGGAGAAGCCGATCACCATCGGCCGCAGTCCGGAAGCCGACGTGGTGGTGCTGGACGAGAAGGCCTCGCGTATTCATTGCGGTGTCCGCCTCTGGGATGGTGAGTTCTACATCAAGGATCTGAAATCCCGCAACGGCACGTTTGTGAATGATCAGCGGATCGAAGTGGCGAAACTGAAGCCCAGTGACCGAATCCGTATTGGCTCGATCAGCTTCCTCTTTGAGCAGGATCCCACGAAGTCGACGGGCGTTGCCCTTCAGGAGATGGAGCAGGAAATGGCTCAGGGCAAAGGCTATAGCACGATTCTGCAGGAGATCGTGGGCAAGATGGATGATCAGCCGCCCCAGGAGGCGGGGGCTTCTGCCGCGCCGCAGGGCGCGGCTGAAGAGGGCGAGCCGATCCGCATCAAGGCCCGCAAGAAGCCCAAGACCTGAGACAGACTTTGAAGCAAAAAGCCCCGCCGGAAGGCGGGGCTTTTTTTGTCGGTGTTTGTCAGGTCTGCGGGGGAGTTTCCCCCGGCTTCGTGGCATCGGGGTCGCCGTCGGCTGTTGCGGTCTCATCCTCGGGTTCCACCGGTGTGGCGGAGACCAGCTTGTCGCCTTCATCCAGATTGATCAGGCGCACGCCTTGTGTGTTGCGGCTGATCACACGGACGTCGCTGACGGGTATGCGAATCATCTGCCCGCCCGCGCTGATCAGCATCAGCGCATCCGTGTCCCGCACGGCGTGAGCGCCGACAAGGAGACCATTGCGTTCCGAGGCCTTGATGGAGATAACGCCCTTGCCGCCGCGATTCTGAGAGGGATACTCGTCGAACGCGGTCCGTTTGCCATAGCCGTTTTCCGAAATGCACATCAGGGTCGCTGCGGGTTGGACGACCTCGATATTCTCCACGCGATCATCCTTCTTGCCGAGGCGGATGCCGCGGACGCCGTAGGTGTCGCGGCCTTGATCGCGGAGTTGGGTTTCGTTGAAGCGTATGCTCATGCCCTGCCGCGTGATCAACATGATCTCGTCGTTGGCCGAGGTCAGTTTCACGCCGATCAGGTTGTCGCCCTCTTCGATCGCGATGGCGATGATGCCGCCCGCGCGAGGGTTACCGAAGGCGGACAGGTCCGTCTTCTTCACCACGCCGCCGGCCGTGGCAAAAACCAGGAACTGTGTGTCCGGGAATTCGCGAACGGGTATGCACGCGGCGATCTTCTCATCGGACCCGATTTCCAGCAGGTTGACGATTGCCTTGCCGCGAGCGGTGCGGCCCGCCTCGGGTATCTCGTATACTTTCTTCCAGTAGACGCGGCCCTTTGCCGTGAAGAAGAGCATGTAGTCGTGGGTGGAAGCCGTGAAGACGTGCTCGACGTAGTCTTCTTCCTTGGTTTCCATGCCCATGACGCCCTTGCCGCCGCGACGTTGCTGCCGGAACGTGGCCATGGGGGCGCGCTTAATGTAGCCGGAGTGGCTGATGGTGATGACGCAGCCCCGGTCGGCGATAAGATCCTCGATGTTGATCTCGCCTTCGTCAGGTACGATCTCGGTACGGCGTTCATCGCCGTAGAGCTTCTTCACCTCGAGCAGATCGGCCTTGATGACGCCGTATATCTTGGCCTCGTTCTCGAGCAGGTCGCGCAGGTAGTTGATGAGCTTGATGACCTCGAGATACTCGTTCTCGATCTTGTCGCGTTCCAGCCCCGTGAGCTGATAGAGGCGCATGTCGAGGATGGCGTTTGCCTGGATTTCCGTGAGGCCAAACTTCTTCATCAAGGCCGCGCGGGCGATATCGCGATCCTTGGATTCGCGGATCGTCTTGACGACGGCTTCCAGGTGATCGATGGCAATCTTGAGGCCTTCGAGGATGTGTGCCCGTGCCTCGGCTTTTTCCAGATCGAATTGGGTGCGGCGGGTAACGACCTCGAACCGGTGCGCAATGAAGCACTGCAGGATCTGCTTCAGATCCATGATGCGCGGGCGGCCCTTGTCGATCGCCAGCATGATCACGCCGAACGTGGTCTCCATCTGCGTGTGCTGGTAGAGGTTGTTCAGAATGACCTTGGGCACGGCGCCGCGTTTGATCTCGATCACGATGCGGATGCCGTCCTTGTCGGATTCGTCGCGAATGTCCGAGATGCCCTCGATCTTCTTGTCGTTGACCAGGTCGGCAATGCTCTCGATCAGGTTGGCCTTGTTCACCGTGTACGGCAGCGAGGAGATGATGATGCTTTCCTTGCCTTGGGCGCCTTCCTCGATGCCGGCGTGGCCGCGGACTTTCATGTGACCGCGCCCGGTCTCGTACATCCTTCTTATTTCAGCTGTGCCGCAGATCATGCCGCCGGTTGGGAAATCGGGACCCTTGACGAACTGCATGAGGTCCGCAACGGTCGCGGCCGGGTTGTCGATGATGCACACCGTCGCGTCCACAATCTCGCCGAGGTGGTGGGGCGGGATGTTCGTTGCCATACCGACCGCAATACCCGTGCTGCCGTTGACAAGAAGGTTGGGGATGCGCGCGGGCAGAACCTTCGGTTCCTGCAGCGACTCATCGAAGTTCGGCTGCATGTCGACCGTGCGCTTTTCGAGGTCGGCCAGCATGTCCTCGGCAAGGCGGTTCAATTTACATTCGGTGTACCGGTAAGCGGCGGGCGGATCGCCGTCGATCGAGCCGAAGTTTCCCTGCCCGTGGATGAGCATGTACCGCATGGAGAAATCCTGTGCCATGCGGACAAGCGTGTCGTACACGGCCGAGTCGCCGTGCGGGTGGTAATTACCGATGACCTCGCCGACGACCTTGGCGCATTTCACGAAGGGCTTGGCATGCGTCCACCCGCGCTCACTCATGGCGTAGAGAATGCGCCGGTTGCCGGGCTTCAGCCCGTCGCGGGCGTCCGGCAGCGCGCGGCCAACGATGACGGACATCGAATAGTCGATGTACGCGCGCTGCATCTCGTCTTCGATGTTGATCAGATCCACGCGGTCGTTTCGGTCGTACATGGTTGAATCTTTGGGTATAGGGTTCTTAATGCCGCGCCCGTGCGCCTCTTAGATGTCGAGATTCCTGACGTTCAGAGCGTTGTCTTCGATGAACTTCCTGCGCGGCTCGACTTCATCGCCCATGAGAATCGTGAAGATCTCGCCGGCCCGACTGCCGCCTTCCACCGGGTTCACTTTCAGCAGCTTGCGTTTCTCCGGGTTCATCGTTGTTTCCCAGAGTTGTTCAGGGTTCATTTCTCCCAAGCCTTTGTAGCGCTGGATGTTTAATCCCCTGCGGCCGTACTCGCGGATCTTGCCGAGGACGTCGAGCAGGGAATTGATCGGCTCGCCCTTTCCCTCGGCGTCGACCAGGGCCAGGATCGGCTGTTCCGCGGGGAGCAACTGCTCCATCGTGAAGCCTTTCTTCTCGAGCGCCGTGATCGACTTCGCGAGGGCGCTGGCGGAGAAGATGTCCGTCCAGCGGATGCCGGCGTCCTTCGGCTTGGCTTCGATACCGCCCTCCGTGAAGATTTCCAGTTGCTGGCCGGCCCGTTTTTCGGCGTCCTCGCGGAGCTTCCGAAGCTCGGCTTCCGTCAGGACAAAATGGTGTTCGGACTCGCCGGCCGTTACGATCGTCACCCAGTACAGAGGCAGTTGCCCCGTCTTGGGGTCCCGGTGCCTGATGTACTCCGCGAAATGGATTCCCTTGCGGGCGATGCGATCCTTGTGGACCTCGATATCCGACAGCAATTCCAGCAGTTCGGCGAACGGCTTCCCGGCCAGGAGTTCCTTGCCGTCTGTTGTCGCGAGCTTGAGGTCCTCTGTTCCGAGCTGCAGGAGTACGCGCGTCATTTCCGCGTCGTTATCGATGTACTCTTCGCGGTTCTTGCGCTTGATCTTGTAGAGCGGTGGCTGGGCAATGAATATATTTCCCTGCTCGATCAGTTCCGGCATCTTGCGGAAGAAGAACGTCAGCAGCAGCGTGCGGATGTGCGAACCATCCACATCGGCGTCGGTCATCAGGATGATTTTCCGATAGCGCAGGTTTTCGATTTTGAAATCGTCGTGGCCGAACCCCGCACCGATCGCGGTGATCATCATCCGGATTTCGTTGTTGTTCAGCATCTTGTCGTCGCGCGCTTTTTCGACATTCAGGACCTTGCCGCGCAGCGGCAGGATCGCCTGGAATCGACGGTCGCGGCCCTGCTTGGCCGAACCACCGGCACTGTCGCCCTCGACGATGAACAGTTCGCAGAGCTCCGGGTCCTTCTCTGAGCAGTCGGCCAGCTTGCCCGGCAGGCCGCCGCTATCCAGCGCCCCCTTGCGCCGGGTCAGATCGCGGGCCTTGCGCGCCGCTTCGCGTGCCCGGGCCGCCAGGAGGCCCTTCTCCACGATTCGGCGGGCCACGGACGGATGCTCCTCGAAGTAGGTTCCCAGCTCGTCATTCACCACGGAGGCGACGATGCCTTCGACCTCGCTGTTGCCCAGCTTGGTCTTGGTCTGGCCCTCGAATTGAGGGTCGGGAACCTTGACGCTGATTACAGCGGTGAGGCCTTCGCGGATGTCGTCGCCGCCCATGGCTTCGTCATCGCCCTTGATGAGCTTGTTGGCCTTCGCGTACTGGTTGATCGTCCGTGTCAGCGCCGACCGGAAGCCGCTCAGGTGCGTGCCGCCCTCGATCGTATGGATGTTATTGGTGTAGGTGAAGATGCTCTCGTTGTAGGCATCGCTGTACTGCAGCGCGATCTCGACCTGGATCTTGTCCTTCTCCTTCTCGAAGAACACGACCTTGGGATGCAGGGGGTTCTTGTTCTTGTTCAGATGTTCCACGAACTCTACGATGCCGCCCTTGAACTTGAACGATTCCTCGCGAGCCGGGTCTTCCTGCTGGAGCCGGATATCGATGCCCTTGTTCAGGAACGCAAGCTCGCGTAATCGATTGGCGAGAATGTCCCAGTGGAATTCCAGTGTCTGGAAAATCTCGTGGTCGGGGAAGAAGGTGACCTTCGTTCCGGAACTTTTCGTCTTGCCGATATTCTCGACTTTCGTCACGGCCTTGCCGCGTTCGTACCGCTGATGGTAGACGCCACCCCCGCGGCGCACTTCGACCTCCATCCATTCGCTCAGCGCGTTCACACAGGACACGCCTACGCCATGGAGGCCGCCCGAGACCTTGTAGCTGTCGTGGTCAAACTTGCCACCCGCGTGAAGGACCGTCATCACGACTTCCAGCGCCGGCTTCTTTTCCGTCGCGTGGATATCCACGGGAATGCCGCGTCCGTCGTCGATGATAGAGACAGAACCGTCCGAATTGAGGACAACCTGTATGTGGCTGCAGTGTCCCGCCAGCGCCTCGTCCACGCTGTTGTCGACCACCTCGAATACGCAGTGGTGAAGACCCCGGGTCCCGGTATCGCCGATGTACATGGCCGGGCGTTTTCGCACGGCATCCATGCCCCCCAGCACGGTGATCGACTTCGCATCGTACGCGCGACCGGGGGTCTTCGGCTCCGGCTGCGGGGCTGAAGTCGGCTCTGTCATGACGGCAACCGGGGACTCAGCCACGGCTGAAACCGTGGCGATGTCTATCTTCTCGGGGGCCTTCAGGTCGGTGGCGGGTGTCGGATTTTCTTCGGTTTTCTTGGCTTGCTTGGACATGCTTATATAACCTGTATGATAGTGTTTTCACTATATCAGAGAAGCCTGTTTTACCGCAATGGATTTGGACAAAAAAAGAGCGATAAAAGGCCAATAAAATCAGTGGTTTTATGAATATGTCGAAACTTCACACAAAGCTTTTTTCGGCGACGAAAAATCTTGCCAAATCAACAGCGAATGTATGCGACACTTTGTCACACCGAAAGCGCTTGGCTTGTAGGGGACGAATGGTCATAGTATCGGCCCGCGTTCCGGAGCACGGGACCGGGTTTCACTGAGAGCGATTGAGAGAGGGTTTGTTTCATGTACAGCGCATCTGATCTTCGAAAAGGCCTGAAAATCGAACTGGAAGGCGTTCCGTTCGAAGTCGTCGAATTCAACTTCGTCAAGCCCGGCAAGGGTATGGCCATGTACAAGTGCCGCATCAAGAACTTGTTCAGCGGCAACACGACCGACAAGACGTTTCGTGAAGTGGACAAGATCGGCAAGCCCGATCTCGAGGAGCGTGAACTCGTCTACTCGTATCCGGAAGGTGACCACTACGTTTTCATGGACAAGCTCACCTTTGAGCAGATCACGATCTCGGCTGATGTGGTCGGCGATCAGAAGTACTTTCTCACCGAGGAATTGGAAGTCAAAATCCTGTTCTTCAACGGCAAGGAAATCACCATCACACTTCCTTCTTACGTGGAGAAGGTGATTGCGGAGACCGAGCCCGGTGCGCGTGGCGATACGGCCACGAATGTGCTGAAGCCGGCGAAGCTGGAGAATGGGTTTGAGGTCGGCGTGCCCTTGTTCATCAACCAGGGCGACGTGGTCCGCATCGATACGCGTACGGGCAAGTACTTCGACCGCGTCAGCAAGGGGTGACGGAAGGAGCCGCGGCGTGGCCGAGAAACGGAGCGACTCGGGGGTGAATGCTGAGGCCGGTTCTTCAGCACTCCGGAGCTCCAGTGCCTCGGCGCATCGCCTTTCCGCCCTTCGGCCGGCGATGGAAATCCGCGCCAAGGTTCTCGCCGCCATCCGCTCGTTCTTCAACGCCCGCGAATTCATCGAGGTGGAAACCCCGATACGGCTCCGCGCTCCGGCCTTGGAATTGCACATCGATGCAGAACCGTCTGGAGAGGCTTTCCTTCGCACGTCCCCCGAGCTGCACATGAAGCGCCTGCTGGCCGCGGGATACCCGCGGATTTACCAACTCGGCGCCTGTTTCCGGCGTGGCGAACGCGGAGCGCGGCATAACCCTGAATACACGATGTTGGAGTGGTATCGGGCGCACGCCGGTTACACCGAAATCCTCGCTGACACCAAGACCTTGATCGCCCATGTGGCGACAGAGGTGTGGGGTTCGACGGATATCGTCTATCAGGGCGCGCCCATCGCGCTCTTGCCGGTTTGGGAGCGGATGACCGTGCGCGATGCGTTCCTGCAGTTTGCCGGATGGGATCCCGTGAAGCAGTTCGACCCGGATCGCTTCGATCTGGACATGGTCGACAAGGTGGAGCCGCAGTTGCCGCACAACGTGCCGGTGGTGCTGACGGATTACCCGGTGGAAGCGGCTGCGCTGGCAAAATGCAAAGACGGCCAGCCACCCGTTGCGGAGCGCTGGGAGTTGTACGTCGGGGGGTTGGAGCTTGCGAACGCGTATTCGGAGCTTACGGACCCCGTGGAGCAACGGCGGCGATTCGAAGCGTGCGCGGAAATGCGCCGCGCGTTGGGCAAGAGCGTCTACCCGCTGGACGAAGCATTCCTGGAGGCGCTGGAGAAGATGCCGCCGTCGGGAGGCATCGCGCTTGGGGTGGATCGGCTGGTCATGCTGATGGCCGATGCGGCCACGCTGGACGAAGTGATGGCCTTCCGGGAGTGAGGATCAGCGCTCCATGCGCTCGATCGCCTTGACGACGTTGCCTTCGAACTCCACGCGCAACCTTTCGTATTCACGTTTCTGCTGCACGTCCACCCAGGCGGGTCCGTCCACGGTGCGATAGACACCTGTCGAATCGCGGCCGCGAAAGCGGCCGTCAATCCTCTGCCGTTCCGTGGTGATTTCGTAGGTGATGTAGGCCCAGACCTCGGTCGTGCCGGTCGCGGTTTGTCGCGAGTACTGGCGATCGGGTTTGCCCAGGGCGATGAAGACCATATCCTTGGTGTACCCGATGTCGATTCTTCCGGCGCGGACATTGGTCTGGACGTCCTCGGGAAACCCGGCGAAGAGCTCGGGGTTCTTCTTGATGCGGGACTGCGGTGTGGAGCAGCCTGCAACAAACAGGGCGAGTACGGCAACGGCCAGTAATCGTTTCATGGTATGCACTCCATTGGCCTGCAGAATACCTCCAAGAGCCCGGTCTTGCGACCATGTTTTTGGGCCTCTTGGAGCCTGGGTGTGAACGCGGTATAATGGAGGCATGAAAACCTTCGCTTGGTTGCTGGGCCTTCTGTTTGTGAGTGTGGCCTTGGCCGCTGATCCGCCCGTGACGCGGTTCGAAGCCTATCCGCTGGGTTTTGCGGACGAGGGCGCGGTATTGGAGCTTGTGCGCGGCATGGTGGGAGAGGGTGGCAGCGCGGTCATGGACCGGCAGGGCGCGAGAGTTCTCGTGGTTACGACCGATGCGAACCATGCCCAGATCGCGGAGTTGCTGCACAAGCTGAACGTTCCCCCGAAGAACGTGCGTATCGAGGTTAGGTTCAAGGGTTCTTCCGCCGATGACCATACGGCCGTGGGGGTCAGCGGGGAGGCCGGATTTTCCCGCACCGACGGCATCTCGCACTCGGAAATCCGGATCAAGCCGCGCATCGAAAGCACCTCCATGCGGGCTGCGTCGGATGTGGCACAGATACTGATGGTGGCCAGCGGCCGCGAAGGAATGCTGCAGGTTGGCGAAAGAGTTCCGTATGTTGAATGGCTTGTCGATTACGGCCTCCGGTGCGGCGTGCTTCTCGAGCGCGTCGCCTGGCAGCAGGTGGGCTCGACGCTGGTGGTGGAGCCGACCGTGGTCGGCGATGGTCCGATGGTTCGGGTCAAGCTGACGCCGGAACTGAGCGGAATGGTCAACGGGAGGCCGGAGCGGATTCGCTTTGCGAACGTGGCGACCGAAGTGGTGGTACAGGACGGACAGACCTTCCAGGTTGGCGGGCTGGAGCAGAACCAGGATTTCTACTCGCACTTTCTTGTTGGTTTCGACCGGGGCGGCTCAAGCCAATCGCTCAATATCACGTTGACGCCGCGGATCATGCCTGCGCCCCGGATGCCGTAGCACAGGGCTACGTTTCGCCCATCATGCGGTCCACCCGGGCGATGATTTCGCGCGGGGAGAACGGCTTGCCCATGAATTCCGCCGCTGCCAGTTCGAGGAGCTGGTCGATGCGCGAGTCCCGTGCGAACCCGCTGATGAGCAGGATGCGTGTTTGCGGACAAATCCTGGCCAGCTTGCCCAGCGTATCTTCGATCGTCGGCCCCGGCATGGTGACGTCGATGACCATCAGCTCGTAGGTGTGTGTGCCGACGAGGCTGAGCACTTCGTCATTATCCGCGGCCTGATCCACAACCCACCCTTCGTTCTCAAATGACCGGCGAACGATATCGCGGATGAAAAGCTCGTCGTCGGCGACGAGCATGCGGCCGATGGGCGCTGCAGGCAGCACGCGCATGGTGCCGTCGGGAGAAGACTTGGCGACGACCCCGTGTGCGGTCTCGAGCTTCCGGACAGGAAAGTAGAGGTATATGGCTGTTCCCTTGCCGGGCTCGGACTTGATCTCCAGCCAGCCGCCGTGCTGGGCGGCCATGCCCTGGACCATCTTGAGCCCCATGCCGCGCGCTTCGCCCCGATTGTGCGTGGTATAGAACGGGTCGAGTACGCGTTCGAGGTCTTCAGCGGCGATGCCGGTGCCTGTGTCGGTTACGCTGACGCACACGAAGTGTCCCGGCCGGGCATCGCGGTGGTTTGCGCAATCCGACGGCTGGAGATGGAGTTCCCTGGCCTGGATGGTGAGCGTGCCTCCATTCGGCATCGCCTGTACCGCATTGCGGATGAGGTGAATGATGGCCTGTTGAAACTGGGATTGATCCATCCAGATGGTGGGCAAGGTTGGCGGCCATTGCTCGGTGAGGATGATGCGCGGCGCACGTTCACGGTGCATGGCCATGCCAACGCGGATCATCGAGGGCAGAATGTGCGTGATCTCCACAGGCTTGGGCAGCAGCAGGGAGCGGCGTCCGTAAGCCTGGATCTGCGAAACAAGTTCGCTGCAGTACTCAACACGGTCCAGCGCGGTCTTCAGGCCGTCCGCTGCCGGGTGGCCGGAGCCGATCTGGTCGAGCGCCATTTCGATGTAGCCGCGCACCGGGGTGAGGTGGTTGTTGAATTCATGGGCGATACCGCCGGCGAGGGTGCCCACGGTCTCGAGCCGGCGCGCCTCGGCCAGGGCCTCCTGTGTTTCGTGGAGCTCCTGCGTGTTGCGGGCCACGCCGACAATACGCGCGGTTCCGTCAGGATCGGTTACAGGAATGGCGATCAGGTGGATCCAGCACCAGCCACCGTCGGCCTTCTGCAGGCGCACCTCCAGATCGAGCCGGGCATTTTGCCGGAGCTGCGGCAGTGCTTTCTCCAGCAAGGGTCGGTCGAGTCGATGGGAAAGGTGGATGAGTCTGTCGTGCTGCAGATCCTGTTCGCCGGGCTTGTATCCGAGGAAACTTGCGCCTATGTCGGCCGTCCAGCGGAACTGGCCGGACGGGATATCGTAGTTGAAGAAGACCTCGCCGGAGGCTTTGGCGATGAGCTTATACTGGTCGGCCAGCCCCGGGGTTTCTCCGGGCAACGCACAGATGTTGCTCGCAGCGCGCCGGCGGTGGCGAAGCAGAAGGAGGACAAGCAGCACGCTGCAAAGGAGCGCGGCGAGGGCAAGCAACGCCTCTTCAGAAACAACCCCTCCGAAACAGGCGATCGTCAATGCGAACCCCCGTTCATCCCTCGCAGCTCCTTCCGGTTTTGGTCTGGCTGACCAACTCCAGAGAATACCCGCGATGGCGGCCCCGCGTTAATCCCTATCTTCAGGTGCGGAGGCGCTTTTCGAGGCGTTCGAGCTCTTGCGTCAGTTCCGGTGGCAACCTGCTGCCAAATCGCGCGTAATGCTCCCGGATGCCCGGAAGGTCCTTGGTCCAGCCCTCGGCATCGACACGGAGGAGTTCCTCGATGTCCGCGCGGTCGATATCCAATCCGTTCACGTCGAGGGCGTCAGGTGTTGGCACATAACCCGTCGGGGTTTCCACGGCCTCTCCGCCGCCTTCCACGCGCTCAAAGATCCATTTTAATACACGGCTGTTCTCGCCGAAGCCTGGCCAGAGCCAGCGCCCTTCGTCGGTCTTTCGGAACCAGTTGATGTAGTAGATGCGCGGGAGCTTGTCGGGGGTCGTGGCCTTGCCGACGCGGAGCCAGTGGGCGAAGTAGTCGCCCATGTTGTACCCGCAGAACGGCAGCATGGCCATCGGGTCGCGCCGCAGCGTGCCCACTTTGCCGATCGCGGCGGCGGTTGTCTCACTGCCCATGATCGAGCCCAGAAAAGTCCCGTGTTGCCAGCTGAACGCCTCGGTGACCAGCGGAATGACGGAGGCCCGCCGCCCGCCGAAAAGAATCGCGGAGATGGGCACACCGGCGGGATCTTCCCACTCGGGTGCAATCACCGGGCACTGTTTCGCTGGCGCGGTGAATCGGGCGTTGGGGTGGGCGCCCTTCTTCCCTGACTCCGGCGTCCACGGCTTGCCTTGCCAGTCGATGCCCGAGGCCAGCGGACTGCCGATATCTTCCCACCACACATCCTTCTCCGGTGTCAGCACGCAATTCGTGAAGATGGTGTTTTTGGCAACCGTGCGCATGGCGTTCGGGTTGCTGCTCATGCTGGTGCCGGGCGCGACGCCGAAGAAGCCCGCCTCGGGATTGATCGCGCGCCACGATCCGTCGGGACCGCGCTTCATCCAGCAGATATCGTCGCCGATGGTTTCCACCTTCCAGCCCGGCAGGGTGGGGTTCATCATGGCGAAGTTCGTCTTGCCGCATTGGGAAGGGAACGCCCCGGCGACGTAGATGGATTTGCCCTTCGGGTTGGTGAGTTTGATGATCAGCATGTGCTCGGCGAGCCAGCCTTCATCGCGGGCCTGAACGGCGGCGATGCGGAGTGCGTGGCACTTCTTGCCAAGCAGGGCGTTGCCGCCATAGCCCGAGCCGTAGGACCATATTTCACGCGTGTCCGGGAAGTGCGTGATGAATTTCTGCTGCACGTCGGGATTGCAGGGCCAGGGAACATCCTTCTGGCCGGGCGCCAGTGGTGCGCCAACCGAGTGCAGCGCCTTTACGAATTCGCCGTCTTCGCCCAGCACCTCGAGCACCTTGTTGCCGACGCGGGTCATGATGTGCATGTTGACGACCACGTAAGGCGAGTCGGTGATCTCCACGCCGATCTTGGCGATGGGGCTGCCGATCGGGCCCATGCTGTAGGGGATGACGTAGAGCGTCCGGCCCTTCATGCAGCCGCGGTACGACTTGGTCATCAGCGCCTTCATTTCGGCCGGGTCCATCCAGTTGTTGGTGGGGCCGGCATCCTCGCGCGTTTTGGCGCAGATGAACGTGCGTTCCTCGGCGCGCGCGACATCGCTGGCGTCCGAACAGAAAAGCAGCGAGCCCGGCCGGCGCGACGGATTCAGTGCAACGGCGGCTCCGGTTTCGACCATGTGCGCGCACAGCGCGTCGTATTCCTGCTGCGACCCATCGCACCAGTGAATGCGATCCGGCTGGCAGAGGGTTGCCACCTCTTTGACCCAATCCTGCAGCTTCTTGTGACTCGTCATGCGCGCCTCGCCTGTTGTGTGTTTGGTTGCAGGCTCTATGCCCTGCAAGGTGGGCAGACTTTAACGACGGACCCGAGGGTGCGCAAGCTCTTTCGACCGCTGTTGCAGCGGTCAGAATCAACGGTCGCTCAGGGCAGCCCGGACCGCGGCGATGGTCTCCGTCGCGGTCGTGTACTGGATGGATTGCAACCCGCACGCGCGTGCGCCGGCGATATTTTCCGGACGGTCGTCGATGAACAAGCAGGTGTCCGCCGTGATGCCGAATTTCGCCAAAGCCTTCTCGTAGAAAGCGCGATCGGGCTTCACCTCGCCCAATTCGAAAGATGCGGCCTGGTCTTTGAAGAAGCGGATGGCGGGGAACGAATCGTAGATGTGCGGAACCTGCAACTCGCCTGTGTTGGTGACGAGGTAGACGTTGTAAGTTCGCGACAACTCGCGCCCGAATTCGAGCATCGGTGTGTTCGCCGAGAGGATGCCCCGCCAGGCGGCAACGAACTGAGCCTGCGTGCCGCGATAGCCGGTGAGCTCCACGAAATGACGGAAGAAGTCCGCCGTCGTGACGCGGCCGCGCTCGTACTCGGCAATGATCGGATCGCGTTCCTCGAGGGTGAGGAACTTGGCGAGTTTCAGCAGGCGCAGAGGGTTGCAACGCGGGACAATGCGCAGGAGCGCCGCCTTGTAGTGGATGTGAAGCAGCACCACCCCGATGTCGAAAAGGACGTTGCGTATCATGCGCCCAGCATACCACACCTTCGCAAGCCCGGCTCGTTCCAGCATCGCTGCCGGCGTTTCGAGGTTGTTTTTTTGGCCGTTTCAGATTAAGCCTATCAGCCATGGCAGGCAGACACATAGGTCTTGGGCGTGGCCTCGGGGCGCTCATCAAGGACACGCCGGCGGCGCCGGCGGAGGCGGCGGCAGAATCGGCTGCGGGCGCCATCCAGGTGCCCATCGAGAAGGTGCACAAGAGTCCGTGGCAGCCGCGCAAGAGAATGGCTGCCGAGCCGCTGGAAGAGCTTACCCATTCCGTTCGCGAGCGTGGCGTCTTGCAGCCCCTCCTTGTGCGCAAGGTGGAGGACCGGTTTGAACTGATCGCGGGCGAGCGTCGCCTGCGAGCCTCCCAGGCGGCGGGACTCAAGGAAGTGCCCGTCATCATCATGGACGTGTCCGACCGCGAGGCCCTGGAGCTGGCACTGGTCGAGAATCTTCAGCGCGAGGACCTCAACCTGATTGAAGAGGCGGAGGGTTACCGGGCGCTGGGCGAGAAATTCGAGATGACGCAGGAACAGATTGCGCAACGCGTCGGCAAGGCGCGCGCGTCGGTGGCCAACGCCCTGCGCCTTTTGGACCTGCCCAATCGGGTCAAGCAGCTCGTGGCCGAGAATCAGCTTTCCGCCGGACACGCGAAGGTCCTGCTGGGGCTTGAGATCGGGCAGGAACAGGAATTACTGGCCGCGCGCGTCGTGGGCGAAGGACTTTCGGTTCGGGCGCTCGAGCACGTCATCAACCGGCTAAAGAAGCCGGCCAAGAAGGCGCGCTCGGAAAAGTCGGACATTCCCGAAGGCCATCTGAAATACCTGACGGACAAACTACACCAGCACATGGGAACAGCGGTCCGGATTTCGCCAAGCCGTACGCTAGCGAACGGCAAGAAGGTGAAAGGCACTGTCGAGATCGATTTCTATTCCAACGATGACCTCGATCGACTGCTGGTCATCCTCGGCCTGGTGGACAACATCTGATCGTGACATGGAAGAAATGCCCCTCCCAGAACCTCCGCTGTCCGCGGTTCCCGGCGACCGCGCGCGCGAGTATGAATCCGTCAACAACCGCCTCTACCTTGTCCGCGTGCTCATCGCGCTAACCGTGCTGGGGGTCTATCTTTTCAGCGGCGCATCGGCGGAATTGGCCAACGGACTGAGGCTGCGTTTCAGTTCGTGGGCGGTGACGAATGCCCTCTATACGCTCATCACCGTGTTCGGTTTTGCCACTATCATGTTCCCGATCACGTTGTACCGGGACTATGTGATCGAGCATCGCTATGGCCTCTCCCGCCAGTCGCTTGAAAGCTGGTTTGCCGATTTCCTCAAATCGCTCCTGCTGGAGCTTGGCTTGGCCACGCTGTTCTTCGGCGTGGTCTATGCTTTCTTACGCTATTTTCCCGTGCACTGGTGGCTTTGGGCGTCGTGCTTTTACATCCTCTTCGCCGTTGTTCTGACCTCGATCGCGCCCGTGCTCATCATGCCGTTGTTCCACAAGTTCGAGCCGCTGGACGATCCGAACCTGGCCGACGCGGTGAAGGCTTTCGCGGAAAAAGAAGGCATGCGGGTGGTCGGTGTGTACCGCTGGGGGCTGGAGGAAAAGACAAATACGGCCAACGCTGCGCTGGCCGGGCTTGGCCGGACGCGACGCATCATTCTCGGCGACACCATGCTGACGGGATACAGCCGGGAAGAGATCCTTGCCGTCCTTGCGCATGAGATCGGCCACCAACGGCATCGCGACATGTTGCGGCTGATGGTGGTGGGCGCTGCGCTGGCTCTCGGAGGATTCTATATCGCGCACGTGACGTTGAACGAATTGGTTGCGCGGCTGGGGTTCCGCGGTCCGGATGACATTGCAGCCTTTCCGGTCTTCATTTTCTGCCTCTTCCTGTTTTCGCTGGTCACCATGCCCTTCAGCAATGCCTACTCGCGCCGGCGCGAGTTTGCGGCCGATGCGTACGCGGTGCGCACGATGGGCGGAGCGGACAGCCTGGTCGGCGCGCTGGAAAAGCTCGCCTCGCAGAACCTCGCCGATCGGAATCCGCCGCGCTGGATTGAGTTTCTGTTGCACAGCCATCCGTCGATCAGCCGCCGTGTAGCTCGCGCGCGCGGTCAGGCGGCCGGTTCGTCGGGGCCATCCGGCGCCGCGTGAGCCTTTTTTTCCTCGCACAATCTCTTGTCAGCGCCCCGTGTTTTCTCATAATACGGGCAACGGTCGATTATGCGCCGCAGGATGGATCTTTTTACCGGCGCTGGAGAAGTGACTGTGTCTGAGTTCCTTGAGTTCGACAATGTCTCCAAGTTCTTCGGCAGCCTTCGCGCCGTGGATGGCTGTTCGCTGGAAATCAAGAAGGGAGAATTCTTCTCCCTGCTTGGGCCGAGCGGCTGTGGCAAGACCACGCTCCTCCGCATCCTCGCGGGATTCGAGAATCCCGACACGGGCCGTGTGCGGCTCGACGGGCAGGACATCACCGATCTCCCGCCGAACCATCGCAAGGTCAACACCATCTTCCAGAGCTACGCGCTCTTCCCTCACCTGACGGTTCAGGAGAACATTGCCTTCGGTCCACGCATCGCGGGTCACTCCGGCCGGCAACTCCGCGATGAGGTCGGCGCGATGCTGAAGCTGATCCAGCTTGAGGATCAGGCGCACAAGAAGCCCGGCCAGCTCAGCGGTGGCCAGAAGCAGCGCGTGGCCATCGCGCGCGCCCTGATCAACAAGCCGCAAGTACTGCTGCTCGACGAGCCGCTGGCGGCCCTCGATCTCAAGCTGCGCCAGCGCATGCTGATCGAACTCGACCTGATCCATGACGAGGTGGGCATCACGTTCCTCTACGTCACGCACGATCAGGGCGAGGCCATGAGCCTGAGCGACCGGATTGCGGTGATGAACAAGGGCAAAATCGAGCAAATCGGCACGCCGGCCGAAATCTACGAAGCGCCGCGCAGCAGCTTCGTTGCCGCGTTCATTGGCGATACCAATTTCTTCGAGGGCAAGGTCGCCGAGGTGATCGACGAGAACTACAGCCGCCTGGAGATCGACGGGTTCCCGGATGTGACCGTCTTCAACGACAAGCAGATTCATATGGGCAGCGCGGTTTACCTCAGCGTGCGCCCGGAGAAATTCCGTATCTCCCGCGACAATCCGCTCGAGGACCGGCTCAACAACATCGTGCGCGCGCGCGTGGAGGATGTGATCTACCTCGGCTCGAGTACGAAGTACTGGGTGCGTTGCCAGGACTATCGCATGGCCGTTTACCGGCAGCACAGCCGCTACCTGCTCGACGAGAAGCCGATCCGCTGGAACGACGAGGTGTGGGTGTGGTGGCACGCGGACGATGGTTTCATGATGGAGCGCTACAGCGAGTCGGACGAGAAGCTCATGGATGGGCCGCCCGACTCGATGGGAGACAACGGATTGTTTGACGTCGTGCGCCCGAACCGTGCTGCGAAATGAGTATTGAGCAAAAAAAACGTCTCCAGGAAACGTTGGTCACGCTCCCGTCCCTCGGCTGGCTCCTGGTTCTCTTTGTCGCTCCCACGCTGATCGTTTTTGTCATCACCTTCAAGCCGGCCGATCCCTTCGGCGGCATTGGCCCGGGTTGGACGCTGGAAACGTTGAGAAGTCTCGCGAATCCGAACTACCCGGCCATTATCTGGCGTACGGTCTGGCTGAGCATGCTCACCACGGTGCTTTGCATCTTGCTCGCCACGCCGATGGGCTACTTCATGGCGCGCGTGGGTTCGAAGTGGCAAAAGGTGATGCTGTTGCTTGTCATCGTGCCGTTCTGGACCAGTTTCCTTGTCCGCATTTTTGCGTGGAAGGTCCTCCTGCATCCGGAGGGGCCGCTGAAACAGTTCCTGGTGTATCTTCACCTGGTGAAGCCCGAGACCTCGCTTCTGTATAACGCCAATGCCGTTCTGCTGGTGCTGGTCTACAGCTACCTGCCCTTCGCCATACTTCCGATCTACGCCGCTGCGGAAAAGTTCGACTTCAACCTGATTGAGGCGGCGCGCGATCTTGGAGCGCATTCTTTGCGTGCGTTCTTCAGCATCTTTCTGCCGGGCATCCGCCGGGGGCTGATGACCGCCGTTCTCGTCGTGTTCATCCCGGCGCTGGGATCGTACGTCATCCCCGACATCGTCGGCGGGCCGGGCAGTGAGATGATCGGGAACAAGATTGCCCAGCGTACTTTTGTGGACCGCAACCTGCCGCATGCCAGCGGCCTTTCCGCCTTCCTGACGCTGGCGGTGCTGGCCCCGATGGTGGCCGTGTTGACGTTGCAGAAGCGGAAGGGTGAGAAGGGACCGTTGATCGAGGGGGATGCATGAAGCACAGCCGGCTTCCCCTCATCACGACGATTTTTGTGCTGGTGTTCTTTTACCTGCCCATTGTCGTGCTCGTGATCAATTCCTTCAACGCGTCGCGCTTCGGCGGAACGTGGGAAGGTTTTTCATTCAAATGGTACATCCGGCTGTTCCATCAGCGGGAGATCTGGCACGCGCTGCGCAACACGCTGATCATTGCGGTCGGTGCGACTTCAGTTTCGGCTGTGATCGGCACCACGGCTGCGTTCGCGCTGCACCGTTACACCTCCCGCCTTCAGCGGATTCACTATACGCTCATCTACACGCCGTTGGTGGTGCCTGAAATCCTCATGGGCATGAGCCTGCTGCTTGCCTTTGTGGCGATCGGCGTCAAGCTGGGGCTGTTCACGATCTTCCTGGCCCACGTGACGTTCTGCATCAGCTACGTCGCCATGGTGGTGCTCGCGCGCCTGCAGGATTTTGATTTCTCGGTCATTGAAGCCGCGCAGGATCTTGGTGCGAACTGGTGGGAGACGGCGGTGAAGGTGCTGCTCCCGCTGCTTGCGCCCGGCATCGCGGCCGGCGCGTTGCTCGCATTCACCCTTTCCGTCGACGACTTCGTCATCTCGTTCTTCGTCGCGGGTCCTGGCTCGACAACGTTGCCGATCCGCATCTACAGTATGATCAAGCATGGATCGCCGCCGCTGATCAACGCTCTGTCTTCCATCCTGCTCGTGGTTACGTTTGCAGCGGTCTGGCTGAGTCAACGGCTAACGGAGGAGAAGAAATGAAGAGAATCCTGATGGTGGTCTTGGTGGTTCTGGTTGCCGCTGTGGCGTTGACGGCTTGCCAGCGGTCGAAGCCCGTTCTGCATGTCTACACGTGGGCGGACTACGTCAAACCGGAGCTGATCACCCGCTTTGAGCAGGAGAATAACTGCAAGGTGGTCATCGACACGTTTGAGTCGAACGAGGCGATGTACGCGAAGCTGAAAGCCGGCGCAACGGGTTATGACGTCCTCTTTCCGAGCAGCTACATGGTCCGGCTCATGTTCGACCAGGGCATGCTCATGGCCCTCAATCACAACCTTCTGCCGAATCTCAAGAACGTCGATCCGGAGTACCTGAAGATCGCGATGGACAAGGAGATGCATCACAGCGCGCCGTACATGCTCACCACCAGCGGCATCGGCTATCTTGGGAGCAAGGTCGAGAATGTCGAGGCAAGCTGGTCCGTATTCGAGCGGGTGGACCTCAAGGGCCGCATGACCATGCTGAACGATATGCGTGAAACACTCGGCGCCGCGCTGAAGTCGCTCGGCTTCAGCCTGAACACGCGCGACGAACGCGAGCTTGCGGCGGCGCGCGATGTGCTCATCCGGTGGAAGAAGAACCTGGCGAAATTCGAGAACGAGCAGTACAAGACCGGGCTCGCCTCGGGCGAGTTCCTTCTCGTTCACGGCTACAGCGGCGACATCTTCCAAGCGCAGGAAGAGAATGAGGACATCGTGTTTGTCGTGCCGAAGGAAGGCACCTCGATCTCGTGCGACGACATGGTGATCCCGAAGGATGCGCCGCAGGTCGAGCTTGCGCACAAGTTCATCAACTTCATCCACGACCCCGAGGTTGCAGCGGAAAATACCGAGTTCATCCAGTATCTCTGCCCCAACAGCGCCAGCTACCGCTTCCTGAGCGAGGAGATTCTGAACAACCCCGGCATCTTCCTGGCCGACGAGATCCGCTCGAAGTGCGAAGTGATCGAGGACTTGGGCGCGGACAACGCGAAGTATACGAAGGTGTGGGATGAAGTGAAGGCGGCGGACTAGCCGCCGGAAACCGGGTCATTTTCCAACCCTTGGAAAAACAGGCCTTGGATTTTCCAAGGATTGGAAAAACCGACATGGTCGACAGCTCCAAAGCCGCATGTCTCGTGGCCGCGTGCCTTCTGACGCTGGCCGGATGCCGTCCTGCAGCGAAACCCGCCCTGCCCCCCGTGACGGTGGTCGACCCGGCAGCATTCGACGGCGCGCGCGCGCTGGATGAGGCGAAGCGAATCGTCGGCCTCGGGTCGCGCGACGCCAATACGCCGGGCGCGGCCAACGCCGCGCGTTACCTTCTCGCGCGATTGAAGGCGCAGGGCGTTGCCGATGCGGAGATCGACGAGTTCAGCGATTACTGTCCGGACGGCGACTGCGTCTTTCGGAACGTCATCGGCCGCATTCCGGGCCAAGGCCAGGGGCTGGTGATCGTTGCCTCCCACTACGACACGAAGTCAGGCATTCCGGGTTTTGAGGGCGCGAATGATTCTGCTTCCAGTGCTGCGGTGCTCGTGGAATTGGCGGGCACGCTGGCGCGCGGGCCTGTGCTGCGGCCGGAGATATGGCTGGTGTTCTTCGATGGCGAGGAGTGCAAAGTTGGCTACGGGCCGCGCGACGGTTTTCACGGGAGCCGGCACCTCGCGGATCAGATGATCGTGCGGGATCGCATCAAGGATACGAAGGCGTTTATCCTGCTGGATATGATCGGCGACCGCGATCTGACCGTCACGTTCCCGCGCAACACCACACCGCGCATCATTTCGATGTTCTTCACGGCCGCGTCCGAAGAGGGCGTTCGGGGCAAGTTTGCGCTGTCGGCCCTGGACATCGGCGATGATCACGATCCGTTTTTCAGGCTGGGCGTGCCGGCGGTGGATGTGATCGATTTCCAATATGGCAGTGCGCCGGGACTGCATGACTACTGGCACACGCCGGAAGATACGATCGACAAGATTTCCGCCGAAAGTCTTCAAACCATCGGCCGCGTCACGCTGCGGGTGTTGAATCGCCTTGCGGCGGAAGATGTGCCGGCGGCAGGCGGCGTGCTGCAAGCCAGGTAACGCCGAGCAGGGCCAGGTTTCTCGCCACGTTCCACCAGCCGATCGTTTCTGCGTCGGAGTCGACCGAGAAACAGCCGCACGCCATGTTGATCCCGCGGAACAGATTGATGGCGATCGCCGTGGTGAAGACGAGGAGCAGCGTGCCGATGATGACAGATGCTCCATCGCTGAGGCGTGGCACAAGCAGGGCGATGGCGGCGATAAGTTCCAGCCACGGCAACAGGATGGCCATGAGATTGACGAGCGAGTAGGGGAGCATCTGGTAGCGATAGACGGCGAGGGCGAACTCGTGGGGGTGCGCGATCTTGGGCAGGCAGGCCGCCAGGAATACCGTCGCGAGAATAATGCGGCAGAGCCATGTGATGCCGCGCCTCACGGTTGGCCCCCTTCCGTTGGCAGACCCTCGGCCCGCCATTGATCAAATCCGCCGGCGTAGAGGACGATGTTGGTGAAGCCCGCCTTCTTCAAATACAGCGTCAGCAGGAATGACTCATCGCACTGCTTGCCGGAGCAATAAGTCATGATCGGCTGCGAGGGGGAGAGGAGTACTTGGACGTGGGCCAATTCCTCCTCCACGTTGTCGTAGGGCAACGAGACCGCGCCCGGAATACGGCCGGCCTTGTAGTCGGCAGCGGGTCGCGCGTCGAGAATGATGCAGGCGTGTTGCGCGGCCAATTCTTTTGCGCGGGATGTCGTGACGAGGAGGACGCCCTCGCGAAGCGCCTTGGACTCGATGTAATTGCCCCAGTCCTCAGACCAGGGAATGCGGCGGGGTGAGACGGTGTTGGCGACGAAGCCGCACGCGACGGCCACGGCAAAGATCAAGAGAGCGTGTCCGACCGCCGGGCGTAATGCGCTGGCCTGTCCCCGCATGGTGATGCGTGTCTCCTACGGCGCCGAGGTGATCCTGAACGGGATGAGTATTTCCTTCATCTTTTCCATGTTCGTCAGGATGCGGATCGGTTTGCCGTCCAGTTCCTTCGACGCGTTGATGTTGGACAGTTCGATGCGCACGCCGCTCGGATCCATCTGGATGACACGGGCGTTGATGTTGGGATCGGGCGCCTCGACGCTGTTGATCGTGAGGGACTGGCCGCTTTCCGCGCGGATCATGATGTAGCGCATGACGCCCTGATCGGCAGGCGCATTGAGGGGGATTTCCTCGGGGGCGTACGAGACTTCACCGACGACAAATGCGGAAGCGGAGATGTCGATGGCCGGATACTTCGGGTGATCGGTTTCGAGGTGAACGTTGCCGCGGAGCGTGCCGCGTTCAAGCGGCGGAGCCGTGGCGATGGATATCTTGAAACTCTTTCCGTCATCCGCGAGATAGTTGGTGACGCCGAATTGCGGAATGCTGGATTCAAGCTTGGTGATCTTGACCACATTGGTGCCCTGGATGATGACGTCCACGATGCCGGTTACGGTTGAGTCGGAAGTGATGCGCCCGAAGAATACCTGGCTTGGCGTCACCTGCAATTCGGAGATCGCCGTGCCCTCGAGTAACAAGGTCATGTTGGGCGTTGCCGGGTCATTGGATTCCACGAAGATGGTTTTGTGTTGCGGGCCCATGCGGCCGCGGAGCGACAGGCGGGCCTTGATTTCGGTCGACTCCCCCGGCGGCACGGATGTCTGGGAGGTGTTGACGACGGTGCAGCCGCAGGAAGGTTTCACCCGCGCGATTTCCAGGGTCAGATTGCCTTCGTTGCGGACGGTGAAGATGTGCTCCACATCCAGCGAGTTATCCATTTCGCCGAAGTTAAACGTGGGTTCGTCGCAGACGATTTTTGGGGCGGGCTCGGGAGCGGCGACCGGGGCCGGAGCCTGTTCCGTTTCCTGCGCGAGAACCGGCAGGCTGGATGCGGCAAGAAGGGCGAGGCAGACAAGGGCAATGCGTTTCATATTTGTCTCCGAAAACAGCGGTGAAATCACGGTAAACCGTAGTCCACCTGCGGCCGAGATTCAACAAGTTTGAGTGTGCCGGGGCCCCGGGCGTTCAATGATTCAGCGCATGGCGTTGGCCATCAGGGCCTGGTAAACCGTTTGGGCGATGATGGTCGCGCCTTCCGCGTTGGGGTGGACGCCGTCGGGGAGCAACCCGGGCTTGTCCTTCAGGGCCGCGTGAACGTCGATAAGACCAACGCCGCGCTCGGCGGCCGCGGCGCGGATGATGGGGATGACGTCCTTCTCAATGGCGGATTCCTGCGATTTGCGCAAAAGCCCCATCAGCGGCGGCGGGTAACACGCGTAGATGTGGGGGAGGCCGGGGAGCTTGCTGAAATGGTCCAGCATGTTCTTGAGATCGGGACCGAACTGGGCCTTGCGGAGCCAGTTGTTCATCTTCGTATCGTTCGTGCCGAGCATGAGGATGATGATGTTGGGGCGAAATTCACCGACAGCCTTGAACTCGGGAAGATTCCAATAGGGGTAGTCTCCATTGCGCATCAGGGTCGCGCCGCTTACGCCGAAGTTGACCACCTCGTAGTTGCTGCCCAGCAGGCGACCAAGTACGGCGGGGTAGCAGTTGGCTTCGCGATTCTGTACGCCCTGTCCGAACGTAATGCTGTCGCCCACGCAGGCGACGCGGATTCGCGCGCGCACGTTGGCCGGCGGTTCGGCACCGACAGGGCTCTGTCCAGAAGCGGCCGTCATAAGCGTGAGCAGCAGCAATCCGCCATACAGGCTGTTGAATTTGACCCTCATCCCTGCATACCCATACCAGCCGGCAGCGGGCTTTTCAAGGCACGTTCGAGATGGGGGGTATACAGCCTTTGGCCCTCATGCTATGTATAACGCGGATAAGAGTGGGATCGGGCCCACGCGTTTAGCACCATGGATGCCATCATCAATCTTCCCGGCTACGATTTGGGTGACAAGATCGGCGAGGGCGGCATGGCCACCGTCTGGATGGCCCGCCAGATAGCCCTCGATCGCACGGTCGCCGTCAAGATTCTCTCCACCCATCTCGTCGACGATTCCGACGCGATCCAGAAGTTCCGGCAGGAGGCGCAGGCTGCTGCCCGTCTCAAGCATCCCGGCATTGTGCAGGTGTACGATGCGGGCGAGTCGGACGGCTTGCTTTACTTCGTGATGGAATTCGTTGCCGGGTGCACGGTGAGCGAGTTGCTCGAGAAGCGTGGACGGCTGACCGAGCGCAATGCGCTTCTGATCGTCGAGGGCGTTGCCACAGCCCTCAGGTATGCCTGGGACGAGGCCCGCCTTGTCCACTGCGACATCAAGCCGTCAAACATCATGATCGACCAGGATGGGTCGGTGAAAGTGGCCGATCTTGGGCTGGCAAGGCTCACGGGCATGACCGGGGTGAAGGCGGACGAGGCGATGATCGAAGGCACGCCGCACTATACGTCGCCGGAGCAGGCGCGCGGGGAGAGCGATCTCGATTGCCGGGCCGACATCTACTCGCTCGGAGCGATGCTGTATCACCTGCTCACCGGGCGGGTGCCGTTTGGTGATCGCAGCGGTACCGCCGCGTTGGAGTGCCAAGGTTCCGGCTTTCTTCCCGATCCCCAGGACGTCAACCACGAGCTGACGCTCGGTGTGGCGTGGCTCGTCGAGAAGATGATGGTCAAAGATCGGACCATACGCATCGCGACGTGGGCGGAGCTCCTGACGGACATCGAGGCGGTCAAGCACGGCGAAATGCCGCCGGGCAAACCACCCTCTGCGGGACAGAGCACAATCCTGCGCAGCGAGCTGCGGTCCTATTCCAAGCCGCCGTCCAAGGTCGAGGAATTGGAACTGCAGCCCGAGGCGGCACCGCACAAGCCGAAGACCAAGGCGAAGATCAAGGCCAAGGATACAGAGGCCGGTGCCAGGCAGAAAATCGTACTGCCCAAGGAATTGCGCGCGAAATCGTCCCGGTCATTTGCTCATCGCCCATCGGAGATGTCGCGCGCTTTCTACTCGCTCGTGGTGATGCTGGTGGCGGTCCTGATGGCCTATGGGGCATTGAGTTTCTTCCGCTATGCCCGGGATCATAAATCAAAATCGGATTCGACGTACTGGGAGCAGGTGGTCCCGCCGAGATCGCAAATCGAACTGGCGGCCAAACCAAGCGAGACCGCGTCCGGAAAGAAGGTCGTGTATCGCGTGCAGGCAAACGGCAATGCCGCCAAGCCTGCTTCCCCGGGGCAGACCATCAAGTGGCAGAATCCTTCATTCCGCCGCGGCGCGCAGCTGTTCAACGATGCGCTGGAGAAGTACAAGGCTTACTCGACGACCAAGCAGAATCCACAGGTGCTTCCCGTCGTCGAAAAGCAGTGCCGGGATGCGATCAAGGAATTCGAGTCCATCCGCAAGGTGGCGCCGCCGGAGGTGAATATCGGCCGGCTTGTGGATCAGTGTTACGGATTGATTGCCAATGTCCGGCAGTCGACGTTGCTGGTTTCCTCTTCCGGTGCGCCGTCGTCGCGATCAGAACCGGTGAAGCCCTCAACGGTGGGTGTTCCGCCTTCGGCAATGGCTGCACCCGGCAGTGACAAGAAGGACCTGGTCCTTGCGACGTCATGGAATGCGCCACAGCGCGGAGGCGAGATCGTACTCGAAGATCTGCGCGGCCTTCTGGCCGACCGTGGGCAGGCGGATGTGGACCTTGTGGCGGACAAGACCTTGATGTTGTACGGGCCGATCTACTACCTCATGCCGATCAGCGAAGCCGCGCGTACGTTGGGCCAGTCGCTTTCGCCGAAGAAAAGCGTGAGTTGCCCGGGCTTTCCCAAAGACAGCTTCTTCGCCCACGCGGTGGAAGGCGATTTTGGCGAAGGCTTCAAAACATTGCTGTTGGTGACCGACAGTACGGATCGCATCGTGGCGGTGCAGCTCGTCGACGAGCATCCGGACAAATCCCTTTGGCTGGACCCGCAGGTGTTCAGCGACAAGTGGCATGTCTACAACTTCATCCAACAGCGGTCCAAGGGCAGCGCGAAGTGGAAGATTGGGCAGCGCGTGGAAACCATTGGCCGCACGGTGCGGATCGATTCCGAACTCGTGGCCAACGATGAGTTTGGATACTTCGGGCTTGGAGATTCAAAGGAACGGGTGCAGCTCTACCTGCCCCAGCCGATCGTGAATCTCATCCTCTTCCGGATCGAGGCGCTCAAGAGGATTTGAGTTTGGCGTCCGTTACGGTATCGTTGCGGAACGGAAGACGAGGAAGCGAGGGAAGCATGAAAAGATACCTTCTGCTGTTGGTCGTGGTGGTGGCCGTGGTGACGGGGTGCAATTCCCGCAAGCCGCCGGAGATTACCATTGCCAATGCCTCCGAGTCCGAGCTTCACGATATTGTTGTCCGGGGCAACGGCTATCGGACCATCGTGAACATTCTGAAGCCCGGGGAGTCGCAGCGGATCACGGTCAATCCGTCCGGAGAGTCTGAAGTGGTTGTCGAGATGGCCACGCCAAAAGGCTACGTGACGACGGGCCCGCTTGCCTACTTTGAACCTCGCGGCGGGTATTTCGTCCGCCTGATCATCACGCCGGAGTTCAAGGTCGAGGCCTCGGTCGGCATGCGGCCCATGTTCTGAGCCCGGGGTGCCGGCTGATCATCCGGAGGCGATAGATGGATCCCAAATGGCTGGAATGGGCGAAGCGTCTTCAAGCCACGGCACAGAACGGACTTCAATACGCGCAGAGCCCCTTCGACCGCGAGCGGTTCCAACTCGTCCAGAGCATCGCGGCCGAAATCCTGACGTCGCACACCACGCTGGAGCCGGTGCGCGTTCACGAGATCATGGATTCCGAAACGGGCTACGCAACGCCGAAAGTCGATGTTCGCGGCGTGGTGTTCAAGGACCATGAACTGCTGATGGTCCGCGAGAAATTCGACGGACGCTGGACGGTGCCGGGCGGATGGGCCGATGTGAGCGAAACACCCAGCCAGGCGGTGGTGCGCGAGATTCGCGAGGAAGCCGGCTTCGAAACTCGCGTCACAAAAGTGCTGGCGGTCTACGACCGGAGCCGCCAAGGCCACGTGCCGCCATATCCTTTCCACGTTTACAAGTTGTTCTTCCAATGCGAGCTGCTCGGTGGCAAGGCGACCACGAGTATCGAAACGGAAGAGGTGCGCTTCTTTGCAGAGAACGAGATTCCTTCGGACCTTTCCATCCCACGGGTGAACGCGACCCAGATCGCGCGCTTCTTCGAGCATCTGCGCCACCCTGACTGGCCCACCGAGTTTGACTGATTTTGATGGATATCCCGCCTCGTCGAACGGTTGACCCGGATCGAAAAAACGTTTGCGAAGAACTATATCGCATGGGTGTTATAACCTGCCTGCCAGTAGGGATTTACTGACATGCGTGTTTTGGGATTGCCATGGCTTTTCATCGTCGCTAGGGTGCGCGGCTTACGTGTTGATTCACCCTCGTGCTGCTCCGGGATGTGTGACGTGCGGCGGAGGGGCCGCCACAGGGGATGTTGGGATGAGCAAGGTATCCATCGTCAAACGTATTGTCCTTTTTGAAGTGCTCGGGTTCACCCCGGTCATTCTCTTTCTCTGGCTCGACGAGGTGCTGGATATCCCTCACTACCTGCTTGGCGCGCAGGCGACGCCGATCAATTGGGCCGAGAGTGCATTTGAATCCGCGCTTGCGCTCGCGCTCATCGGCCTTGTGGTTCTGTTCACGCTGCAGTTCCTGAAGCACATCAAATATCTCGAGGGCTTTCTTCTCTTCTGCGCGTCGTGCAAGCGCGTCCGCTGCAAGGGTAAATGGATTCCGGTGGATGTTTACGTGCGGGATAGTTCGGAGGCGCAGGTGACCCACGGGCTCTGTCCGACATGCATCGAGCAGTACTGTGGCGGTTGGGATGAGCCGCACAAGAATTTCCAAACCAGCGAGAGCGATGCATCCTCCATGACCGATGACATGCATTTTGAAGCGTGCGGTTGCCATGCGCAGGGGGTTCCGTGTTTCGAGTTGGCCCGCCATGGCAGCGGAGAATCCTGGCCATGAGCAAAGCCTCTGTTCTACGGCGCTTGTTGATTGTTGAAGCGATTGGATTTGCCCTGCTGATCGCGATCCTGTGGCTCAATGAAATTGCCGACCTGCCGCACGGCGTCTTTGGTTTTCAAGAGACCCCCATCAACTGGCGGGAGAGTCTCTTTGAAACGATTCTGGTGCTGGCGCTGGCGGCGCTGGTGTTTGGCCTGACGCGCAGACTCGTCAACCGAATCAAGTATCTCGAAGGGTTTCTGCTCTTCTGCGCAGGCTGCAAACGCGTACGCCATGAAGGCAAGTGGGTTTCGGTGGATGCCTACATTCGCGATCATACCGAGGCCAAAGTTACCCACGGTCTCTGCCCGGATTGCCTCGAACGATTGTATGGCGTGAAGGAACACGAGTTGGAGGACTGGTAGCGGTAGGGACGAGCGGCTCGCTCGTCCGCGGACGCCTCAGCGAGGCGTCCCTACCAACGCCTACAGATCAAACTCCGCTGTCACGAATGTATGATCGGATGACTTGGTCTGCATTCGCGGCGCGAGGTCGATGGATGCATTCGTTGACCGTTTTGCCAGCGGTGGACTGGCGAGGATGTAGTCGAGTCTCCAGCCCAAGCCGCGTTCCGCCGCCTTCGGTGTGCGGTAATCAAAGAACGAGTACTGGCCCGGCTCCGGGTGGTGCTTTCTGAACACGTCCTCGTAGCCCCAGGCGATGCATTGTTCCAGGGCGTTGCGCGCGTCGATGTGATAGCAGACGTGATGGCCGCGCTCCCCCGGATTGTGGACATCGATCGCCGTGCGGGCGACGTTGAGATCGCCGCACCAGGCGACGAGATCGGTTGACTTGAAGCGCTGATCAAAAAGGGCGCGCAGCCGGCCAAGCCATTTCAGCTTGTAGCCGTACATTTCATGATCCACTTCGCGGCCTTGCGGGACATAGGTGTTGATGACATGCAACTTTCCGAGCCGGGCGTGGATCAGGCGTGATTCATCGCGCGGTTCGCTATCAAGTCCGAAGCCAACATCAGCAAGCGGTTTTCGCGAGATGAGCGCAACGCCATTGTAGGCCTTCTGACCGCGAAACGCGACCTGCCAGCCTGCGGCGCGAATCGGTTCCGCGGGAAATTCCTCATCCTGCACTTTCGTTTCCTGCAGGCAGAGGACATCGGGCTGATGTTGGGTGAGCCAGGCGAGAACGACCTCCATCCGCGAGCGGATAGAGTTGCAGTTGAACGTGGCGATGATCATGGAGTGATGGAGTACTGGAGTGGTGGAGCGATGGGAAGAAAAAACGCCACCCGATTACGCCAATATGCCGTCACTCCATTTCCGTTCCAACTTCCCGACAGGGCTTTTTGCCATCATCGGAATCTCGCCGAACCAGGCGCGGACGGCGGCGAGTTGGCTGAGAACGGACGATGAGTGGACATTCACGAGATTCGGCAGGGATGTGAACTGCCGAAGGTGATAGGGCGAACCGAACGAGGTGAACACGACGCACGGGTGCTCCATGTGGAATCCGTTCATAAACGCGCGATTAAACGGGCCGACGCTGCGAGGCGAACCGACACCCCAATTGGCTTTGAACGTGAAGTTGATGAAGATGGCTTCTGCGCCGTCCCGGTGCTTATCCACGGCGCCGTAGTTGTCGGCCACAATGTGACGCACGCGGAATCCGCGCCGCTCGAGTTCCCGGTCGACTTCGGTCAATTCATGGTGATCGTTGGTGAGGGTGACCGTGAGTACTTGTGCGCCTTTCCGAAGCTGGCGCAGGGGCAGGAGGTGGTTCGTATCCCGGACGCAGCAGATCGACGATTCGGCCACATCCTGGGCGGCCTTGGAGAAGGCCGCGCGGTCGTTGGCCGACGGCTCGGGGCCGAAGACCTCGCCGCGATGAAATCCAAGCCGGGCCTTGAACTCGAGGACGTGGCGGGCCGCATTGCGAATCCGCGCTTCCGGGATCGCGCCTGACTTCACGGCCGCCAGCAGGGTTTCATAGTCCTGTGGCAGCGCGGGGAAGAGGAGCATATCGCAGCCGGCGCGGATGCAGCCGATCGTGCGGTCGTGGCGGTTGGCGTAGCCCGCGGCACCGCCCATGTTCATGTCGTCCGTGACGACCAATCCCTCGAATCCCATTTCGCTGCGGAGAAGATCGGTGACGATGCGGGAACTCAAAGTGGCGGGTGTGTAGCAGCCGCGCGCGTCGCGCGCGGAATCCCACGCCGGAAAAGCGATGTGCCCGATCATCGTGGTCAACGCGTCGGCTGCAAAGGCGGCATTGAATGTGCGGCCGGAGATGTGCTTCCAGTCCTCAAGCCGGAGCGGGTTGATGGACGTGCTGATGTGCTGGTCGACATCGTCGAGCCCATCGCCGGGAAAGTGTTTGGCGCAGGCGGCGAGGCCGTGATCCTGCATGCCGCGGATGACGGCGCAACTGAGCCGGCTGACAAGCTCGGGGTCATCGCCGAAGCAACGGCTATTGGCGATGGGGTTGTCCGGGTTGATGTTGACATCGACGAGCGGGGCAAAGGCCCAGTGGATGCCGGCGGCGCGACCTTCGACGGCGGCGGCCTGACCCATGGCGTAGGCAAGATCCTCGCGGCCGGCAGCGGCGACAGCGAGGGGATCGGGGAAAGCGGCCGTGCCATGCACCACATAGCCGCCGCCGGCTTCGAGGTCGGCGGCGACGACGATGGGGATGCGGCTGGCTTTCTGCAGGGCCTCGATGCGTCGGCGGTGCTCGGCTGCTGGTGCGCCCCAGACAAACAGGCCGCCAAAGGGGATGTCGCGCATGAGTTGGAGAAGCGCGGGGACGGAGTCCTCGTTGTCGATCTTCGGGATCAGCAGTTGGGCGACGAGTTCGGGAAGCGAGAGGGATGCCAGTGTCTGATCAACCCATGTTTGCTGGGAGGCGTCGAGTGGTTTCATGGAACTTCCTGTCGTATTTTTCCAATCCTTGGAAAATCCGAAGGCGATTTTTCCAAGGGTTGGAAAAAAGGCTGAGGTCGTCGCGTCAGCCCTTGAGGCCGGTCATCGAGATACCTTCAATAAACGTCTTTTGGGTGAAGAAGAAGAGCACGATGATGGGCAGCACGACGAGGGTGCTGGCCGCCATGAGATAGTGCCACTCGGTGCCGCCCTGTTGGCTCTGGAAGAACTGGAGGCCGAGGGCGAGAGTGAAATCCTTCTGGTTGGTCAGGTAGATCAGGGGGCCGAGGAAATCGTTCCATGTGCCCATAAACTGGAAGAGGCCGACGACCATGAGGGCTGGCCGGCAGAGGGGCAGAATGATCTGCCAGAAGATGCGGAACTCGTTGCAGCCGTCGATGCGCGCGGCGTCGGAGAGGTCCTTGGGAATAGTCATGAAAAACTGGCGGAGGAGAAAGACGTTGAAGGCGCCGGCGCAAAACGAGCCGACCCACAGGGGGCGGAGAGTGCCGATCCAGCCGACGGATTTGAACATGCAATAGATTGGCACCATGACGACGGGGAAGGGGATCATCATGGTCGCGAGCGCGAGGAGGAAGGCCTTGTTGCGGCCGCGCCATGGGACGCGGGCGAAGCCGTAGGCTGCCAGCGCGCTGGAAAACACCGTGCCGATGACGGTGAGCACGCAGAGGATGAGCGTGTTCTTGAGGTACATCGGGAAGTACTTCATTGCCGCGACGGCTTTGCCGAAGTTATCCCACCGCAGGGCGGTCTTCTTGACGAGGGACCCTTGGGGCACGACCTCCCATTGGGAGGCCAACCTGGCATCGCCTTTGCCGGCCTGGATGACGGCCATGACATCCTCGGGGATGACGCGAATCCATGGGGCCTCCTTGGAGGCGGGGACTTCGCGGACCACGGTCACGGCTTGCTTAACCGACTCCCCGGTTTTGGTGCGGGTGACGATCTTGCCCTTGACGATCTGGTCCGGGGTGACGATGCGCTTTTCGCCGGTCTCGTCGACGGTGATGATCACGGCGGGAGCCGTGATGGTCTCTGCCTTGTTTACAGAAACCGGTTTGCCATCAATCTCGGCATAGAGCCGGTAAGGGATCCAGGTTGGCGGCATCGACATGGTCTGGTCGATGGGTTTAAGCGCGGTGGACATCATCCAGAAGAGGGGGACGAGGAAGATGGCCGAACCGGAGATCAGCAGGAAATAGATGATGAGCTTTGAGAAAAAATTCTTCATGTGGCGCTATTCCCCTGCGTAGTAAACATGTTTACGCGTGGCGCGCGTCGCCAGCCAGGTCAGGACAAGGATGATCAGGAAGAGGATCCAGGCCATGGCGGAGGCGTACCCCATCTGGTTGTACTCGAAGGCGTTTTGGTAGATGTACACGGCGTAGAACAATGCGGAGCGGTTGGGGCCGCCGCCGCCGAACATGATGTAGGGGCCCGAGAACACCTGGAGTGCGCCGATGATGCCCATGATCATGTTGAAGAAGATGACGGGCGAAATCATGGGCAGCGTGATGTGGCGGAGTTTGTGCCAGGCATTCGCGCCGTCGATCATGGCGGACTCGTACAACTCGCGCGATACATCCTGCAGCGCGGCGAGGTAGATCACGACCGTGCCGCCGATGCCCCACAGAGAGGTGATGACGATGGCGGGCATGGTCCACTTCTCATCGGCCAGCCAGTTGGGCATGGCGGCCTGTGGCCAAGGGACGGTCTTGTGGAAGAAGTGAGCAACCCATGTCACGAAGTGGCCCAAGTTGATCCAGCATCGGTCGAGCGCGAAGTTCAGCAGGCCGAACTTGCCGTTGAAGATCCAGAGCCAGAGCATGGCGAGTGCGACGGCCGGAACGAGGGACGGGAGGAAGAAGAAAGTGCGGAATGCAGGGCGGCCGACGACGGAGTTGTTCAACAGCACGGCCACAAGCAGGGAGAGGACCATGCCCAGCGGCAGGGCAACGGCAGCGTAGTAGAAGGTATTGCGCAGCGATTTCCAGAAGACCGCGTCGGTGAGCATGTCCTGGTAATTCAGGCCACCGATCCAGACGGGGGAGGAAAGTACGTCGTAATCGCAGAAGGAGTAGTAGATCGAAGCGCCGACAGGGTACAGCGTGAAGATCAGGAAGCCGATGATCCAGGGGCTGGTGAAGGCCAGGCCCGTCAGCAAGGTTTTGAATTCACCGCGGGTCATAATCGCTCCACTCCTTGATGCGGTCCTTCTCTACCTTGTCCCAGCGGCGCAGCACGCGATCGTATTTCCACTGCATGCGTTCCTGCACCGTGTCCAGCGCCTCCTTCGGCGTGGCAATATCTGAATACGCGCGGTCGAAGGCGACGCCCATTTCTTCCACGTACTCATTCCAGACCGATAGCCTGGGGACGTAAAGCGCATTGGTGCTGCGGGCGAGGTCCATGAAGGTGACGATGTAGGGATTGGGATGCTGTTGGATGAAGTCGTCGCTGACCACCGCCAGCGGTGAGAACTTGCGCTGGCCGAGGCAGAGTTTTTCCATGGGCTTCTGCGTGTTCACGTACTTCATGAATTCGAACGCCTCGCGGACGTGGCGGGCCCCCATGGGAATCACGAGCACATCACATTCGGCGACGGTGACCAGAGGGGTCTTCTCGGGATCCTTGGGGGGGAAGGGTGCCGCGCCCCACTCCATGCCGGGCGAGTACTTGCTGATGAAGTTGTACATCCAGACGCCCTGAATCACCATGGATATCTGGCCGGCAAGGAAGGGGTTTTGTGGCGACGAGAAGTTGCCGAAGGTCGCGCCAAAGGTGCGCATGTTTGCGAGGCCGTATTTGCGCGCGTAGCTCGCGAACCAGTCCAGGGCTTCGACGCCCTCCGGACTGTTGGCGGTGATCTTCCGATTGCCATCCCAGAGGCGGCCGCCGAACCAGTAGCACCACATCTGGTTGTACCAGCCCGGTTCCGTCGGGGAGTAACCAAGTTGGATGATGTCGAATTCCTTCGCTTCTTTTTCCGCAGGCGTCAGTTCCGTGTAACGGACCTGTACGCGCTTGCCGTTGCGGTTCAGCCTGACAATGGTCAGCTTCTCGGCCATCGCATCAAGCTCTGCGATGCTTTTTGGGGGGGAGTTTGGATCGAGGCCTGCCTCGCGGAACATCTTCTTGTTCCAGTGCAGCGCGAGTGTGGCAGGGGTGGACGGCAGCGCCCACATGAAGCCGCGGTGTTTGCAGAGGTCCCAGAATACGGGAATGTAATTGGTCTGCGTGATGCCGGCTTCGGCGAGCAGTTTGTCGAGCGGTGTGAGCGCTCCCTTCTCGGCATAGACCGTGACGTTGTGCGACCACAGCCCGGCCAGGTCGGGCGGGTTGCCGCCCGCCGTGGCCAGCATCATCTTGCGGTCGATGGAGCTGACGACGAGTTTGTCCACCCAGATGTTGGTCTGCGACGCATTGAAATCATCGACGATGGCCTGCATGGCATCGCCTTCAAATCCGGTCCACTTCTCCCAATAGCTGACAATCACGCGACCGTCCGGCGTGCGGTCATTGGGGCGTCGCGCACAGGCAGACGATAAGGCGAGGACTCCCGCGATCAGCGCGAGGGACAGGATGCGATACCGGTCACGAAAATGAAGCAACATGCAGTTCACCATCACCCTTGGTTCGGACTTGAAGTTATAGCGGGTTCGGACGCTGTAGGCAAATGATTTACTGGGTGCGGGCGGTTCCCGAATCGAGCCGGACTTAGAGGGGGCGGGTGCCTCTCAGGAGGCTGGGCAGCCCATTCCGACCACGACCGGATTTCTGGACCTCAACGGAAATATCGTCGAGCCAGATGGCCTGCTGGGATTTGCCCAAGGAGGCCGCTGTCATGACGATGGAAAACCGGAGGCTGCAGACGTCCTGCGGTGCTCGGTCCGTGGCTTCGAGGAGATGCCAGCGGTCCGGCGGATAGGAGGAGGGAGCGAACGGGGGACTGAGATAAATGTGGGTTGGGATCAATTTTTGGGCATCCTGGTCCGCAAAGTACTCAATTTTGAGCTGCGCGCATGTTTTTTCGTCCAATGGCAGGGCATAGGAACTGGAGTAGAGCCATGCACCGATGCGGACTTTCCGTCCGCCGGGGCAGGGTAGTTTCTTCATGACGCCGGCCCATGCGACGGAATTCTCGTTTCCGCTACCCCAGACTTTGAGCCGGAGGGCATGCTCGCCGGTGCGAACAAAGTCGTTGGATCCGAGGTTGATAATCTCTCCGCCGCCTTGTCCACCGCAGGATCCGCCGCCGTCGGGACCTTCCCACGATGTCAGCGGCTCCTCAAAACTGGATTCAACCAGCTGGGCACGACAAAAGAGCACCACGGAGGCGAGAAGCAGAATCAGCACAGGCGGACCGACCCGGCGTATGGCGGTCGTCATCGATTTGGATCGGGCCGTTTTCATGACATCAATCCTGACGGGCCACTATATCACCGAGGCGGCATGAGGGGGACAAGAAACTGAGGGTGTGTGTCAGAGGTCAAACTCGTATCGCACTGCACTGAGGGCATACATGGCGGCGGTTTCGGAGCGCAAGACGGTTGAACCAAGACTGACCGGCATGGCGCCGGCAGCGAGGATGGCGTCCATTTCCGCGGGGCTGAAATCGCCTTCGGGTCCCACGAGTATCCCGATGGAGGCCGGTGCCGGTTTGGCCGCGCGCAGCACCTCTTTCATGGCTCGCGCACTTGGCGTAAGTGCGCAGACGATAAGCAGATCCAACGCGGGGCGTTGTTGGAGCAATGAGTCCAGACTGCGGGCGGGTTCGATTCTTGGAAGCCACGCTGCGCCGCACTGTTTGGCCGCGTTAAGCACGATCTTTTCCCAGCGCGCCTTCTTGTCCTCGGCGCGGTCGGCCTTGATTTTCACGATGGCGTTTTCGGTGACAACAGGGATGAGGTGCGCGAGCCCAAGCTCGGTTGCTTTCTGCAGGATGAAGTCGAGTTTCTGTTCGCGGGGCAGGGCTTGGATGAGGGTGATGAGCGGCGTTCGACGCTCGACGTGACGACGTTGGGTCACGCGGGCTGTCACGGAGCCGCGCGCTATGGAGGCGATGGAGGCCTCGGCGAAATCACCGGTTCCATTGAAAAGCTCGATGAGGTCGCCGCGCTGTCTGCGGAGCACATGAATGAGGTGGTGGGATTCATCCTCGGAGAGGACGATCTCGTCCTGTGTCCACGACCCGGGCTCAACATAAGCGCGCATGGTCCAGATCCCCGTGGCGGCAGTGTCACGCCGCGTCTACTTCTCCATCGCCTTCTTGTGCGCGTAAAATTCCTCGGCCTTTTCGCGAAGCTTGGTGCCCGCAGGGTACTGACGTGGGCCGCAAATGTCGGCGACGGATTTCAGCAGGTCGCGGAGTTTGCCGTCCAAATGGGTGGGGATTTCGACGATGGCGCGGACATGTTGGTCGCCATCGCGCAGACCCTGGATGCCGGTGAGCCCCTTGCCGCGCAGGCGGAAGACGGTGCCGGTTTCAGTGCCCGCAGGAATCTTGAGTCGCGTGTAGCCGTGAATGGTGGGCACCTCAATCTCGCCGCCGAGCGTGGCGATATGAAACGGAAGCGGCATGTCGATGACGATATCCTCGTCGTGTCGCTGAAAGATTTCGTGTGCGCGCACATGGAGGACGACGTAGAGGTCGCCCGGGGCGCCGCCGCGCGTGCCACCCTCGCCTTTGCCTGCGAGCCGGAGTCGGGAGCCTGTTTCCACGCCGGCCGGGATCTTCAGGGAAATCGTGCGGCGGCCTTTGACGCGGCCCTCGCCGCGGCAGGTGCGGCATGGGTTGCTGATGGTCTCGCCGGTGCCGTTGCAGTTGGGGCAGGTGTGGCGCATCTGGAGGAAGCCCGTGGCGGTCACGAGGATGCCGCGTCCGCCGCAGCGGCGGCAGGATTCCTTTTTGCTGCCGGGTTCGGCGCCTGAGCCTTTGCATGCGGAACACTCGTCCATGACCGGCAGCGTGAGATCGCGCTGCGATCCAAAGACGGATTCCTCAAAATCGATTTCCAGATCGAAGCGAAGGTCGGCGCCGCGATTTGCGGATTCGCGTGAGTCGCGTCCGCCGCGCCCGCCGCCGCCGAAGAAGTCGTCGAAGATGCTGCCCCCGCCGCCGAAGGCCCCCATGAACGTGCGGAGCGCCTCCTCTAGGTCGATGCCGCCGAAGCCACCGAAGCCGCCCGCGCCTCCGCCGCCGCCCGGCGCGAACGCCCGGTGGCCGAACTGGTTGTAGGTCTGGCGTTTCTGCGGGTCGCTCAGGATCTCGTAGGCTTCGGAGATTTCCTTGAATTTCTCCTCGGCCTCGACGTTGCCCGGGTTACGGTCGGGATGATACTGGAGGGCCAGCTTGCGGTAGGCCTTCTTGATGTCGTCATCGGCCGCTTCGCGCGGGACACCGAGGACTTCGTAGTAGTCTCGTTTGGGTGCGGCCATTTAGCCTGTACTTCCTGAATCGCCGGCGCCGGGATCCTGAGTAGTGTCGGCGGGTCCGCTGCTGACGATGACTTGCGCGGCGCGCAAGAGCCGATCGCCCAGCATGTAGCCGCGACGCGTCTGGGTGATGACGGTGTCGGCCGGTACGTCGTTCGACGGCACGTGGGTCACGGCTTCGTGGCGGTGCGGATCGAATACGGTGCCTTCGGCATCAATGGGTTGCAGCCCAACATCCTGCAGGGCCTTGAACAGTTGGTCATAGACCATCTGGAATCCGTCGATGATGGTCTGTTCGGCCGCGTGGTCGGCGGCGCTGCGAAGTCCGAGGTTGAAATGGTCGAGCACGGGCAGGAGCCGGGTGAGCAGGTCTTCGCAGGCGCGCAGGCTCCACTCCTCCCGTTCGCGGAGCGTGCGCTTGCGGAAATTGTCGAAATCGGCCTGAAGGCGCAGCAATTGATCCTTGGCGGCGGCGAGTTCCGGGGCCGGGGGTGTCGCCGGGGCTTCCTGCGCCGGGGCAGGGCTCCCGCCCTCGCCGTCGTGCGGCGACTTGTGACCTTCTGCATGTTTTGTATGACGATCCTTCATTTCACCATCCCATCATGCCGTGGCAGGAAGAGAAAGACATGACCGTCGCGCCCGCAGGCCGACGAGTCAAGAGAGGACAATACTCAGCGGATCATCTTCGTCAATCGCAGACAATTGCCCGCGCGCGTATCGGGCTCGTACGTCGCATCGTCGACGAAGCGCTTGATGATGAACATTCCGAGGCCGCGTTCGTTCTCGTTCTCGAGATATTTCTCGGGTTCGATGATCTGTTGTTCCTCGAAATTGAAGCCCGCGCCGCGATCAAGAATCTCGACCATGACGCGATCGCTGGCGTGGATGAGATTGATGCGGAGCCCGGGGTGCTTGGCCTCGTTGTCCGGCGTGCTTTCGCCGCCGTAGCTGTGTTCGATGATGTTGGCGCAAGACTCATCGACGGCCATTTCCATCTGGGCGGCCTTGAACTCCGACAGGCCCGCGCGTGCGCAGAGATCCATGACGGACTGGCGGATAATGCGGAGGTAGCTGTACTTGCACGGCACGTGCAGCGTTACGGATCCGCGGATGAACAGGTTGTCGTTGTCAGGCGACATGGGTGCACCTCCATGCTACTGACGGAATTTTTCCATCGCGGCGTCAATACTGTCGCAAATCTCGAGAATCTTGTGGAAGCCGAGGAGCTCGACGATGTTGTAAATGCGGGGGGTCATGCCCGCCATTTTGAGGTCGCCCTTGTTCTCGCGTGAGCGGCGGGCAAACCCGATCAGCGCGCCGAGCGCGGCGCTGCTGATGTACTCCAGGCCGGAGCAGTCGAGAATGACGCGATGCCGCTTGCTGTCCCGGAGTTGGTTGAGCGTGGTCTCCAATCGCGGGAACGAATAGGCGTCCAACGAACCGTTCAGCCGCAGGATATCGACGTCACCCTGCTCTTCCACATCGATGCTGCATTCCCTCATAATTCCTCCACCCCCATACTAACGCATTACCCTTAAAGCGAGCAAGGTCATGTCATCATATTGGGCGCGGTTGCCGACGAAGCGCTCCAGCCGCTGGCGAACGTTATTCAGCACGCTATTGGCGCCTTCGTCCGCGGCCACGCGGACGGCATCCAGGAAGTTGTCCAAGCCCCATTCCTCGCTCTGGGGATTCATGGCCTCGGTCACGCCGTCCGTGTAGGCAACAACGACATCGCCCGGCTGCAGGGTGATCGTGGCTTCCTGGAGTACGCGGTCGAACGTCTCCTTGTCCACCAGGCCGATGCCGATGCCGGGTGAATCGACGATGGTGAATCCGGTGTGGCTGCCGGAGCACAGGATGGGCCGTTCATGCCCCGCGCGCGCAACGGTCAACTCGCGGGTGGCGGTGTTGAGCACCATGTAGAGCATGCTGACAAACATATCTTCCTGCACGTCCTGGCTGAGCACGTCGTTGATGAGGGTAAGCACTTCGGCGGGGCTGAGGTGGCGCGGTGCGTGCGCGCGCAGCACGCTGCGGCAGACGGACATCATGATCGCGCCGCCGATGCCCTTGCCGGATACGTCCGCGATGGCGATGCCGAGGTGCGTATCGTCCACCTGGATGAAGTCGTAGTAGTCGCCGCCGATTTCCAGCGCGGGGTAGTTGAACGCAGCCACCTCGACACCCTCGACGCGCGGCAGATTCTTGGGCAACAGCGCGGTCTGGATTCGACGGGCGACGCTGAGGTCGAGATCGATGCGTTGTTTCTCGACGATGGTCTCGCGGAGTCCGGCGTAGTGCACGGAGACCGAAGCCTGGTCGGCGAGGGACTGGAGCAGATTCATGTCGGCTTGGATGAAGGGTTTGCCGTCCACGCGGTTGGCGACGGCGAGTACGCCCATGACTTTCTGGTGGAATCGCATGGGGACGAGGAGCACGGAATGAATCCGGAGGAAATCGAGTTCGTAATGCGGCACACGCGGATCGGTTTCGGCATCCGTGATCAGGATGGGGTTTCCGAAATCGGCGACGGCGCCGACGAGGCCTTCACCGCGGGAGATCAGCCGTGTCTTGACGAGCTGCTCCACGTGCTGCGACTTGCTCATGGCGCGCTGAAGGCCGGTATCCACGTCGCCGAGCAGCGGCGGAAAGATGCCGGAGACGGCGCGGGCGCGCAGCGTTTCGTTGTTGGCCTCGTAGAGATAGACCGCGCCGGAGCCGGCCTTCGTGGTGCGGAGCGCGTAGTAAAGGACGCGCTGGAGAAGGGCGTCGAGTTCGATATGCGCGGCATCGGCGAAGACCTCGGCCACGTCATGCACGAAGCCGAAAATCACTTCCTTCTCTTGCATGAGATCGGCGCGTTCACGGCCGAGGGCGCGGTTGCGCCGGTAGAGAAAAAGCAGGCCGACGACGAGGCAAAGCTCCGCGGCGATGGAGGTGAAGACAAGGAGGTTCATGACGTACTCGTCACACCGGTTTGTTGTTGGAGTTCAAGTTCTTCAGATCCTCCCGCAGGAAGGTCAGCACATCCTTGAACTTGGGAAGGTTCTCGGGTGAAAGCGCCACGAGATTCTCGTGGGCTTCCAGCATGGTTTCCGCCGTGCTCCGCTGGCTTTCCTCCTCCCCGGCGACCGGTGCCATGGCCGGGCCGCCCCCACCGAACGCCGCTTTCAGATCGTCGGGCATGCTCCCGGTCATGTGGGGCTCAATCACCTGGTCGAGTCCCAGGGTGCCGAGAAGGCCGCGCGTGCGGATGGAAAGATTGACCATCACAATGCGGCCGCCGCCGCGTCGTTTGAGATCCATCGCGAGGCCGGCGAGTACGCCCATGAAGGTGCTGTCCATGCCCACGCAATCGGCCATGTCCAGCGCGAGATAGCGACACCCCTGCTCGATGGCGGCTCTTCCGAATTCCTTGAGAGATGTGCTGATCTTGAACGAGCCCCGGCCCACCACGCGGATGTACGCCGTGGTTCCTTGTATGGTCACGAGTATTCTATCAGCGGCCGGGTCGACCATAGTCCAAGCTGCTCCAGTTCTCCGATACGCGTTCTGCAAGGAGGCGGCCGCCATACACGACCCGCGCTCTCCATGCCGTCACCGGACCGCCCGATCGGCGTGCATTGCCGGTGACTTCAAATACCGCCTTCTTCTCTCCCTTCACGCGGAAGGGATAGCGGACGTACAGAAATTTCAAGTTCGCCAGGTTCTCCTGCCGGTATTCAAACGTCACCATCACGTTCTCCGGCAGGCCCGCCTGCGGCGCGGTCCAGACTACATGGAATACCTCGCTCGGGGTGGTTTCGTATAGGTCGGTGAACTTCGGCATGTGGGAGTCTGTCTCGTAATTCCCCGAGGTGTTCGACTGCTGGTAGTGGTCCACGCGAACGATGACCGGCCGGTTGTAGGGCTGCGCGCCGAAAGCGATGGAGGCGACCAGCATCGCAAGCGCGAGCACCAGGCCGGATCGGAGAAGTGATTTGCTGCCACTCCTGCAAAGAAGCGCGTTCACGGCGCTCAAGCTATCACCCGGCTCTCGCTGCTGTCAATCGCGGCCGGGATGGCGATCAGCGGGTGCGATGATCACGACAAGTTCCCCTTTGACTGTGCGCCCGGCAAAGGCGGCCGTGAGTTCGTCGGGTGTGCCGGTGAGGCATTCCTCGAATTTCTTCGTCAGCTCGCGCGCGACGAACACGCGGCGCGGTCCGAGGACATCGCGGACCTCCTCGAACAGCTTGAGCAGGCGGTAGGGAGATTCGAAAAGGACGAGCGGGACTTCGAGGCCTGCGCACTCGCCAAGGCGCCTGCGCCGCGCGGCCGACTTGTGGGAGAGAAAGCCCTCGAACAGAAAACCGGCGCCGGCAAATCCGCACAACGCCACGGCAGCGGTTACGGAAGATGGGCCGGGCAAAACGGTTACCGGCAGCCCCGCTTCGCGGCAGGCGGTGACGACGCGCGAGCCGGGATCGGATACGCCGGGCATGCCCGCGTCGGTCACCAAGGCCACCGCGATCCCGGCGCGAATCTTCTCGAGGATCAGTTCCACGCGCGAGGCTTCGTTGAACTTGTGGCAACTGATGAGAGGCGACTTGATCTCGTAGCGGTTCAGCAACTTGCTCGACTCCCGCGTATCCTCGGCCACGACCAGTCCGGCGGCGCGCAGCGTTTCGAGCGCGCGCAGCGTGATGTCGCCCAAGTTGCCGATCGGCGTGCCGACAATATAGAGGCCTGCGTCCATGGCCGTAGGTGTACCGGAAAAGCCGGAGAAATACGATCACGATTGCGGGGGCGGCGACGAATTTTCTCGGCATGGCCGCGCGATTTTCCAATGATTGGAAAAAATGGAACACGATTTTCCAACCCTTGGAAAAATAGTCGGGCACCTGCTCGAATCGGGCGAGCCATCGATCCGTTACAAGGTTCGTGTCGGCGTGCTTGGCGAGAACCCGCGGTCGAAGGGCATTCGCAGACTCCGCGAGGAAATACGCCGCTCGCCGCGCGCTCGACAGTTGCTTTCGCGGCGCGACAGAGAGGGCCGCGTCGAGCCGGTTCGACAAGTTTACCGCAAGTGGTTTGGAGCGCACTGGGTGCTGGCGTCGCTGGCGGATCTCGGGTACCCGCCGGGTGACAAATCGCTGCGGCCGGTGTTCGACCAGGTGCTTGCCTGCTGGCTGGGCGAATGGACGGCGAACGATGTGGTCTGCCAAAATGATGATGACGTTCGGCGATGCAAAGGCGTGCCGGTCATTAATGGGCGCGCGCGGCGTTGTGGTTCGCAGCAAGGCAACGCGCTCTATGCCGCGCTGACGCTGGGCGTTGTGGATGATCGCGTTCACCGATTGGCGGAGATGCTGATGCGCTGGCAGTGGCCGGACGGCGGTTGGAACTGCGATCGAAAGCCGGCGGCGCACATATCGTCATTTCACGAGAGCATTCTTCCGCTGAGGGCGTTGTCGCTGTACGCCCGCACGACCGGCAGCCGGAAGGCTGCGCGCGCGGCGACGCGCGCTGCGGAGCTTTTCCTTTCGCGGCGGTTGTTCAAGCGGCGGCGCGACGGCAGCATCATAAATCCGGATTTCGCGCTGCTGCATTATCCCTGCTACTGGCACTACGACGTTTTGATGGGCCTGAAGGTCATGGCCGAGGCGGGGTTCATCCGCGACCCGCGTTGTGGCGATGCGTTGGATCTGCTGGAGAGCCTGCAGTTGCCCGGTGGCGGCTGGGCGGCCGGTGGGAGTTTTTGCCGGGGCACGAATGTGCGGGTGAGCAACTCGGATCTTGTGTCGTGGGGCCCGGGCGGGAAGACGAAGATGAACGAGTGGGTCACGGCCGATGCGCTCGTGGTGCTGAAGGCTGCGGGCCGGCTGAAGTTTTCCAAGGGTTGGAAAAAGCAGGCGCAGGTTTTCCAATGATTGGAAAATTGGTCTTGTTGCGGTCGCGGTGCTCCGGGGCGTCACGCCCAGAAGGTTTTCACGGAGTCGTACGCGAGGATGCGTTTGTCCGCCGTAATCAATGTGGCTTGCCCGCTGCTTTCCATTCCCTCTGGTCAACAGATGGCGAGATGATGTCGCCCACATAACTTACGGTTCCTGTCAGTGAGCCAAAGAACCGCTTCTTGGGGCGGGCCTTTGTCTGCTTCACGGGAGGGCGACTACGGGCGGATTTCATGGCACATACTATACAGCAAGGGAGATACCTGACGTCAATAGCTCTTGATTTTCTGCCCTCGCGGGGCTACCAGTATCCCGTTTGCGTAATGAAAAAGGAGATAGGTCATGGCGATTATTAATTTTGGCGGCGTGAAGGAAAAGGTCATCACGCGCAAGGAATTCCCGTTGGCGAAGGCTCGCAAGGTCCTGAAGAAGGAAGTGATTGCGATCATTGGCTACGGCGTGCAGGGTCCGGCGCAGGCGCTGAACCTCAAGGACAACGGTTTCAAGGTTATCATCGGGCAGGCGCCCGAGTTCAAGCGCGACTGGGACCGCGCGGTGGCCGACGGCTGGGTGCCGGGCAAGACCCTGTTTGATATCGAAACCGCGGTGAAAAAGGGAACGGTCATCCAGATGTTGGTCTCGGATGCCGCGCAGCGGACGATCTGGCCGGTCGTGAAGAAGAACCTGAAGAAGGGCGATGCGCTCTACTTCTCGCACGGCTTCTCCATCACCTATAAGGATAAGAGCGGCGTGGTGCCGCCGAAGAACGTGGATGTGATCATGGTCGCGCCGAAGGGTTCGGGCACATCGGTGCGCCGCAACTTCCTCTCCGGCGTGGGCATCAATTCGAGCTTCGCGGTTCAGCAGGACGCAACGGGCCATGCCAAGGACCGCTGCATCGCGCTGGGTATCGGCATCGGCTCGGGTTACCTGTTCCCGACCACGTTCCCGCACGAGACGAACAGCGATCTCACCGGCGAGCGCGGCGTGTTGATGGGTTGCCTCGCGGGGACGATGGAAGCGCAGTACGACACCCTTCGCGCGAACGGTCACAGCCCGAGCGAGGCGTTCAACGAAACGGTGGAAGAGCTGACGCAGAGTCTGATCCGGCTCGTGGATGAAAACGGCATGGACTGGATGTTCTCGAACTGCTCGGCGACGGCACAGCGCGGTGCGCTGGACTGGAGCCCGAAGTTCAAGAAGGCGGTCATGCCCGTGTTCAAGGAATTGTACAAGCGCGTCTCGACCGGCAAGGAAGCCGAGCGCGTGATCAAGGTCTGTGGCGCCAAGGGGTACCAGCAGCGGGTGGCCAAGGAGCTCGGCGCGATTCGCGACTCCGAGATGTGGCGGGCAGGCGCCGCGGTGCGCGCGCTTCGTCCTCACGAGAAGGCCAAGGAAATCACCGCCGGGACCAAGGGCGTCGGCGGCCGGAAGTACTAAGCCGATAAACGCTTGGTAGACAGTGTTCAGTGGGCGGGAGGTTCGCAAGGACCTCCCGCCTTTTTTGTGTGAGTCAGGGCTCCGTGCGCTGTGGCATGAGCGGGGCGGGGAGATTGTCCAAGCCGCCCGGGAACCGGTGAACCTGGAGCTGGCCCAGATCGGCAACGAGCGTATTGCGCGGCAGCCGCAGCAGATCCGATGGTTCCAGGATGACGAGCGTCTGCGTGGTGTGGTCATCCACGGTTGGGCTGAAGTAGGCGCCGGGATTCTCCTCGGTGACTTCCGCCGGGCCGCCATCGGGACTCACAACCACCACGCGCACGTTGACCGGCCGCTCCTGGTGGTTGGAGAGAAGATAGAGATAGGGCCAGTGATTGGCCCAGTGCCAACTTGCGATCACCAGGTCGTAGTGACGCCGGCCGGCGTGCTGGATCACGGCATCGACGGCAGCCTTCTTCAGTCCCAGTGGCCCGGCGAGAAAGGTGTCGTAACGCGGGCTCTGCAGGTCGACCCGGTAGGCCGCATACGAGGCCATGTTGGTGACGGCCAGCAGGAAGAGGAGTGCAACCACGATGGAGCGGGCCTGTCGGTGACGCAGCGCTTCACGCAGCGCCATGGCGACGGCGATCAGGGCGGCAGGAAACCATAGCAACATGTAGTAGTGGGAGCGGGCGCCTCCGAATCTCAGCAGGGCGAGCGGCGGGAGGAGAATCCACAGGAGTAGAAGAACGGTCACTTGGCGGTCTCGACGCCACTGTCGGACGACCGCAACAAGACCGGCGATGACCAGCAGAATGTTCAAGACATAGATCCAGTCGGCTTGATCCAGAAGGATGGCGCGATGGCCGTAGCGCCAGCAGGCCTGGTCGGCGACGACCTGCGCGATGTCTGCAAGAAACCGGCCGAACGAGGCGTGAGACGAAGCCGTCATGACCGTGCCCATGCCGATCATCGCGCGCGTGTTTGCGAAACCGCTGGATAGTTCGTGGATGATTAGGGGCAGCAGCGGAAGGGCGCCCGCGCAGAACGTGAAGACGAGCGTGTGCCAGCGAAAGCTGCGCCGTCCTGTCCAGACGGCGAGAGCTGCCGGGATGAACAGCAGAACCGTAGACATATGAAGCTGCAGCAGGATCGCGAGGGTCAGCGCGAGAAGAGGGAGAAACGTGGGACTGCCATGCACTATGCGAACCATGGAGTAGATCGCGAGCAGGGTGAAGAACGGCAGTAGACTCGGATGCCAGCCCCAGCGCGCATAGAAGATCATGGTGAAGGACATTGCGTAGAGCATGGCTGCCAGCATGCCGGTCCAGCGGTCTGCGATCTGGCGGCCCAGCAGATACATCAGGATGATGGCCAGCGTGTCGAAGAATGCCACGACGATGACCGAGGCGGCGGGATTGCCGTGTGCCATGTGGAGCGGCAGGGCCATGAGATAGGCGTAGAAGGGACCGAGGCATCCTTGGCCGCGGTAGATTCTCGGACCGAGAAGCGGCCACTCGTGTCGGGTGGTGACGCCCTGCGCCTGACGCAAGTCACGCGCCTCGTCGCCGGTGAAACGCATCAGGCTGGCCGCATGATCCAGACGAAGGATCGCTCCGGCCAGAACGATCACCATGAGTGTTCCTGCTGCAAGCCGCGATGTCGTGGATGGTGTCATGTTGTTCGACTGTAACCGGGGCTCTCCTATGGGCGTCGCCATGGCGAGTTCTGGATATTCCGCGCAGGATTGTCGGGCGGCGCCTCGCCGGAGTTGAAGCGGTCCAGTTCGCGAACCCAATACGTAGTCTCTCCCAGTCGCTGCCAGCCTTCTCTGCCGGCGGCATCGGGGATGTCTTTGGCGACGACGACCTTCGCCCCTGTAGAGGCGAGGGCAACGAGAGCGCCACGGCGGGACGCTTCCTCGCAGTTCCAGAATTCCGTGGCGGAGCGCATCGGCATTTCGGCCACGATGTGGAGTCCGGCGAGGCGGGCCCAATAGGCGCGGTAGCCGCGGCCGATACAGGCCACGGGGTCACCGGGGTGCAGGTCGTGCCGAAGCAACAGTCTAGCCACTTCAATCTGCGAGGCGTTGGGGGTGTGCGGCATGCGGAGTAGATCGCGCGCGAACCACGTGAACGAAGCGAGGGCGGCGAGCAGGATTGCAGCGGCGACGGGCCGGGTGTGACGCGGAGCGGCCGGGGCAAGGAGTGCGAGGCCTGTCAGCACAACAAACGCACCGATATAGCGCGGCTCCACCAAGGTCATGGCGTACGCGGCGGCGCCGGTCAGGCTGAGCAGCCAAAGACCGTGATACCTTGCGGCTCTCTTGATCCATCCGGCGGGATTGAGCAGGAAGACCACCAGGCCGGCGATGAAAACGGGCAGCGGCGGGCCTGCGAGGAAGAGGGACGCCATGTTGGGGATATTCCTTCGAATGGTGGCCAGCAGGGCGCGGGGCCGGAAGGGCGCTTTGAGTCCGTCCATCCAGAGAGAGGGATCGTACCACGGCGGGTACGTGCCGGCCGAATTCAGTTCGTAGCTGAACGCCACCGGATAGCCCCAGATCGTGCGAGGAGGGTTCTTCCATTCACCGGCGCCCGGGGGAAGTGGCTTTGCCCAGCGATCCACAGTGTCGAAGGACCGGTTGACGAAAGCGGCGATGTTGTACCGGCTGGATTCACCGAAGGTCGGCCTGTGATATCTCAGCGAAATGGCGGTGATGAACGGTAGAGCCAGCGCGGCAAACGCGACCGCTGCCGGGAGAAGCCGGCGACGGAGGTCGCGGAACGGCAATGCGGCGGCTGCGAGACAGGGGAGGGCAAGCGGGAGCATGATCGTCTTGGCGAGATAGCCGATGCCGAGCGTCACACCGAGCAGGAGCGATATGCGTGTCGGATTCTCCGCGCGGCGCAACCGCAACTGAAGCGCGGCAGCAAGATAGATGAAAGCCGATAGTAGTAGATCGGGGGTGACTTGATGGATGCTGATCATGATGAGCGATGTGTGGAGGAAGAGCACATATCCTGCGACGGTGATCGACCACGCGAGGAAATCTGGCTGTGGTCCGGCCGCGGCGCGCGCGCGCCGGATCTCGGACAGGAGGAAGCTCAGCGACGCTGCGCTGACGATATAGATGAACAGGTTCGTTCCGTGCACCACCGCGAACTGCCACGCGATGGATGGGTGGGTGAGTTTCAGCACGAGGAACGAACCTGTTC
>ERZ795056.286-NODE-286-length-68012-cov-9.167106_pt1 | contig 68012 bp, 59 predicted proteins | sample MGYA00375140_ERZ795056 | MGnify/ENA primary metagenome ERZ795056 (study PRJEB30185, sample SAMN05720227) | activated sludge metagenome | isolation source: Anaerobic digester | place: USA | collected 2015-03-09 ...
TGGGTCATACCAATCTTGTTGGCGAACCATATGAGATATTTTTAAATAAATGGAATTCTGTGCATGGATTCATACACAGTTTGAAATAGCAACCGTTAGGCGCCTGGCGGGTGAAAAATAGATCTGGGCATTGCTACCGGTGAGCGATCAGCCCTATCGCCAAATACAATACGCTCCATGGTTACGGGAACGCTTAGGGTCGTAAAAAATGATTTGGAAGAGAGTACATCAATTTTCAGTTCAGCTTTTCTTTCCGGAACTTGTTCTTCTTTCTTTTCCTGCTCCTTCAGTTTCTTCATCATCTGGCATTTACCATTACAGTGCATTTTAGGCTTGGCTTTGTTCACACAGTTTTTGGCAAAGGCACCTGTATTCATATAATAATCTGCTACAATAAAAGACTTACTGAAGGTTTGCGCCAGGAAGGCCAACATGATTAAAAAAGCGCCGAATTGTTGCAATGATTGATTATTAATACCGCAAAGATAAGGCTGTTCTATTTAAAAAATATGACCAGGCGCATATAAGTAGATAATTACTCGCATCATTTCTTCTGGACTGCACTCATAAAAAAATTAAGATTACCTGTTAGGCTCGGGAATATCGGTTACCCATTTTCCTAAGATATCGTGCCCCGGGCTATTGGCGGCCGTCCACCTTATATTGAATATACCCCCCGCCAACACTTGAACATTGCTAAATCCTTTTTTCGAAAGCAGGTAAGCTGCGTCATATGCATTTGAATTTCCACTGAAAGCATACACAACCACCGGCTTATTTTTATACGATTCTAAAGTAATGAGCCCGGCTTCCAGGTTTTTTACAGGGATGTTGATGGCATTTACCAGGTGCCCGATATTTCTCCAGTAATCTGCATGTTTACTGTTGAATTCATCAGTAGTTCTTACATCCAGGCTGAGGAGTTCCGGATGAGCTGCGGCATAACGTTCAAAATCAACAGAGCTAAGTATGCCGAAAGGCGTAGTTAATTGGAAATATTTTTCCAGTCCTGGTAATTCCTGCCGGTCGGTTAGAAGCAATCTCTCTATGCCTTCCAGTAATACAGCAGTTTTTTTATGCCCATTACGGTAAAGCATATCCGTAGCTTTATAAGCATCATCCCCAAACAGGTCGATGATCACTATTTCTTTATCAGCAGGTATACGTTTCAGTTGTGCTTCAAGGTTGCTGTATGGTATGTGCACGCTTTGGGTAAAATAACCCATTGCATTTTCCTCTGCATCAAGACTGATCTTTCTGAAAGCCGAATCGCTTCGGACATCCAGCAGGAAAATACTGTTCGGATCGTTTGAAAGTTTTTGCATCAATTCCTGTGCTGCAATCACTGCATAAGGGCTATTTGAGGTGATCTTTGCACGCCCGCAATTGGATGCTTCAAGCTGGTGAATGGCGGTCATTCCACCATTGATATTAATGACGCGGGTAAAACCGCTATCGGCAAGCATCCGGGAAGCCCGCCTGCTGCGCTGGCTATGCGAACAATAAATAAATATGGGTAAATTTTTATAGCGCTCAAGTTCTTTTATTCTTTTTCCAAGCTCACTAATATTTATATTCAATGCATCTTTTAGATGGCCGATGTTCAACCCGGAAGCCGAATCGGCAAACTCTTCCCTGGAACGTACATCGAGTAGCAGGTAATTTTTTTCATCCGAAAGCTTACTGCATAAATCCTTCGGAAAAACAGTTGCATATTTTACACCATCGTATTTAAATTGAGCCTGTGATCCTAACGATTCCAGGAGGAAAATCAGCACAAATATCTTTTTCATATCAAGTGATTTAATGTAAAAAGTAAACAATACAATTCTAAATCTCATTTGTTAAATGATGAACGGCTCATTGAAAAACAATAAGATACCACACAAAATACCGTATTACTACGTATTGTCAAATCCGGTTTTTTGTTTGACATTTATTCTTTAATTCCTATTAAAGGCTACGATCAGAATCTGTACATAAAAAATTGGTTTCAACATTTTAAGGCCCGTTTTATCTATACCCTAATTCCGAAGTGTTTAATTCCTGCTCTAGGAATGAATTTGAATTAAACAGGAGTGATTTTACTTGAGAAAAGGTGAAATCACTTCTCCCTTTCGGGTTCTTTAACGCTTGTATTATTTTGCTGACCTTTTCATTTTTGCATGTTGCTTTTAATGCCGGCATGCCGAAAACGGCTTCTAGAGTAGGCGCAAAATAATGTTTATGACTCCTCTTATAATTTTCTGGATATCCTTTGGATTCATGCTGTTTGCCATCATCTATTTCGATAAGAAATATTGTATGCTGCGTGACATCAGTACAGCAACACCTCACCAACCATACAGCTGGGCAAGGGTACAACTCGCCTGGTGGACGATCATTGTACTTTCCTCCTTTATTTCCATTGTGTACATCAATGGAGACGCCCCGGGTTTAAGCCAATCAACCGTAATACTCCTGGGTATTAGCGCTGCTACAACCGCCACCGCCAGGGTAATTGACCTGGCTGATGAGGAAAAGCCCGGAGGGATACGTCACCAGAACGATTTTGGTAAAAATTTTTTCCTGGATATCCTATCCGATCAAACCGGCGTAAGTGTACACAGGTTTCAGACAATTATTTTCAATGCAACTTTTGGAGTCTGGTTCATCACCGAAGTTTTAAATCATCTTCCCATTGAATGCAAGGACCAGGAGTGCCTGGATGCTATCATGCCCGGGATCAGCAGCAACAATCTTATCCTGCTTGGCCTGAGTTCCGCAACGTATGCTGCATTAAAAATAACGGAAAACAAATCCGCAACACTGACTGCCCGACAGGAGAATAACAATGGACAACCAATAGAAACTGATGGATCTGTAGGATAAAAAAATCTTTTTATTTATGGAAACGCAAGGAAAATTTATATTGATGAATGTTGATGAGTTTCAACAATTCATGACCGGCACTACCGTTAACAGGCAAATTACCCATGTACAAAATCATCATACCTGGAGCCCTGCTTACCGGAACTTCAATGGTGCGAATCATTTCGAAAAACTCAGGGGTATGGAATCATCTCATATTCAACGGGGGTTTACCGAAATTGGCCAGCATATCACCACATTCCCGGATGGAACTGTAGCCCTGTGCAGGAGCCTCGAAAAGAACCCGGCCTGTATTTACCTCGCCAACTCCGGAGGCATCTGTATAGAAAACCTGGGGAATTTCGATCTTGGGAAAGACAGCATGACGGCTAATCAACGGGATGCCATCATCAGGGTGAATGCCATTCTTTGTTTCAAATTCGCCCTTACTCCCTCGGTACAAACAATCGTATATCACCATTGGTTCCGGATGTCGAACGGATTCAGAGACGGTGGCAAGGCAGATAACGATCATAAAACCTGCCCGGGTACAGCATTCTTTGGCGGAAACACAGAAGCCGATTTTTCTTCAAATCTTTTACCGCTCATTCGAACTGAAATTGCCCGCTTAACCAGTGTTCCCAATCAACCTGTACCAGGCGTCACTATCGGTGTGGTACATACGCCGATATTAAATGTTAGAACCGGACCTGGAAAAACATTTCCTGTTATTGGCAAGATCAAAGAACACGAAACGGTTTCTATCCTGGAATCAAATGGTGAATGGGACCGGATAGGCCAGGGCAGATGGGTACATTCTGATTACATCGCTGTGAAATAACCATACCCTTTTATAAGATAAACTTTTATTTATGGCAAAATCTGAAAGAAATATTTCCATTGAATACAATTCAACCGGAGGGCCCATTACATTAGAAGTAACATGCTGATTGTACTCATTCACTATGACAAAATATTTTACACAAATATTGATCGGATCAGGTTTTGTAGGGTTTACATTAACACTGCTGCTTTATTTTAAATTACTGGATCTGAAGCATGGCACTTTCCATGAGATCAGCATCGACAGCAATGCATTGATCGATAGTTTTAATGTTTCCAGGTTGCAAAAGATCCAGCCACTGATCAGGCAAATTGATTCAATGACCATCCTCACGAAAACATTCTCCAGGGAAAATAACCTGGTAGATTCTGCATCCCTTTCGCTCAGAATTGATTCGATAAAAAAATACCAGCTCAATGTGAGGAACGACAGTGATTATGTGACCCTGGCAACCAAGTCTTCGCTCAGCAACGATTCCCTGAGGAAATACCGTTCGGGTAAAGTGTTGAAATTAGCCAATGCCACGGAAGTAAATGCACAATTATTTCAGCGTGACCAAACTACTTATCAATTCGAATTCCTGCTGGCAGACACGATGAATGCAGAATTTCCTTTCAGAAAAAATTATCCGGTTGTAGCCAAACCATTTTCATCGAATATAGATTTCTTCATTAAGTATCCATCTTTCGGTGTTTGGGCATTGCTAGTTACTACACTGATATCGATCTGGTTTATCTTAACCATCATATTTTTTGCCGGCCTGAATCAGTTCAAAAAGAAACTAAGCAATTCTTTGTCGCTAACCGGCATAACCCTTAATAATAAAAAGATCGCAGGGTATATCGCTTTTTCATTCTTATTGGTGATGGCCTTTTTCATCGTTGGAAAATTAACGGTATATGACAAATACAATATTGTACCCGTACACATGTTCATTCATTTTTACATGGGTAAATTTTATATACTGCTCGGCTCCGGGCTTATTGTAGCAGGAATATTTTTTGGAGGTTACCTGATCATGGGTGATATTCTGAAAGAATGTTCACTACTTTCCGGCGCCGCAAATACCAGCAAAGAAAAACAGGACCAAATCACTGAACTGCGCATTTTGGCACATACAAACCTGGACAAATATTTTATTACTACTGCATTTAGTCTCACTGGCGTAACGATCATCACTGGTGTTCTCTTCACTGCCATCAATACGATGGACTTTGGAAAACTTTATTACACTTCATTTCAAAGAAATTTTTTAAGTTTCGATATCGTGTATCTTTTTGGTGCATTGTATTCTATCCTTATATTATTATTTTATCTTCCGTTTCGTTTATCTTTTAACAACATTGACCTCGTTAAGCCGGGTACTGTTTCTGAAGAAGATAAAAAGGATATTCCTTTTTACAGGTCAAAGGATTTTTTAACACGGTCCAAAGAGATCTTCACCATATCTACTCCTTTGTTGGCTGGGTTGATCCAGTTAGTGATCGAGATCTTTTCAAATAAATAGTAAATAAGTCTTCCATGGCAAAATACAGGATATTATCTCTTGATGGCGGCGGCTCCTGGGCATTGATCCAGGCACGGGTATTAAAAGATATCTATGGTGACATACAAGGTCATCAACTGCTAAAACAGTTCGACATGGTGATCGCCAATTCGGGTGGTGCACTTGTACTTGCCTGTTTATGCAATAATATGACGCTCTCAGAAACCATAAATTTGTTTGATAGTGAACAGACAAGGAAAAAGATTTTTTCAGGGCTAACCTTACGGGACAGACTGATCCCGAGAAATATGCTATCTATCGTAACCAGGATATTTGGCTTTGGTCCCAAATACAGGGCCAGCAGGAAACTCGAAGGTTTGTATGAAGTATTCAAAGAACAATCAGACCGATCGGGCCGGGTAGATTATTCAAGAACCGAACTAAAGGAACTGCCTGCCATCATTGGCAAACCAGGTTTGCAGATCATCATAGTTGGGTTTGATTATTTTAAAAGCAGGGTGAGTTTTTTTCGATCGAATGCAACGAGCAATACCAATAAATTCAGCGCAGCATTTACCAATATTACGCTGGCACATGCAATACATGCATCGAGCAATGCACCTGTAAATTATTTTGATGCGCCTGCCACTTTAAAAATAAAACTACCCGATGATTCCGATAAAAGATCAGCATGGTTTTGGGATGGTGCTGTTGCAGGTTTTAATAACCCGGTACTCGCCGGCTTGATAGAAGCCATGACAAATAACGCGGTAAACCCTGTACCAACGCCCCTGGAAGATCATTATATCCTGTCGATAGGAACCGGCACCGGGGGAAAGGCTGTCATCACCGACTATCAACAATCGACCAACCCGGTTAAAAGATCCATTTATGAAAAAAACCTGGGCAATCCTTTAGCAAACACAGACAATTCATTGCGTTTCCTGAATGATGTAAAAAAAATATCCACCAGCATATTAAGCGATCCGCCCGATTCGGCAACCTTTATTGCGTATGCAATCCTTGACCCAACGTTGAAGCGTAACAGCAATATCGTCAGGATCAATCCTTGCCTGGCACCTGAATTAAACCAGGGGAACATCTTCGATGTGCCTACTGTTTATAGCGGTAGTGACGATGAAAAAGAAAAATTCAAAACATTGCTGACAATGGATATGGATGCGATCAAAGAATACGATGTAAAGTTGATCATGGATCTATGCACTAAATATATTACCGATAGCAAGCCCTGTTTACCCAACCAGTTGATCAGGGGTGAATCAAACGGATCAACGCCAATATTGGGCCAGCCTACTTACCGGGAAGCCAAAGCAAAATGGATGGAATATAAATAACCAATCATTAAAATCATCATCATGCCATTCTTCGATTTTCATTGCCACCCCGCCTTTAAACACCTGATGTCGGCCGACACTTCCCTGACGCCCTGGCACCCTATCAAAGTAAAACTGAAGGTGGGCAAGCTTTTTGGAAGGGAAATATCCATTGGTATCAACCAGTTGTTCAATGGTTCTTTTAATTCACAGAGCAACCTGAACCAGATGCAAAAAGGCCGGGTAAACCTGGCTGGCGTAGTGTTATACTCGCTTGAAAACAAGATCGCCAAAGGGATCCTGGAAAGAAAAATTGCCAACAGCGGTAAGATCAATATGCTGGATCCTGTGATCCTTCAGCAACTGGAACTTGGAACTGACTATTACACATCCACGAAAAGAACGATGGATTCATTGCGCTCGAATCCTACTCCACCCGATTCGGTGAGAACAGCTGCGGGTGCAAATTTCAAATTCATTAATTCTGTTGCAGATTACGATCCTACAGATACGAAAACGGTTCATGGCATTCTTATCCTGGAAGGATTGCATAATTTCTGTTCCGATCCTTTCAGCGCAAATGCTGCAGCAGATTTTGATGCCAACTTTGAAGATTTTAAAAACAGGTATCGTACACGCATATTCGCAGTTAACATTCCGCACCTCCAGGATTTCCCTTATGCCAATCATGCATTTGGTATGCAGTTCATCAATGAAAGCCTTTTCTATCCTTCCCGGAGCGGGTTTAATGATTGGGGTAAACAACTGGTGAAAAAAATGTACGACAACAATATTCTCATCGACGTTAAACACATGAGTTTATTCACCCGTACACAGTTGCAGGCGATTAAAAGCCAGGTGGGCTACCAGGATATGCCACTGATATGCACTCATGCCGGACTTACCGGTTGCCATAGCAATGACCGTTATAAATATTTATCTACCCGCCCCAAAAACGAGAACGGTGTTTGGCGGCTCCGGCATTATAAAACATATGGCACGGTGCCCGACAGTGCATTCAACTTAAGCAGCATCAATTTATATGACGATGATATCCTGGCGATCCTTCATTCAAAAGGACTCATCGGCATTTCACTCGACCAGCGCATATTGGGTTTTCCTACAGAGAGTGTGGCGTACCAGATAAACGACAGTCCGTACGACCAGGAATACATTGGCCCGGCGGAAGCAGCGTTCTTTTTCCGCGGACTTAATGAGCCAGGCGATGCCGTTCCTTATACTCCAAATGATGATGTGTTAACAGGTGATGAAGCCATGACCCATGGCGAAATGAGTTTTGAATATCATTATTATTATTTCCTGAACCAGGTTTTTCATATTCTCAAAGTTGCCTCCAATGCTGGCATACCGGTAAGGGAAGCGGCAGGGCGCATTTGCATAGGATCAGATTTCGACGGGCTCATCAATTCATTGGATTGCTGCACATCCGCAGAACAATATGCCGGTTTTAAAGATGGCTTAAGGGAAATACTGGCCAATACGCCACGTTTTTGGAGAAATAGTCCCATTCGAAAATCGGAGATCGATATCGATGAATTACTGGATGGCATTTTCTTCAGTAACGCATACCGTTTTTTGCAGGTAAACTTCACATAAACATACGGGATACAAACGCCCAATATTCATTAACATTATTTTAATAGATATGCTTTTAATCTTTTGATCCCTGGCCGGTCTTAGATGCATATTCAATCACTTTTAAAATAATGAAACATGAAAAATTTACTACTTAACATCCGGAAATTCTTTAGTATCGAAAATGGTTTTGCAGTTTTACCAGGTAATATCCTATAATCAAAAGAAAACATTGTATAATCCAAAAAGCGTTACAGAAAAAGACTAACGCCTGGCAGTAGATGCCGGGCGTTTTTTATTTTGTATCATGCTCACTTTCTACGCCAATGTTGAAACTTGCCGAAAATTATATGCTGCCTGACAAAAAACCGTTAAATCACCTTTGCACGAGTATGATACCATTCATAGATTTATAGGACTATTCACCGAAAGAGAAAAAATCTTTTCTGGATAAAAACAGGAACTTTGAAACATAGGATTCAAATATTCTGTAACCCAAATTTGAGCTTACCTGTCAAATTCATTTGTTTGCAGCTCACCTGGCTAAATCAGCCATTTACAGATCTTAATATACATTTTCCAAAATACCGTATTACTACGTATGTTATTGACCTAAAAAAATCGCATATTTCACAACCCTAATAATTAACCCTAAAACCCAATTTTATGAGCGTACACTTTATTACCTTAGGACAAGCAAAAATCTTAAATGAACGTTTTAGAACCAAAAGAGAACTTATCCTGGATCCTGAATACAAAGAGAAAGACGTTCTTCCCTTCTGTGAAACTTTTAGCAGGGACGCCTTTGATGCAATATTGAGCCAGGAAGGGTGTAAGGCCATCCGGTTTTACCTGGGCATGGAAGAAGATGACAAGATTGTAATGGTGGCTGTTGGAGTGAATGACGCTGATGAAGACATGCTTCCGGAATCTGAGGACACAGTAATAATTGAAGAAAATAAGATCATAGAAACAGGTTATCGTTGTCCTACCACCTGCCCTCCACCTTCAGCGCTAAATCAAAGTTAAAACGAAATGAATGGAGATTACTAGTTATGATATTTTAATTTTTTCAATAACTGTTCCTGCTGTGATAGGCCTGGTTAGATTTTCAAAAATCAACCAGGCTTATTACCCTTTTATTTTTTCTATATGGACAGGTTTTTTCAATGAATTGATCAGTTTTATTCTCCTGAAACTTGGTCATCACAATGTTATCAATTTCAATATTTACCTTTTGCTCGAATCATGGTTGATTACCTGGCAGTTTAATCTTTGGGGACTGTTTAAAAAAAGATCAAAAACATTCCCGATCTTAATGGGAGTAATAATTGTCGCATGGTGTATCAACAGCATTTTTACAAAAATGAAAACTTTTAATTCTCATTTTCTGATCGGCTACTCCTTTATGATTAGCATGATGAGCATTATTATTTTTAATCGCCTGATCGTTACAGAACGGAAGAACTTGCTAAGAAATTCTGTTTTTCTGATTTGTGTAGCGTTTGTATTATTTTATACATTCAATGTATTATCTGAGATTTTCTGGATGTATAGTATTACAGAAAATGGGGATTTGGCCAGTAATCTGAATAAGATCATTCCTATAAGTAACTTAATATCATATATACTTTATTCATTTGCCATTTTATGGATGCCGAGCAAACAAAAATTTACACTTCCGTCATCATAGCCGCTTTGATCATTGGCGCTATTTTGGTCTTCTTTATTGTTTCGCTGATACAGCAACAAAAAAGGAATAACCGGTTGTATAAATCAAAAATACTGGCCGAGATCACTACCCAGGAAAATGAGCGGGCCCGGGTTGCTGCCGATCTGCATGATGAACTGGGTCCATTGCTATTTACGGTAAAATTTAAGCTGAGTAATATTGATACCAATCCCGAAGATCAGCAGGCTTTGGAAGAAGCGGGCGTTCACGTCGATGATATTATTCAACGCATCCGGGAAATTTCTAATGACCTGATGCCTGGCACTTTACTGCGAAAAGGAGTAATCTATGCGATTGATGAATTCATTGACCGCATGTCTAAGACAAGTACATTAAAAGTACTTTTCACCCATGAAGATATTCCGGAAATTTCCAATACAGCGTCTATCAATATTTATCGAATTGTTCTGGAGATCATTCACAATACACTGAAACATGCAAATGCCAGTTTATTAAAATTAAATCTTAGTCAAGAGGCCGATAAGTTGATTCTGCTGAGTGAAGACAATGGGGTTGGATTTAATTATTCAACTGAACGCAGTGAAAATACCGGGCTTGGATTAAGAAATTTACTTAACAGGACAGAACTGATGGGAGGTGAGATGTTTGTAGAATCGGCACCTGGAAAAGGAACAAAGTATACCGTAGAATTACCCATCCTAAAACTGATAAAATCATGAAACCTGGTCAGTTGCCTATAAGAATCGTACTTGCAGATGATCACGAAATTTTCCGTGATGGATTTAATAGTTTGCTTAAGAAACAGAATGAAATTGTAATGATCGGTGAAGCTTCCGATGGAGAACAACTGATCGAGATCACAGAAAAATTAAAACCCGATGTGGTACTCACCGACATACGCATGCCCAATATGGACGGTATTGAAGCGACAAAAATTCTTACCAAAAAGATACCATCAGTTAATGTGATCGCTTTATCTATGTTTAACGATGATAACCTTGTGATCGATATGATGGAAGCCGGGGCTAAAGGGTATTTGCTGAAAAATGCCCATAAGACAGAAATGCTCGAAGCCATTAAATCGGTGCATAACCACGAGATCTATTATTGCAAACAAACTTCCGATAAACTGGTACAGATGATTGCCAGGAGTCGCTTTAATCCTTATAAAGACAGTGTTACACCCTCTTTCACCAACAAGGAAATAGAAGTGATCAAACTGATCTGCCGCCAGTTTTCAAATAAAGAGATCGCCACCCAATTATTTCTCAGCGTACGAACCATCGAAGGTTACCGGGAAAAAATACAGGAAAAGATGAAGGTGAAAAATACCGCTGGGATTGTTGTATATGCTATCCAGAACAATATCTACCCCATGTAAACTATGCTGATTTCTTAATCTCTTTCAGGTTATACCCTGTTGCTTCTACATAATGGGTTACAATCACAGAATAGGAGCGAATCGTTTCTGATGTTGCCTGCACTTCATACGCAGCATTTTTTGCTTCATGCAAAATTTCCGCAATTAACTCATCGCTGGCTTTATGATACTCGGCAGTTGGCAGGCTATGTTGTGTACCATTGCTGGCCCCGATCGACTTTGTGAAACAATGCCGGATCATTTCCTGGTCGAGTTTATAGTAATCATCTCCCGTAATTTGCCGGTCTGTTTTACCATGTAATTCTATGCGTGCAAGAAAGCGGTTCATGAGATAATTATCTAAACCACAAATTACACCCCATTATCAGTTTCAACTACCGTAGTAATACTGCAAATCATCGTACAAGTACGGATATTCGAAGTATTATTTGTTACCTTCTTAATGCCAGATGTTAAAAAAAACAATTCAGCTATTGCAGTTCCATTATTTCTTCAATCACCCTGATGTTACCTGCACCATTCAGGTAACTGTACATCAAAGTAAAAGTCTTTGTAACAGGATCGTAACTGCAGGTACCCGCATTGGTAAGAGATGGAAACGTGGGTGAAATTCCACTAGGCGTCACTGTTACTGCAAATGAAACCGGGTCTACTTCGAGGAACATAAAGCCCCCGGTAAATCCATATTGTCCCATTTCGGTATCTGAAGTGGTAACATCTACCGTACTCAGGGTTTTCTCCTCATCAATCACAATTACGCCGGCAACCGGGCTAGCCGTGGTTGGACCATTGTACCGGGTTAGTGTGCCGGTTGCATGATACACTCCATCAAAAGCATTCTTAACTTTTAACTCCACAAGGTAATCCTTTCTCAATGCGCTGATCTCCCCATCGCTTACCTGCGTGATGGTAAAAGCAAGTGCATAACTATTCCCGGCAACAGCGGATGGATCGAGCTTTACTTTTAATCGTGCAGTTTTCCCTATGGCAGGTAAAGTAAACTCACTGGAAGATAATTGAAATACACTGGCAGGTGGTATTTCAAATGAGGTTCCGTTATCACTATTGTATGTGTTTAATAATACAGGATTAACGGCTACCTGTACCTGCACATCTTTGCTTGCATTCGACCGGGGCAATATCCTTAATTCAGTGAGGTCAAATTCAACAAGCCCTGATGAAAAGTCCATGGCAAATGAATGCATTACCGCCGTGTCGCCTTCGGTAAATTCCGAAATGACCCGGTTGGTATTATCATTAATATCAAGTGCATACTTTTCTTTTACGCATCCTCCACAAATTCCTGCCAGCAACAAAAAGAGTAATAATCTATATGTTCGCATAAGTTTAGTTTTTAATTTTATTAATAGCCTGTATTCTGTTGCATATTGGGGTTGGCGTTCATTTCCGTTTCAGGTATTGGTAACGCCCATGCCCTGCTCCCTGAAGAGAGCGAACAAATATTGCTGGGTGTATCGGTTTCTGCACACCGGTCAACAGGAGTTTTATTCCAACGCTTCAGGTCAAAAAAACGCTGCCCTTCAAATGCCAGTTCTTTTCTTCTTTCAGTTTTGATAACACTTAGCAAGGCCTGGCCGGTTTCAGTTGCCACCGGGAAATTGAATATCCTGTTCTGCCTGATCATGTTGATGTCATCACGTGCCGCTCCTTCATTTCCAAGCTGGAAATAGGCTTCTGCCCGGTTGAGATACATTTCTGATACACGGAAAACTTTCCAGTCTACAAATCCACCGCCTTCCAATGGTGAAGCCGGACTTTTACCCCGGTGTTTGATCACGGCCAATCTCGGCGCATGGGGGATACCATTAAAATTTCCAACGTTGGCGATGTAGCTGTCATATCGTACATCATTCAATGCATCATATAAACCATCGATCTCCAGCGTGGGCCTGTAAAGCGATTTATTTCCCCTGGCGAAGAATACATTCTCGTAAGGCGTACCATCGTTTATGCTTTGAAATGATACTGCCCAGATGACCTCGGCCTGGCTGTCATCAGTCCAGATCAAAGGAAATTCATTCATATCTGCAATAGGTATCTCATCAACAAGGCGAGTTGAAGCATCTATACATTGTTGCCATTGGCCGGCGTACAGGCTTACCCGTGATAGCAATGCATATGCTACGTTTACATTCATTTTAGACAGTCCACCGCTGCTACCGGAAGTGGTTCCAAAAACAGTGATGGCGTCATTGATATCTTTGAAAATATTGTCATAGCATTCCTTTACAGAATTCCGGGCTGGTTTTGCCGTTGCGTCATAAGTACTTATGTAAGCAATGCCTGGCACATCTGAATTTCGGTCAAAATTCGGAGCGAAATAACGAAGCAGGTCAAAATGCACCATGGCCCGGATGGTTAATGCCTGTGCCTTGATTTTTGCTGCACGGTTTGCATCTGCGGTAGCAATTGCATCAATATCCCTAAGAATAATGTTTACCCCGGAAATGATATTATATGCATTGGCGAAAGTGATCTGCACATTCAACTCATCTGCAGCATATGTCCATTCAGTCATTTTACGATAATTGGGAAAATCTTCAAATGTTTCTACCAGGTCGTCCGACATCATATCGGGCAATCCGGAAAAAGATGCAGGTTGTAATACACTTCCAACCGCCGTTGGTACGGAATTGAAGTAACCATCACCCAGGAAACCTTTGTAGGCACCCGTTAAAACAAAATCGGCCTGCTCAAGGGTAGATAAAGGTTGCGACCCATCCAGGCTGAATTCAGGGACCAGGTCGATCTTTTTAGAACAGGAAAAACAACAAACAACACTCAGTGTGATGAACAACAGGTATTGAACAGATACTCTTTTCATGATTGATAATTTTTAACTGCTTTGGTATATGAATTAATTAGAGTCCTATATTCACACCGATGGTGTATGTTTTTAATGTCGGGTATTGCGCACCGTTATTAACGGCTGTGCCACCGGGAGGAACTTCAGGATCATATCCACGATACTTTGTATAAGTAAACAGGTTCTGGCCCTGGGCAAATACCCGCAAACTATTAAGGCCATATTTTTTCAGCAGGGATTTATCTACTTCGTATGACAAGCGAATATTCCTCAGGCGCCAGAATCCTCCATTTTCAAGGAAATAATTGGTATTGGGTAACTGGTAATCACTGGTTGCCCTTGGGATCTCGGTAATATCTCCGGGGTTTCTCCATTCCCTCAACAGGTCTCGTGACAAACCGGAAACGAGATAGGCCGGATTCTCCACATTCTGGCGATCGTTATTATATATTTCGTTGCCCAGTGAATAGATCCAAAATACTTCCAGCTCCATACTCTTATAACTGAAACTGTTTGTGATACCGCCAAAATAAGGCGCATCAGCTGTTCCAAAGAATACCCGGTCGCTTGGATCATACACATTGGTGGTGCCTTTTCCATCCTTTGTATAATACAATGGATCACCATTGGCAGGATCAACACCAGCATATTTAACGAGGAAGAATGTTTGTGCGGGCATCCCTGTTTTTAAGAAAGTTGCTCCAAACGGCACGGTGTCGGTACCGTTAGGTAATGATAGTACGGTATTCTTATTGTAAGTAAAGTTGGCATCGATTGTCCAGCTGAAATCATTGGTCTTGATGGGTACCAATTTCAGGTTGAGCTCTATTCCTTTATTACGAAGGCTTCCTGCATTGGCCAGCACCCCCGTAAATCCGGTTGTTTGTGAAAGTGGCGTAACATAAAACAGGTCTTTCGTTTTGCTGTTGTAATATTCTACAGATCCACTGATGCGGTTCTTCAGCATGGCAAACTCGACCCCCGCATTTAAAGTAGATTTTTGTTCCCAACGCAGGTTCGGGTTTCCCGGGCTGTTCAACGCCAGTCCCGGATTCCCGGCATAATTTACTTTCCCGAATAAGGGCCTTGAAGCAAAATCCCCAATACCCTGTTGATTGCCAACTGAACCATAACTGAGTTTTACTTTAAGTAATTCCAGTGTCGGCTTTAAGGAGCGCATAAACAATTCATCTGATGCAATCCAGGCTGCACCTACATTATAGAAATTGGCAAACCGGTTGTTCGACCCAAAACGCGATGATCCATCACGACGATAACCTGCATGCAAAAAGTATTTATTCTGGTAGCCATAATCTGCCTCGGTGAAATAAGATACCAGCGTATTGCGTGTACCCGTTCCTGTTACATCAGGTATAAAACCATTGTCTGATGTGCCCGGTGTTATCGACGATTCATTGCGGAAAGGCAGGATGAGCCCATAACCGGTATACCCAAAGGTTCTCGTATTGGTATTGATATATTCCTGGTAAACACCTACACCCAGGTCGTGATCACCAAATACTTTCTTGTAATTCAACGAAGTAGTACCGATATACCGGAAGTTACGTCCAAAGCCCCTGTTGAGACTGCCGGTATTGCCCACCGTTTGCGTACTGCCGGTATAAGTATCAGGACTTAAATAAACCTGTGTTTCGTTTTGTGTATAATCAAAACCCCAGTTGGTGCGGGCAGTAAGGCCTTTTACAAACGGGATCTTATATTCCACGAATGCATTGGCTATACCTTTCCATTGTAATGTAGAGGTTGGATTCTCCAGCAGTTCTTTTAATGGGTTCGGTTGTGCGTTAGCGGTATTGTCAACAGCATACTTTCCATCCTTATCATAGGGAGTTAAATATGGAAGGCTCCAGCGGATCGCATTCAAAGGTGACCCGATATACTGATCATTTTCTGCGGTATTCTCGAGTCTTGAGAAACCGAAAGACGTGTTAACCCCAAACCGCAGTTTATCATTGCCTGATTCAATATTTACCCTTCCGGTATAACGTTTAAGACCTGTTGAACGAACAATGCCTGTTTGGTCGAAATATCCCAGAGATGCATAAAATCGGGATTTTTCGTTGCCACCTGATGCACTCAACTGGTGTGATTGGGTATTGCCCTTGCGGAAAAATACATCTTCCCAATTTGTATTTATCCTGGAAAGGCTGTCAACATCCCCCGGCGTCCAACCGTTGGGGTTACCATTGTCGATTTCGTACTGGAGTTTTTCTGCTGAGTTCATCAGCTTCAATCTCGATCCGGGCCAATTGCTCTGGCCGATCTGCATATCATAATTTAAACGCAGCTGACCTGCTTTTCCTTTTTTGGTGGTGATCACCACTACTCCACCTGCGGCCCTTGATCCATAGATAGATGCTGCTGCTGCATCTTTAAGAATGTTGATGCTTTCAAAATCGCCCTGGTTGATGGTTGCAAAGTCGGAGGCGTTTACCTGTACGCCATCGATGATGTACAGCGGAGCCGTAGATCCATTGAGAGACCCCCGGCCACGGATAAGGATATCCGCAGATGCGCCCGGCTGCCCTGTTCCTGTTTTTACAAACACGCCCGTAGACTGACCTTGAAGGAGCTGATCAAAGGATGCGATCGGCTGGGTACGCACTTCATCAATTACCACGCCACTCACCGATCCTGCCGAACTTCTTTTCGACCTGCTGGAATAACCAGTAACCACTACTTCAGTGAGGGACCGGTTCTTACCCGGTGTCAACTTTACATTCAGGAAACTTCCGGCAAGTGGCATTTCTATGTCGTTATAGCCAATAGACGACAACACGATCGAGCGGGTTGTTGCTGGTACCGAAACGCTAAACTGTCCCTGTGCATCTGTAGTACCTAAAGCCCGCCCGTCCTTAAGATTAACGGTAACGCCTGCCAGGGGAACTCCTGATTTTTCATCGGTCACTTTTCCGCTAACCGGTTTCTGGGCCCAGGCAGCAGACAATCCTGTAAAAATACAGGTGATCATTAGTAAAAACTTTTTCATACGCCTTGATTTATTCGTTCATTAAGCTGACAAATAATTATGAGCGTATGCTTCAGCAGGGAGGCGTTAAAATACCGGAATGTGAAAAATTGGGGTTGAAGTATTAATTCTGTTGATAGAATATTTTATACTTAGGGCTATTTAGGTCTGCGAAGGGCTTCATACAGATCGGCCCTTTTTTCAGTGTATACATGAAGCACATTGCCTAATGCTTCGTAATTAATTCTTGGATCGAAATGAAGCAAGGCAATACTTTTGGTGAAATGTATATATTGGATAACGGTGTGTTTTAGTTTCTTCGATTTAACTGACGCGGATAATGCAGATAAATCCTCGCATCTTTTTATAACAACCGAATCCATTTCTACATTCTTTTTGCCGAAATCTCTCAGGATAAAAACATCCACGATGCTGTCAATACCTTTTGTATGTTGTTTTGCTTTCGTTTTGAACACCCTATCAGTACGACAGGAATAGACCAAACACAATAAAATAAACATGGATATATAAAAACATGCTTTCATCCCGATCAGTTTTTAAATATAGATTTATTAATAGATCCCTGGATCAGTTGCAAAGAACTATCTACCTTTTGGAATACTTCTCTGTTTGACCTGGCAGACTCATTAATACTTCCATTGATAGATTGAAAAGCTTGTCGAATAGATCGCTGCTCCTCTGCAGATCTATTGATTCCAATTACAATACCTCTTAATTGATTACTAATGCTATCGAAATTTGAATCTATTTGTATGGTTGGATTAAATTGTATGACTATTCCGCCGCTGTCTTTTCCCGGGTATAATACATCTTTGATTGAAACAATAACGGTATCCTTATGTAGCAGGTAGTTAATTGAGCTGTTATCGAAAACCAGTTTTGTAGAATCGCAACAACAGGATTGATTTTTTTGTTTCGATTTAACAGGACCAGGGTCTTCTGTTGGTTCTATTAGTTTAGCAAAGTTCCAGTTTTCAAGGAGAAAGATACTTGATGGCTGTGCAGGATTCACCGCATTTTCCGGGATTAATTTAACCAACGGCAACAATAAAATTCCAATACATAGGCAGGCTATCTGCAAAAGTTTCCTAATCTTAGCCACTTCCGGTAAGTTTTCCAGCTGGTAGCGGTCATCTTTAAAATATAAGAGCAATAAAACAGACAATAATATCAGAAGACTTGTTACGTATATGATGATACCAGTTTTTTGTGTACTCCTGATGATCCTGACCAATTCTGTTTTTGCTAAGCCTTCACTTATGTTTTTTGATTGGAGAACATAGGTTTTATATGCGTCCAGCAAATCTGCTCGTTGAGTAATTAAAATATTAATAGGAAACTGCTTGCTTTTGATCGCTTGTTGAAAGTACTGATCTATTTTATCTACAATAGCATCCTTCATTTCAACCTTGTTCAACTGTGATGAGATACTATCATTCTGATTTTTTATTTCTGTTGCAAGCGAACTATTTCCAAAAATAGACAGCGTTGATGATGAAAGTGTAGAATCTAAATGATCGTATTTATATTTTTCAGACAAATAATGTAAATATTCTATTTTTCGATTGAGCGTATCAATGGTTTTCATTTGTTGAAACCCGTTGGTAAATTCTTTTTCTTTTACAGAAAAGCTATAACCGAAAGAGGATTTGTTGGCAGATATAAATAATATAAACAAAATCACTACAGTAACCACCAACATAACACTGGGTATGAACTTTCTGGATAATTCCTTATTTCCTATATAATCCCTGAGAGTTGGATGTGTTTGATAAAATATATAAGGAATGAGATATGCGAGTCCAATGATAATCAACAATAATATACTATCATTAACCCTGTTGAAAGCTGTAAAAAAGAGTGTAACGATTAATTGGATGGAAAAGAGTAAATACAGAACCCCAACTTTAACTGATGCTATACTATCCGTTATATTATTCTGCAGTTCATTTACACTTGGTTGGCTTTTTACGTCTTGTCCTAGTTTATTGATTTCAAATTTATAATCTTTGATTTTGTGTGTTAAATGTTTAATATTCTGGCTGAATGATCTTACATAATACAAGAGTGCTGCAACTGATAATAAAATAATTAACGCAGTTTTTATGAACATCCAGTGCCCAGGTATCACCAGGAAACAAAAAAATATCAAGGAAATGATTACCAAAAATTCTGCAATCCTGTTTCGCAAATGTTTAATCACATCATTCTGAAACTGGAATAAGGTTAAAATAAAAAGCAGCACCAGGGGTAGTGAAAAATAAACCATGGAAAAAAAACGAAACAAGGTTGGCAGGCCAACCAGTTTTGTTTCACTTAACACGGAAAACAATTTCGGTATAACGATTCCCATGGCCGGAATACCCACGATGGCACCAATAATGATCGCCAGGTAATCTGATTTTATTTTATCCCAGAAGCTACTCATACTATTTTTAATTGAGTTTTCTTGAGCCATTAGCATATCCTTTATTCAACCCTGAATGGAATGGTTTTCACAATCGTATCACCGCTGGCAGATACAACTTTTGCTTCTGCAGTAAATCGCCCTCCCGCTTTAAAAGGATTTTCTGCTGTAATCACCGCAACCCGCTGTTGTGCAAATTGAAATAAAGGGTATATAAAATTAATGGTAGTATCAAGCGGAAAGATCCGATAATACACCTTAAGGCCTTCCGATACAACGCCCCTGTTGGCATCCCTGAAAAGTGTTGCAGTAAGCACGATGGACTGACCACTTGTACTATCCAAAACATAATCGTCGGCACTCAACTGCATATCATCGGGTAATGCAGGCAAGAACTGAATGATGGTATCAATGGAAAAACTATCTACCATCGCCTTAAATTGCACAGGTTCTGCCACCGTGTCCCGGCAGGAAACCGTTGCATATCCTTCTGTATTTACTGTTACGATCTGCAGCGTATCTCCATTGCTAAACCTGGCTTTGCCGGATATTTTGAATACAACATTCCTGCTGGCCGTGGATGCTTCCGGATGTACTTTAACCTTAATAGTACTTAGTGAAACACCATCAGCATCTACCAGTATCGAAGAAACAGATTGAAACGAAATAATATCACCCACCTGCGGGCCATCAATATTTTGAACGCTGTACTGATCATTTTGTTTTTTACAGGAAAAAAATAACAGTAAGACCAGGCATGAAATAATTTTCATAAAATTTGATTTAAACATATTGTAAAGTGAAGGCCTGTGTATTTGGAAAACCATTGGAATCCATGGTAGACATCATGATCTTAACGTTGGTGGGTTGAGCAGGCGCCGAGCCTACCACCACAAACACATTGTCATCATATTCATTTGTCCCCGGCAAATAATCTTTATCCCAAATAACCTGTTTCACCCTTTGATCATTCACATTTAAGAAGAACAGCGGATGCTCCGGTGGAATCGTTAAGGTTATCCTGATGGGATTATCTGTAGGATCCGTCATACCGGCCCGCCAATGAATAAAGATTTCTGTCGGATTATTGACCCGGCTTACCCTGTTAGGTGTTGCCTTTGGATTTCTTAGTGTTGTGCTCATATAAAATATTTATTGTGCCGGATTAAATTTATTGGTGATGATGCCATTGCCGAATGTGCTGAAAAATGAACGCAAATTAAAATCGATGGATAGCGATACAAAAGGTGATCCTTTGAATGATAATTTTTCCCTGCTGATAAGAGGATTGGGAGAATTTACATAATAGAGATAAAATCCACCATTGAGTTTGAACCATGGAAGCAACCTGAATCCAATGCCGGTAACCAGGGCTACATCTTTACTTAGCAGTCCTTCTCTTACATTTTCTTTTTTAATAGATTTTAAGGAAACACCAATGAGTAAAGAAGTTCTTGACCCAATACAATCCCATACAGAAGGCTTGTAATGGCTTAATGGTAAAGAGGTATCTATTGACCTGAAATAAATATTCACAGCCGCATAAGGGTTTCCAATATCCATCTGACCTACATATGCATACCCAACATCGAAAGTGATGTGAAGTTTTGCCTGTTCCTGCATTCCTTCAGGATGAGTACTTATGATAACAGACCTAACCTGAACATTGCGTACTATAATTTCCTTCACAATAAAATTCGCCAGTTCTTCAATTGAAACAATACTTGTATCATATAGTTGCATGATATAGTCCTGCTTGTCCTCCAGGTCCTTTTTTTGTAGCGTATCCAGACTAATGATTGAAGTAAACAAATTATTCAGGTGCCGCTTGAATATGTTATAATTTCTATCGTCTATCCTGATCTGTACCCAATTTGCATGAGATAATTCCTGAATGAGTTGCGTATCTGCTCTTTGAACATTGGAAAGAAATCCATTTAATTTAGGTAAACGAGGATTTCCAACAAACCCTTCTAATTCTTCTCGTAAAACAAGGTTAATATTACTGAGGCTGGTTAATGCCTGTGAAAAAGTCATTAGCTGGTTAGAAAAATCAATATCGGGCAAATAATAATTCGGATTCTTGGATGAAACGATTTGCTTTGCCCTAAGGGTAAGTTCATTCACCAGGTGACTCCATCCAAGGGTTCCGGCATAGGGATCATTTATGTTTATGCTGGCTGCCTTGTTAATAATTGACTGAAAGTTCCGGTCATTCCTGATATCATTGGTTAGTTTCGTTGAATCTTCTTCGGACAGATCAGAAAATGTATATAACCTCAGATCAAAAAAATATTTTGAATCTGGTTTTAAGTAATATGGCATGGGGATGACCACTTCGTTTCCACTAAAATCAACGTCCCTTATAACTGAATCTGAACGAAAGACAAGGTTGCCTTTGTGATAATAAATGTCTGGAGGTATAATGTCTTTATCGACGACTTTCTTACTTGCTTTAATCTCGGCATAATCCTTTTTATTTACCTGCAGAATTCGGGCAACAACCGCTTTCACTGTTGTTGAACAATTTTTGATCTTTAAATTAAAGGGTTGATCAAACGGCAGTAGCCCGTTAAAGGCTCCCGACGTTACATCATATTCCAGTACTTTGATATTCTGTGAAAACCCTGCATTGGAAAATATTCCAATCATACAAAACAACAGGAGTGTATGATACCGCATAAACATCGCTTTAATTGCCTACTCTATATCCCGTTTTCGGCTTCCCGGTTTAATGATATATAATTTCTGCATGTTGATTATGCACGGCAGTTGCATTGCCATAAACAATACATGAACAGGTTTCGGCTACTAGCCGCCACATCAAATGCAAACAGAGGCAGGTGTTGGTAGAATAGACTTCTTTTGAATGCCCATTTCTAGCCGGAAGCAAGCTGGATTCCATGTCGGGAAAGAATACATGAACAGGAATCCGGTTATTTGGAAAGGATGAGCAATTAGTAATTAATAATTAGTAATTAATAATTAAAAGTAGAAACAAGTTCTTCCCGGGTCAACCGTGAAAACACGGGTTTTTAATCCGTAGTTCCACGATAGGTTGACTTCATTCAATGATGAAGAAGCCATAGGAATAAATTGTAGAAAGAAGAAAGAAAAAATGCAGTAGTATAAGTAAACAAAATAATGATCGGTGTGTTGATGCGCCGAATTTACTCCCCGCCATGCCTGGCAATCACAACCGACATATACGTTGTGTAGGTACTTCCACTATCGCGGCGGGCAAATCCAATGCCTATATCGGTCAAGGAAGCATTCCAGGTTCCTACGCCAAGCAGGTGATTTCTATGGCCAAAAGAAGCAACTCCTTTATCGATGATCAATGCATAAATAGCTTCTTCACCATCCTCTGCATCGGCCATGATTGATTCGAAATGATTCTCCGTTTTTTTCCTGAGCCACGATGGATTCAAAGTATAACCAGCCTTATTGATATAGTAATTCATTCCATATCCACCAGGATCGGTATGACCGAAATAATTGCGTCTTGCCATATCTGCGGCTTTTTCTTCAGCAACTTTTGCGAGTACAGGATTCCATGTGAGTGCTGATTTTTTGATGGATAGATTGCGGGGAAGGGAAAGATCTTCCCTGTATAAGGGTGCATGCAGGCGAATGTCATTCAGCAATTCAAATGCCAGGCGGGCCTCTTCCCGATCGATGACAACCTCATCCTGTATTGAACAGGAAACCGATATCAACAAGATCAGCATCATTCCAAAAAGCCTGGCCACAATACGCATGTATGAAGATATTTTTTAACTCAATATGCAAAGATAACCCGAAACTAACGTGTAAGATTACCTGATAATATCGCTAAAAGACAAAACTTAATCCTCCGTGCAGGATATACTTGCCATAGCCTGCTTCCAGGAAGATCCGGGCATTATCTGATAAAGAAAACTGTGCGCCTAAGCCAGCCTGGTAAGCCAGTTCGGAAGGTTTTTCAATATAATTCAGTTTATTGCCGGCAGCATCGATGTAATCCTGCTTCCAGGTGTTCACGCCAATGGCAGTGCGCAGGTAAGGCGTTACTTTGGAGTTATTGATTGGCATGTAACGAACCAGGTTCAACATAAAGGCCCAGTTATCGAGTGACCCATCCAATACTTTTGCGTTACTGCCATCATAATAAGGTACCGATGTTTTACCATGACTTACCAGCAGCCCGATACTCATCAACCTGCTGAACCGATAATCGATCGCACCGGTAATTGGACCTGTTTGTGCAAAATCTCCTTTATAATAATACCGGAAATCGGCCAGTTGTTCTTTATCAAGGTTTGGAAAACCATAACCTGCCGATAACAGTACCGTTGGTTTGAATTTTTCCGTGACTATTTTTTTTACGACTGTTCTTTTGGTGACTTTGCGATAACGGGGATAACCCACGCCGGGTCTAACCCTTACCCTTACCTGCGCATCTGCCACCTCACATGCCAGGCAGGCCAGGATCAGCATAGGAATGACGATCTTTTTCATGAAGCATAATTTAGTAGCCCTCAGATAGGAAAAAGACCCGGTGGTTTAATTCTGCTTCTATAAATAAATGTTAACATAAATGGCCGGTATACAAACCGGCCATGATGGAAGTGGGCTATGCCGGGCTCGAACCGGCGACCCTCACGTTGTCGACGTGATGCTCTAAACCAACTGAGCTAACAGCCCTCCAGGTATATATACAAAATTAAGGAACCCAATCTTTTGCCTGCCATTATATTTTCCGAAGAGATGTTTTTTTAATGAGGATCACCGGGTTTGCAGGATATAAAAGGCATTTGGCAGATTCGGCCAACCGTTTTCCAGCTTACTTTATTTCTTTGTGTTTCATCATGCAAATAAATAAATCAAATGTATTGTGTAGAAACAAAACAGCTTTCACATAGTTATTCATCCGGAAAGGTAATCCTTGACAATATTAATCTGCAGGTTCCATCAGGCGCCATCTATGGTTTCCTGGGACCCAATGGCGCAGGCAAAACAACATCGTTAAAGTTATTACTCGGTTTGCTAAAAAAACAACATGGCGACATCTGTATATTTAATACCCCCTTTCATTCTCACCGGATTGAGATCCTACAAAAAACAGGGTCATTGATCGAAAGCCCTTCTCTCTATGGGCAATTATCTGCCTGGGAAAATCTTCAGGTGCTGCAGAAAATTTATGGTTGTTCATCAACAAGAATACAGGAGGTATTACGCACCGTTGGACTGCATGATACCGGTAAAAAAAAGGTAAGCCAGTTTTCTTTGGGTATGAAACAGCGTTTAAGCATTGCTGTGGCTATTCTGCATCAGCCTTCCTTACTCATACTGGATGAACCAACGAATGGATTAGATCCAAATGGCATCATTGAAATAAGAGGTCTTTTAAAATGTCTAAATGAAGAACAGGGTATCAGCATCATCATATCAAGTCACTTGTTGGCCGAAGTAGAGAAAATTGTAACCCATGTAGGCATCATTAGTCATGGAAAAATGAGGTTCCAGGGTACACTGAAAGATCTCGTGAATGAACAGCAGCAATCTTCAAAACTCGTCATAGAAACCAATGATCCTGCCAGGTCGATGGAAATAATTCAATCCATGCAACTAACGGCAGGATCAGAGGAAGGACGTATCATCCTTCCTATTCCATCCAGGGAAGTCATTGCCCGGTTAAACAACCTGCTTGTACAAAACGGTATAGAAGTATATGAGATGAGTGTATTAAAAAAAGACCTGGAATCTACTTTTATGAAACTGATTAATCTTCCTTACTATGCATAATACTTTCATTAACTGCATTGCTGCTGAATGGATAAAAAAAAGAAGAAGTTTTGCCTATTGGCTGGTAATGGCAGGAGGTTTATTCATCCCGTTGATCAACCTACTCATCTTTTTCTGTTATCCGAAACAACTGTTGACCATGCACGCTTCCGGTGATTTTTGGAAACAGTTGTTTGATCATAGCTGGCAAACGATGGCATTTATGTTGTTGCCAATGGGTATTGTTATGGCAGTAAGCCTTGTTACACAGCTGGAATACAAAAACAATACCTGGAAACAGGTGCATGCCATGCCCCTATCAATCGCCAGCATTTATTTTTCCAAACTGGTAATCCTTTTCATCATGCTGCTGCAGTTATTCATACTATTTAATATCGGCACATACTTATGTGCAGTGATCCCGTCATTGATTATCCGGCAAATTCCTTTTCCCGGTTACCCAATTGATGTAAACTACTTATTGAATCAAAACATGCATTTCTTTATCTTATCTATGCCCATCGTCATCATACAATATGCAATCAGTATGCATTTCAAAAATTTTCTAATTCCCATCGGGGCAGGCCTTGCATTGGTAATAGGAAGCCTCATCGCCCTATCCTGGAAGTTTATTTACCTGGTACCCTATGCTTATAGTGCATTATATTTCCTGCAAAATAAAAATCCCGGGCCTCCTTCACACAATCTCCTGGCCTGGTCTCTTATATATAGCCTGGTAATCGGATTGCTGGGTTTTGGATGGTATGTAAGTAAAAAAGAAAAAGGGTAAACTTGGTGAGTGGTGAAATGAACTTATCTTTTGGTGAAGAAAGTTAATACAGGAACAAATGAAAAGAACTATTGTCATAGCCTTGCACATTGGATACTGGATACTTTACCTGGCATTGCTTGCATTGTTCATCCTGTTCCTGGAAGCCGGCGGTATAAAAACGATATCGCAGGGACACAAACACATGATGGGGTTTTTAAAACTGCTAACCATGATGACCATCTTACCGGCCATCGCAGGTTTTTATATTTTTTACGGATTCCTGTTTGATAAATATCTATCCAATAAAAAGATCGCCCTGCTTTGTATAGCCGGTTTAATATTTGCAATGCTTTCAGGAATGCTGGGATTAGCTGGTCTTGCTGTTGTAACGAACGGTAAGATGATCATGAATAATCAATGGAGGGAAATGCTTTATATCATTTTATTCATGAGTTTACTTTCCCTCGTGCATGGGGTTATTGCGCTTGTAATGAAAGGCTTCATCAAATGGTATGGTGATATCAAGATCAAAGAAGACCTCCGGCAGAAAAATTTTGAAACGGAACTTGCCCTCGTTAAATCGCAACTAAGCCCACATTTCCTTTTCAATACAATAAACAACATTGATGTACTGATTCAGAAAGATCCGCAAAAAGCATCGGAATACCTGATCAAACTTTCAGATATCATGAGATTCATGCTGTATGAAACTAAAGTTGAGCTCATTCCATTACAGCAGGAACTTGTCTACATCGGTAAATACATCGATCTACAGAAGATCAGGACCAACAATCCTGAATGCATACAGTATATTATAAAAGGCGAGCCGGCAAACAGGTTTATTGCACCAATGGTTTTTATACCATTCATTGAAAATGCCTGTAAGCATGCTGTACATATGAAAACCGGCACTTCCATATTCATTCGCCTGTACATCGATGAAAAAGGTTTACATTTTTCTTGTGAAAACCAATTCAGCGATAATAAACCGCTCGCAGATGATTACAGTGGCATTGGCAATGAACTGATCAGAAAACGACTGGGTTTATTATACAAACACCGGCATACCCTGGTCATCGGTAAGGAAGACAAAACTTATCGGGTACAATTATCTATTTTTAATGAATGAAGACGACCTGCATCGTAATAGAAGATGAGCCGCTGGCCATGGAACGAACCACGGGTTATATTAATCGCTTGCCAATACTTAATCTCCTGGCAACATACGACAACGCCATGGAAGCTCTCATGTTTCTGCAATGCAACCCTGTAGATATTATTTTCCTGGATATCAACCTGGGTGAATTATCCGGAATACAACTCCTCGAATCCATTCATATCAATAGCCATGTGATCATTACCACAGCTTATCCAGACTTCGCATTAAAAGGATATGATTTAAACGTAACCGACTATCTGCTGAAACCTTTCGGTTTTGAACGTTTTTTAAAAGCAGTCAATAAAACCCAACAACCGGTAGAACATGCTAAACCTGCTGCTGCCAAAAGTTTCTTTTTTGTAAAAACAGGTACACATTTTGAAAAAATACTGTACAGCGATTTGTTGTTTATTGAGGGCATGAGGGATTACCGTAAAATTCATACGGTAAAGAAAAAGCTCATGACCCTTCAAACCTTCTCCGAATTTGAAAAAGAGTTTCCATCGGGCATCATCTGCCGGGTGCATAAATCTTATATGGTTGCAATAGATAAGATAGATCGGGTGGAAAAAGACAGGATCTATATACAGGAATTTCTGATCCCGGTATCTGAAACTTACAAACAGGCATTGTTACAGGCGATTGGCCATACATGACCACGGTATCCTGGTAAATATTATTTTAAAGATGGGAACTAACCTTTCTTAAACAAGAATTTGATATCTCAATCTGCAAAGCGACGATATAATTCTTTAGGAGGTATTAGGAACAGGGAGAAATTTACCAGGAAGCCATCTTTTAATTTATTCCTAAAGATGATGTCAGTTCTTCCGCTGGCAGAATTTGTAAGATTATATCGTAGGTTATGTGCAGCACCTACTTCCAGGCCAGCCCAGATCCATCCTTTCAATTGTTTTTCAAGGCTGCTTGTCAAACGCAGTTCTGACCGGTGCAGGTGAAGCGACTGAAAACCAGACAGGGATGCTTCTGTATTATCGAGCCGGTATGCAGCTCCATCTAATTCTATTCCATTGTACCAGTAGAAATTTTCGTTTATGCCATACCGGAATTTGGCAAAAATAGGTAGTACACTTTCCAACGACCAGCGCTTATCCAGGTTATAATTAATGGCGAAGGTGGGGAAGACCAGGGGTTGTCCGAAATTATAGGAATAGGTCATTCCAATGGCATAAGTGAGGTCGTCATTTTTCTTCCATCCCAATGCCGGGGAGATCGAAAACTTGAGATAATTTGTTTTGCTGATGGGTGCATCATTGTAATCGCCATTGAAATTGGCAGCTGTTCTTAATACCCAGTATTTATTGCTTCGCATGGGAATGATCACGATCAGGTTCGCCCCTATGCTTTTCAGTGAGCGGTCTTCAAAACTTTTATAAAATGGATTTGGGCTAACACCTAATTCCTTGAATTTATACTGTTCTTTATAATAACGAAAACCGCCAACGATGCTAAGGAAAGGTTTGTTGATGATGGGCACTTTGGCTTTGATTTCAAATCGTCCGTTAGATCGTATGCTGTTGCTGCTATTGCCAAATGCTCCTGTTTTATCGGTTGTATTGATACCGTAAGATGGCCTTAATTCATATCGCATCGTAAAACCTTTTGGCCTTGGCAACCCATTGATGTTACAATTGCAATAAACTTTTTTTATCCGCCGGGTAGAATCACTGGATTGAGCTGCAACATGACCACTCCAGATAAAAGTCGTGAACATCAGCAATCGGAAAGTATGATTCAATTTGGGCATGGGAACTTTTTAGATTTGAACCAGTATATTTCCTGATAATGAAATATGCATCAACACTTGTTACTTGACGGAAGCCGTAAGTGCGCCCAGTTTTTGTTCGAGCATATGTATGTTTTTTCTTTTTTGCTCATTATACGTTTGCCTTGCAAAACTGGTATAAAATCCATGATTACCGAGGAAGTCGAGGTTAAACCTGATCCATTCTTCATCGGTAAAAATTTTGCCTTTTTCTGCTGCAAATTCTTTCCGTAACATGCCTGATATATATTCAAAATCCCCGCTGCCGAGGTACTGCAGGTCGGCATCACAGATCACCTGTTCGAGCAGACCATGCGGTTGTTGGGGCATATGAGTAGCCAATATACATTTTTCAATTTGCGAGATGATGTCTTCATTCAGGCCTTTTCCCCTGAAATACACTGCTGCCATGGATGCCCCCAATGCTTCATGACCATCGGGTTTTGTCAGATAACCAATATCATGAAACCAGGCTGCCAGGTGAAGGGTCATCTGGTCCTGCTTATCCAGTCCGCTGTTCGATCCAATGATATCACAAGCTTCAACCACATGATGGGTATGGTTTTCATTATGATAAAACAATGCCGGATTATTATTTACCTGCATGTAATGATCCACATACAGGGCCACTTCCTGCATCAATTCATTGGTTATTTTCATATTCGAACGTTTCATTTATTCATAGCTAACATAAAGCATATGATGTTATCAGGCTGGTGAGCAGTGATATATATTGATTTAAATGTATACATTTAAGAGAACTAATATACAATTTTACAGAAAAAATCACGGGCAATCTTTCAAAACATGTAAATTTTAAAGCCAATCCAATCCTGATCAATCGCTATTACTTCCTGGCACTTTCATTCCAGATTTAATCTTATTTTCAGTAACTTGGTCTGATCCTTGAATACCTTTTATTAAGGAGGGGCAAACCAAAACCGGCGGGCCGACTCTGACACTTTATTAGAATCATTACATATCATTTTTATGAAAAAAATACTCATTGCAGTTGATTACAATCCCTCAGCCGAAAAAGTTGCCGAAACCGGTTATACCATGGCCAAAGCTATGGGCGCAGAAGTAACCATCGTACATGTAATAACTGATGCGGCTTATTACGCCATTGATTATTCTCCTATCATGGGATACCAGGGCGGATATACAGCAGGTACCATGGAATTAATAGAAGACATAAAGAAGGAAGCAGAATTATTTTTAGCTGCATCGGTAAAACACCTGGGCGATTCGCAGATCAAAACGGTGGTACTGGAAGGAGATACGATCGACTCAATCATCACCTACAGCCAGGAATGGCCGGCAGACCTGATCGTAATGGGTTCGCACAGCCATCGCGGGCTTGAAAGACTCTTCGTATCCGACGTGGCAACCCATGTACTGAAACAATCGAAGATTCCCTTGCTGATCATCCCGGTTGAAGACAAATAAAATTCATCTGAAAGTAAACATCCATCCTGGCACAGCGGTTAACGCCCCTGTGCATCGCCGTTAGTTATACAAAGCCCCTACTATACCGGCGCTCATGGCATTCACCGAAATGGCTACTACAGTAAGATTACCGGGCATCGTTTTTAACGGAAGCAATATTTCCTGTGCTGCAATGGGATTTCCATAATATGGTATGGTAAGGATCTCTTCGCAGGAAGTTGTTAAGGATGGATCTTCTACATGGCAGCTAACAGCCATAATGTGCAATTGAATCACACCCGAAAAAGGCAATGGATGAATTGGGTTGGGCGAATCGAACTGGGGCAGCCTTAACGATATCTGTCCATCAGCTGTTCTGCTTACGGGCATGGTTACCCTAAATCCCATGTCGGCATCTACCTGGTTATAAAATGAAAATCCCGATAACCCGGGAATATTATCCAACGGTTCCGTTGTTACCTGTTCGCCGTTGCGCAACCATTGCTGCAATGCGTTGTTCAACGAATACATGATCTTCCGGTTTCCAGGCTCGGGAAGGATGGGTTTTAATGCCGCCCGCAGTTTACCCGATATAGCAGATGCCTTTCCCATCAACGAAGCCTGCTTTTTTGCGGCCGGCGCCTGGACGCCTGTTTTTCCTTTTGTGCGCCAGAGATATTCCCCTTTTGATTCGTAAAATATAATGTCACCAATGGTTCCGGTGATGCGTGTATTGATTTGTTTTGCCATTTTATTGTGTTTTTAATCTGTGTCAACAGACACGGATGAGGCACAAAGATACCAACCCGCAAAACGGTGTACGGCAAAAGATATTCAGAACTTGTTGGTAAATTGTTTGATTTGAATAGAATGGAATATTATTGAAACAGTGCATTTAAATAATATTCAAGTTAGCAGGGTCATAACCAGGTCTTGCATTGTTGAACAACCCTCAATAAACCGCATAATAATCATCCAGGTTCTCTGCCCGGAAGCCAGCTTTCTTTACAGCTGCCAATACCTGGTACTCATGCAATATGCCTGGAGAAAATACCGTTAACTTTCTATCGGCACTTTGTATATCAAGCTGCCAGTTTGGGGAACCTACCACCCGATCGAGATGTGGCGCCAGTTTTTGCATGGCGGCTTCGTTACGGATATTTGTTTTAAATGTGAGTAATTCCATGTTCAGTTTGTTTGAACACAAAATTGATACTTCAATGTTACCGGAAGATTAATCCAGGTTAAGAAATGATTGCCTGGAGCATTTCCTGTTAATTTACCTGATCAAAACTACATTCCCTTTCATGAATTTCAGTTTACCGGTTCTGTCGGTACCCCTGATCGACCATACATAATTTCCAAGCGGTTGTTTGAGTCCTTTGTAATTACCATCCCATCCTTTCCCAATGTCATGGGTTTCATAAACAAGTTCACCATAGCGGTTAAACACACGGAAATATTCCAGGCTGGCTATGCCGATGCTTGTTGGACGGAAGATATCATTGAGTCCATCACCATTAGGTGTAAACGCAGTTGGAACATAAAAAGTAGGACCGTTGAGTACTTTAATGATCACTGTATCCATGTCTTTACATCCGATCTCATCCTTTACGGTCAATACAAAGGTTTCATCATGCGTTAAGGTGGCCAATGGATTAGCGATGAATGGATGATTCAACGAACCTGCCGGCGACCATTCATAGGAACCTCCACCAGAGCCCTGTAAAGCATAGGGTATATTATATTCTGCAAAAGCATCATTTCCGGCATTGGCATGAACAGGTGGTTGAATGTTGAGATTAACGGTTGCAGTATCTGCGCATCCGGCCAGCGTTTGCACAACCAGCTGGTAATATCCTGCGATACTTACAGAATCAGGCCTTGGTACGGGTATACCAGAGATGGTCCATAAACCATTGAGTCCCGTAACATGATACAGGTTCAACAGGTTGGCCGATTCACCAAAGCATATGCGAAGATCTTTATCGGGCCCCAGTGCTGGCTTAGGATTAACCGTTACCGTTATCGCTGCCCGGGGACCTTCACAAAAGGTGCTTTTCTCACTTACATAAAAAATAAATGTGCCGGGCGCTAAAGTGGAAGGTACCGGTGCGGTCAATGTTGCAGACCCACCTTGTGCCACCGCATACCAGTTCAACTGGTTACCTGGTGTTTGGGCTGTTGCACTCAAGGCAACTGACGTTTCATACTGGCAATACTCAACAGGGCTATTTACCAATGGCGCAGCAGGCGTTATATTAATGGTTAACTGAAGGCTGGCTATCGAATCGCAGCCCGTAGATGCCGCGAGTGTAACTGAATAAGATCCCGGCTGGTTATACGACTGGCCATTCCACAAATAAGGCAACTGCGCCGAACAAACCATGGCCTGTGTTAAACTGGTCAATACAGGATCAACCTGCAGTTGCAGGGTTGCTATTGAATCACATCCCGCGGCACCGGTAAGGGTTATGGTATAATTACCGGAAGAAATATAATCCTGACCATTCCAGGTATATGGCAGTTGATTATTGCAGGTATGCGCCAACGTTGTACTATACGTTACCGGAACAACCTGTAATTGTAAACTCGCAATCGAATCACAACCTGAACTGCTGATGAGGTTAATGCTATATAGGCCGCTTGCTGAATACGATTGGCCGTTCCATAAATATGGCAATTGGTTGTTACAGGTACTGGCCCATGTAGTATCCCGTAAAACCGGACTTACCATTAATTGAAGGGTGGCCAATGAATCGCAGCCCGCTGAATTCTGCAACGTAGAAACATAATTGCCGGCAGTTGAAATCGTTTGCCCGTTCCAGTTATATGGTAGCTGGTTGCTGCAAATAGATAGATTGGTCATGCTATTGCTGACAGGTTTCTCGTTTATGATCAGCACTGCCGTGGAGTCGCAACCGTAACTGTTTGTAAAATGCAACGAATAAGTTCCTGCAGCTGTATAAGTGTTGCCGTTCCAGGTAAATGGAAATTGATTGCTGCAAATGCTCACGGTGCTGGTACTGGTTGAAAGTGGCAGCACAGCCAGTTGAAGTTTCGCCAGTGAATCACAACCCTGCGAACCAGTGAGCGTAAATGTATAAAGCCCCGCAGCAGTATATTGGTTTCCATTCCACTGATAAGGCAATTGGTTTTCGCATACAGCCTGTATGGTCAGGCTTTCAGTTACAGGAAGTACTGTAAAATGAAGCGTGGCAATAGAGTCGCAGCCTGCACTGCTGGTGAAGTTGGCATCATAGTTACCTGGAGTATATAAAAGTTGTCCATTCCATACAAAAGGCAACTGGTTCTCACAACGGGACATTTGAGTGATACTGGATACCGTACTATTAACGACCAGGTTCAGTGTAGCAATAGAATCACAACCGGCCTGGCTTACTAACGTTATCGCATACTGGCCGGTTAAGTTATAGCTATTAGCATTCCAGACAAATGGCAGCTGGCTGGTACAGATCGCTACATTTGTTGTACTGGTTACCACATCATTGGCTGATAGTATGAGGCTGGTAAGCGAATCGCAACCACTGCTGCTGGTTAGTGTGATCGTATAGGTACCTGCAGCTGCATATGACTGGCCATTCCAGGAATAAGGCAACTGGCTGTTGCAGATCGATACATGCGTAACGCTACTTACTGTACTATTGGCAACCAGGTGCAGCGTAGCCACGGAATCGCATCCTGCTGTTGAAACAAGCGTAATGGCATAAGTTCCTGCAGATACAAAAGTTTGTCCGTTCCAGGAAAAGGGAAGTTGGTTATTGCAAATGGCCAATTCTGTAAGGCTGTTTCGTACAGGATTTACCGTTAGTTGCAGGATAGCAAGTGAATCACATCCATTGCTTGCTGTTAACAGGATATTATATTGACCAGCTAAAGCATAACTGTTGCCATGCCAGGTATAAGGCAACTGGCTTTCGCAAAGTGTCACCGAATCTGTTCCACTTAACAGGGCTTGTACATTTAGTTGCAGGCTTGATAAAGAATCGCAGCCTTCGCTGCTGGTTAATGTGAGTTGGTACAAACCGGCAGCTGTGTAATCAATCCCATTCCATTGGTATGGTAATTGGCTTGCGCAAATATTCACGACGGTAGTTGTTTGTTGCACCGTATTCACATGGAGAGATAGATTGGCAGTAGAATCGCAGCCATTGCTCCCGGTAAGGGTAACAGAATATAAACCTGGCGTGGTAAGGGAAAGCCCATTCCAGGCATATGGCAATAGATTTTCACAAACCTGGATGCTGGTATTGCTTGACTGCAATGTTAAAACCGATAAGTGTAAGGAAACGATTGAATCGCAGCCTGCGGTGCTTTGTAACGTTACCGCATACGTGCCACCTGTTGAATAATCGATTCCATTCCAGTTATACGGAAGCTGGTTACTGCAAACATTTACGTTCACATCAGTTGTCATAACCGGGTTTACGAGAAGCTCCAGGGTGGCTATAGAATCGCAACCCCCGCTACTGGTAAGGGTGACTGCATAACTACCTGTTGTGCTGTAACTGTTACCATTCCAGTTATATGGCAATTGGTTATCGCACACACTAACCTGTGTGATACTGTTGATAACAGGCCCCACCGACAGATCAAGTGTGGCCAGAGAATCGCAACCAGCCGTACCCGTTAGCATAACGGTATACACCCCTGCCGTAGCGTAACTATTGCCATTCCAGGTATAAGGCAACTGGCTGTTACAAATCGAGAGTTGTGTGGTACTCGTATAATAGGGCACAATGGTCAGGCTCAGGATGGGTACCGAATCACAGCCACTGGCCGTGGTGATGGTAACTGCATAAGTGCCCGGTGTGGAATAGGCATTGCCGTTCCATGAAAAAGGAAGACCTGCATTACAAACTGTAACATTCGTAGTGGAAGTAAGAATATCAGAAACCTGCAGGTATAAGATGGCTACTGAATCGCAACCACTACTACCCGTTAGCGTTACAGGATAATTTCCTGCTACCGGGTAACTGTTGCCATTCCATGCATAAGGCATCTGGTTGTTACATATAGAAACATGAGTATAGCTGGTATCAACCGGCGGAACGATCAGTTGCAACGTGGCCACTGAATCACAGCCTACAGAGCTTAGCATGGAAACATGATAGATTCCCGCAGCCGTAAATTGCTGCCCGTTCCAATTGAAAGGAAGAGCTGTATGGCATACCTGGACGACACTTACACTATTTAAAACAGGATTCACCTGCAGGTTTAGCGTAGCCAGGGAATCACAAGCCGAGTTGCTCGGCAGGGTTACGGTATAAATGCCTGTAGTGGAATACTGGTTGCCATTCCAGGTATAAGGAACCTGGTTTGTACAGATCGATAGATTCGTGCTGCTTGTTAAATACGGGTGAGCGCTCAGGTTGAGGGTAGCCAGCGAATCACAACCGCCACTACCCGTTAGCGTTACTGTATAACTGCCTGGTGTGGCATAACTATTACCGTTCCACGTAAAAGGCAGTTCAGAATTACATATCGACAAATCCGTGATGCTGTACAATTCCGGGTTTACCAGCAGGTTTAGCGTTGCCAGAGAATCACATCCATTTGCACTGTTAAGCCTGACGGTATAGCTGCCGGTTGTGGTATATAAAATACCGTTCCATAGATAGGGCACCTGCCCATCGCATATCGATCGGTTGGTAGTGCTTGTTGATATAGGCTTTACCGAAAGGTTCAGGTTAGCAATTGAGTCGCAACCAGAGCTGCTGGTAAGAATAGCCTGGTAAGTTCCGGTGCCCGGGAGGCTACTGCCATTCCAGGCATAAGGAAGCTGGTTACTGCAAACAGATATATTGGTTGTACTGGGTACGATCACCTGTACAACCAGGTTCAAGGTATCAATGGAATGACAGGGATCAAGCACCAATGGAGGTACGATCGGGTAAATGCCACCTGTGGTAAAGATTTGTCCATGCCAGTTAAAGGGAAGTTGTTCCTGGCATATTACCACGTTATCTGTATTAACTTCCGGCGTTTCTACCGAAAGATTGAGGGTTGCAATGGAATCACAGCCTGCTACTGTTACCAGCGTAACCGAATAAGTGCCGGCCGCCGGGTAGCTGTTACCATTCCAGCTATACGGTAACTGGTTGCTGCAGATGCGCCTGTCGGTACTACCGGTCAAAAAAGGCACAACGGTAAGCCTCAGTTTGGCCACCGAATCACAACCGCCACTACCCGGCAACGTTACTGAATAGTTTCCGGCAGCTCCATAAGTGTTTCCATTCCAGGTATAAGGAAGTTGCCCGGTGCAAATCGTTCTAAAGGTGGTACTCGTTGCCAGGGGCCTAACTGAAAGCACCAGCGTAGCGAGTGAATCGCATCCGGCAGAGGAATTTAGTAATACAGAATAAATGCCAGCCGTGGTATACACGTGGCTGTTCCAGGTAAATGGCAATTGGTTTGTACAAATACTGATGACGGTACTGCTACTGACTGCTACAGCAACAACCAGGTTTAGGGTAGCAAGGGAATCGCAACCATTGCTGCCCATCAACGTAACGGTATAGGTGCCGGCCGCAGCATAACTAAACCCGTTCCAAAAGTAAGGAAGCTGTGTGTTGCAGATGGTTCTGCTGGTAACGCTTGATGAAAGCGGCTTTACCTGCAGGTTAAGGCTGGCAATAGAATCACAACCTGCCGCACTGGTAAGGGTAACCGAATAGGTACCTGCAGATGGATAATTGTTTCCATTCCAGGAAAAAGGAAGCTGGTTTACACAAATGGTTTTGTTCGTAAGACTGGTTACCCTACGGTTCACTGTTAGACTAAGTATTGGAACAGAATCGCAGCCACTGGCGCTGGTAAGCGTTACCGAATAAGTTCCACTGGCAAAGTAGCTGTTGCCATTCCATTGATATGGCAGATCGTAATCACATACGATGGCATTGGTTATGCTGCTGCCCACATTCAGTACCGTTAGGTTTAATACTGCCAGGGAATCCTGCCCGTTACTGCCGGTAAGGGTAACAGAATAAGTGCCCCCTGTTAAACAGGTGAGGCCATTCCATTGATAAGGAAGCTGGTTATAACAAATGGTAATGTTGGTAGTGCTGGTAGGTGCAGGAGTATTATACAAAATAGAAGCAGGAGATTTTACATAACTAACCGATGAATCAGCATAGGGAAAAGCCTGCAGGAAGAACACCATTGTACATAGTATTCCCAGGTTGATTCTAAGGATAAGTTGTTGGTGCTTCATACTGTTTCTGCCGTGCTGCCTGCCTTCATTTCAGCCTTGCCCGCACAACAGTTATTAAAAGTATTAGCAATATAATAAAAAAACAGGTAAGCTTATGCATCTGTTCAAATCAATCCGTTTGTAAGTTGAAGTATTGTCAAGGGTTTAACAACGACTCATTAAGAAATCATCCATCCAGGCCAAAAAAATAATGTCCCAAGGTTTCTCACTGGGTTTCTTTTGGCACATAACTATATCCTGCTATAAACGCTCTGGTTAATGCTATAAACCACGTAGAAAAACGGGAAAAAATACCTGAAATAAGGTATTGCAATACATGTTGATGTCGTATACTTTTATTCAAGTTTTAAAACTATTTCGTTACCAGCAACCTTCAGAAAATACATCTCCCCTCTTAGCAGGAAACTACATACCTAAGGTAGCCTTACTGGTCATAAGCCCGGCTTCCTGCAGAATTAGTATGCCCGTATATGGAACAATTTTTTTTAGTAATTAGTAAACAATAAATCATGATTCAAACAACAAAAAAGCGCTGGATATTATGCATAATGTTATGTATGATATCATCAGCCTATGCACAAACCCCTCTTCGCACCAGTGCAGAAAAAGCGAAGAAAGAGATGGAGGCTTATATGCGTCAAAAACAAGCCGAACATAAAAAGCATGAACGGTTACAATTGCCGGATCATAGTGTATTTCATCATGATGGCCTTTTCAGGGTGAGTTTTACAGGAAAAAGCAAGGTTACTGTAAGCAGTTTTTTCGACGATTTTTCCAGGGAACTGGGAATTACCAATAACAATAGTTACCGGCTGGTTCATACCGAAAAAGATACGTATGGCATTACGCATTATGCTTATAACCAGTATTACAAAGGTATATTGGTTGAAGGGGGGCAACTCATGCTGCATGAAAAAGATTCCCGGCTCGAGTTGGCTAACGGTAAAATATATACGCAAATTTCAGTTGATGTGAATCCGGTCATCAACAAATCCAATGCAATTGACCTGGCACTAAAAACTGTTCCGGCAACAAAATATATCTGGCAAAATCTATCCGAAGAAAAAATATTACAGGATCAGCTATCTGATAAAAAGGCAAGTCATTACCCGGATCCGGTGCTAGTGATCTGTAAAGAAGATAAAACAAGTAAAGATATATTGGCTTACAAAGTACATGTGCGTGCTGAAACTCCATTTGCAGATAAATGGCTGCTGTTGGATGCACAAAACGGTAAACTGGTCAGGATCGCAGATGCAAATGGCCATATTAATTTTCCGTCCAGGGGCAATACGCTTTATTCCGGCAACCAAAACTTTACCAGCAATTTTTCAAACCTTCACTTTTCATTGGAAGAATCAAACCGGCCCATTCGTACAATGAACATGCTGAATGGAACAGATTATGCCCAGGCAGCTAAATTCACGAGTCGCAGTTTCCTGTGGAGTAGTTTTGCCACCAAACTGAATACCTTAACGATCGAACGTTTGAGCAATGCATGGAATGGTGTTGGGGAAGACTTCAACCGGCCAGACCTGTATTATGAGATCTGGGATGAACTGGCCAACAGCAGAATTTTCAGGAGTGTAACGGTACCCAATGCCATCACAAATGGACCGAGATTTGTTTTTAGTTTAAACAATATAACGTTGCTGGATAAAGGCCGTTATTCGATCAGGCTTTTTGATGAAGATAGTGATTCGCCGGATGACCTGTTGGGAATATTTAGTTTTACAAACATCCCTTTCAGCCAACGATTCAACAACCGTGGAACCCGTGTTACCATTAGTGCAAGCCTTACCACCAGTGGCGCACTGGATGCACATTGGGGCATGGAAAAAGCTTACGATTATTTTAAAAATAAACATGGACGTTTAAGTTATGATGGAAGGAATTCGCCCATAACGGTTTACTTACATGTGAATCCCGTAATATCTTCACCCAGCGGTAATCCAAACAATGCGTTCTGGGATTATAGCAGGAAAGCCATTTCTATTTTTGATGGCGATGAAATCGTGCAGGGTTCTTTGGCTGCCCTGGATGCATGCGCCCATGAATTAACCCATGGTGTAATCAACAACAATGGCCGGGGTGGATTAAACCCATTGGGTAGCCAGGAAACCCTTGCACTTAATGAATCTTTCTGCGACATTTTTGGAAAATCCACCGAAGCCATGGCACAGCCAGGTACAACTGATTGGACGATCGCAGAAAAAACATTCCTGGAAACATTTCCTCCCAATCCGGTTCCTTTTCTTCGTTCCATGCAAAATCCTAAAATAACCGGTGGTGCAACTAAATATAATGGAGTGAACTTTGCCGCAACAGACTATTATGGAAAAGCGGGTGTGCAAAACCGTTGGTTCTACCTGCTGGCCAATGGCGGAAGGGGTAATATTGATGAGAATCCCGCAGAACCAATATATGAAGTACCCGCATTAGGTCTTGATAAAGCAGCCAACATTGCCTATACCAATGTAATGAGCCTGCTGACAACTGATGCCAGTTACAAAGATGCCTACATCATGTCGTTGGATGCCATCAGTATTCAGGGATCACCCAACCCTTCAGATAATTATAAAACCGTTCGGGAAGCATGGTTTGCAGTTGGTGTTGCGAAGCGTCCGGTTATCAATACATTTACTCCTACACAGGGTCCTGAAGGAGAAACGGTTTCTATCAATGGTTCCGATTTTACCGGGATCAGTTATGTAGGTTTCAATGGCACCTGGGTGGCTGCTCCTAATTTTACAGTAAACAGCGATTACACACAGATACTGGTAGAAGTTCCCGTAGGCGCAACCACAGGCCCTATCAGCCTCGTAGCCGGTTATGATACCGTAACAACAGCTGATGATTTTACCGTTGGATGCGAAACGCCCCTAACCGTTAACGTGAACAGCACCGACAATACCAGTTTTACTGCTGAAGCCAGCGGGGGTACAGCGCCCTATACGTACTCAATAGATAACATCAATTTCAGTGCAAACAATGTATTTGGCGGGCTCACCAGTGGAGCTACCTATACCGTATATGCGAAAGATGCAGGATCATGTGAAGGAGAAACAACCTTCCTGCTGAGTAATCCGTTGGAATGCAATGTACAGGCGGGATCTGGCGGACAAGGCACATCATTCATCACCCAGAACCTTGGACAGGCAGGAGGTGAAGTAGTGGTATCGTATGATATGTATGGCATCCCCGATCAAATGGAAGTGTTCTACGATAATCAATTACTCGCTTCCACGGGCGGACAAGTAAGCGGCGCCAATAGCCTAACGTTTACGTATACCCCCAACGCAAACGGTCCTTTTTATTGTATCATAAAAATGACAGCCCCCAACAGTGGTACCGCCTGGGAATTTATTGCTTTTTGCCCTACTCCACTACGGGAAACCCTGGGCAGAAATCCAATTGCTAAAAATAATCCTGAGCATGCAGCCGGAAAAAAACAACCTGCTGCCATACTATTCCCAAATCCTGTAAGGCAGAATGCCAGCCTGCAGATCAGTGGAATTCAGGAGAAAGCGGTGATAATGCTTACAGACATGGCAGGAAAAGAGATCTGGACCAGCATTCAGAAAAAGGACGGAATCATCCAGGTACCTTCGGAATCTCTTGCGGCAGGTGTATACATCGTAACCATCAGCTATGACCAGGGAATAAAGAAAACGTTGAAACTGGTGAAATCAAATTAAACAATGCTTATAAAAAAAATCCCGGGACACTTACCCGGGATTTTTTTATAATTAAAGGTCGTTTACCATTCATGACATCCTTTGAAATACAGCATATTCTTCCACGGGCATCTCTACCAAAAATTGAAGAAACACATCTCCCTGTAACATATCCTGCACAGCTTCACTATCAAGTGCATCAACGGGCTGTTCTGCTTCAGGGTTGCTTATTCGCTGATCACCCGGCCTCAGCGGTATCAGCATAAAATCGCCCTCTTCTTCATCGTGCTGGGTTTCTTCCAGGCTACGTTCTGTACGTGGTGGAAGCACACCCTGGCTTAACAAATGTGTATAACCAAGTTGCTGCAGGTATGCATAAAGTTTAGGAGTTAATTCAGCCCTGTTCATACGATTAGTTTAAATATGATAAGAAGGAAATATACTGCTTAAAGTTAATCACTTTTTGATCTCGATTTAATAGGATTCTGAAAGCTGCGGGCTTTTGAAGGCCATACTATTGACATCCATCTGCCAACCTCAAAACCTGTTTGGCCTTTCCAACAGTTTCATTACATTCGTTACCATTTCCTTTATCACAACCCAACCACCATGAAGTCTGATTACGAAATTGCACAGGAGAGTCCCATACAGCCCATCACCCAAATTGCAGCAAAAATGGGCCTGCCAGCCGATCTGCTGGTTCCTTACGGTCACCATAAAGCGAAGATCAACATCCGCCATTTTGATGAAGAAAAAATAAAAGCATCAAAACTGATCCTGGTTACCGCGATCACTCCCACCAAGGCGGGCATTGGAAAAACCACTACTTCAGTTGGTTTATCTGATGGTCTTCAGAAATTGAATAAAAAAGTAGTACTTGCCCTGCGGGAGCCTTCACTCGGACCATGTTTTGGAATGAAAGGAGGTGCTGCCGGTGGCGGCTATTCGCAGGTGATTCCAATGGAAGAGATCAACATGCATTTCAATGGTGATTTTCATGCCATAACTGCTGCCAACAACACGCTGGCTGCCCTGCTCGATAATTTTCGATTTTATAACCGGGGTAAACCAGAAGGGGTTAAAACGGTTCTGCTCAAACGCTGCCTGGATGTGAACGACCGGGTACTTCGCAAGATCGTGACCGCACTCGATACGCCGCACAATGGCATCACAACTGAAACAGGCTTCGTTATAACCGCTGCCAGCGAGATCATGGCAGCACTTTGTTTATCTGAAGGTCTCGACGATCTGCGCAAAAAGATCGACGACATGCTCCTCGGATTCACTTTTGAAGGCAACGCTTTTACCACCAAAGCACTCGGTGTAACAGGTGCCATCACCGCCCTCTTAAAAGATGCCATTCAACCCAACCTGGTTCAAACGCTTGAAGGCTGCCCTGCCCTCATTCATGGTGGCCCTTTCGCCAACATTGCCCACGGTTGCAATTCAATTATGGCTACTAAAACGGCCATGCAGTATGGCGATTATGTGGTAACCGAAGCAGGTTTCGCATCGGACCTGGGCGCCGAAAAATTCTTCAATATCAAATGTCGCAAGGCCGGAATTCAACCAGCGATGTGTGTACTTGTTGCCACATCGCAGGCATTAAAATTAAGTGGTGGCGCCAATGAAAAAACCATGATGCTTCCCAACATGGAAGCGCTTGGCAATGGGGTACGCAACCTCGAAAAACACATTTCCATTCTAAAATCATTCGGGCAACGGGTATTGGTTTCGCTCAACCGTTATCATTTCGATACTGAAGAAGAAATTGCCTGGCTTCGTAATTACTGCCATGAAAAAGAAGTGGCCTTTGCAGTAAATGATTCTTTCAAATTAGGTGGAGAAGGTGCTGTTGAAATGGCACAGGCTGTTGTAGACATCTGCAGCATACCGGCAGAACCTTTGCGTCACACATACGAATTAAGCGATGACCTGGAAACAAAAATGCGTAAGATCGTTACGGGTATTTATGGAGGCAAGGATGTGGTGCTTTATAAAAAGGCACAGGATATGATCAAAAAAATCAAACAACTCGAACTGGAACATTTACCGGTTTGCATGGCCAAAACACAATATTCATTTTCACATGATGCATCAGTGAGCGGGCTCGATGGAGATTTTAAAATTGATGTAGACGACCTGGTGATAAACAGGGGTGCAGGTTTTATTGTGGCGGTTTGCGGCGACATGGTTCGAATGCCTGGACTTCCAAAAATTCCACAAGCTAATTTCATCGATGTGGTAGATGGAAAAATAACCGGTGTGAGTTAAGATCAAAAGCGTGATCTGCAATCACAAAGCCTAAGCCAATGTGCTGTAAAAAAACTGAAATTTTTACAGCAGCTGCCATAATATCTAGGTTAGCTTTCTCCTAAAAAGGAAAATAGATAATCATGATTCAGCGCAATATTTTCGTAACTTCCTTTTTACATTGTTCCCAATAAAATTAACCGTTTGATATGCCAACATTTATTCTCAACGTAAACAATAAAGAAGTTACGGTTGATGCAGAAGCTGATATGCCCCTGTTATGGGTGCTACGCGATACGCTCAACCTAACCGGTACCAAATACGGTTGTGGGGTGGCCAGTTGTGGTGCCTGCACGGTGATCATCGATGGAAACTCGCTTTACTCCTGCCAGCGAACAGTAGCAAATTGCGTAGGTAAAAAAATAATTACCATTGAAGGTTTATCTACGGATGGTTCGCATCCTGTACAGCAGGCCTGGCAAAAGGCAGGCGTGCCGCAATGCGGGTATTGCCAACCCGGGCAGATCATGACCGTAGCAGCACTGCTGGGAAAAAACAAAAAGCCTTCTGATGAAATGATCAACAACGCCATGAGCAACAATTTGTGCCGTTGTGGAACCTATCACAGAATCAAGGAAGCCATTCACCTGGCCATCGACGACATCAATAAATAACCTTCCTACAAACTGCATATGAAAAAAGAAAAAATAGACCGCCGTCAATTTATAAAACTCAGTTCATTTACATCAGGGAGCCTGGCCATTGCGTTTATGCTTCCGGGTTTGGATGCACTGGCGTTGCCTGCAGTTGACTGCGAGTTTTTTCAACCAAGTGCTTACCTGAAAATCGACAGGAATGGTAAAGTGACGGTGTACGTGGCTAAACAGGAATCGGGGCAAGGCATTGATACAGCTCTTCCGATGATCGTTGCAGAGGAACTTGACGTAGATTTCAGAGATGTACAGGCAGAAACTGCGCCTTATGGAACCATGAAGCCGGGCGAACATGATACCGGTGGCAGCCAGAGCGTATTGGATATGTACAAGACACTTCGTAATGCCGGTGCAATCGCAAAAGCCATGCTCATAACAGCAGCAGCCAATGAATGGAAGATCAAGGAAAGCAGTTGCGCTGCCGACCAGGGTGAAGTGGTGAACACCATCAGCATGGAACGCATTACCTATGGTTCTTTGGTTTGCCTGGCCGCAAGTCTGCCCATACCCAAGACCGTTACCCTCAAGAATCCAAAGGATTTTAAACTTATAGGGAAAGCTGAAAAGCGCAGCAATTTAAAAGATATACTAACCGGCAAAACGAAATACGGGATCGATATTAAAGTGGATAATATGTTGTATGCCGTGGTAGAACGATGCCCGGTGCTTGATGGCACCCTGGTGAAAATAGATGATGCCGCTGCTAAAAAAGTACCCGGCGTGGTAAAGATTGTGAGCTATAAAGGTACAGGCGCCCCAATGCATGTGCGTGCAGGCGTTGCCGTTGTAGCCACCAATACCTGGGCAGCCATCAAGGCCCGCAAGCTGCTGAACATTACCTGGAATGAAGGAAAGAAAAATAAAGAAAGCACCGACCAGCTTTTTAAAACCTTTGCAGAAAAAGCAAAAGCTAAACCCCAGATAGAAGTATTTAAAAAAGGAGACCTTTCAACAGTAAACGGCATAATGGAAGTTACTGCCGATTATTCCGAACCATTCCTGGCGCACGCTACCATGGAGCCGATGAATTTTGTAGCATCGGTCATTGGAGATGATTGTGAAATATGGGGAGGGTTGCAACTGCCCGACTGGGCCGTAAATACCATAGCCAGCACATGCGAGATCAAGAAAGATCGCATCAAATGTAACCTCACTATGATGGGGGGTGCTTTCGGCAGAAGACTTCATTTCGATTTTGCCATTGAAGCCGTTAAGATCGCACAACAACTGAACAACCCGGTGAAGTTACTGTGGGAAAGAACCGACGACATGATGTATTCCCCTTACCGGCCCGCTAACTACCACCAGCTCAAAGCCAATATTGATGAAGACGGTCATTTATTATCATGGCAGCATCATGTATTGGGAACGCCTATTGCCTATATGACCGATGGGCCCAAGAATGAACACCCTGAAGAAATGGATGGCGCCAACAACGGATTCTGCTACGATATTCCCAATATATACACCGGGTACACGCCCGTAGATTTTAATATCAATCGCGGATGGCTGCGATCTGTAGACATCTGTGTGAATACCTTCCCGGTAGAATGTTTCATCGATGAGATCGCTGCTAAAATGAACAAGGATCCCCTGGACTTACGTTTAACCTTACTCGAAAACAGGGAGGATTTTAAAACAGGCGATGGCCCGGGTGCTTTAACTCAATCACCATCGAGGATTGCAGGTGTTTTGAAAATGGTGGCAGAAAAGATTGGCTGGAAAGAAAAAAGAAAACCGCGTCATTTCATCGGGCTCGCAACTCACTCCTTCATATTCGCAAAGTCGTATGCAGCCCATGCCATAGAAATTGAAATGCTTGAACCCAAAAAATTCCGCATCGTAAGGGTTGTAGCTGCCATTGACTGCGGGCTGGTGATCAATCCAGATGGGTTACTGAACCAGATGCAGGGCGGACTGGCCTTTGCTCTAACACAAACATTAAAAGGAGAGATAACGATCACGAATAGCCGCGTTGACCAGAACGGTTTTTTCAGTTATGAATTGCTGAAGTACGATGAAATGCCTCCCGTGGAGATTTATACGATCGACAGCAAAGAAGAACCCGGGGGTGTGGGTGAAGTTGGCCTTTCTACTGTAGCGCCTGCTTTGTGCAATGCCCTGGCCGCAGCCGGAAACCGCCCACGAAAATTACCCATCAGCAATGAAGGATTCAGTTGGGTGTAAACAACTGATCAACGATTAATGCTGGCCGTATCCACCGCCTGGAAAAAACGAACCATCTTACCATCCCTGACCGTCCACACATGTGTGGCATTGGCTTTAAATGCGTGGCCTGTGGCCTTATTCGTTCCCTGGTAATGGCCCACCATCACGACCCTGTCATCTGCTCCAAATATTTCACTGACAGCAATATTAAATCCATCAAAATAAACCGGCAGGTTCATAAATACTTTTGAAACGATGGCTTCGGGGCCAATATACACTCCATCATCTTTTACAAAAGGCATTCCCACACATTCATTCCATTCCAGTGCAGCATCAAAAAATTCAAGTGCTGCAGGAATATTGCCGGTTGCAAAATGGGCGTAAGCCTGCTTTACAGTTTCTACGTTGGTCATGATATTTATTTTTAAATGAATAAATCAAAAGTTATAAACCTTAAAAGAATTATTTATGAAAATAATCTTTTAAAAACGGCTTATTTAAAACTGGAAATAAATGAATGAACTGCTGCTTTCCTGGCTCCAGATCAATAATAGCAGCAGTACAGACCATATAACGCCCAGAAGCCACCAGGGAAGTTTTTCTGCCACCACAAGCACCCGTGTATTTCGCATGAGCCAATGAAAAATGATCATCCCGGTAACGATCACCGACACTTTAATGATGCTAAGGGTAGTGAGTAATACAGCAGCATCTTTAAAGGGAAAGAACATTGCCGAGAGCAGTTTCCATGCTGATCCAAAATCGGGCGCCCTGAAAAACACCCAGGTTACATTGATGAGTAAAAACGTAAGCAGGGCCAGGATAAAATTTCGGACATTCTTTTTCTTCAGGATCTCGGGCACCGGGCCCAAAACACCTACATCGCCCATAGGCGTTACCGTGATAGACCTCGCCGGGTCTTTCCTTACATCTGCGATAAGCTTCTCTACCCACAGGTAAAACCCATGCAGTGCACCCCATACCACAAAGGTCCAGTTGGCTCCATGCCACAAGCCACCGAGCAACATGGTAATCATGAGATTGATATATGTTCGCACAGTTCCACTTCGGTTACCCCCCAGCGGTATATACAAATAATCACGCAACCACGATGACAAGGTGATATGCCATCTCTTCCAGAAATCAGAGAAACCGATGGCCGCATAGGGATATAAAAAGTTCTCTGGCAAGATAAATCCAAGGCAGGAGGCCACACCAATAGCACAGGTAGAATATCCCGCAAAATCAAAAAAGATCTGTCCCGAAAAGGCAAGTACACCCATCCACGCATCCAGCATAGATACCCTGTCGTGGGCATCAAAAACCATATTGGCCGAATCGGCTAACATGCTATCGGCCAATACTACTTTCATAAACAGCCCCAGCGATAACAGGAACAATCCCTGCAACAATTGTTTACGGGTAGCTTGCCGGGGCGTTTCAAATTGCGGCACCAGTTGCGGTGGTCGCACGATCGGACCAGCTACGAGGTGTGGAAAGAACGTAACAAACAAGGAAAAATCGAGAATTGATTTAACCGGCTCACTCTTACGTTTATACATGTCTATCGTATAACAAAGTGTGGTGAATGTGTAAAATGAAATGCCCGCCGGCAATATGATGTTGGGTTTGGCCGGGTGATAATCCATTCCCAACAGATTCACGAGTTGTGTAAAATTTTCTAACAGGAATCCGCCATACTTAAAAAAACAAAGCATGCCCAGGTTCCCTATCAAACTAACGATCAATAATAAACGCCGTTTGCTTTTGTTTTCCTGGTGATAGAGCGACCTGCCCACGAAATAATCTACCACGGTAGATAACCAAAGCAGCAATATAAAAGGCGGGTTCCATGCTGCATAAAATACATAACTGGCCAGTAGCAGGTTTATCTTCTTCGTTCTCCAGTTAAAAGGCAAACTATGGAGAATGAGCACCACTATAAAGAAGGCAATGAATGTATAGGAGTTAAAAACCATTGTGCAGTAAGTTGTTGGTTAATTGAATAGCTTTAGCGACGGGCCATCAGCGGAAAACGCCAGCCTTTCTCCTCCGTTAAAATGCGAATGAATTCCCTTGTAAACAATACCGCATCAGGTTGTTTGAGGTGCGAAAATTCAGGGCATTCAAAATGAGCGATCGCAGGATAATCGAGGAAATGAATACCCGGGCTGTTTGTGGTTGTCAAAATGCGTTCCCAATACTTTTCCCTTGGAAAGCCCATGAGTTCTCCCTGTAAAAAAGGACCACTCGATGGGGTACGTACAAAGATCACTTGTCCGCCCCTCGCCTTTATCTTATCTACATCTCCTTTTACCGAAAGCAGGATCGAATCAAGCTTTGCACCCGATGCAGGTGGCTCTTTACTCATCTTAAATACAAAATTCCAAACCCCTTTAACGCGGTTCTGCTGGGCAGTATCGGTAACGAATAAATCGGTTAGGTATTCCTGCCGGTTAAATTTCACACGGCCGAAACCTGGAGGAAATCCCGGGAATTCAAATACACCCGGCCTGTTTCGGATATGCGTTTCAGATAGCATGGCATTGAGCGATAGCCGATCCTTATCCAGGAAGGCCAGTTTCGATTCGAGTAAATGATCGATCTGGAAGCTGGCCCATTGTGCCGGTGTTTCATCTTTATAATAAGTAAGGTTCTTTTGCGGACGATCGGCATTATTCGGAGCGCCCGAAAAAAACAACCCTTCTGTAACATCGATCACGAGTTTACCGGCAAATTTCTGATCGGCCGCAAGGTTCTTTAAGATGGGCAGGGGCGTGCTACCCACACAAGCCAATTGAACGGCATGGTCGCCGGTGATGCTTTCCCAGGTATCGATGTCGAGATCGAACTTGATCCGGGAAGAACCAACGAATACGGTTGATTTGTCGGGCGATTCATACACCTGTTTTCGTTTATCCGTCCACAACGGACCAGCATCATCATAGGAAAGATCGAAGCCTTTACTACGTACATAGTATTCCCAGCTAACCAACGAAAGACCAACCAGGATCAGCATAAGAATTCCTGCTTTGGCAAATATTGTATCATTCATAATACCAGGTATATGATTATTTGAATGGAAAACCAATAAAGTTTAACGGAGGATGTACTAGTTACGTTTAAAGATAATTTGAACCTGACACATTACATAATAAAAGAAGATAATTTATTTTACATCATTGAAGGAAAGAAGACTCAAATCTATTAACCTAGGCATTGTTATGCCGCGGGTAAACAAAGTATGATGCTTTTTAACGTTGCATATAAACTAATGGATATATTTATAAACAAATCAATACATCCTGTATGCCCAAACACGAACAATCCATTGCCCTCGGTTCAATTGATCCCAAAACCGCTATCGCTATCGCCTACGAAACCATCAAACAACTTGGCTGGGAACCGATTATGGCCGGCGAGAATACTTTATTAGGCAGCACCCCAAAGAGTTGGAATAAAAAAAACCAGCATGTGTTGTGCATTGCAGAACCAGGAACGCTTACTGTACGCAGTGAAATGGTCTATGGAGAAATGCTCGACCTGGGCGGACGAAATAAAAAAAATACAAATGCTTTTGAAGCAGGTTTTGAAAAGGCTCGTGCATCTGTAACCGCTGATGAAATAGAATCAGCTGCGAATGCCATATTGGGTTTACAGGAAACCACCCGCGAAACGGCAGCACAACAGCAACTCGAACAGCAAGAACTAAATAACGCCCTTAACCTGGAAGGAAGTAATCTCTATGTAACCTATGCCATCATGGCCATCAACGTGCTGGTATTTATTTTAATGGCCGTAGATGGCGCCGGCATCTTCACTGCCAATGGACTTGTGCACCTTAAGTGGGGCAGTAATTTCAGTCCGCTAACGTTAACGGGTGACTGGTGGCGATTGCTGAGTTGCGTATTCATTCACTTTGGCATCATTCACCTGGCCATGAACATGTATTGCCTTTATACCGTTGGCATTTATCTTGAACCCATGCTTGGCAAATTAAAATACACAACCGCGTATCTATGCACCGGTGTAATGGCAAGCCTGGTAAGTCTTTGGTGGCATACCGAACCTGCCAACAGTGCCGGAGCTTCAGGTGCTGTATTTGGCATGTATGGTGTATTCCTGGCCTTGCTTACCAGCAACCTTATTCCTAAAGCAGCACGACAGGAGCTATTGAAAAGTATCGGCATCTTCGTTGCATATAACCTTATCTATGGCATGAAAAGCGGTGTGGACAATGCAGCGCATGTAGGCGGACTTGTGAGCGGCTTTCTTTTTGGCTACCTTTTTGTATTTGGCAACAACCAGGAAAAAAAGAAAGGGATGCCATTAAAATGGATCGTTCCGGTGCTGGTACTCGTAACCGTTGGATCGGCATATGGTTACCTGCAGCAACATCCCGGATCGGCTGCCTCAAGATCGGAAATCGTACAGGAACTGAAAAACGCCGGATTTAAAGACAATGCAACATTTAACGATAAACTAAGTGAGTTTGACCTGGTGCATAGAAGCATCAATGAATCACTCGATGATAGCACATTAACAGATGAACAATTGTTGCCCAAAATTCAACAGGCAGATAATCAATGGAAGCAGTTATCAGCCATGTTCCGATCAACAAGTTCATATGATATTTCAACGGCTTCACATAAGAAAGCAGAAAAGTTAATTGAATACATAGAGCTTCGTCAGCAGGAACTCATCATCCTGCAATCGATGATCAGCAATAAGGAAGAAGACCTGTTACCGAAATTCAATGAAACCAGGTTAAAAGCCAATGCAGTTTTCCAGGAGGCGGTTAAGCTTTAATATTATTACACGAAGGAAGCAGCTTAGTTGATTTGGATCCCCTTACAAATTTTGTACAACGACTCCAATACCGCTTCATTAAACCCATGAGCTGCCCGGGGCAATAAAAAATATTTTTTAGTTGGCGCCGTTATCGCATCAAAATATTTTCTTGAATTTTCTTTAGGAGTTAACAAGTCTTCATTCCCCTGGATGAAATAAACAGGAACGTCAAAGGATAACTTATCTTTCAACAAATTGATGTTTGCAACCATTGATGAGATGCCCATGTTTTTGTCGCCCACAAAATATACAAATGAATAATCATCACCTTCTTCGCGGTGCTGGTTGTCTTTGGGGTTGCTATAGGCAGGGGCTTCGGTGAACCATGCATCCGGTGCAGGGGCTGAATGGGCTCTTTCATATTTCTTTACAACACGCATCAATTGTCCAACCGACCTTGCTTTTTCATACGGTGGTTTGCCAATGCTGATCAATATTTTTAGAGATGTTGTATCAATCGCCTTCTCTGCCATGTCGTACACGGTGTGATAAAGGGTTGTATCAATCACCGTGCGTACGATCTGCGAATGCCCGATATAGGCTGCATACAGATCCGGCTTTTGTGTGGCCATCATCACGCCCAGGAAAGAACCCCAGGAAGTACCGAATAAAATGACCTTTCGTTTTCCAAGCCGTTTCAACAGGTATTCCGAAACGGCAATGCCATCATTTGTCATCTGGCTTACGGTTAAAGGATTGGATCGTAAATAATCCGGGGTCATTTCTTCGGGTGCTTGCCGGCCATAAGTTCTGCCGGTTCCGCGTTGATCCCAATGCACAATCACAAAGTCCTTCTCCCATTCTTTGAACAGGGCTTCCGAATAAGGGCTGATCGGGCTTCCGGGCCCACCATGAATGAACAGGATGGCTGGCTTACTGCTATCCCCATGAATGGTTACCCATTGTTCTATACCATTGATGGAAATGTACCGTTCCTCTGCGATCATCCTGCTTTTATCCTGCGCTATAACGGTAATGGATAGTAGCAAGTATATTGATAATAATATACCTGGCCTGCCGATTATTCCTTTTTCGGCTTTCTCAATGAATGATTGTGGTATGAAATACTTCATATAAAATTTTTGTAGATGATACGGGCAGATTAAAATAATACTTCCGGCTGCAAAGAACGTTATATCAAATGATTCCGGCTGATAAAATAGGCTGCAACACAACAAACCAGCACCAGCAATGCCAAATGAGAGTTGACCACATGCTTTTCTTTCCGGTTCCGGTAAAGATTCCTGAATAGTTTCACCATCCACCAGCTGATGGCCAGCACCGAGACCAGTACCATCCAAACCGCTACCGAAAGCGCATCATCTATTCCACCCCAGGCCGATCCTTCGCTGGAATAAGATGGAAATGATTTATAATACCAAAGCACCAATACGATGGCTAACCCTGCCATGAACAAGATCAGCAAAAGACTTATTACACAGGATAATAAACTTTTCAGATAAACCGGGGTTGAGGTCTGATTTCTGTCATGCTTTTTCATCATCATATCATTTATTTTTAAACTGAATGATATGGAGCGAAAGTAAAGATTAGATATCAATGTGCAATAAAAAGCAACATGCGGAATTGACAAGAATTTTCATCATCTTATAAAGCCGGCTTGGCATGTAAATATTCTCATTCGGCAACACAGGTTTTTTAAAAAGCGATGTTGCTTCTACCTTAACACTTTACATGAATAAACTACTACCAAATTTTTAAATACTTATCATGAAAAAACTATACTTGATAACAGCATCAATCCTGTTCTTTTATGCACAGCTGTTTGCTCAGTATTCAACCGACTGGATCAAGCCGTCGGAAACTTACCAAAAGATCGGGGTGATGATTGCCCGGGATAACCAGGACAATGTAATTGCCACGGGCTATTGGACGGCAAACAATATCTATACCCGCAAGTACAACAAGTTTGGTGTTTTGCAATGGGAGGTAATGTCGGCCTCAGGCATTCCCGGCAATTATGAAAAACCGCTTTGGGTAACCACCGATGTCAATAACAATGTATTTGTTGCGGGCTACCGTTATGCCGGCACTAATACTCCAAACGCGGTAGTGGTGCTTAAATATAGTGCTGATGGAAACCAGTTATGGAAACAGGTGATCAGCCCTGTAAATTACCTGGCAGGCATGAACCTTCGTTGCGAATTGGATGATCATGGTAACCTGTATGTTGGTGCAGCCGGCGTGGGTGTGCTTCCCGGGTTTGCATTGATCAAATTCGATACCAATGGAAACATTCTTTTTACCCAACACAGCGATGTAAATGCCCCTGCATACTTTGAATCTATGCGGGTAAAAGGCAATAAAATTGTTATGAGCGCCTCGGGTGGAGATCCAAATATTTCGGTGATAGCTTCCTGGGATACTTCGGGTACTTTTTTATGGAGTGCCGGTGTTCAGGGACGTGGCGCAAGAGATGTAGAAATAGATGATGCGGGGAATATGTATTTGCTTACAGGTTATTTTAACCAGGTAACGGCAACCAGCCAGATGGATGTTGAGATGTTTAAATTTGATGCTTCCGGAACGCAGTTATGGAAAAAGGATTTTGATTTTGGCGGAAGTGATTTTCCCACAAGATTCATTTATGCATCAGGTAAATTGAGTGTTATTGGAGAAAGCCAGGGTGGTAACGACTGGATTACATTCCAGGTAGATACAGAAGGCGCTATGTTATGGAATACCATCTATAATGGTACGTCAAGCAATGTTGAAGCACCTTATTTTATTGCGGCTAAATCAAGTGGTGAGGTTTTTGTAACCGGCAAAGGTGGACCAGATGTTCCTGATGTAAGCGGATCAACCTTTCTGCGTATGATTACTCTTAAATACAGCAATACCGGCGTGCAGCAATGGATCGATTCAACCAATATTTATAGTGGATGGGGATATGCGTGTACGCTTGCCAGTGACAACAGCCTTTATGTGTTAAGTGGAACGGCCATGACGGTCTTTCATTACCTGGATCACAATGGAGCCGGATCCTGCAACATTCCACCAGGATTAAATGTGTCGGACATCGGCGACAACAGCGCTACCTTTTCCTGGACACCGGTTTCAGGTGCAACACTTTATCATCTCAGGTACAAATTAAATACTGCCAATACATGGACTGTTGTTTCCTATGACCAACCTTCTATTACTGTTTACGGACTCTTCGCCGGTGCCAATTATGAATATGCGGTTGAGGCTATATGTAGCAATGGACCTACCGGTTACGGTGCCACGCAAACATTCTCTACAACGGGAACAGGCGTATGTACTTCAGCCGGGCAAAGCCAAGCACAGGAATACCTTAGCCAGTTATGGATACAGGGCGGCGGCATTTTTAATTCAGGCAATGATAACGGTTATGGAGATTTTACCAATAATGTTATTTTGTTAACACGAGATCAGAATGTTCAGGGATATCTGTCTGCATTGGTGCCATATCCTGAATATGAATATTACAGCATCTGGATAGACTATAATCATGACAATGATTTTGATGATGTTGGTGAAGAAGTGGTTTCGCTATATACAGATTTTACGGGGCTCATTGCTTTTAATTTTACCGTTTCGTCAACGGCCGGCTTTGGTACAACCCGCATGAGAATTGTAATGAACCACGACAATGCCCCATCACCGTGTGGTGTATATGCCCGCGGAGAAACAGAAGACTATACAGTGCAGATCAATGACAACGGCTCTGCTGTACCCCCGGTGCCTGTAAACCTTGGCGTTACCGATATTACTTATTCAAGGGCAACATTTTCATGGACGCCCGATAACAATGCGGCTTCGTACCGGTTGAGATTTAAAAAGATAAATGAATCAAACTGGACGGTAGTGCCCGTGAATACGGCTTCGTTGAAAGCAACCGGCCTTTCTGCCAATACAGATTATGTGTATGCCTGTGAAGCCATTTCAAGTGCCGGTCCTTCGGGTTTCAGTGATGCCAAAACCTTTACTACCACGGCTGTTGTGGTACCCATTACCGGCATAGACATACACGCAAGGCGCCAGGGTAGAGATGTATTGATCAGCTGGACCACAGAAATGGAACAAAACAGCGCCTATTTTGACGTCGAACGTAGCACAGATGGCATTGCTTATACAAAGATCGGGCAGGTAACGGCGGCGGGTAGTAGCAACAACATTCGTCGATATACCTATACCGACCAAAATACGTTAACAACGCAGATTTTCTATCGATTAAAAATGGCAGATTCCGACGCAGGCTTCAGGTATAGCCCTACCAGGATCGTAGGCAGGATGGATGAAAACAAACCAACTTTCCTGTTATATCCCAACCCGGCTATTGACCAGGTAACCCTGTTATTAACCGAAGCCGCTACTGAAAGACTGCAGGTAAAAGTGACCAATCAATCAGGACAACAGGTAAAAACGACACAAGTGTTGAAAGGAACTCAATTAATAAATTTGAATGTAAACGACCTGCCTTCGGGTATCTATAATGTTACGGTAACCGGAAACGGGTTGAAGATGGTTAATAAACTGCTGATTCAATAATAAAGAAATAACGATTTGTTTTGGTAAAAAAACGGTTTGCTTCTGAAGCGCCGTTTTTTTAGTTTTTGCACTGGTTATGGAATCAGCATAGCGGTATAAAAAACTGGCCCCGAAAGGGTTTCCGGCGCCAGTTGTGCAAAAAATCTATAAACGGATCATAGGGCTGTAGCATTCCAGGTTGCTACGGGTAACGGTGATCGTTACCAATTGTTTATAGTGAAAGAATCTTGTTTATTTTATCTTAAATTGAAAAGACGTTTTCTGAATGTTTTCGGGAAGATCGTTGTTCCAGCCCCAGCCGATGGGCTCATCAGCGCTTATTTTTTCAAAATCAAAAGCATAAAAAAGATATTCATTCTTTTTCTCTCCCAATTTATAATAACCAGTCTTGTTATTCCCAAGATACAGGATAGGCGAAGCGGCTCTAGCAGGGATGGGTGTATCGGTGATGATACTTATTTCCGCTGCTTGTTTTTTTCCTGACAGGGATGACTTGATATTCTTGAAATCGGGCGCCTTAAAATCAACGATTTTTATCTTAAGTGTTTTGATCGGGGGCAGCGCAAAACGCTCAGGGTATAATGGCTGCTCGTTGGCTGCATTGAAATCGGTAGAATCCATAAAACAGGTTTTAATGGTTATGAAACAATTTGCAGGTCATCGAAGGCAAGTGCCGGATGGGGTTTTGTCCTGTTACAACGGATCCGGATAGCCGCAATTTCACTGATGCGGAATCGCCTGTTTGATTGTTGGAAACAGGTGGCCCTGAACCGCAGGGTTTTCAGCATCGTTTTATGGCTGCCCGGATGCGGGTAGGGATCGGGTATGCCTCCCACCCCGCTCGAATCTACCCATGCAGTAAAGCCGCTACTATCGGTAAGGCCTAACTGAAAACCTGTGTCCACATGCTGGCTTCCTCCAAACACTTCGGCAACCCTGATCCAGATCTCTTTTCCTTTCAGGTCACGTAACCCTTTCAACGGAGATATGAAGGTAGCATTATGTTTTTCGTATTGAATGACCATCCCGGTAGTATTTCCAAAGAATGAATTATCAAAACTGCCGGCAGCGCCCTGTTTGAAAGGAAACTCGCTGGCAGCCATGCCTGTTTGACTGGTTGCCTGGCCCATGGTATTAATAGCAATTCCACCGGTTTGTTCATGGTCATCAACCGTTAGCTGTTTAAACTTTTTACAGGACAGGTGAACCGCATCGGTACGTACCCCCGAAGGCAAAGCATGACCGGTGATATATGACAGGGTATTGTGACCCATCAGCGATCTCCTGAAAAAAGCACAACCATACGCTGATAAGATCTCTTCATGTTCAAAACGTTGCATCCTCACCGGCCCTAGTCCTTCATCAAAGAGCCATTCCCGGTTAAAGAAATTATGATTGGTGAAATGAACATATAACTGCGATTTAAACCTTCGTGCCGAACAACGGTCGTAAAAACGGGCTCCATTATTTTGCCAAACATCGCCATCGCCCGCTGGTAATATGGTCATGAAATCGAAACCTTTCGGATTCACATCCGTTCCGGTGATCGACCCACGGAAATCTGTCGGCGCCAACGCAAGTACCGATACGATGGTTACTCCGCTCAATGATATTAATTCGGGCGTCATTACCACAGCATCTCCTCCACGTGAGTGTCCCATGAGGCCGGTAAGCGAAAAATCAATTTTTCCAGAGAAGATATTAGAAGCGGCTGAATCAAAAGATTGAAACAATTTAATGGATTCAATGATCAGGTCAACCCTGGCTTCGATATTAGCAACGCCGCCTCCGCTGTTAGGATAATTCACTTTATTGCAATCAACCGAAACGGCAATAAATCCCATTTGTGCCAATTGCTTTTGAAAATAATCATATCCTAAATAACTGGGATCGGTATCAACGTGGTTTCCATGTGCCAGGAACACAATGGGAGATCGCTTAAGCAAGGCCAGCCTTTTATTAAATTTTACACTATCTCCATCCGATTCACCGGGATAAAAAACACTTCCCTTTGCATCGCCGCGGCTATATTCCATGGTACCTACGGGAAACAGGTTCAGATCTGATGGATTCGCCTGTATAGGAGGCGCTACGCAAAGCGGGCGTATCACTGTAAGATACTGGCTTTTACAGGTTCCCAATTCCTGCCCGATCAACAATGTATCATTCCAGGATACTGCCTGGGTAAGAGGAATTACACTGCCCGATCCTTCGCCTACTTTTACATTATTGATATACACTTTTACCAGGGCTCCCCATACAAAAGAGGATAAACGCACTTCCACATCGCCTATCTGTACAGGGTATGCTGTGGGGGCCGGCAGGTTTCCGCAGGGCAAACTAACGGTAGTGCCTGGGGGCGATGGCGGTTGATTGCCACAAAGTTTCTGGGTAGCTTCCAGGGTAGCACCGGCGGGCAACGGGCTGGATAAATTCCAGTTGAGTGAACCTCCCCAGCATCCACTGGTACCCTGGTTAATGCCATTCAGCTTCAGGGTAACCCTGGCGCCATTGGCGATATTGGTGATCCTGATCTGCTGCGATCCCTGGTATACCGTATCGAATGCAGGTGCAGGTAACGGGTAGGCGTACCCTCTTGTTTTTTCTATGGCCGACTCCGGACTTTTATCACTGCAAAGTTCTGCCCGGGCGATTACAAACTGGTTATTGGCATATTCGGGTGCCACGTTCACTCCCTGGTGATCGTTACATCCATTTACCCTTCCCGTTTCCACTCCATCGGCCGTGATCCACACATTGGCACCCACCACCAGGTTGTTTACACCCGTACGGCTACCACATTCATAAACCGGGGCAGGATCAATGACTGGCCGCGGAAGGCCTGCAGGGTAATCTACCAGGTGATCTCTCACGGTAACTTCATTTGACCAGCCACTTGTAATACCGGCAACGGTTTGCCTTGCCCGGATCTTTTGCCCGGCAACAAGCGCTGATGGAATATTGATCAATGCGCCATTTGGTGACGGAAATCCCACAGGGCTGCTCGCAACAAGCACTGCATTGATGGTAATTTCGATCTGCGATAACGGAATGAACTGGCTGACCTTTACTTTTTTTGCACATTGATAAGCCGGTTCGGCCAGTACAGGCGGAGAGATCAATTTAGGATCATCTTTAAGTTCCTTTTCTTTACGAGGCACTTGTTCATCTGCCATAAAACAATAGTTAAATGATGAATGAATGCTTATGGAACCAGGGGTGATGAAGTACAGCAGAACAGTTGTATGTAAAAACTTATTCGGGCTGTACGTACAAATTGAATGAACAAGATAGAAATGATCGGAGCAGGAAAACAAGGGTAATTCTACGGAATTTTATTACCGTAATCACGGTACTATTGAGTAATCGTTATACTCCGAATGGAAAAAGAAAGCGTTGTTATAATCGGCTTTTCGTGGCCGGTCATCGCATGGAGATGGACAATAGAACGGAGAAAATAAAATGAAACTGGCACCGAACAGGGGCTCGGTGCCAGGTATACTTCAGGAGGCTTTCTTCCAGAAACTAATATCGGGAGCACCTCCCAAAAAAGCTCTTGAATCCTTTATGAATTGCTGCAGCTGTTCTGTTTGCATGTGCGCACCTTTGTAATAGTCTTCATTTGACCATTGTTCGTACAGCAAAATATTGCTTGCATCCTGTTGATCCACATGAATGTGGATGCCAATGTAATGAGGTTCTTTCTTTACCTTCTCAACCAGCGCCTTTAATGCAGTAAGCGCTTCTTTTTCTTTCCCTGGTAAGGTTTTGTATTTAACCAGCACAACAATTGGTTTAGTTTCCTGTGCAAATGTTTTGGTAAACAGGCAGGTTGATAATAGAAGGATCAACGTGCAAAAAATAAGTTTCTTTTTCATGATGTTTATTTTAAATGATACCATCAGATGCACTTCAACCTTATCCCTTACAACTATTTATCCATGAGCCGGTTTTTCATCAAAACTCACCATCCACTGAATGCCAAAGCGATCGGTGAACATGCCAAAATAAGAACCCCAGAATGTTTTACTCATGGGCATGGTGGCTTGTCCGCCTGCCGAAAGCCCATTAAACAAACGATCGGCCTCTGCGGTACTGTCGGTGCTGATTGAAACGGAAAAGTTAGTACCCTTTGCGAAATGCTTTGCCCATTCGCCGCCGGTATCACTTCCCATCAATATTGTTTCTTTACTCACAGGCAGGGATACATGCATTATTTTCTCACCGGCTTCTGCGGGCATAGGAGGCATTCCTTCCTGTGGAGGCATTTCTTTAAACCTGCTCATGACAGCAAACTCCCCGCCAAATACAGACTTATATAATTCAAATGCGGCTTCGCAATCGCCATTAAAGGTTAGGTACACGTTTACAGTTGTCATTGTATAAAATATTTTTTAATGATGAAAAAAATTGTGTTCATTATAAACGGACTTTTTCTGAATCCTGGTTACTTATTCGAAAATAAGGACTGTAACTTTGTTCTAAGTTATTCGATACTTATTTTCTTAAATTGTTGCGCTTTTGATTAAATTAAAAAAAATCTTTAATTCTTTGAAACACTATTCTTCATTTCACTTTTACTTTTTTGCTTCTCCCCCGAGATCCGCTTCGCTCGTCGGGGCAAGCAAAAAAGTACTCCCGAAATCGCTTCGCTCATCGGGACGTTTCGCAAAAAAAGAGCCCCGAAAAAAATTACATCCTTTTTTCGGGAGGGAGCCCTGATTAAGCTTTTGCACTACTGTAAACTCAAATTCAGTTCCCTGATCATTAAAGTATTAAATTTTAAATCTCTTTTGATAGCACGACATCTTATTTTCTTAATATTTTCTCCATGGCTTTCCCTTTAGCCAACTCATCAACCAGCTTATCTAAATAGCGCACTTTTCGCATGATGTCGTCTTCAATTTCTTCTACGCGGTATCCGCAAATTACACCCGTGATCTTCGAAACATTTGGATTCATCTGCGGTGCCTGTTCAAAAAAAGTTTGAAAATCAACTTTGGTATCTATTTGTTTTTGCAACCCTTGTCGGTTATACCCTGTTAGCCAACAAATGATTTCATCTACCTCTTCTTTGGTGCGTCCTTTTTTAGTGGCTTTCAGAATGTAATGCGGGTAAACACCCGCAAACGACATTTTATAAACTCTGGCGAGATCCATGTAGATGATGATTATTTTTTTGTGTTGTGATCTAATTTAAAGTCATAAGCGTGCACGACTGCCAATGACTTCAAAGACAACAGAAAGTTAGGAATTATTTCCATACTTTTTTTTCACATATTGAATACTTGCTTTCATCAGCTTTATCAGCTGCTTTTCATCAATATCCGACAACCGTTTGATGTAAATACAGGCCTTCCCTATTTTATATTTCCCAAGTGCATCCAGCAGGTGCCGGTGTTCTTCCATGCCTGTATAAACATACAATGAGATAGCCGCCTTCCGGGGTGAAAACCCGAGTAGGGGTGCATCTCCTTCGTGGCCGCTGGCATATTTGTAATGATAGCTTCCGAAACCAATGATGCTTGGCCCCCACATATGAGGTTCAAATCCCGAAACAGATTGCATGAGTTTGATCAATGCATAACTATCCTGCTGCTTTTGTTCTGTATCAGCAAATGCAGCGATGAAGTCATCAACAAGTTGACCTGTAGGTTTGGTTTTTGTTTTCGCCATGGGAGTAGTTTAAAATAATGAATAGTTTCAATGGTTTCCATTTTCATTCATGATCCGTTCCTGCTGAATGGGTGAATGATCCTTTTTTACCTTCCCATTCACCAATAGTGTTTCAAAATAACACTTCACCCCGGTTGCACTATTGATGTTTTCGATATTCTGGATGTGAAAATGCAGGTGCGGTTCTGAAGAGTTGCCTGTATTGCCGCAAAGGCCCAGGAGCTGGCCTTGTTGTATCGATTGACCTTCTTTTACCTGCAACGAACCATGCTTAAAATGACAAAAAACCAGGTATTCATTGGCCGCAGATTTAAGGATGACCATGTTACCACCCACATTAAATGTATTTGTTTCGCCGATGGCATTATCCTTTACGCCATCTATTGCCAATACAACGGTGCCTGTACAGGGCGCAATGATCTCTTTTCCGAAAGCATAATAATCTTCATTGGTCTTCCCGCTTGTTTTATATGATTTCCCTGAAGCATCAGTTATCACCAGGTCGAATGCGTTTTTTTGTGCTGCACTTTCAACATGATAATTTAATTCTTTTGTATCACCGCCCCAGATAACCGTCCATTCTTCTTTAAAGGGAAGTATCAATTTGCTGCTGTTCCTGGGAGGGGTTGGCTGGCTTTCATCCAGGTAAGGCCTGATGAAGAAGCCGTTTATTTTTTTGTCGCTATCGATCGACAGGTTGATGGTGAATATTGTTTTGTCAAAAGTTGCTTTATAGACTGCCGCCGTTCCCTGCGTCATTTTTACAAATTTCCTTTTGATGATCTTGCCGGCCTGTGATTTCAACCCCGAAAAGAACTCTTCCGTTTTAGCAAGCGGCAAAGCAGCCTTCATTTCGGGAGAGTACATCGAAAATATACTGTCGTAACGGGCGGCATTATAGTTTAACTGGAAACTATCAGCTACCGTTTTGTGCTCTAACGGTTCTGACTGTGCGAAAATAGTTGACGTGCTGAACAACGACAGGAAGGTTAATAGTAGATTTCTCATGTAGGAAGTATAGGAACTTGACTGATCGAACAGATCAATGTTTCCCATTGCTTCCGAAGGTAGCTATTTGCCTGCAGGAATGCAAGGTCTTAGTATTCCGAATTTTGTTAAGAGGATTTTAAAATGTGATGCAAATGACATTAACGTGTTTGCTTTTTATTTATCGAAAAATATTCAAATTCATTGAAACTCTTTTATGTTACTTTTTAATGCTGTAAACTCAAATTCAGTTTCCTGATCATTAGAAGTATGAAATTTTAAATCTCGTTTAATAGCACAACATGTTTCAAAATAAATAGAAAGCCATGATCCATTGGATAGTTGATCGATGTTTCATCATGCACTCAAGGTATGGGATAGCATTCGCCTCACTGTTTCATCCGGTTCCAGCTCTGCGTTTCACCCGATATGCTGTTAGGATCAAAGGATGGATCATTGCTCAGCATATAACTTCCATCGCCCCGGCTCCAGGCATTCTTATACCCGCTGATCAATTCTACTTTTTCACCTGCTGCATCTGTCCAGCTATCTACTCCCCGCAGGTATTGACCAAACCCATCATTGGTGGCGGCGGAGGCATCAGTATTATTATTATTATTTTTCGATTCCCAGTTGCGAATAATGTTTTTACTAATCTCTTCCTGCGCCTGGTGGCTGATCTGTATCTGTTTCCACTGTTCATTCTGTGCATTGGAGGTTACCGCGTAAAAATAACCTTGCACCCCTTTCAACCATTGCGGGTTCATCCTGGCGCTGCTGAAAAATACACTCATGATCTTACGGGCCATGGCTTCGTTGCCTGCTGCATATTTTAATACGACACGCATGCTTACATAACAATTGATATTGCTCGACATGCCTCCTTGTGTACCCGGCATATCCACAATGGTTTGCATTAGTGTACAAAAAGCCAGGCCTTCTTTGCCATCGGAAAATTGCAATGTTCCTTCAGCGGCGCTTCCCTGGTGCCGATAGGCCGCATTCCCACCAGCCCTGGCCTGTTGGGTCATTTGAGCTGCCCCTGCATCCATCTGTGATTGTAGTTCGTTGATAATACCGGCTTTCTTTACGGAAGCTTTTACGGAAGGCGCCAATGTTTGGCTGATATAACCCGCTGCATCCAACGGTTCAGCAATCGTACAGGCATGCGCATAAAAGCCTTTTTGCATGGCATCTAATTGAATGGGGTCGGTGCTCCAGTCAAATTGAGTTGTCGGGAAAACGATCAATTCATAAGCTCCATCGGGCGAACTGGCATCTACTGAAGCCTGCACCATTTCCGGAAAACATTTTACCATGGGATACCATTCTACCTCACTGTTCACTTTCCAGTTGGCGGGCAACATAAAAGAACTTACTTCCAGGGGTTGATCAAACCCTTTACTGTCCAGTACCCGAAAACGTTTCAGCAACAGGTAGTCCTTGCCTTCTACAGCCTGGCTTGTATTTTCCTTAGGGCCATCAGACTTATTCTCTTGCGCTGAAGGGGCATTGCAGGAAAATAAAATTCCTGCCAGTATAAAACAGAGGAGTATTTTGTGCATAACGATATGGTTTAACCGCCGTTTATTTCTTTGTCATATTCACAGTGCCTACTGCACCCTGGAATCCCGCTACAGTTCCTGTGCAGCCGGTATAATTATTCCGGAACTTCAACCTCCAGATGGTTCCATTGGCATAATTTATTTTTAATGAATCGGAAGTATAAGTATAGGTGCCGGGAAATACCTGGTTGCTAAAGGCTGAATCAATATTGATAACCGTATTATCTGCACCAATGTTTAGACTGAATTTATACTCACCTGCTATGCCGTTTATTTGTTGTGCGCCATACCAATCACCGGCAAAAAGATTTTTGACATCGGTGGGTTCGTTGCTGTCTTTTTTACAGGAAATGAACGCAAATACAAAAGCAGATGAGAGGATGAGGACAATTTTTTTCATGATTTTAGTTTAATTAAATAAAAAATTGAGTTATAAAATATCAACAGGCAATTTTTATCCTTGCCCGTTTTTAAAATTGTTTGTAACCCACCGCGTGAAAAGATGTTTTCATTGATGGATTGATAATTGTTTGTTTTCGCTGAAGTTCACTTGACGATGATAATCGTTTAAGTTTACCATGCCTGAGACCGCCTAAACAGAAACTGCTGTAAAAATGCAGCGATTCCAATTGTATAACTATGGTCCATGTGGATAGTTTTGGATAAGCTCCTTACTGAATAGATTTGCCTAAATTGTAACATGTACCGTATTATCTTCAGGCTCTTTTTACTGCTGCTGATTCCATTGGGAAGTCGCGGACAGTTCCCCCTGCTAGATATTGCCAAAAAGAAAGTGCCTACATCCCGTACCAAACCCGAACGGCTAAACGCTCTGCTTGCACTATCGGATTTTAAAAACTCCATGTCGGGCGATACCATCAGTTATTATGCCCGGATGGCCTGGCAGCTTGCTTTGGAGCTCGGGGATGAAAAAGCGCTGGCACGGTCTGCATACCAACTTATTAGTGGTGATCTGGCTTCCGGTAAAACAGACAGCATCATTCCAAAAATTGAAAGCAATCCATTGTTTCTTTCGGTGAAACAAACCGATCCCTTCCTCTATTATAAATTACAATTGCTGAAAGCCAATGTACTCAACCGTACCAACAGGCTGCCGGAAGCATTAGCGTTGCAGTTAAAATTGCTGAATGAAGCCGAAAAGGAAAACAATACACTCGCCAGTTTGTTCCTTATGAATTATATCGGTGCTACATATCTAAATGCAGTGGACAGCCGGGAAGAAGCCCGTAAAACATGGACCCAGGCGCTAGACATCATCCGCAAAGCCAATAACCCACAATACCGGGAAATAGAATCCTATATTCTTTCCAACATGGCCTTGTACTATATTGGAAATTATTATGCCAACCCAGCACCTGCTTTAAGTGATACCTGTTTTGATTTTATTAATCGTACGGTTAGCCTTTCCCGTGAGATTGAATCGATGGGAGTGCTGGCGTCTGTATTATCATACCGGGGAGCTTTATATGGTTATCAAAAAAAAGAGATCGAAGCAGAAAGAGACTTTAAGGAGCTCATGACAATACGCAACAAGATCGGCGATCCTTTATACATCACGGATGACCTGAAGAACCTTGCATTCTTTTATATTCAACATAATGAGCCGGATAAAGCTATCGCTGCGGCTACAGAAGGATTGATGATCAGTGAAAAATTCCATATCAGGGAAACGGCCATGGAATTACTGAACATGAAAGCCAGTGCCTATAAACAAAAAGGCGATCATGAACATCATGCCGAAACACTGGAAAAGATATTGTTGCTCAACGATTCCATCAACCGGGCCAACAGCGCCGATAAGATCGAAGCCATCCGTACACAATACGAAGTGCAAAAAAAAGAGACCCTGATCGCCCGGCAAAAACTTGACCTGTTTAAACGAAAAATATATCTCTACGCAGGTGCGGTTCTCTTTATATTGATAGCTGTGTTTACTGTTTACCGTTTTAAGAAATACCAGCGTGGACACCGCCAATTACTTGAAGAAAAGAGATTGCAAAACGAAATAGAAATCAAAGAAGCTGCAGACAAAGAACGAAATCGAATTGCGGCAGAATTACACGATAACCTGGGCGTACAGGCAAATGCCATATTGCACAACAGCAACAGGCTTGTGGCAGAAACATCAAAACAAGCCCCTGTGGTAAGCCGTTTACAGGAAACTGCAAAAGAGATGCTGTTGAATTTAAGAGAAACCCTTTGGGCTTTAAAGAATGCCGATGTACCTGCAGTAGAAATGTGGCTGCGGGTAATAGGCTTTATGCAGCAGATGGGAAGGCATTATACCGGCATACGGTTTATAGTACAAGGGAAAGCGCCACAGAACCTGGTACTTTCTGCCAGTAAAGCCCTGCACCTGGTGCTCGTGATTCAGGAAACGGTTAACAATTCCGTCAGGCATTCTGGTGCTTACAGCATTTCTGTGCATAGCATTTTGGAAAACGACGAATGGCAAATAATGGTAAAAGACAATGGTAAAGGGTTCGATACAGTATCTGCTTTTCAAAAGAAAGACAGCTATGGTTTGCAGCACATGCGGGAGCGTGCAGAAACGGGCGATTTCGTGTATGAGATCAAATCTGTGATTGATGAAGGAACTCAAACAACCATTCACCTTAAAATATAAGTGCAGGTACAGATTACCGGTAGTTTAATTGTATAAATCAATAAACAATGATCAAAGTAGCTATTGTAGATGACAAGCCTTATAACCGTAATGTGATTGCCGACAAATTAAGCCGTCATCCTTCTTTCACCATTGTATTCGAGGCGAATAATGGTGCCGTTTTTCTCAAAAAAATGAATGACCTGCAAGATGGACAATTACCACATATTGTATTAATGGACCTGGAGATGCCCGAAGTAGATGGCGTATCGGCTATCGCAACAGCCTCTTCCCTTTACCCGGCCTGCAAATTTGTAGTATTAACCATTTTTGATGATGCTGATAAAATCTTCAACGCCATCAGGGCGGGTGCCTGTGGCTATTTATTGAAAGAGGAAAGCGGGGAAGTGATTACGCAAATGCTGATGAATCTCTGGGAAAGTGGCGCCGGGCCGATCTCGCCCAGCATTGCTTATAAGATTTTGCAGATGGTACAGCAACCCGCTGCAGTAAAGGATGTAAGGGAAAAAGGGGAGAATATCTTTCAGCTCAGCGATCGTGAACTGGAGATCTTACAGCATCTTTGTGACGGGCTTGAATACAAGGAGATCGGGGCTAAACTATTCATCAGTGCCAATACCGTAAAAAAGCACTGCATCAGTATTTACCAGAAACTCCATGTAAAGAGTAAGGCACAGGCCTTGCGCATTGCTTTTACAAAGGGGCTTATTTAATAAAAGACACAATCGTTACCGTTAGTACAATGATAATAACTGCATACAGGTAATTTGACCGAAAGCTAAACTTTTCTTTAAGCAACTTATACATTGAGAAGATTGGTAACCCGATGAGTCCGGCCAACATTGGTACCCATAGTAACTCAAAGATTGCTCCCGCCCAGGCATATTGATATACATTTACCGTTTTCCCGATAACCCAACCAATAGACACTGCCATGCTCGTGAGCAACACGATGGTGCCGGTTCTTTTTTGAATGGTAGCAGCTTTGGAAGTAGACATATATGTAAGGTAAGCTGAAAAGCTGGTTAATTATTTCTTAGCAAACTGCCCGATATGCCAGAGGTTCCCGGAAGGATCGTGTACAAAACATTCGCTGCCCCAGTCTAAGTGGCGAATAGGTACCAGCTTCGATGCAGGAAATTTTGTTTGCAGGTCTAATGAAACGAGTTCGTTCCAGGTTTGCTTTACATCATCTACTTCCAAAAAAATCATTGTATTATCTATCCAGTCTTTTACGTAAGCTTTTTGCAGGTAGAACCCAATCGGCCCTTTGCTGAATAAGCACATCGCATCACCGAGTATGATCTCCTCAAAACCCAGGTGCCGGTAAAATGTGCGGGACAGGTTGTAGTCTTTGGCGCCGATAAA
>ERZ795056.288-NODE-288-length-67914-cov-6.807174_pt1 | contig 67914 bp, 63 predicted proteins | sample MGYA00375140_ERZ795056 | MGnify/ENA primary metagenome ERZ795056 (study PRJEB30185, sample SAMN05720227) | activated sludge metagenome | isolation source: Anaerobic digester | place: USA | collected 2015-03-09 ...
CAATGACGCGATCATTTACTCGCCATTCCTGGAGATGTCGCTCGGTCGCCTGCGGCCGGGTCAGCAGCTTCGTGTGCGTACGCTGGATCCGGCATCGCTGACCACTTCCGAAGTGCTGGTGGAAGCGACGGGCCATGAGAAGCTGATGGTGATGGGGGCGGAGAAGCTGGCGACGGTTCTGGAGATGGATTTCCAGGGCATGCAGACCAAGGCGTGGGTTGATGCCGACGGGCAGATGCTCAAGCAGGAGACGCCGTTCGGATGGACCATGGAAGCCTGCTCGGCTGATGAGGCCATGGCGTTGGATATTGAGAAAGGCGCCGCGCAGGTCGACATGTTGCGGGCCATGGCTGTTCCGGTAAAGGGCGATATTCGGCAACCGAGGACCTGCCGCGAATTGAGGATTCGTTTCAGCGGGGCTGCCATTCCCACGAACGAGCTGGCATCGGACCGGCAGGTGGTGGAGTCGGTGGAGGGGCATGACGTGATCCTGACGTCGCGCGCCGGCCGGATGCCGCCGCGCGGCACGGCGATCGGTGTGGTGCCGCCCGAGTTCGAGAAATACCTGGGCGCCACGATGTTCATTCAGTCCGATCATCCGGACATCGTGCGCGAGGCGGCTCGCATCACCAAGGGCATCACCGACAGTGCGGCGGCCGCGCGTGCGATACATGACTGGGTCTACCGATCCGTTCTGAAGAAACCCACGGTCAGTCTGCCCTCGGCGCTCGACGTGTTACATCGGATGGAGGGTGACTGCAACGAGCACACCTATCTTTACGTGGGGCTGGCCAGAGCGGCCGGGTTGCCGGCCAAGGTGCGCGTCGGGTTAATCTACAATGATGGTGCGTTCTATTATCACGCCTGGCCGGCGGTATTTGTTGGACGCTGGATCGAGGTGGATCCGACGCTGGGGCAGCAGGAAGTGGATGCGACGCATATTGGAGTCCTCGACGGGGAGTTGGAGGATCAGCTCAGGTTGCTGGGGCTTTTCGGGAACTTGTCCGCGGAGATTCTTTCCGAGAACGGACAGCCGGTGGAGAAAACGCGATGATTGAACTCGAACACGTATCGAAGAACTTCGGGTCGCTGGAAGCCGTGAAGGACGTGTCGCTCAGCGTCCCCAAAGGAGAGCTGTTCTGCTTCCTCGGTCCCAATGGCGCCGGGAAGACCACGACGATCAAGATGATGTGTGGCCTGCTTCGGCCCACCTCGGGAAGCATCCGGCTGGGCGGTGCGGACGTGCAGAAAGATCCGGTCGAGGCGCGGCGGCTGGTGGGCTACATTCCCGATTTCCCTTTCCTCTATGACCGGCTCACGGCGACGGAGTTTTTTGAATTCACCGGCGATCTGTATGGAGTGTCACGCGAGCGGGTTCACGAAGAACTGGAGGACACGTTTGAGCGATTTGGTTTGAAGGAATACCGCAGCGCGTTGATCAAGGACCTGTCGCATGGGCTTCGGCAGCGGCTGATCTACGCGGTGACGTTGTTGCATCGGCCGGGCATTCTGTTCGTAGACGAGCCGTTCGTGGGCCTCGATCCCTTCAGCATCCGGCTGATCAAGGATCTGTTGCGGTCCAAAGCGCGCGAAGGCATGACAGTGTTCCTGACGACGCACATCCTGGCGCTGGTCGAGGACATGGCGGATCGGATCGGGATCCTGGTGAACGGACAACTGGTGGCCGTGGGTACGTTGAAGGAGCTGGTGTCGCAGAGTGCGGCGAAGGAGGGCGACCTGGAGGATGTGTTCTTCCGGCTCGCCAAGTAACGATGCGGCAAATCCTGGCATTATTGAAGAAAGACTGGCGGGCGTTCTGCAACCTGCGGCGCGTCTTGCGGGAGCAGTCGGTCTTCAAAGTGGTCTTCATTCTTTTATTTGCGCTGGGCATGATCGGGGGGCTGTGGGTCATCTTCATGGAGGCCTTCAGCTTTCTCGACAAGCTCGGAGGGGTGGGGCTGTTGCTGGTGTATCGTCTGTTCGCACTGTTCTTCCTTGGCTTGGGCGCGATGCTGGCGACGTCGAGCGTGATTACGTCGTACACGACATTCTTCAGTTCAGAAGAAACCGCGTACCTGCTGCTGAAGCCGCTGTCGATCGGCAAGCTCTCGATCTATAAGTTCATCCAGTCGGCGTTCTATTCATCGTGGGCGTTCTTCTTCACGATCATTCCCTTTGTCGGTGCTTACGCGGCGCACGAGAAACTTCCGATCTACTTCTCGGTGTGGACGATCTTCTTCTCGGTGCCGCTGGTGTTGCTGTGTGCGGGGTTGGGGACGATTGTCTGTCTGTTGGGTGCACGCTGGTTGCCGAGGAACCGTGCATTCTGGTGGGGTGTGGTGGCGGCCGCCGCCGTGGCGGGCTCCTTGCTCTCGGGGCGGTTGACGACGCACGTGATGGGCGAGAACGAGCAGGCGCTGGTGCTGACGCGGCTGATCCCGGGTTTCCAAATAGCCTCGCATCCGCTGTGGCCGAGCTGGTGGATTTCCGAAGGTATCATGGCGCTGACGCGCGGACAGTGGACGAGGGGATTGTTGCTGTGGCTGGTGCTGATGGCCAACGTGCTGTTTGTGGGCATGATCGTGGAGTGGACGGGCCGACGGGTGTTCTACGACGCGTGGCAACGAATCCAATATTCGCGCGAGCGGGGTATCCGGCAGGCGGTGCTGTTGCGGCCGCTGGAGCGGGCGATGTGTTTTCTTCCTGCGGATATCCGGGCGCTGATTCTGAAAGACATTCGCGTCTTCTTTCGTGATCCTGCGCAGTGGACGCAGGGACTCATCTTCTTTGGTCTCCTGGGGCTCTATTTCCTCAACCTGCGGAACCTCCGCTATCATCTGCTGCCCGATGCGTGGCGGAACCTGATAGCGTTTCTCAATGTGTTCAGTGTGTCGGCCGTGATGTGCTCTTTCGGTTCGCGATTTGTCTATCCGCAACTCAGCCTGGAGGGGCATGGGTTCTGGGTGGTGGGGCTTTCTCCCACGTCCATGGGGCGGGTGCTGGCCGCGAAGTTCTCCCTCGCGTTGGCAGGAATGACGGCGGTCAGTGTTGGCCTGATGTTCCTTTCGACGCGCATGCTGGTGATTCCGTTGGGGGCAAAGATTGTGGCGGGAGGAATAGCGCTGGCGATGGCGGTTGGCATCGCGGGGCTCTCCACGGGATTGGGTGCGGTGTTTCTGGATCTGCGTCAGCCGAATCCTGCGGCGATTGTCTCCGGGTTCGGCGGAACGCTGAACCTGGTGCTCAGCCTGGTGTTCATGTTTGGTGCGATCCTGCCGTACGGGTTTGTCTTCCACCAAGCGTACCTTCGACACATCGCGGATGGGGCACTGCACCGGGCGCTGCTATACGCGAGCCTCTGGCTGGTGCTGTGGTCCCTGACGGCAGCGGCGGTGCCATTGGCGGCTGGGCGACGGAGTTTGAGGAACCGGGAATACTGATGCTGTCCGGCAATTTCGGGCGAGCGGCGTTTACAGGCGCGGCCGGATTGTTGTACGTTCATGAGTGGACCGGACCACGAAGGGTGAAACATGTCTGACATCAATTTCGATTGTCCTCACTGCGGTCAGAATCTGGATGCGCCGGAAGATATGCCGGGGATGGTCATCAACTGCCCGGCTTGCGAGAAACCGATCAAGGTTCCCACGCCCGCAGGGCTGGAGGTTCCGTCCGCCCCGGCCGTGATTTCAACCCAGGCTGCGGCGGCGAAGAAGATGGCCCAGACGGGCGTGATCCCCCCGGTGAATGAGGACAAGGGCAATACGGTTCGCATCGAATTGCCGCCGGAGGCCGTTATGCCCGAGCGGAAGCATCGGGTCATTTTCATCAAGCGCACCGACAAGTAGATTGGGAGAAACTCCTTGGCGCACCCCCCGTCCTATGATAGCTTGCAGCCCAACTGCTTTCCCCACACAGGAGCGAGCACGGGTATGATCCGCAACAAAGCTACGATCGGTATTCTGCTGGCCTTGGCCCTTTGTCACCCGCAATTTGCGGCCGCACAGAAGAAGGACGATTCCCCCGCCTCGCTGGCCGACATGGTTCAGTCGGGTGGTGTGGATGTGCAGGCCGATGAGCTCGAATACGAGTCGGACCGCCGGGTGATGACCGGACGCGGCCACGTGGTCATCAAGCATGGAGTCGACACCCTGACGGCGGACTTCGTGACCGTGGACACGGTGACGCAGGACGCGACCGCGCGGGGCAACGTGGTGATCCAGCGTGAAGGTACCGTGTGGCGTGGCGAAGAGGCCAAGTACAACTTCAAGACGCGCACGGGCAACTTCGGCGGGTTCGATGCGGACATGCCGCCTTTCCATATCAAGGCCAAGGAATCCCAACGCACGGCCAACGGGTCCTTTGTCCTCAGGAACGCGAAGATCACGACGTGCGATGGCGACCGCCCGGAATTTTATATGAAGGCGCGCGAGGTACGCATCACGAAGAACAATCGTTTCCGCGCGAAGGGCGTGGTGTTCTACCTCGGGCCGGTCCCGATCTTGTACATGCCGTACGTGCTCAAGGGTCTCGGCGAGGAGAGAACGGACATCGATCTTGTGCCGGGCTACAGCAGTCGCTTGGGCGCCTACCTGCTGACGGCCTACAACTACCGCATCAACGGCGGCATGACCGCGGCGACGCGGCTCGACTATTACGGCAGTCGGGGGCCGGCGGTGGGGCAGGATTTCAACTGGGGTGATCCGAGGTTGACGTATCGGGGCGGATTCAAGGCCTATTACGTCAACGATGGTTCGCCGATGAAGGGCAGGACGGACGACGAGGTGGACGAGTTCGGCGACCTCGTTACGTCGGATCGCTATCGCCTCAAGCTTTTCGATACGCGCAGCCTGAGCGATCGCGATTACATGATGACGGATTTGAATTACCTCAGTGATCCCGTCGTTGTGGAGGATTTCTTCGACAACGAATATCGGAACAATGTGCAGCCGGAAAACCGCGTCTCCCTTGGGCATCGCGGCGACCAGTACACGGCGGGGTTGCAGATCAATAAGCGGCTCAACGATTTTTACGACAACGTGGATCGCCTGCCGGAAGCGACGTTGGATGTGCCCCGCATGAAACTGGGCGAGACGCCGCTTTATTACGAGAGTGGAAACAGCGCTTCCTTCCTCAGCCGCCTCTACCCGGACGGTTCGGACAACGAGGACTACGACGCATTCCGCTTGGATTCCTCGCACATGCTTTACTACCCGACCAAGCAGTTTGGGTTCCTGTCGCTGATTCCGCGTGGTGGACTTCGCGGCACATTCTACTCCTATACCTATGAGGACGCCACGGTCACCAACGTCATCTCCGAAGTGGATACCAATGGCATTACGCACGTCACCAACAGGGTGGAGACGGTCCGTAACGATTTGGGGAGCGACTTGCGCGTATTGGGCGAACTGGGCTTTGAGACCTCGTTCAAGTCCTTCAAGGTGTTGACGGAGGAGTGGATTGGCCGCGACGATCAGGGCTTGCGCCACATTGTGGAGCCCTACGCCCTGTACACCTTCGTTCCCGAGCCCAATATTACGCCGGAGAATCTGCCGCAGTTCGACGAGGTTGATACGCTGGACAAACGGAACGATGTCCGATTTGGCGTACGCAACAAGTTGCAGACGAAGCGGCGCACTCGGGTACATGACTTGGTGGACGCGGATGTGTGGACGACTTACCGCCTGGATCCGGACGAGGATCAGCATGACTTCACGGACATATACTTCGACACCGAATTGAGGTTGGTGGACTGGTTCATGGTCGATTTCGACGGTAGCTACGATGAATACGAGAATAACATCAGCACCTTCAACACCCAGTTGGGGCTGATCTTCCCGGATGAGAGCCGGCTGTCGGTCGAGTACCGCTACGCGGACAGCACGCGGGACCAGATCGCGGCTGAGTTGAGACTGTTCCCGAACCTGCGCTGGTCGTTGGATACCTATGGCCGCTACGCCATCGACCGCAGCGAGTTCGAAGAGAAATCGTGCTTTGTCACGCACAAGACCAGTTGTGTCGGGTGGGGCCTCGGTTTCAAGCAGATCGATTCGGATGTGCAGGTGTGGCTGCAGTTCTGGCTGTTGGCCTTCCCGAAATCGAGCGTCAACATCGGTCGCTGATAGCTTCGCGTAGTACCTATGAAAGCAGAATACCTCATAACGGGCGGCGGCGGTTTCATTGGGTCGAACATTGTCCGTACGCTCGTTGCTGCGGAGAAGAAGGTCCGTGTGCTGGACAACTTCTCCACGGGCCGGCCTGAGAATCTTCTCGGGATACGGAAGGCAATCGATCTGGTGGAAGGGGACATCCGGGACACGGATACGGTGCGGCGCGCTGCCCGTGGCGTTCGGTTTGTGATTCATACCGCCGCGTTGCCCTCGGTTGTGCGGTCGGTGAAGGATCCCTTGGCCACCAACAGCGTGAACGTGTGCGGCACGTTGAAGGTGTTGCAGGCCGCGCGCGCGGCGCACGTTGAGCGCGTGGTGTTTTCCTCATCGTCCTCGATCTACGGCAACACGAAGACTCTGCCTAAGCGCGAGGATATGATGCCGTGCCCGATGTCGCCCTATGCGCTGTCGAAACTGACCGGCGAACACTACGCGCGGCTGTTCTTCGAACTTTACGGGCTCAAGACTTTCTCCTTGCGCTATTTCAACGTTTTCGGGCCGCGGCAGGATCCCAAGTCGCAATACGCGGCCGCGATTCCACGCTTCATCGACGCGCTTCGCCGGGGCCGGCGGCCGGTGATCTACGGGGATGGGAAGCAAACGCGCGATTTCACTTTTGTCGAAGATGTGGTTGCAGCGAATCTCGCGTGCTGTAGTGCCCCGGCAAAAGCGGCGGGCATGGCATTCAACGTGGGCGGCGGCGGCCGGATATCAATTAATGATCTTGTGGCGCACCTCGCGCGTGTCCTGGGTCGTCCCTTCAAACCTGCTTACGAGCCGTCGCGTCCGGGCGACGTGCGCGACTCGCAGGCAGCGATCGAGCGTGCCCGCAAGTTCCTGCGCTGGCGTCCGCGCTTTGGGTTGGATGAGGGGCTGCGCAAGACCGTGCAATGGTTCGACCGCTGAGCCATGGACGCATCCGTTCACTCCGACGATCTCCTGAATGTCGCCATCGAAGCGGCCACGACAGCGGGGAATCACGCTCTTCTCAATATCCATCGCCGCCAGGAAGTTGCGGAGCGATTCGCCCACGATGTGAAACTCAACCTCGACCGCGAATGCCAGCAGAAGGCGGAAGAGGTCATTCGTTCACACTTTCCCCATCATCATCTCCTCGGCGAGGAGGGTGGGAGTTTCGACGAGGTGGCGGACATTCTCTGGATCATCGATCCGATTGACGGCACGGTTAATTTCCAGCATGGCCTTCCGCTGTGGTGCTGTTCCATTGCCGTGAGGGCCGGGGGGCACATGGCGGCGGGGGCGGTGTATCTGCCCGTGATGAAGGAAACGTATGCGGCGCAGCGGGGTGGGGTGGCGACGTGCAATGGGGAGCCGATTCATGTTTCCGACACGCCGCGGATCGATGAGGCGCTGGTGCTCACAGGATTGTCCAAGAACATCAACACGAATCTGTACTGCATGGATGTCCTGAAAGCCGTCTCGCTCAAGGCGCAGAAGACGCGGATCATGGGCGCTGCAGCAGTGGATATTTGCCACGTGGCGTGCGGTCGCGCCGACGGCTATTTCGAGTCGGGCATCTACCTCTGGGATATCGCAGCAGCGGGGCTGATTGCCGAGTGCGCGGGTGCGCGTACGGAAATTCTTGAGAAGATCAGCGATGTGCGGTTCCGCTATCTCTGTACCAACGGGCGAATCCACGATGATCTGAAACACGTGGTGGCCGCGGGTATGGCAGGCCATCCCGTTCGCTGAACGGCATTCTACTCTTGGTTGTCTCACCTGCATGAAGTGGCCGTTTGCGCTATCCGCACGAAAGATTTCGCACGCTTATCACTCCTCGCCGGAGTCGTTTGCGGCGCTCTGTGCGGGCATCGTGGCGCTGGGTGTCTACGTCCGCACTATGGCGCCCACGGTGACACTGGAGTTGTCTGGCTCGCTGGTGACTGCGGCGGACCATATGGGTGTGGCCAACAGCCCGGGCTATCCGTTATGGACGCTTGCGGCATGGTTCTTCCAGTGGGCGCTGGGAGGTGTGCGGTACCTGGGCCATCCCAATCCCGCATGGGGAGTGGCGGCACTTTCTGCCTGTGCCATGGCTGGGGCGAGTGCGGTGGTGGCCTGGCTCACGGCCCTCGCATGCAGATTGCGCCTTGTGGAGCGCAGCGGCGGAAACCTTTGCACGGGGGATGTGTGTTGGGTGGCGGGGACAACATCGGGACTCCTCTTTGCATTTGCGCGTGCAGTTTGGTCACAGTCCGTCATTGCCGAGACGCATGCCCTCAACGCCTTCGTCATCGGCCTGTTATTCGTGTTCATATTCAGATGGTACATGCACGGGAGTACGAGGGATCTTCTTTTGGCAGCTTTCACGGCCGGACTCTCGGTGACAACGAGCTACACAAGCTTGTTCCTGCTGCCGGCCATCCTTGTATTGGTTGGGTCGCGTGATTTGAGGATTCCGGCCGGGCTGCTTGTGCTGGCCATTCTTCTCAAGTGGGCGGCGCGCTACCTCGTTCATGTTCCCTTCATCCCCGGTTGGTTGCCCGTGGCAATCGTGTTGATCATGATGCTGGCGGCGGTGGTTGTGCGGCAAGTGCCACGCGCGGGAGCGGTCCTTGTCTGTTTTGCACTCGGGCTGGCGTTCGTGTTGTACATGCCGATAGCATCGTCGCAGAACCCGCCGATCAACTGGGGCAATGCGCAGACGATGGAGGGGTTCCTGCATATGTTGAGACGGGGACAATACGAGCGGGTTTATCCGCTGAACGTGTTTGCGCATCCGGCCGAATATGGCGTGATGCTGTGCACCTATCTGGTGGGCCTTGCCCGGCAGTTCACATGGCCGGTGGCAGCTTTTGGTGTGCTGTCGCTTGGCGCTTTCTCTTCAGGAGATCGCCGCGTCCGGGAGTGGATCGGCTTCGTGATCATCGCGTGGGCGATGATGGGGCCGGGGTTGCTTGTGGTGCTTCGGCCCGCGGCGGATGTGCAGACGCAGTTTCTGGTGCGGGTGCATTTCATCCCTTCCTATCTCTGCTATGCCTTGCTTATCGGGCAGGGGATGGGTGTGCTGTTGGATCGGCTGACGCGACCGATGGAATCGCGGTCTACATCCGTGACGCCAGCGTGACGCGAAGAGATGGCCGTTGCCTTGGAGATATCATCCACATCTGCCACGGGTTCAGCGAGTCTTCCGTGTCGACGGTCGTCGTGATGTCCCAATCGGGGTTGGTGACAGGCTCTTCAGTTGCCGTGCCCATCCACGTTCGTGTGGTGATCTGTCGGATGATCGGAACGGCATCGCGCAGCCACGCTGCATTTTGTTCCGCACGGAGCGAAGTGATCAGGGAGACCGACGACACACCGACGAGCAGCCCCGCAACGATGAGGGCGACGAGCACCTCGATGAAGGTGAATCCTTCGTTCTGCCTAGAGACTGGCGCTGGAGATGTCCGCGGCTTCACCCTCGCCCTCCGGTTCCCCGTCGCTGCCGTAGCTGATGATCTCAAATGCCTCACCGCTGCGGCCGGGGACAACATAGATATACTCATTGCCCCACGGATCTTTTGGCACGCGCCGGGATTCCAGGTAGCCTTCCTGGGGATAGCGCTGGGGGATCGGCTCCGTGGTGGGCTTGGCCACGAGGGCTTCGAGGCCCTGTTCCTGTGACGGCTGCAGGCCCTGTTCGCTGCGGTAGAGTTGGATGGCGGTCTGGAGCTGACGGATCTGCATCTTGGCCGTGGATATTCGCGCCTCGCCGGGCTTCCGGAGCACGTTTACGGCAACGATGCTGGCGAGGAGGGTGATGATCATCACCACGACCAGGATTTCGATGAGGGTGAATCCTGCCTGCGACGGCCGGCGGTCCTGCAAGGTTTTCCGTTTCATGCGTCCTCGGATTGATCGGGTTCCATGCCCAGGTCAAACTCGGCCTGGGTATCGTCTGCGGCCATAGCATCAAACTTTCCGCACAGGGCGTCAAGCTTCGCCAGGTAGTAGGGCACATTCTCGTCCCGCTGGTCGGGGTTCCAATCGGCCACGAGTTTCGCGGAGGAATGGACCGCGACGCTCTTCACTGTGCCGGTGACATAGTAGGACACCTGGTCGCCCGCCCGGTAATCGCGGCCTGAGCGAAGGGCAAGTTCATAGGCGGCGTTTCGGCCGCGGGATTTCGTTCCGACCTTGGACGAATAGGTTGAAGGCGCGTCCTGAAGCGTCTCAGTCTTCGCGAGTTTCCGGATCGGCCAGCGACGGTTCTCGATGGCATCCCGGTAGCGTGCGACAAGTTTGGGGATTTCGGCGTCGCGCGACTCGAGTGTGAGGCGCAGCCATTCCTCAAGAAAATCGCGCTGGAAGGGCTCGAGGCCGCGCGATTTCAGCGCGGCGCCCTTGATGATGATCTCGCCCCGCTCGTCGAGCAGCGCGTAGTTCTTCATCTTGTAGCTGAACATGGCGGGATACTCGCCGTCGAACTCGATGTCTATGCCCTGCGGAAGCGAGGCTTGGAAGTCTTTGCGAAAGGCGTCCAGTTTGGGCCCGGTGCAATCTTTGGGCGGCAGGAAGTAGACGCCATCGGTGTCGATTTCGATCGGCTTGCCATCATGTTTGCGGATCCAGTCGATCATCTGTTGCAGGATCGCACGGCCTTCCGCGGTTACGCGTTCCGCCATGTCGTAATCGCTGAAGCGGGCCTGGCTGAACCCGAGGTAGCCGTAGAAGGAGTTGATCAGGATTTTTAACGTGCTCTGCAAGGCGTCAAGATGGTGGAGTTCATCGGGGCCGGCTTTCTTCATGCGCGCGCGTGAGTCGAGGCGCAAAGTTCGGAGGTAGTCCAGCAGGCAGAGGAAGACGCTGAGTTCATCCGTGCGCGGCGCGAGCGAGTGCCGGAGGATGATTGAGGGATAGAGGGATCGCACGTCGCAGTGGTGCACATCGTGGACGACGCCGGTGTGGAAGATGTCGGTATAGCCGCCGGCAAACTCGCGTGGCTGGTCGGGCCGCGGGATGGAGTGTCCAACGTGCAGGTACTCGCGAAGGATCAACGCGTCGATTCGCGCGCCGCTGCCGCGCACGCAGATGTTCTGATAGGTGAATGGCAGTATCTGGCTTTGGACGAAGTAGCTGGGCGAAAGCACATTGCTGATCGACCGGGTTTCCCGGATGTCGTCGAGGGCATACTTCATGACTTTGGCCGGGTCCTTGTCGAACGTGTGGGCGATCTCGTCGCCATCCAGGTAGGTGCGGTCGGATTCGGCGACGCCGAAATGGAGGGCGACATCCTTGAGGCCGAGGGCATCGAGCGAGCGATGGCTGACGTCGTAAGCCTGGGCCAGGAAGAATGTATCCGCCACGTGGCGGCCGTGAATATCGATCTTTGGATAGGAGATGGTTCTCTCCGCCATGTTGAAGCGGCCGGGGCGGACCGATGGTTTGCTGCCGTCGCGTCCCAACGCGAGCTTGATGTCGTGAAGCTCCGCGCGCGCGATGAGGTAGGGGAAGTCGAACTTGAAGATGTTGTGGCCTTCGATCACGTCGGGGTCCCGTTCGCGGACAAGGGCGACAAATCGCTCGAGCAGCGCGCGCTCATCCAGGTCCGACCCGGAGAGCACGTCACTCCAGCCCGTCTGGTCCGCGAGGGCGATGGCAATGATACGGTCGCCTTCGCGCGCGGCGTTCGAGAACTCGTAAGGACCCGCGGTGTAGGTCTCGATGTCGACCTGCAGGCGGCGGACCTGGGAGAAGGTCATGCCCTTGAACAGCGTACGGCCCGTGAACATGAGGTGTTGCTGTACCGGATCGTTCAGGAGGAAGAAGGGCGCTGAAGGGTCCGACGGGTTGAATCGCGTCTTCTGTTTCAGCCAGGCGATGAGTTTCTGGAACTCCTTCCAGGACGAAAGCGTGACCAGCGTGTGGAGCGGATTGTTGCCCGCGAGGGGGTGGACCTCGCAGGGGCCTGCGTAACCGGTCAGGAGTCCTTCTGACTCCACCCAGAGGAAGGGGGTGAACGGTTCTGTCTCTTGGACCGTTTCATCGCCGCGACGAACAAAAAGCACCATCTCGTCGTGGCCTTTGCGTCCGGGTCGATGTTCGACATCGACGAGGCCGGTGTCGGCGTTCCATCCGAAGATGAGTTCGTCCGCTGGATGATCTGCGCTCACACCGCAACTATACGCGTGAAATGCGTTGAGAGCCAAGGCTCGTGAATGCCTGGTGTTACCCCCGGAATGGTCAGGTGGCTGCGGGCGGCTCGGGTGTGTCGGTCGGAGCGGGCTCGGTTGAGGTTGTCTGCTCGGTGACAGATGCAGTTACTGGCTCAGCGGAGGCCGAGCCGGCTGGCTCCGGTTCGTCCTTCTTGCGTTCGTGGCGTGAGAATTTGACCGAGACGATCTTGGACACACCGCTTTGCTCCATGGTGACGCCGTAGAGCACGCTGGCTGCGCTGATCGTCTGGCGGTTGTGGGTGATGACCACGAACTGTGAGCGGTCGAGGAATCCCTGTACCACCTTGACGAAGCGGCCGATGTTGGATTCGTCGAGGGCCGCGTCCAACTCGTCCAGCAGGCAGAAGGGGCTGGGTTTCACCATGTAGAGCGAGAAGAGCAGGGCCACGGCGGTCATGGTGCGCTCGCCACCGGAGAGCAGGGAGACGGTCTGGAGTTTCTTGCCGGGCGGCCGTGCGATGATCTCGATGCCGGATTCGAGGACATCCTCCTCGTTCACGAGGACGAGTTTAGCGGAGCCACCGCCGAAGATGCGCTTGAACATCTCCTGGAAGTTGGCGTTCACCTGCTCAAAGGTCTTGGAGAACATTTCCGTCGTGGTCTTGTTGATGCGGCGGATCATGTCCATGAGCTGCTGCTTGGCCTTCACCAAGTCGTCCTGCTGCTGGCTCAGGAAGGTGAAGCGTTCCTCAAGTTCGCGGTGTTCCTCGATGGCGACCAGGTTCACCGGGCCCATGGCTTCAAGCTTTGCGCGGATCTCGGCGATATTGGTTTCAAGCTGTTCGCGATCGGGCTGGTGGCCGTCCTCCCAGACGGGCTCGGGCTCGGCCAGCATCTGATCGGGGGTGATGTGATAGTCAGCGGAAATGCGCTCCACCAGGTTTTGGCGACGGACGCGTTGCTCGGCGACCTCAACATCGATACTGGACTTCCGATTGCGGATGTCATCCATGGCCGCGCGCTTCTCGCGCAGCACAGAGTCGGCTGCAGCCAACACCTGTAACTTCTCGGCGCGGGCGTGCCGGGCGGCCTCCAACTGCTCGCCAAGACGATTCACGTTGTCTTGCATCGGCTGCAGGCGTGCCTCGGTGGTGGTGATGGCCGTCTGGAGATCCTGAATGCGCGATTGGTAGGAATTGATGTCCTGCGAGCGGTTCTGAATCAGCCCCTCGAGCTCGGCGATGCGGGCCTGCATCGGTTCGATACGGGCGGTCAGGTGTTCGGCTTGCTGGCGGCGTTCGGCAAAGCGGACGCGATAATCGGTGACTTCGGCCGCGGATACCTGGCGGTCTTGCTCCCGCGAGCGCAGGTCATCGGTCTTGGTGGCGATGGTGCTGCGAACCTGGGCCATGCGGTTGCGCATGTCTTCGATCTGCTGGTGGATGGCGGAACGGCGACCCTCACCGCTGGAATGCTGCTCGGTCAGCTGTTTGAGTTCCCACGCGACCGTGTCGGACTTTTCGCGAGCCTGCCCGGCTTCCTGCGAAATGATGTGATTCTCGCCTTCGCGCTGGGAGAGGCGCTTCCGGGCCTCGTCAAATTCATGGCGCGCAGCTTCAAGTCCGGCATCGAAGGATTGCTCATCGGTCTTGAGCAGCTTCAGGTTGGCCTCGGCCTGATCCATCTTCTGGCGGATGTCGGCCAGCTCGCGTTCCCATTCGGCGAGTTGGTGCTCGCGGGCGAGGGGATTAATCTCGTGCGACTCAGGCAGCCAGTACTCAAACGAACCGTTGCCGCGAAGCAAGGCGCCGGTTTGGGTGACGTAGGTAGCCTCGGGCAGGAGAGGTGTGGGGATATCGCCGACGTCCGACACGACCCGGACGTTGTGAAGAACGCGTTCGGCGAGTGGACGTATTTCGCCTGCGCACTGCACGTGATCGAGCAGGCGCTCGCCGGGTCCGTTGAAGAAGGGGGCGGGCGCGGTCTGCGTCTTGACGGAGAGTGCGCGTAGAGAGCCTTCGCCGCGTCGGCCGATTTCACGAAGGATGTCTATCGCGAAGGCGTCATCACTTACCACGATCGCGTCGAGCCACGCGCGGAGCGCTGCTTCGAGCGCCATGCGGTAGGGCGGTTCGGCCTGCAGTCGTTCGGCCAGAGAGCCGAGGATCAGGGAGGGGTTGATGCCGAGCACGCCGGGTTCGTCGAGCAGGAGGCGTGCGCCGCCGGGGAAGCCTTCGGTCTTTGCATCCTTGGAGCCGAGCAATTCGATCTTGGCCTGGCGTGCCGCAGCTGCAGCCCGGAGACCCGCCAGTTCCTTGTCCACCTCTGCAATGGCCCGCACCTTGTCGGTGCGCTGTGCGGTCATGGTTTGCACGCGTTCGCCGGCGGTCTTTGCTTCCTGCTGCAGCTGCTCCAGACCTCTGGCCATGTCGCCTTGCCGGCCTTCAAACGCCTGCACCACGCGTTGAATCTCGCCGTGTTCGGCGGCAAGGCGCTCGCGGCGGATCACCGTTGTCCGTTCCTCGGCTTCAAGCGTGTGAAGTTCGTTTTGCAGTCGCGCGATGCGGCTTTCGAGATCTACGGACTCGGCGCCGAGTTCGTGGACGAGCTTGCGGAGCTGTTCCAGTTCGGCATCCTGCTGCACGAGGGCTTCGTTGCGTATGGAAAGTTCCTTCTCCGCGGCATCGCGCGCCGCGACAGCCTGATCCAGTTCGGCGCGATGTTCTTTGAGTGATCCGCGGTGCTGCTCGAGACGGTTGCGGGCTTCGTTGGCGTCGCGCGAATCACGCTCGGAAAGATCCTTCAGTTCCTGGATGCGGTCCTGATTGATGCGGATCAACTCGCGCGCGCGGTCGAGTTCGGTGCGCGATTGGACGGAGGCTTCCATCGCCTCGGCGATTTGTTTCTCCGTGGAGGCGAGATCGGCGCGGATGGTGCTGGCCTGCTGGTCGTTCTGTTCCAGGTCGGCGCGAACGGCTTCTTCCTGCTCGGTGATCGAGGCGAGGCGTGACTCGAGCGTGGAGATTTCTTCGTTCAGCGATGTCAGGCGATCGCGTGTGGCGAAGATGTCGAGCCCGCGCAACTGTTCCTGGAGTTCCTTGTAGCGGCGGGCCTTGCCGGCCTGCCGTTGGAGCGAGATGATCTGGCGGCGCACCTCGCGGACGATATCCGCCAGGCGGAGAAGGTTGGTCTCCGTATGCTCGAGCTTGCGGATGGCTTCCTTCTTGTCGGCCTTGAACTTGGTGATGCCGCTGGCTTCCTCGAAGACCTCGCGGCGGTCTTCGGGGCGCGAACTCAGGATCAAGTCGATGCGGCCCTGTTCCATGAGCGAGTAGGAATTGGTGCCGACGCCGGTGTCCATGAAAAGCCGCTGGATGTCCTTGAGACGGCATGGGGTCTTGTTGATGAAGTACTGGCCTTCGCCGGAGCGGAACACGCGGCGGGTGATGGTGACTTCGTTGTACTCCGTGCCGAGCGTCTGCTCGCAGTCTGCGAGAGTGATGGAGACCTCGGCCATGCCGAGGGGTTTGTGCAATTCGGTGCCGTTGAAGATCACGTCCTCCATCTTCGAGCCGCGCAGAGCCTTCGCGCTCTGCTCGCCGAGGACCCATCGGACGGAATCTGAAATGTTGCTCTTGCCGCAGCCGTTCGGCCCCACGATGGCCGTCATTCCGGGCTCAAATTCCAGCTTGGTTCGATCCGCGAAACTCTTGAAGCCAACCAACTCCAGGCTTTTCAGGTACAAGGCGAAATACCTCCTACACCGGCAACTACAGCACAACAACCCCTTGCGCAACGCAACCTGTTGTCAACAGATCGTTAACAGCGCAAGGTCTATACCATGTGCGGGTCAGGCCCCGCAACTACTATATGTTGGTATACTAGGCCATATTCGGCTACAAGTTAAGACCAATCGATTGTGTCATGGGTGGGCGCTTTTCCGTGATTTGTGGCCGTTTTGTCACCTCGTAATTGAGCGTTGCAACGATCCCGGTGCACAAAGAGGATAGGCGGCTGTTTTTCGGCGTTTCAACGGATGAAAGAGAAGGCTGCAAAGTGACTGAGCAAGGTCTTGTTTCATTACTGGAGAAGCTGGTTTCCATCCCCAGCGTGGGCGTGATGGAGTCGGAGGATCCGGCCGTTACGGGTGAGGCGCGCATGGCCGAGTATCTGGCAGGCCACTTGTCGGCGCTCGGGTTTCGCATTGAATGGGAGGATCGGGCTTCCGGTCGACCCAACCTTATTGCCCGGCATGGCCCCGCTTCGCCCCGGCGCACGGTGATGTTCGAGTCTCACCTGGATACGGTGGGTGTGAGAGGGATGAAGAATCCTTTTGCAGCGAGGATAGAAGGTGGGCGGCTTTACGCGCGGGGCTCGTGCGATACGAAGGGGCCGTTGGCGGCCGCGCTGCATGCGTTCACACCGGAGCTGCTGGGCAAGTTGGCGGCGGCCGGGGTGGGCATCATGGTCGTCGGCGCAATGGGCGAGGAGACAGGCAACATCGGCGCGCTGCGTTTGGTAGAGCGGGGGTTGGGCGCGGATCACGCGATCATTCTCGAGCCGACGGAACTCGGGGTCGTTCACGCGCACAAGGGTGCGTGTTGGTTCGAGGTCGAGGTCGGTGGCGTGGCGGCACACGGATCGAATCCCGATCGCGGCAAGAGTGCGATCCTGGGCATGGCGCATGTGATCGAGTTCCTGCAGCGATGGATTGCCGAGGATCAGTACGCCATACGCAATGCGTTGCTTGGGTCACCGACGCTGAACATCGGCGAGATTCGCGGCGGCGCCGCCGTGAACATCGTGCCGGATCGTTGTGTGATTAGTGTCGATCGCCGCACGTTGCCGGAAGAGAAGCATGAAGACGTTCTTGCGCGCGTCGAGGCAGGACTGGGGTCGCTGAAAAAGCAGGGCCTCATCCACTCGTTTCAGATTCGGATCATCAAAGCGTCCGACGCTTTTGAAACCCGGTGTGAATGCGAACTGGTCAAACGACTGGCTGCGAGTTGCGATCGAGCCGGGGTCGGCGCGCGCCTGGAGGGCGCGGCGTGGCACAGCGACGCGGGTGCTTTTGCGAAGACGTGTGGTGAGGTGGTGGTGTTCGGTCCGGGGAGCATCAAGCAGGCGCACACGGTGGACGAGTTCATTGATTTGGATAGCCTGCGGGCCGGTTGTGATGTAATAAGATTTTTCCTCAGCGGTCTGTTGGAGTGAAACGCTAACGAGAGAGGCCCGTCTTGGTTTCGACGCGGTGGGTAATCGGTCTCGGCACGTGCGCGGTCCTGCTCTATGTGTTCTTGGGCGGGATGAACCTGTATTGGGGTGACCTCAATCAGGACGAGGGCTGGTATCTCTACGCCGCGCGGCAGATTGCCGAGGGTCACGTCGTCTTTCGTGATTTTGCCTTCTCGCAAGGGCCTGTTTTCCCCTTGGTCTATTCACTGGCCAATTCGTGGGTGGACCGGTGGGGTATCGCGGGTGGGCGCCTGTTCACCGCGTTGCTTGGCTTGGTGGCGGCGTGTCTCGGTGCTGCCGTGGCAGCGCGCACGGCGCCGGCCCGATGGGGACGTGCTGCGGCTTTGCTGGCATTCATCCTGGCTGGCGTCAGCGTCTACCAGAGTTACTTCACGACGATCGTCAAGACCTACGCCCTCTGCTCGGCATTCCTGATGGCGGGTGTGCTGGCGTTGTGTGCGGTGCGTGGGCGGCACGGTGGGGCGGCGGCGATGGCCTCCGGTCTTCTGATTGCTCTCGCGGCGGGTACGCGGATTTCGACGGGTATCGCGCTGCCGGTGATCTTCATCTACCTCATTCTGCGGCGCCGGGAGGTGGGTGATTCGCGCTGGTTCCTGTTTGGCGCGGGTGGTGCGGTCGGATTGCTGCTGTGGTCTCTTCCGTTTATGGTCGTTGCGCCCGAGGCCTTCCGATTCTGGATGTTGGAATACCACACTGCGCGGTCGGTGGGCGGCCTGGTGCCCCTGCTGGTGTTCAAGGTCGGGTTTGTCTCGCGACTGTTGCAGGCGTTCTTTGTTCCGCTGTGTCTCTGGGTGGCCGTCGTGCTCGTGAAACTGCTCAGGCCCGGGACCACGGGCGTGGTCGCGGCGCCGGACCACGTGCCATCGGGATTGCGCGGTGCGCTGTGGACGGTGTTGGCGGCGATTACGCTGGTGCACTTTTCTGCGCCGTTTCCCTATGAGGATTACCAGGTGGCGGTGATGCCGTTGTTTGCCGCCGTGCTGGGCGGCGCGATGTGCGCCGTGATCGCCGGATTCACAGAAGGGCGCGACGGTGCTCTCGCTGTTTCGTGGACGCGTTGGTTGCTGGCGATGGTGTTGCTTGCGTCGGCTGCTGCCTCGTTCTCATCGCCGATCAATCAGAACTGGGTGATTGCGGGGCGTGACAGGATTTGGTGGAAGCTCCGAAAGGAAGCCCCGCTGAAGGTGTTGCACGATGTCAGTCTCTGGATCGGCAAGCAGGTGCCGGTCGGCGAATGCGTGCTGCTGACGCAGGACACCTACATTGCGGTGGAGAGCGGGCTGACCGTTCCGCAAGGATTGGAGATGGGGCCGTTCAGTTACTTTCCGGACATGCCGCGCGAGCGGGCGGAGAAGCTTCGCGTATTGAACCGCGAGATGCTCGAGGAACTGCTTCGCACAGCGCCGGCTTCGGTGGCGGCCTTCAGTGGCTATGGTTTGGCCATCCGCGCGCCGGAGGTCTCACAGCTCTCCGCAGATGAACAGATGACCCTCTGGACACTCGTCGGGGAGAACTACGGCGAGATTTGCGAGGTGCCCGATTTCGGCCAAAGCGGGACCATGCTGAAGATCTTCCGCCGCCGTGACAGGGAGACGCCCGGCTCATGAAGCTGTCCCTTGTCATTCCCGCCTACAACGAAGAGACCCGTCTGAAACCCATGATGGATGATTATGTACCGTACTTCGTCGAACGCTACGGGGCGGACGTCGAGTTCATCGTGGTCGTGAACGGTTCGATCGACCGCACGGAAGACGTGGCGCGCGCGTGCGCGGAGAAGTGTCCGCAGATTCGGCTGGTGGTGGAGCCGCGTAAGGTGGGCAAGGGCGGCGCGATCATGCTGGGCTTCCGCGAGGCGAAGGGCGAACTGGTTGGATTTGTGGACGCGGACGACTCCACGCCGCCGGCGGCCTATCAGGATCTGGTCGACCACATCGGTGATGCGGGTGTGATCATTGCCTCGCGCTGGCGGAAAGAGTCGAAGGTGAGCCCCCGCCAGCCGCTGATGAGGCGCATTGCGTCGCGCATATTTAACCTGCTCATCCGATTGCTCTTCGGGCTGCGGATTTCCGATACGCAGTGTGGGGCCAAGCTCATGCGGAGCGACGCGCTGCAGGTGGTGATGCCGCAATTAGGCCTCACGCGTTGGGCGTTCGACGTGGACCTGCTTTTCCAAATGCATCGGGCGGGCTACCGTGTAATCGAGTGGCCGACGACGTGGCGCGATGTGGCGGGCTCGAAGTTGCAGGTGGCGCGCGTTTCCCTGGAGATGTTTATGGCGATTTGCCGATTGAGACTTCTCTACTCACCGCTCCGCTGGATCGTGGGTCTCTACGACCGCACGCTGGGCCGCTTCATACGCCTGAGGCTGACGACATGAGTGCTGAAAGAAACGAAGGGCTGCTGCGGCACAGTTTCCTGCTCATGGCGGCGACCCAAGTCGCGAACGTGTCCAACCTGCTTTTCCAGATGGTGATGGGGCGGGCGCTCTCGCCGGTGCAGTACGGGATCTTATCCTCGATGCTGGGTGTGGTGCTGGTGGTGGCGACGCCGATGGAAGCGGTGCGAACTGCTTTCGCGCATTTCGCGGCACGGCTGGCATCGGAGGGGCGGGCGGGGGATGTGCGGGTACTTGTCTGGAGTTGGGTGCGCGGATTGACGGGCTTCGGTGTGCCGTTGGCGGTGCTGGGGTTGGTGTTCAGCGGTCCGATCTCGCATTTCTTCCGGTTGGAGAGTCGGGTTCCGGTGATCATCACCAGCATCATGATCGGCGGCTGCCCGTACTTGCCGATCTTCGCCGGCGCACTGCAGGGCATCCAATCTTTTGGCTGGATGGCGGTGTCGCAGCACGGATGGGCAGTGGTGCGTTTGCTGACGGGTACCGCGTTGGTGATGTGGATAGGCAGGACGGCTGAATGGGGTCTGGTTGGGCAAACGCTGGGCGTTTGCGCGAGCCTTGCGATGGGGCTGTGGGGTCTGCATCGCGCGTTGGGTTCGGCGCCCGCGAGTGGCGAGCGGACACGGGGGGTAAAGACCTACTTCTTCTGGTCGCTGATGATTCTCGGCGGATTTGCCGTGCTGATGAACGCCGACATCATCATGGTGAAGCACTACTTTGAGCCGACGCAGGCAGGCCTGTTCGCGCGGGCGGGGACGATTGGGCGCTCGATCATCTTCCTCCCGATGCCAATTGCGCTGGCGATGTTCCCCAAGGTGGCCTCACACGGCACGGTCTCGGAGCACAATTGGAAGACGCTGCTGAAGGCGGTGCTGTTGGCGGGGGTGTTGATCGTGGGGGCGGTGGCGGCATTCTCGCTGTTGGCAAAATGGGCGCTCCTGTTGCTCTTCAACGATCGGGCGCCGACGACGGACATGATCCGGCTCGTGCGTTACGTCATGTGGGCCATGAGTCCGCTCAGCATGGTGTTTCTGCTGATGAACTTCGAGCTGGCGCGGCATCGCTTTCGCCAGGCCGTGTTGCTGCTGCCGTGTGCCGTGGTGTACGTCCTCGGCGTGGCACGTTGGCATGACACGGTGCTGGAAGTGGCGGGGGTGCTGGCGGTCGTGAATCTTTCGGCCGTTGTGCTGCTCGCGGCGGGATTGCCGTGGCGGAAGTCGGAACGCGGGGATATCGCTCAGCCGACGCCGACCACCTGATCGTGCGTCGTGCGCGCAATCAGGCGCCGTCGATACCAGAGGAATCCAAAGAGGTCGAACACCGTTCGGGGCAACCGCTGGAGATTGGTGTACTTGGATCGGCCGTACTTGCGGGCCCGATGATCGACAGGAACTTCCTCGATGCGCCGGCCGTTCAATTTGAAGTACGCCGGAATAAACCGATGCATGCCGTGAAGCGGGGGAAGGTCCGCGACGCATTGCCGGCGGAAGGCTCGGAGCGTGCAGCCGGTGTCGCGGACGCCATCCTTGGTCACCCAGTTCCGGATGCGGTTGGCCATGCGTGAGGCGATGCGTCGCGCGGGGGTGTCCTTCCGGTTTGCCCGGTAGCCGCACACGACGTCGCAGTTTGCGATGCGCTCGACGAGCATGGGGATATCCCGCGGGTTGTTCTGGAGATCGCCGTCGAGGGTGACGATTACATCGCCCCTGGCGATGGCCATACCCATCAGCAACGCGGCGCTTTGGCCGCGGTTGTCATTGGAGCGAATGCCGCGAATGAGGGGGTTCTCGGTCGAGGCCTTCTGGATCTCTTCCCAGGCATTGTCGGTGCTGCCGTCGTCGGCGAGGATGATCTCGCTGTCGGGCAAGGCGGCAAGCGCCTCGCGTAATTCGCGGGCGAGAATTGAAATGCTCTCCTGCTCGTTATAGACTGGCACGACAACTGAGATTTGCATGTGAAACAATCCAAACTGAATTCATCCGACGCGCAACCCTCTATTAATGTCGCCGACCCCGGCAAGTCAAGCGGCGCGAATGATCCTGCCGCATTGCCCGCGGGCGCGGGCGATGGATTGAGCCGCCGGTTGGTGGTTCTGTTGGTGTTGGTGATGATGGTTCTTGGCGCGGGTCTTCGCTTCGCGGCGCTGGGCCGATCGGCTTTATGGATCGATGAAATCACGGTGGTGGGTTTCGCGGGTCCCGAGCGATTTCCCTCGGAGATTATCGGCGAGATCTATCGGTCGGGGTTCAAGGGGACAACCGGCCAGCACATGCCGATGCAGTACGTGCTGATTAATATTTTCCTGCACCTCTATTCGGCGCTGGGTATTGAAGTGACGCCTCTGCAGACGAGGCTGCCCTTTGCCCTGCTGGGGGTGCTGACGCTGCCGCTGGTCTACCTGGCTGCAAGGCGATTCTTCAACCGGCCTGCCGGCTTATGGGCCATGGCGTTGACGGCGATTTCGTTCTTCCACGTATACCAGTCGCGCGATGCGACGAGCTACGGGCCGCTTCTCTTCTTTGTGGCCTTGAATCTATACGGTGTGTCGGGGCTGATGTTGCCGGGCGGTTCGCAGGCGCGGCGTTGGGTGGATGGAGCATGCGTGGTACTTGGGTCGGTGGGTGCGCTTTTCACTCATCTCACCGCGTGGTTTTTTCTCGGCGCGGAGGGTTTGCTTCTGGTGTTGGGGGTGTTGGCGATTGCGCTCAAGCCCGGTAGGACCCGGCCCACGAACTATTTCGAGCCTGCCAAGCATCTGCTCTGGCCCATCGGTCTCATCGCGGTGAGCTGTGCGCCGTTCCTTTCGTTTATTGTTGCTGCAGCGCGGAACTTTTCCGAAGGCCAGTCGCAGGGACCGGTGGACACCTTTTCTCTTGAGTTGTTGTTTTACCAGTTGGCGCATTTTGGATTGGGTCGCAGCGGCGGGCGTCTGATTGTGTTTGTGGTCTTCCTGCTGGCAGGACTGGTGTGGGGACTGAAGGACAGGCGCTGGCGCGGGGCGACTGTGTTTCATGCGGGGCTTTGCGTGATCGTGTCGGTTGCCTTCTTCCGCGTGCTGGGGAGGGACTTCTTCCCACGCTATCTCGGAGTGGTCTTCCTACCGCTGACGATGCTGGCCGGGTGGGGGCTTTCGGCCCTGCTTTATGAGGCGTCGGCAAGGTTGTCCGTATTCCGCAGGCATCCATGGGTGGCGCCGCTGGTTGTCGCCGTGGGATTGATGTCGTGGAATGTCGGTCCGTTTCGCGTGATGTTCAGCATGAGGGATAAGTTGATGCCGATGTCGCAGGTGCGCGACTGGCTGGTGAGTCGTCTGCCGGATGGGGCTCTCTATGTCTGGCGCAACGGATATCACATGCGTGAGGTGCCGGGTGCGTTGCCGGTGCTGGGGCGGCAGCCCGCCTTTGCGGACTATCCCAACGCGGGCATACCACAGCAGGTGATGCAATGGCGGAGCCAGAATGGCCGCCAGTTCTTCCTGCGATTTCCGCTCGCCGTGTTGATCGAAGATGCGGACTACCGTGATCCGTTGTGGGGATGGATGTTCACCGATTTCGCTCATAACGAGTTGATCGGCAATGATTCGATTGCGCGGCTTTGGCAGTGGGGATTCAGTCCTCACGGGTTGCATCATTCGGCGGGGCTGCGTTTCCGGGTGTCCTTCAATGAACCGAAAGACATTGTTGAGCGCGCGAAGGCTTCGGGTGCTCCGGCTGTCTGGCCGGAGGGGGCTGGTTGGCAGTATGTGCAGACGCGGGAAGGGAATCTCTTTGCCGCGATTCGTGGACAAGCTGATCTTCGGGTTGTGAATTCTTCCTCTGGAGCCGGGACGTACTTCCTGGAAATACTTGCGGCAGCTGCAGCGCCGGGGACTGTGACCGTGGTGGCGCAGGACGGAAAGAGGACTCGCGACTTGGGGATGTGGGCTTTTGAGGCGGGGCAGCAAATGACGCACCGGATGGGGCCGTTTGTTCTGGAACCGGGCGAATCCCGTATTACAATCACGCAATCGCCCGCGGACCGGATGGCCTTGCTGGGTCATGCCTTTGTGCTGACGCCGGCCGGGTCTGAGGCAGCGCCGACTCCGTGAGCAAGGAGAGGGTTGAATCATGTCGAACCGCAAGATTGTTGAGTTGAAGGAACTGGCGGGAATCATCGCCAAGGCAAAGGCGCGCGGTCGAAAGGCGGTCCATTGTCACGGCGTGTTTGACATTCTGCACATTGGTCACGTCCGCCATTTTCGCCAGGCCAGAGAAGCGGGTGACATTCTGGTCGTCACGGTCACGCCAGACCGATTCGTCAACAAGGGCCCCGGCCGTCCGGTTTTTGGCGAGGATCTCCGGATGGAGATGGTGGCTTCGGTGGATGTGGTGGACTACGTCGCCAAGAACCACTGGCCGACGGCGGTGGATACGATCAAGCTGCTGAAGCCCAGCTTCTATGTGAAGGGCGATGAGTACAAGGATGCCTCCAAGGACGTGAGCGGGGGCATCTCGGTTGAAGAGGCGGCGGTGCGCTCGGTGGGCGGGGAGATCGTCTTCACCAATGATATCGTTTTCAGCTCCTCGAACCTCATCAACAAGCACATGTCGCTGCTTCCGAAAGAGGTCACGGAGTACCTGTCCTCGTTCGGCCGGCGCCATCCGACTTCCGAGATTCTCGGGTATCTGAAGAAGGCCGAGAAGCTCAAGGTACTCGTCATAGGCGAGGCGATCATCGATGAGTATGAGTACTGCGAGGCCATCGGCAAGTCGTCGAAGGAGCCGACGCTTGCCGTGCGGAGTCTGAGCGCGAAGAAATTTGCCGGCGGTATTCTGGCTGTGGCCAACCATGTGGCGAGCGTGTGCGACAAGGTGGGTTGCCTGGCGATGGTGGGGGACCGGGGCACGCAGGACGCGTTCATTGACGAGAAATTGAACCCCAAGGTGAAACGCCACTTCTTCCGCCGCAAGGATTCGCCAACGATCGTCAAGAAACGCCTGATTGAGCACTACTTCTTCACGAAGATGCTCGAGGTCTATTCCATCAACGATGCGCAGTTGGATCCCGTGGAGAACAAGAGGCTGTGCGCGCTGATTCGGAAGGTGGCGCCACAATACGATCTCGTGATCGCCGTGGATTTCGGACACAGCATGATGACGCCGGAAGCCATCGCGACGCTGGCGCAACATGCAAAATTCATGGCGGTCAACGCCCAGGCCAATGCGGGCAACATGGGGTATAATGTCATATCCAAGTATCCGCGCGCGGACTATATTACGCTGGCGGAGAAGGAAATGCGTCTGGAGGCGCGCGATCATCGCGGTGATTTGCGGCCGATGATCAAGAGTGTGTCGCGCAGGATGAAGTGTGGTCGCGTGGCTGTCACCTGTGGGCGCAACGGCAGCCTTGTCTACGACCGCAAGAAAGGCTACTCGGTCATTCCGGCGCTGGCCGGGGTGGTGGTCGATCGCGTAGGTGCGGGGGATGCCTTCCTGTCGATCTCGGCGTTATGCGCCGCGCAAGGGGCGCCGATGGAGCTGGTGGGTTTTGTGGGCAACGTCGTAGGGGCATGGGCGGTATCCACCGTGTGTAATGAAAAGGCCGTGGATCGGATCGCGTTATACAAGCAGATTGAAACATTGCTGAAATAGCGGAGCGGACAAAGCCATGTCGAAGCTGAAATGGGAAGAGCATGTGCGGGACCTTGCGCAGCACTTGGGCGCACTGAAATGCACGCTGGCTGGGGGCCGTGCGGCGAAGGTGCAGGACGCTTTTGGGCTGTGGCGCAAATGGACCGATGGACTGAGAACGCGTCGGGGGACGATCTACCTGATCGGCAACGGCGCGAGCGCCTCCATGGCGAGCCACATGGCGGCCGACCTCGCCAAGAATGGGCGCCTGCATACGGAGGTCTTTTCGGATCTTTCGTTGATCACGGCGATCTCCAATGACATGAGCTACGAGCATGTGTTTTCAGAGCCGCTGTCACGTCGCGCGAAGAAGGGCGATATGTTGGTGGCCATCAGCAGTTCCGGGCGGTCGCCGAATATTCTTGCGGCCGTCAAACTGGCACGCCGGCTGAAGCTGACCATCGTTACGCTCTCGGCCATGAATCCGAAGAATCCGCTGCGCGGAATGGGAACCCTGAATCTATACGTGCCTGCAAAGACCTATGGCTACGCGGAATCCTGCCATGCTGTTGTTCTCCATCACTGGATGGACATGGTGGAATTGCGGGGCAGGCACTGACAGCGAAGCAACCAACAGGATGTGTGATGAATCAGAATAAAGGCAGAGTGTTGGTGACGGGTGGAGCGGGTTACGTGGGGGCGGTACTGGTGCCCCAGTTGCTCGAGCACGGGTACAAGGTCCGCGTGCTGGACCTCTACATTTACGGCGATGATGTGCTGAATGCTGTGAGGAATCATCCGGGCCTGGAGCAGATCAAGGGTGATATTCGCGATCGCGATGTGGTTGCGCGTGCGGTCAAGGGATGCGACAAGGTTATCCATCTTGCCTGCATCTCCAACGACCCGAGCGTGGAGCTTAATCCCGATCTGAGCCGCACAATCAATTTCGAGGCGTTTGGTTTGCTGGTGAAGCTGAGCAAGGAAGCCGGGGTCCGGCGGTTCATCTTCGCCTCGTCAGGCAGTGTCTACGGGGTTAGCGACGATCCGGATGTCACCGAGGATCATCCGCTCGTGCCGGTTTCGCTGTACAACAAGTACAAGGCGATGTGCGAGCCCGTTTTGCGCGAGGCCCAGGCGCCTAACTTCACCACGGTGATTGTTCGCCCTGCGACGATCTGCGGCTACTCGCCGCGGCAGCGGCTTGATCTGACCGTGAATATCCTGACGAACAGTGCGGTCAACGCCGGGAAGATCACCGTGTTCGGCGGCAAGCAGATGCGCCCCAACCTGCACATCCAGGATATGGTGGACCTTTACCTGCAGTTGCTGGAAGAGGATGACGCTAAGATCGCCGGCCAGATTTTCAATGCGGCGTATCAGAATTACACCGTGGCTCAGACGGCGGAAGTCGTGCGGTCCGTCGTGGCGGCCGAGATTCCTGAGCGCAAAAACCTGGAAATCGTTACGACGCCTTCCGATGACATCCGGTCCTATCACATTTCCTCCGAGAAGATTCGCCGGGTGCTGGGCTTTCATCCGAAGCGGACGATCGAGGATGGCGCGAGGGACCTGATGCACGCGATGCAGGCCGGCAAGCTGCCGGACTCGCTGAACAACATCCGGTACTTCAACATCAAGATGATGAAGGCGATCAACCTGAAATGAGTCCAACGCCCGAACGGATATTCGTCATCGGCAGCAATTCGTTCTCGGGAGCGAGTTTTGTCGCCCATGCGCTGGCCGGTGGGGCAGAAGTGATGGGTAGCAGTCGTTCGCCGGAACCCTCGCAGGTTTTTCTTCCGTATCGATGGATGCCGCACGACCGTTTTCGCTTCCACCAACTGGACTTGAATCACGACCTGCCGAAGCTCATGGCGGTCATGGATGACTTCAAGCCCGACTACGTGGTGAACTTCGCGGCGCAGAGCATGGTGCCGCAAAGCTGGAAGGCGCCAGCCGACTGGTTCATGACCAATGTTGTTTCCATGGTGCGTCTGCACGATGAGCTCCGGACTCGTTCGTACATGAAGAAGTACGTGCAGATTTCGACGCCGGAAGTCTACGGCAGCACGCAGGGCTCCATTCGCGAGGATGCACCGTACAATCCCAGTACTCCGTACGCCGTGTCGAAGGCCGCGTGCGACATGAGCCTGATGACGTTTGTGAAAGCCTACAACTTCCCCGTGGTGTTTACCCGCGCGGCGAACGTGTGCGGGCCGGGCCAGCAGCTCTACCGGATTATCCCGCGGACCGTGTTCAGTATTCTTGCGGGCGAGAAGTTGAAGCTGCAGGGAGGGGGCACCTCGGTGCGATCGTTCATTCACATGGGCGATGTATCCGAGGGAACCCTGCTGGCGGCGCGTCGGGGCAAACCGGGCGACATCTTCCATCTCTCCACGGATCGGCGGATCAGCATCCGGGCATTGGTCGAGGAGATTTGCCGACAGATGAAGGTGGATTTCAACCAGCATGTCGAGGTGGCCGAGGCGCGGTTGGGGCTGGACGCGGCGTACCTGCTCGACTGGTCGAAAGCCCGGACGGAGCTGGGTTGGGCTCCGAAGATTTCCTTGGAGCAGATTGTGACGGAGACCGTGGATTGGATGAAGACCCGCTGGGAAGAAATACGGAAGCAGCCGCTGGACTACATTCACAAACCGTGAGCGCTGACATTCAACAACTGAAGAAACTGGCGAGCATCGTGCGGGGCGACGTGATCCAGCTTTCACACCGTGCAAAGACTCCGCATCTCGGGTCATCGCTTTCGTGCGCTGACATCCTGGTGGCCGCGTACTGGGGAGCGCTGCGAATCGATCCGGCAAAGCCGAAGGACCCGGGACGTGATCGCTTCATCCTGAGCAAGGGACATGCGGCCACAACCTTGTTCTCCGTGCTCGCGCACCGCGGGTTCTTCCCTGTGCCCGACCTGGATTTGTTTGCGAAAGAGGGCAGTCATCTGCAGGAGCACCCCGGTGCGGGCTGCGCGCCGGGTGTTGAGGCGGCGACCGGATCGCTCGGTCACGGGCTGCCGATCGGTGTGGGCATGGCGTTGGCCGGCCGGATTTTGAAGCAGTCGTACCGCGTCTTTGTCGTCATGAGCGACGGCGAATGCAACGAAGGCTCCGTATGGGAGGCGGCGATGTTTGCCGCGTCCCGGAAGGCGGGCAATCTGCTTGCGGTGGTGGACTACAACAAGTGGCAGGCGACCGGCCGCAGCAACGAGGTGCTGGCGCTTCCGCCGTTGCGCGAGAAATGGATGGCCTTCGGATGGGATGCGATCGAACTGGACGGGCATGATGTCGGCGCATTGGTGGAGGCGATGAATCGCCCGCCTGATGCCGGCGGCCGTCCGCGCATGATCATTGCTCACACGGTCAAAGGCAAGGGCGTGTCGTTCATGGAGGACGACAACAACTGGCATTACCGTATCCCGACGGAAGAGGAAGTCCAGAAAGCGCGCGTGGAGTTGGGCTTGGCATGAGAAACGCATTTGCAGACGAGATCACGAAACTCGCCGCACAGGACGGGCGCATCGTGCTTTTGTCGGGCGACATCGGCAACCGGCTCTTCGACAACTACAAGGCCCAGTGCCCTGATCGGTTCTTCAACTGCGGCGTGGCGGAGCAGGATATGGTGGGGGTTGCGGCCGGCATGGGTCTCAGCGGCCTGCGTCCGGTGACCTACACGATTACGCCGTTCACGACAGCCCGATGTTTCGAGCAGATCAAGCTCGATATTTGTTACCACGAGGTTCCGGCGGTCATTACGTCGGTGGGCGGTGGATTGTCCTATGCGTCGCTCGGGCCCACGCATCACTCACTGGAGGATATCGGAACCTTACGCAGTTTGCCGGGACTGACCATCCTGTGTCCGGGCGATGCGTGGGAAGTGCGCGCGACCCTGCGCGCGGCCCTGAAGCATGATGGGCCGGTCTATCTGCGCCTCGGCAAGAAGAAGGAACCGCTGGTGCACGCGGATGTGCCTGATATCCAGATCGGCAAAGCGCTGGTCCTGAGCGAAGGTGATGAGGTGTGCCTGATCAGCACGGGCAACATCCTGCCGAACGTCGTGGCCACGGCGGAGCTGTTGCGCCAGCAGGGCGTGTCCTGCCGCGTGGCGAGTATGCACACGGTGAAACCGATGGATGTGGATTTGCTGGGCGACGCCTTCGAGCGCTTCAAGGTCGTGGCGATTGTCGAGGAGCATGGGTTGGTGGGCGGATTGAGTGGGGCGGTGGCCGAGTGGCTGGCGGATCATGGGCCCGCCCGCGCGCGCCTGCTCCGTTTTGGTACGCGCGACGAGTTTCTGCACATAGCCGGAAACCAAGCCTTCGCGCGCAAGTATTTCGGCCTGGTCCCGGACGCCATGGCGGCGCGGATCACGGGACTTCTGGCGGAACTTAAATAAGGAGCGATGCGAGATGCAGGAATATGTGGATTTCCTTTCGAGCGTTCACAAGAGCACCAAACGTGATTACGTCGCCCGCGTATTGGAGCGGCCGAAGGCGGAAGTGGCGAAGATCGCCAAGAAGTTCGACAAGGAATACTGGGACGGTGATCGGTCCACCGGCTACGGTGGCTACAAGTACGACGGCCGCTGGCGCAAGGTCGCGCAGGCCATGGTGGATCACTATGGCATCAAGGCCGGCGATCGCATTCTCGATGTAGGTTGCGGCAAGGGCTTCATCCTCTACGATTTCACCCAGATTGTTCCCGGAGTCGAGGTGGCCGGGCTGGATGTTTCAAAGTATGCCATCGACAACGCAAAAGAAGAGGTTAAGGACAAGCTGGTCGTCGGCTCGGCGGCGAAGCTGCCGTATCCGGACAAGAGCTTCGACCTTGTTATCTCGATCAACACGATACACAACCTCTACTGCTTCGACTGCTTCGACGCCCTGAAGGAGATTGAGCGCGTTGGCCGGAAGAACAAATATATCTGCGTCGAGGGTTACCGGACCGAAGAGGAGAAGGTGAACCTGATGTACTGGCAGTTCACCTGCGAGATGTTCTGCACGCCGGATGAGTGGAAGTGGTGGTTCAAGACAACCGGCTACACCGGGGACTACTCGTTTATCTATTTTGAATAGCCTCGCGTTGAAGCAATGAACGATCGGCCAGCCAAGAAGATCATTGAAATGGCGCGACGTCGCGTACGGCCTGGTCGGGGCAGCCGGGTCTCTGTTGTCCGCGAGCCGCACGGCTCCTACGGTGCGGTGCCCAAGTTGGGGAATGTGCTGCGCCGCACGCCCTATATCATCGTCGGTGGATTGGCCACGCGTCTTTACATGCAGGAGCGCATGACCCTCGATGTGGATATTTTGGTTCACCAAGACGATGCCGAATTGGCCGGGCAGGAGTTGACTAAGGGTGGTGCGCACAAGAAAGGTGTGCTGAGCATTGGCGGCAGTACTTGGCTGTTGCCGGGGAAGACGATGCTGGATGTGATTGTGTTGGATGAGGTGTGGGCGAGAGAAGCCATTGCTCATGCGGTCCGGTCGACGGATGGTCTGCCCTACGCCGATCTTCCGTACCTCGTGCTGATGAAGCTCAAGGCGAGCCGCGTGCAGGATCTCGCCGATGTCAGTCGGATGCTGGGTGCTGCCGGGGAGAAGGCTCTGACGCGAGTTCGCAAAGTAATTCGGAAATACGCACTGGGTGATCTCCAGGACTTGGAGAGTCTGATTTCGCTCGGCAAGTTGGAGGCGAGTTCATGAAGGCAATGGCTGCGGTTCTTGTCGAGCAGAAGAAGCCGCTCGTCGTGGAGGAGATCGATATTCCTTCCGTGCAGGAAGGGCAGGTACTCGTCAGGGTTCTTTGCAGCGGCATCTGCGGTTCACAAATCGGAGAGATTGACGGGGTCAAGGGCCCCGACAAGTTTCTGCCGCATCTTTTGGGACACGAAGGGACAGCAGAGGTCCTCGAGTGTGGCAGCGGCGTGAAGACCGTGAAGGCCGGGGATCACGTGGCCCTTCACTGGCGGCCCGGGGAGGGGTTGCAGGGAACGCCGCCGAAATACAAGTCCGGACGTGGCGTGATCAATGCGGGATGGATTACCACGTTCAACAAGCTGGCACTTATCTCGGAAAACCGGATGACGGTTATTCCCAAGGACCTCGATATCGAGGTGGGCGCGTTGATGGGATGTGCCGTGGCGACTGGCTTCGGCGTGATCTTCAACAATGCGAAGCTCCAGAGGGGGCAATCCCTCGTGGTTTTCGGCGCGGGTGGTGTGGGCCTGAATATGATCCAGGCGGCGGCGCTTGTGGGTGCCGCGGTGATCATCGCCATCGATTTGTATGACAACAAATTGGAGTTGGCCAGGAAACTTGGAGCAACGCATCTCATCAACAGTTCCAAGGCCGACGCTGCAGCGGAGGTTCGAAAGATCGTGGGCGATGCAGGAGCCGACGTTGCGATCGACAATACCGGCAACGTGAAGGTTATTGAGACGGCGTATGACTTGACCGGGCCGCGAGGGCGGACGGTACTTGTCGGGGTTCCGCCGAAGGGCAACAAGGTCAGCATTTACACGCTTCCTTTGCATTTCGGCAGGGTGTTGACCGGATCGCATGGCGGCGAAGCGGAGCCGGCGAAGGACATTCCCCGCTATGTCGAGTGGGTCCAAGGCGGGAAGCTTTCTCTGAAGGAACTGGTCGCGAAACGTTATCCGCTTGAGCGGATCAACGAAGCCATTGCAGACATGCGTAGCGGGGCCGTTGCCGGTCGCTGCATGATTGATATGTCTGCGTGAGTTGCACGCCGGAGCCGATGCCATGACCGATATCCGCCGGGTTGTTGTGCTGGGCCATACCGGGTTCATCGGCCTTCATGTTGTTGAGCAGTTTCGTCAACTTTCCCCCGGGCTGCAGGTAGCCGGGCTTTCCTATCCGGAGCTGGACCTCACTCGGCTTGATGCAGCGCGTGGCGTGCTGACGTCGTATATGGATACCTCAACGGTGCTGATTGTTCTTTCCGGCATCAAGCGGCAGCTTGGGGACACTCCGGAGACATTCCACAAGAACCTGTCGATGATCGTGAATCTAGGGCAGTTGCTGGAAGAACGGCCCGTGGCGCGCGTGGTGTTCATGAGTTCGGGCGCGGTGTACGGCGAGGAGATTGACGACAGGGCCATCAGCGAGGACACGCCGGTGCATCCTGTTTCGTACTACGGCATCGCGAAGTATGCCTCGGAAGGATTGCTGGAGAGGGTTTGCCGCGCGAAGGGCATTTCCCTCGTGTCGGTGCGACCTCCATTGGTCTATGGGCCGGGCGATGCGTCGAGCTGCTATGGGCCGGTTGTCTTCGTGCGCACCGCGCTCGCCGGCAAGCCCATCACGCTGTGGGGCGAGGGCGACGAACTCCGCGAGTTTCTGTATGTCGGCGATCTCGCACGCATCATCCACGGGCTTGCACTTCAGCAAGCGGATGGCGTGGTCAACGCCGTTACGGGGCTCAGCCGCACTTTTCGCGACATCATGAGTGCGCTGGAAACTTCACTGGGCAAGCCGCTGCGCGTGGAGTCAAAACCGCGCAGCAAGCGCAAGGTGGATAACGCGTACGACAATGCCCGGCTCAAACAACTCCTGCCGGGTTTCTCCTTCACCTCGCTGGAAGACGGCGTGAAGATGACGCTCGAAGCGGAGCGCGCTTAGCCGGGCTTCAGTCCGGCCTTTCGTGCGAAGGCCGCCAGGACATCTCTCATCGGCGTGAAGTGCAAGCCCGTTTCCCCGATGAACTTCGAAGAATCGAGGCAGGTCTTGGTGGGGCGTGGATCGTCAAAGCGGAATGAGCTTTGCGGTTTGCTCACAATCTCCGCTTTGAGGCCGGTGACGGCCAGAAATTCAGCGGCCAGTTCTTCGCGCGAGAAGCACGCCGGATTGGCTGTGTTGTACAGTCCCTTGAGGTGCCGGTTACAGGCCGCCAGCAACGCGCGGCCAATGTCCTGGGCGAGGGTGGGGGACATGACCTGACCGGAGATGCACGTGATTGGTTTGCCTTCGCGTACCCATGTCAGCCACTCGCTGAAGAGGTGTTCTTCGGCGGGGTCGTCGCCCACAATCTTGTCCAGCCGCAGCACGAGGACCTCGGGGTGATGCTGTGCGAGATAGGCTTCCACCTCGGCTTTCTGGCGGCCATACTCGCAGCAAGCTGAATGAGCGTCCTTCTCCGTGTAGCACCCCTTGGCACCGTCAAAGACGTAGCTGGTGGAGAGGAAGATGGGGCGGATGCCGAGCTGTAAAAAGTCTTCGATCAATTCGATGGTCTTGACCACGTTGACCTGACGGGTGATATCCCGCTCCCGGAAGCATTGATCGATCTGACGGATGGAGGCGCATATCACACCCCACGTCGGTCCGTGCGAGTCACTTGAGAGAGAACTCAGGACAGGCTTGATCCGATCCTCCAGCAGATTGAACTTCACGAGGTCCGGAGAGCGCGGAGTCGACTGAGTGCCGATGGCATCATGTCCGGCTTCACGCGTGAGACGAAGGGCATGGCGTCCGACGAATCCCGAGGCTCCGATGAAGATGAATCGCATGTCTTCAGTCACCGGTTGTGAAATCATCGACCTTGCGGGCCAAGTCCTTCATGAAGTCTCGGGCGGCCACGGGGTCGCCGTCGGTTGGTGCCCAAGGGGCATAGACTGCATCGCCGACTTTGAAGGGCCCTTTGGTGATTTCATGCAGCACAAGCCGCGGCGAACGGATTACCAGCGTGTGGAATACAGCGTCCTCGATGCGATAGAAAAAGGACCGCCCGGAGCTATAGTCGCCGAGCGGGATGACGTTGCGGATGCCGCCGCGGCGGTCGAAGATGACGATGTCCACTTTGCCCTCGACGACGTGGAAGGATTCACTTTTCCGGAGATGCATGTGCGGCTGGATATAGCTGTCGCGCCGGAACGCGATGATCATTTCGTGGATGGGTTCCTTGGCATTCCGGTGGGCACAGAACCGTACGCGACCCCGGCGCGCGGAGGGGAGCAATTTCTTCAGCATCTCCACGTGTTGGCGGGTAAAGCGGACGATGGGTTCATCCGTGTTGAAGACTTCCTTGCTCGTTCGCCTCATGCGCATGAGTGGCTTTGCCATGGTTCACACCTTCAGGCTGTTGGGGCTGGCCGGGAAAATGGAGGCAAACCGGCCGCCCTGTTTCACGAACTGCTGGTTCTTGGACAAAACCTTTTCCTCACTCTCGGGATTGAGGCTGGTGAGGCAGAGGCGAATGCCGCGCTCGGTCAGTGCCGACGACGCCTGAATAGGGAGGCGCGACCCCGGCATATACATGCCTTTCTTGTGTGGATGATCGTCGACGACGAATTCGACGAGATCCCGCAGGCCAAGCAGGTTGACGAATTTGCAGGCAAGGTGTCCGGCTCCGAAGATGGCGATGGGGCCCTGCTCGCGCCGAAACGAGGAGAGATAGTGTTCCATCCGCTGGCGCAACCGCGGGAACTCGGCGCGGTACGCCTGACCGAGTTCAAGGTCCTCTGCCACGTCGGCTTGCGAGGCGGCGGGCTGCCCGGAGTCGTTGCGACGGGCGATGGCGACAAGGCTGTTCTCCAGCGGGTAGGGATAGAGAACGGTGGCGACAAGTTCCAGTCCCAAGGGCTTGAAGGCGCGCGCGAAGGTTGCGGGGGTGAAGTAAACCGCGTGTTCCTCCCAGACGGTGCTGTAGTCAAACTGGGTGAGTGCGGTGTTGAAGTCCGGGACTTCAAAAGCGACGAAGCCGCCGGGGGCGAGGAGCGCATCGATTCCGCGCAGGAAGCCGTGGAGATCGTGCGCGTGCTCGAGGATGTGTCGCGCGAGCAGGAGATCGGCTGCGCCACAACGCGAGGCCACATCGCTGGTCCGGATTCGACAGGAGAGGCGTTCCTGAATGGTCTCAATGCCGCCGCCGGCCCCATGGATGCCGAGATCGGCGGCTGGGTCGATTTGCATCACGTTGTGGAAGTCGCGCTGGCGAAAGCGGTCGAGCGTGGAGGTATCCTTGTAGCTTACTCCGCAGATGCGGGCAGTGCGGGCCAGCCCGGTGACGTTGAGAATCCAGTCGACCATGCTGTCGAGATGGCCCTCGGCCTCACGGTAGGTGATCCAGTCGAAGCGGGGGCAGAGTTCCTGTGGTTGGGCGACATCGACAAGTTGGATGAGCCCGCACGACATACACTGGGTCAGGGAGAGAGGGAAAAGTTGTTCGGGTGTGTCGGCCGCGGCGAGGAAGCGATTGCAGATCGGTTGCGGGCCAAAATCCAGAAGAGGCGCCATCTTCGGTGAATGGCACAGCCGGCAAGTATTTCCAGGCACCGTCATTCCATCGTGTCTCCGCGGAAGTCCCTGCGACAGGCACAAGGGAAACACACGCGCGATGGCCGCGCAAGCCCGTAACGTGCTCAACGGTGGGCGTCGGCGCGATGGGGCATGAGGAATCGGCCCAGGGTGACGAACAGCACGGGCATATAGGTTACATAGAAAGAGAGGCCTGTGAGTTGGGCGTGGTGGTACGTGAAACCGAGTGCCATAAGCGGCCAGGTCCATGTGCAGGCCAAAGACCAACCGAGCAGGATGGCTGTATTTGTGAGTTCCCTTTGCCGTTCATCATCTCTCGGATGAAGGACGTGTCCGATTGCGGCGATCAGCAGGATCGGGATGCTCAGCAGGAACCACCCGAGAAAGGCCTCAAACTGCGGGATGCCGAGGGTGTAGCGCATGGCGCGGACATGCATGAGTGCGCCGAGAAGTTCGCGGAGGTTAATATGGGGCGGTGCCGCATCATGGCTGGTTCGGTTCAGATCCTGTAGCTGAGAGTCGGGACCGACAGTTCTGGCGGCAGCCTTCTCGTAGATGACCCGCACGCCGCTCTTGAGCGATCCGTAATGGCAGGTGGTCTGTACGACGTTGACGGCGATGGCCAGCAGGAAGCCGGCCACGCCAACGGCCACTACCTGCGCGAGGAGACGGAGAACCTGCCGCAGCGGCAGGCGCTCCTTCAGGGCGAAGTAAAGCGGACCGATGGTCGCGCCGAGGATGACGTTGGTGATGAATACGTAGCCGGCCGTTGCCTTGATGAACACCAGCAGGCCGATGACGAGCAGAAACAGCCATTTGCGGATGCGTCCGGCGAGGAGGCGAGGGGAGAGTATCCAGGCCGCGATGAACGGCCAGAGGCAGAGATGGAAGAGCCACCAGACATTCCGTCCCACTGCAATCATGGGATGGGAAATGGAAGTCAGGCCGAGAACCACAATAGTGACGGGCCACCCGAACTCGCGGCCTGCAAGAAAGGCGAAGAGCGTGAATGCAAGGGCTAGCATCGCCGCTGTCGCAATGGCATACCCCTGCATCAGGGAGTCGAGAGGAATGGGGACGAATCGGCGCAATAGGGCGGGCGCAAAACCGGCCAGACCGGGTTGGCTGGTGTAGATGATGCTGTCGGTTTCGTGGAGCATCCCACAGCTATTCCAGAAGCCGCGTTCCTCGGCGCGCTCCATGGTGCGGCGCACTGCAGCCACTTCCGAGATCTGGTAGTTCTCAAACCACGAGCGTTCGGTGATGACATGCAGCGGGTCGTACAGGAAATCGAAGGTGAGTCCCCCCATGGCCAGCAAGAAGCATGTGGCTTGGATCAAGGCCTTGGTTCGTGGAGCGATGGTCATATTGGATTCGGTTTCAGGCGATGATGGAGGCGAGAGGCTGGTGGGTCAAGTGTGAGGCTTCCCTCTCTTTTCATCTTGCCCCGTGTCGCTGCTTTCGCATAGCTTCTCACGACCGCGCAATGAGCGCGCCACAACGAGAGGTAGCTGTGGATCTGACCATCTTCGTGCCCGCCTATAACGAGGAGAAGCTCATCGGCAAGACGCTGGATGAGATCCGGGATGCCGCCTCGAAGTTCTCTTTCTCTTATGAAGTGCTTGTTTACGACGATGCATCGCGAGATCGCACCGCCGATGTGGTTCGCGAGTGGATCGCCGCTCACAAGGCCGAGGGCGTCGTTCGTGTGATCTCCAACGAGAAGAACGCGGGGATTGGTGTGAATTACTTCCGGGCGGCCGAGCAGGGCACTGGCGAGTACTTCATGGTTGTGTTCGGTGACAACGCGGAGCCCGAGGAATCGCTTCGCCGCGTGTTCAATCTGATGGGCAAGGCCGATGTGATCATTCCGTACTTTGACACGCGGCTCTTCAACATGCGTCACAACGGTGACAACCGCACTTTCATCCGCCGGCTGATCTCCATCGTCTTTGCCGCCATGGTGCGGCTGATCAGCGGGCATTGCATCCGGTACTACAACGGCTTTGTCATGCACCGTCGGACCAACGTGCTGAAACACCGCGTGAGTGCCTATGGTCTCGGTTACCAGGCGGAGTTGCTGTGCAGCATTCTGAACGAACCGGGGATTTCGTATCTCGAAGTGAAGTGCTTCAACAACGATCGCGCGAGCGGCATGCCGACAGCCTTCAAACTGAAGAACGTGGTGTCGGTGGGGCAGTCGCTGTGGCGGATCTTCATGCGCCGGTTCAAGGCGCTTCCTGCGGGCTGATTCCTACATCCGCTCGGATTGAATTTCCGACTGGAACAGCCAGACCGAGAATCTCATCGCCGTCACCAGCAGCCGGGCCTTTGCCTTCAGATGCCAGCGACCGTCGCGCTCTTCCGCGAACTCATTCTGTCGCAACACTTCGAGCCGCGCGGTGATCATCTCGCGGATGCTGTACTGCCCGCGGATATCTTCGACGCGCGGAGGCGCATCGCGGCGCGCAAGAATCTCCACGAGAAAACGAAGGGTTACGGATCGCTCTATGTGATAGAAGCACTCGACGTAGAGGAAGAAGAGCAACAGGTGCGAGAGATAGGCGTGGAAGAGGGGCGATCCACCTGCCGCAGCAGTTGGGGACGGCACGAGAAGAGGGGTGACCCAGCGTGCGAGAATGAACACCAGCGGCAGGCTGGCCAGGTAGCCTGCCAGCATCGCCTTGAAGCGATTTTCCGCGGGGCGAAGGTGCATGGCGAAGACCTGGGCGAGGACCCAGATCAGGGTGGCAAGTATGGCGGTGATGATGCCGTGCAACATGGTTAGCCACCCGCTCCGAGGTTGAGGAATCGCTTGAGCATCCACGTGAATCGCGCGATCGCCCGGCCCTTTGGCGTCAACCGGCACACACCGGCGTCATCGATGGCGACATAGCCCGTTTCAGCGAGGCGCGGCAGACGCCAGCCGTAGATCTTGTCCACGCCGCTCTCGTGGGTGTAGCGCCCGATCAGTTCGTCGGTGGACAGACCCCGCTCGCCTGCGCGAAAAATCTCCAGCATCAGGGATGTCGAGAAGCCGCCGTTGAAGCCGAAGAAGTAATCGATGAAGCTGTGCGCGTTGAGGAGAAAGATCACATAGCCATAGCCCATGTCCAGAGCGCGCAGCGTCGTCAGCCAGGAAGCCGGCAGGAAACCGAGGTTGGGCGGCGTGAATAGATAGAGAAGGACGTAGACCGGCGACCATGCCAGCGCGGCGGGGAAGAAAAGCATGGAGTGGCGTTTGGGGCGCAGGATGTGCGAGAGCAATACGCACGACAGTACGTAGCCGACAAAGATGATGATGGAAACGCAGAGACCTTTCATCTGTTCTGTGCTCCCGGCTCCGCGAGCCGGTTCAGCAGCTGTTGAGCCTTCTCCAGTTGAGCCCGCTTTCGGTCCTCCGGATTGCCGGCGAGTGCAAACTGCCGGCGCGCCGCATCCGTGGGCAGGAAGTCATTCAGGATAATACAGCACCACTTGAGTTGGTAGATCGGAAGCAGGAGTCTGATCCGGGCACGTGCAACGACGGGTCGGCGCTGGTCGCGGACGATCTCCCCGGCAAAGTAATCCAAGAAGTCCATTGGCGCGGGCACGGCGACCTGGGAGAAGAAGTCGCAAGCGGTCTTCGCGGGGTCGTCCCAGCCCGCGTATTCAAAATCGAAGAAACGCAACGAGCCGTCCGCAGCCCGAAGCGCGTTGTGGAAGCCGAAGTCAGAAGGGGAAAGGCGGCGATCGGTCTGGGGTAGGGGCTCAGCCGCGTCGGGCGAAGTCTTCGCGCGTACAAAGGTCGATACACGTTGCCAGGCGGGTTTGAGTTCCGTCTGAACGAAGTCCGAGGCCTTTCCGTCGATGCTGCTCCCGCCCATGAGCATTTCCAGATGTTGGACTCGGCCTGCGACCAAGTGCAGATGTTCCGGGATCGAGAAGCACGCCTCGGATGCCATCGGCAGAGCCGCGGCATCGGGATGATCGCGGTGCGCGTTCAACGCGGTGAAGAAATGAGCCGCCTGCTCAATGTCGGTTTCGTGAACGTCGCCGGGCTTCAGGGGTGAACCTTGCACGAATTCGTAGAGGGCGATGCGCAGCGCCGTGTCCATCAGCAGAGGACGCGCAACGCAGCGGAGACCCTGCGACCACGCGAAAGTGCAGAAACCAAACTCGGTGCCGAGGCGATCGCGCTTATCCTGCGCATGCTTGAAGTAGTGCTTGAGGATGACGGACCCGTTGACCCCTCGCGCCTCGAAGACCTGATTGTTCGCGCCGCCTTTGAGTGAGATGAGTTGGAAGGGTCCCTTTAACCCAGCCCGCTTCAGAATGGGTTCGGCGGAAATGGTGAGGTCCTGCTCAGTCATGGTGCTCCAGCAGGTTGGATATGAAATCTGTCGCCTCGGCCCACGAGCGGACAGGGGTTTGATCCGAGAGCGCATTACTTGCATCCGAGGGATTGAACAACACCTTGCGGACGCCGGCGGGGAAGGTTGGTTCAGCCAGGAATTCCGGCAAATCATCGATGAAGGCCGAGCAGCCTGTGGCGGCGATCCGCTTGAGTTTGGCGTCTTTGGTAAGTTCAAAGTAGACGTGGTCGCGCGCAAGACCGCCCCGTGCCGGATCGTAGAAGCCCTGTGCTTCGATCCAGTCGCGCGCCGCCTGATGCAGGTCGTATTCCGGCCCGAGATACGGTTTCTGCGTCTTGTGGCTGATGATGAAGGTGATGACTTCGCGGGAACGGCAGAACTGGAGGAAATCGAACACCCCGGGGAACATGGCGGCATCCTTCATGCGGGGGCCGTAGACGTAGCCCTGCATTTCGGTCCATGCGTCCTCGCGGCCGGCACGCCGGAGGTAATCGCGTACGCTGCCCTTGGTGGCGGGGAGGTCGGCCGGGATGAGGCCTCGCTCGAGCGCCACGCGGTGGAACACGTCGTCGTACCGGACGATCGTGTTGTCAAAATCGAGACCTATGCGTAACGGTGCGCGCATGCGTGCGATCCAAACTGTGCCCTTTATGAGGCGTTTGCTCGCGCCGATCAAGTCTTGAAGCTCGGACGGAAGTGCGGGTGGTGTACTCCATTGACAACGCACAGCCTCTTTGACTTAATCCCTCCATGGATTTCACCCATCGCTACCTCGATGAAAGCGTTGAAGTGCTGAAGCAACTCGACCGCAACTCGATCGAGGCTGTCGTAGATCTCCTGGCCAAAACGCGTGAGCAGAACGGCCGCGTGTTTGTGCTCGGCGTCGGCGGCAGCGCCGCGACCGGCTCCCACTTCGTCAACGATCTCCGCAAACTGGCGCACATCGAGGCCTATGCGCCGACGGACAACGTTTCTGAACTCACCGCGCGAACAAATGACGAGGGGTGGGCGAGCGTTTTTGAGGCATGGCTCAAGATCAGCCGGCTGCACCGTGGCGACGGTCTCTTTATTCTGTCGGTGGGCGGCGGCGACGAGGAGCGGAACATTAGCCCGAATCTGGTCCGTGCCATCAAGTACGCCAAGAGCGTCGGCGCCTCGGTGATGGGGATTGTCGGGCGGGCCGAGGGCTTCACGGCGAAGCAGGCGGATGCCTGCGTCGTCATTCCGCAGGTTCACGCCGACCGTGTGACGGCGCACTCGGAGGCCTTCCAGGGTGTAGTGGGCCACCTGATTATTTCGCACCCGAAGATCAAGGTTGCGGCGACGAAGTGGGAGTCGGCGGTGCAGCCGGGTGAACAGAAGAAGCCCAAAGCCTAACGGACGATCTATGGACAACGTGCCCCGCCTTCAGGACCTTCGCATCAAGATATTCTCCGACGGCGCCGATCTCGATTCCATCATCGATGCCTACAGCAAAGGGGTTGTGAAAGGATTCACAACCAACCCGACGCTGATGTGCAAGGCGGGCATTACAAACTACATGACGTTCGCCGCGGAAGTGCTCCGTGTCGTCAAGGATATGTCCGTGTCGTTCGAGGTTTTCTCCGACGATTTTCCGACGATGCGCGAACAGGCGCTGAAGCTGGCGGAACTTGCCGACAACGTGTTCGTGAAGATTCCGATCACGAACACGAAACGCGAATCGGCCGCGCCGCTCATCAAGGAACTGGCAGGGCTGGGGTTGAAACTGAATGTGACGGCTATCATGTCGCTGAAGCAGGTGAAGGAAGTCGCGGCCGCGTTGAATCCCTCGGTGCCGGCCATTGTGTCCGTGTTTGCGGGCCGCATCGCGGATTCCGGGCGCGACCCGCTGCCGGTGATGAAGGAATCGCTGGAGATTCTGAAGCCGTTGCCGAAGGCCGAGTTGCTCTGGGCGAGCCCGCGCGAAGCGCTGAACATCATTCAGGCCGATGCGATGGGGTGCCACATCATCACGGTCACGCCGGACCTGCTCGCGAAAGCGAAGAACTTCGCGAAGGACCTCGAGGACTTCTCGCTGGATACGGTGAAGATGTTCTACAACGATGCGGTAAAGAGCGGATTCAAGATCTGAAGAAAGATGAACCGCGAATTCACACAAATAGACACGAATGGCTGCATTTTTGGTTCGTGTGAATTTGTGTCCATTTGTGGTTAGAGAAGAGGACTCCATGATCATCACACGAACACCTTTTCGCATCACCCTGGGCGGTGGCGGTACGGACCTTCCGTCGTTCTACGAGAAGCACGGCGGTTTTGTTTTCACGATGGCTATCAACAAGTACATGTACGTGTTGTTGAACCGTCGTTCGGTGGCGGACCGCAAACTCGTCATCCGCTACAGCCAGGTGGAGACGGTGAACTCGGTGGATGAAATCAAGCACCCGCTGGCGCGCGAGGCGCTTCGGCTGCATGGGATCCACGACAACATCGAGCTGACGAGCATTGCCGACATGCCGGCGAAGGCCGGGTTGGGTTCGTCCGGTTCGTACCTTGTGGGGCTGCTGACCGCGATCCGCGCCTACAAGAGTGAGTCCGCATCGCTGGAGTCCATTGCCGAGGAAGCCTGCCATATTGAGATGCAGATATTGAAGGAGCCGGTGGGCAAGCAGGATCAGTACATCGCGGCCTTCGGCGGGTTCCGCGTGCTGGAAATCGACACGCACGGCAAGGTGAAGGTTTCGGCCGTGCACGTTGACTCCTCCGTCGCGCACGAGTTGGCGGTGAAGGCGCGCATGTATTACACCGGCGTCCAGCGTTCCGCGACCGCGGTGCTGAAAGCGCAGGATACGGCCGCGCGCGATCACAAGAGTCAGGATCACGCGCGCGTGGTGGACAGTCTTCTCCAGATCAAGGATATCGGGCGCGAGATACAGAAAGCGTTTGAAGCCAAGGATCTCGACGCGTTCGGCAAGCTGATGGACGATCACTGGGCGCACAAGAAGCGGATGTCGGCCTCGATCAGCCTTTCCTCTCTCGATGAGTTGTATGACACGGTGAAGAAGGAGTTCGGTGTGCTCGGCGGAAAGATCATTGGCGCGGGCGGCGGCGGATTCCTCATGCTCTACTGTCCAAACCGCGGTCATGAACTCGACGAGTTCATGTTGAAGCACCAGATGTCGCGTGTCAGCTATTTCCCGACGCTGCAAGGCTCGAAGGTTGTCAGCGACATGACGTCGTTCGACGATTTCGATGTGACCTGACACGGGCCGGGAATCGGCGAGCCTGGCGGTTACCTCTTCTCGTTTGCGGTCTCGCGGAAACGCGCGTAGGCGCCGACGAGCGTGGCGAGCGGGAGCACCTCCGTGAATGGGATCATGCAGTAGATTCCCGCAGCGAGCGCGCAAAGCACACACGCCTTCCGATCGAGTCCAAGGCAGGTTCCCATCCAATATCCGGCGAGCCCGCCGATGGGCAGGCCGAGCACGAGCCCGATGGGGCCGAACGTTGCCAGATCCACGACGTCGATAATCACCCCGGCGAGGATCGGTCCGAACGCGCGGTTGAGCCGCGCGGCGATGGGGGGTGATGGGGGCGGGGGAAGCGTGGCGGGCAGGTCGTCGGTCGGTTCCGATGGCTCGTTACTCACGGGTGCTTCCTCCGAAGGAGGATGATGATTCGGGCCTGCGCGTGTGACAAGGCGAAAGGGGGCGGGGGGGGCGCCGACTTTTCCAATGTTTGGAAAAAGGCTCGATAAAGTTTCCAATCCTTGGAAAAATCGGCCCGAAACTTTCCAAGGATTGGAAAATACGTGAACGCAATGACTAGCAAGCGCTACTTCGTCACCGGCGGGGCCGGATTCATCGGGTCTCATTTCGTCAATTCGATCCTCGACGCGAATCGCGGCGAAGTCACGGTCTTCGATAATTTCAGTACGGGTCACCTCTGGCATTTTGGGAAACGCGTGCATGACCCGCGGCTGCGGATTGTCGAAGCCAATGCTCAGGATGCGGCTGCCTTGCTGAAGGCGATGCCGGGCCACGACATGGTCTATCACTTTGCCGCGAACTCCGATATTGCCCGCGCCCAGCAGGAGCCGACGGTCGATTTTCAAAACGGGACGATTCCGACGAACAACGTTCTTGAGGCGATGCGGAAGACGGGGGTGAAGCGGATCGTGTTCACCTCGGGCAGCGGCGTGTATGGCGAGGTACCGCCGATTCCGATCCCGGAGAATTACGACCGCATGGTGCCGGTCTCGACGTACGGCGCCTGCAAGCTGGCCTGCGAGTCGTTGATCAGTGCGTACAGTTTCATGTTCGACATGACCGGGACGGTGTTCCGGTTCGCCAATGTGGTCGGGCCGCGGCAGACGCACGGTGTGGCGCACGACTTCCTGCGCCGGCTGGCGAAGGATCCGACTCGGCTCAAGATTTTCGGCGACGGCACGCAGAGCAAGCCGTACATCCACATCGAGGATGTGTTGGCCGCGTTCCGGATGATGGAGGAGAAGCAGGCCGGCGGGTACGACTACTTCAATGTCGGTACGCCCGACTTCCTGACTGTGCGCGAGATTGCCGATATCGTGTGCGACCGGATGGGCGTGAAGAATGTGAAGTACGAGTTCACCGGCGGGTCGCGTGGATGGAAAGCTGACGTGCCGGTGTACCGGCTGAAGACGGACAAGGTTTGCGCGCTCGGCTGGAGTCCCGTGCGCAACTCGCGGGAAGCGGTGACGGCGGCCGTCGATTCGATGATCGAGGATTTGAAGAAGGGCAATCTCAAGCCCGAAGCCTGAACGGGAGTCAGCATGCTACTTGGCCAATCAGTGAAGAAAGTGTTTCTGACCGGTGGGGCGGGCTTCATCGGCAGCCACGTCGTGGACATTCTGCTGCCGCAGGGCTACCACGTGACCGTGTACGATAATTTGTCCAATGGCCGCCGCGAATTTATTGAGCCCCATTTTGGCAAATCCAACTTCAAGTTTGTTCAGGCGGATTGTCTCGATCTCGACCGGCTGATGGCGGAGATGAAGGGACACGATTTGATATGGCACCTCGCGGCGAATACCGACATCATCGGCAGCCACGACAACCCGATCCGCGATCTGAAGGACTGCACGATGGCGACCGTGCACGTGTTGGAATCGATGCGGAAACTGGGCATCAAGCCGTTGCTCTTTTCGTCGACCGGTGCGGTGTATGGCGATCTCTGCACGGATGCCTCGGTGTCCGAAGCAGCGGGGCCGCTGTTGCCGGTCTCGACCTACGGTGCGGGGAAGATCGGGAGCGAGGCGTTTATTTCGTCGTTCTGCCACGTGTACGGGTTGAGGGCGTGGATGTACCGGTTCGGCAACGTGATTGGCGCGCGCATGACGCACGGCGTGATCTACGATTTCATCAACAAGTTCCGCCAGAATCCGAAGGAGCTGTTGATCCGTGGCGACGGACGGCAAGAGAAGAACTACTTCCTTGTCGAGGAATGTATCGACGGGATGGCTTACGGTTTCCGCAGCATTCCGATGAACGACGACAAGCCGTGCGATGTCTTCAATCTGGGGACCACGACGATTTCGAAGGTGACCTATATTGCCGAGGTCATCCGCGAGGAGATGGGATTGAAGGATGCGAAGCTGACGATTGAGGGGACCAAGAAGGCGTGGCCGGGCGATCAGCCGCGGGTGCATTTCACGGTCGACAAGATCAACGCGCTCGGCTGGCGGACCAAACACACGTCGGACGAGTCCGTGCGGATTGCTGTGCGGCGGATGATGGGGAAGAAGGATGGCTGAACCCATGCAGAAAGTTGCCGTTATTGGATTGTGGCACCAGGGCATTGTGGCGGCGGCTTGCCTCGCGGATTTCGGCTGCGACGTGCTGGCGGCGGATGTGGATGCGGAAAGAATCGAGGCGCTGAACGAAGGCCGTGCGCCGCTGTTTGAGCCGGGGCTCGATGAGTTGCTCCGGAAGGGGCTCGATGCGAAGCGGCTCAGGTTCACGACCGATGTTGCCGGCGCCGTGAAGCAACGGGCGGACGTGCTGGTTATGCACGACACGCCGGTGGACGCAAACGATCAATCCGACCTGTCCGTTGTTTTCCAAGCCTTGGAAGCCATGGCGCCGAATCTCGCCGATGACAGCGTGATACTCGTCACTGCGCAGGTGCCGGTGGGCACTTGCGATAAGTTGAGCGGGATCATTCGCGCGAAGCGGCCGAACCTTCGTTTCGGTCTCGCCTACAGTCCGGAGAATTTGCGGCTGGGTCAGGCGATCGAGCGTTTCCGCCATCCGGCATTGCCGGTGATCGGGTCGGAAGAGGATTGGGCGCTGGATCGGGTTGAGCAACTACTTGCGCCGTGCGGCGTGAAGTGGGAGCGCGTCAACTTGAGGACGGCGGAGATGGCGAAGCACGCGTTGAATGCCTTTCTCGCGACGTCGGTAAGTTTTGCCAACGAGCTGGGAAATCTGTGCGACGAAGTGGGGGCGGATGGCGTACGTTTGGCGCAGGTGCTGCGGCTCGAGCCGCGCATTGGCGCGAAGGCGATGCTGATGCCCGGGCTGGGTTTCTCGGGTGGAACGCTCGCGCGGGACATGCAGACGTTGCGCGGACTTGGGGATCGGTCTGGGATTGAGACGCGGATGCTGGACGGCATCTGGGAATCCAACAAACACCAGAACGAACTTGTGGTGCGCAAGCTGAGGAAGACGCTTGGCGCTTTGAAGGGTATGCCGGTAACAGTGCTGGGGTTGACGTACAAGCCCGACACGAGCACGTTGCGTCGGTCGGCGTCGTTGGAAATCATCGCCGACATTCTTGGCGAGGGTGCCGTGGTCACGGCGCATGACCCGAAGGCCGATCGCACCGAGGTGGCGGCGCATCGGGAATTTCGATTTGTCGAAGATGTATACGAAGCAGCGAAGGGCTCGCAGGCGGTGGTGATCATCACCGGGTGGGCGGACTACAAGAAGCTCGATTTCGCCAGGATGAAGAGCTTGATGGCGCGGCCTGTGGTGATTGACACAAACAACATGCTGGATGCGGCGGCGATGGAGAAGGCGGGGTTTGTGTACCTGGATATCGGCCGCGGCCGGGGCGCCCGGAAGTAGAATGCTTGAGGAGGTGTGAGATGCGCGTAGCGATTATTGGTGCTGGATTGCAGTGCAAGCGTCGCGCGCCCGTGGTGAAGGAATGTCCGGGGGCGGCGCTGACGGTGATTGACAGCCTGCAGCTTGAGCACGCGCAGGACATGGCGAAGAAGTTCGGCTGCGATGCGTCGGCGGACTGGCGGAAGGCCGTCGTCCGGAGCGACGTCGATGCCGTCGTGGTCTGCACACCGCCGCACGTTCACGCCGAGATCAGCATCGCCGCGATGAAGGCCGGCAAGCACGTGCTTTGTGAGAAACCGTTGACGCGGACAGTGGCCGAAGCCGAGCAGATGGTGGCCGTGGCGAAGGAAACGGGGCGGGTGCTGAAGTGTGGATTTAATCACCGGCATCATCCGGCGATCCGCGACGCCAAGAAGATTGTGGACGGCGGCGGAATTGGGAAGACTTTGTTCGGACGCTGCCGATACGGCATCTGTGGGCGGCCGGGCTACGAGAAGGAATGGCGGGCTGACCCCAAGCAGGCGGCGGGCGGCCAGTTCATCGAGCAGGGAACGCATGCCATCGACCTCTTCCGCTGGTTCATGGGGGATGTGGATGAAGTGACCTGCATGACCGGCGTGGAATACTTCAGCAAGCAGGCGCTGGATGACAACGGCATGGCGATTTTTCGGATGAAGAGCGGCGGGCTTGCGAGCCTGCACGCCAGCCTGACGCAGTGGAAGAACCAGTTCTCGTTCGAAGTTTTCGGCGAGGACGGTTATGTGATGGTCGAGGGGCTTGGCGCCAGCTACGGCGTTGAGCAGTTGATTCACGGGAAACGGGATTTCGACGGGCCCTTCAAGAACGAAACGACCGAGTACCGCGGCGGCGATATTTCGTGGAAGGACGAGTGGAAGGAATTTGTCGCAGCCATCGACAAGAAGCGTGAGCCGCTCGGCAACGCGATCGATGGTCTCGAGGCCATGCGCGCGGCCCTGGCCGCGTACGAGGCGGAGCGGACAGGTCGTGTGATCAAGGTGCGTGGATAAGCCCATGGCCGCCATTTCGAGATGCGTCATTACCGGAGCGGGTGGATTCATTGGCAGCTACCTCGCCGAGCGGCTGTTGAAAGACGGGGCCGCAGTCGAGGCGTTCGATCTGGCCGAGCCGCGCTTGATGCCTGAGGGGCGGTTTCGGTTTACGGCCGTCGACATCGAGCAGCGTGCGGCGCTGGAGCGGGCGATGCGCGACGCGCGGCCGGACGCCGTATTTCATCTGGCTGCGCAGAGTTACCCGGGTTTGTCGTGGGACGATCCTGTGCGGACGTTTCGGGCGAATATCCTGGGGTCGGTCAATGTATTCGACGCGGTGCGCGCCGCCGGGGGGAAGGCCTCGGTTGTGGCCATTTGTTCCAGTGCGGAATATGCGGCGCGGAGCACGGCTGAACCGATTGCAGAAGATTCAGCCCTTGAGCCTTCCAGTCCGTACGGGGTGAGCAAACTTGCTGAGGATGAATTGGGCCGGCTCTATGTGGAACGTTATGGCATGCGCATCATCCGGGTGCGTCCGTTCTACTTGATTGGTCCGCGGAAGACGGGCGACGTGTCATCGGACTTCGCGCGCGGCATTGTGGCCATCGAGCGCGGGCAGAGGCAGGAATTGCTGGTGGGCAATCTGGAGGTGGTGCGCGATTTGCTGGATGTGCGAGACGGTGCGGCGGCATTGGTCATGCTGGCAGAGCGCGGTGTGGCGGGCGAGGTCTACAACGTATGCTCGGGGCGCGGCTATGCGGTGCGCGAGATGCTGGAAATTCTGAAGAGGCTCGCGAAGACGCCGGTGACGGACAAGCAGGATGCGTCGCGTGTGCGGTCGATCGACGAGCCGGTGAAGATCGGCGATGCTTCGCGATTGAAGGAGCTGGGGTGGAGCCCGCAGCATTCGATCGAATCGACCTTGAGTGACATTCTGGAGTACTGGCGGGCGCAGCCGTCCTGAATACGTATTGGATGAATGGACTATGCAGGTAGTGATTCTGGCGGGTGGATTGGGGACGCGGTTGAAAGCGGTGGCACCGAACACGCCCAAAGCGTTGGTGCCCGTGGCCGGCCGTCCGTTCATCGAGCACCAGTTTGAGTTGCTGAAGCGGAACGGGCTGACGAAGGTACTTCTCTGTGTGGGCTATTTTGCGAACCTGATTGAGGAGCACGTGGGCGACGGGTCGCGTTTCGGTGTGTCGGTTCAGTACTCCTACGAGGATCCCGGCATGTTGCTCGGTACGGGCGGGGCGCTGATCAACGCGATGGGGTTGCTCGAGGATTCCTTTCTGACGATCTACGGCGATTCGTACCTGCCCACGGATTATCGTGCGGTGGTCGATGCGTTTGCGAAGCGCAATGCGAAGGCGATGATGTGCGTATTTCGCAATGAGGGCAAATGGGACAAGAGTAACGTGCGGATTGCCGGGGGGCGTGTGAGTTTCTATTCCAAGGCGGCGCAGCCGGGGGATGCGGACTACATCGACTACGGATTGTCGGCGTATCGCAAATCTGTTATTCAGACGTATCACGGAATCACGCTTCCGATAGATTTGGGCCGTGTGCAGGAGGATCTTGTACGGCGGGGCGAGATGGGGGCGTTCGAGGTGCGTGAGCGCTTTTACGAGATCGGAAAGCCCGAGGGGCTGGCGGAGTTGGACAGGGCGCTCCGCGCCCGGGAACCTGGAGTAAAGGAGTGATGGAGTAATGGCAAGGACGGCAAAGCAGCAGACCGGCAAGGCGCGGGGCAAACCCCGCAGTGCTCCAGTACTCCAACACTCCAGTACTCCTTCTTCCCTTCCTCGCCCCGCGGTGTTTATTGACCGCGACGGCACGTTGAACGAAATGGTGTACGACGACGCGCACGGCTTGATGGATTCGCCGCGAAAGCCGGCGCAGGTCCGTATGATTCGCAACGCGGGGAAGTTCCTGCGCGCGGTTGGCAAGCTTGGCTATGTGCGCGTCGTGGTGACAAATCAGCCGGGTATGGCGAAGGGCACGCTTACGCTGGAAGGCTTGGCGGCGGTGAACAGGCGATTGGCGGGGCTGGTGGAGAAAGAGGGCGGGTATTGGGACGACATTCGCTTCTGCCCTCATCACCCGAAGGTGGCGCGGGGTCCCGGCCGCGCATATCGTCGTCGGTGCGTCTGCCGAAAGCCTTTGCCCGGAATGCTGTTGGAAGCGGCGGCCGAACATGGGATCGATCTCCACTCGAGCTGGATGGTGGGTGATGGTTTGAACGACGTCCAAGCGGGAAACGCAGCGGGCTGCAAGACCATCCTGATCAGCCGGCTCAAGATCGATCAGGTGGCGAAGTTCTTTGAACTGAAACACGGAATGCCGTTTGCAATTGCGCGCGATCTGAACGAAGCCCTGCGCATCATTCGCCGGGCGACGCGAAAGAGGTAATGCCATGAGTGCTGCCACCGCGAAGAAACTCAGCGTGGTCATCCCGTTCCTGAACGAGCAGGAAAACCTGCCCGTCTTGTACGAGCGCCTGATCGGCGCGCTGGATGGCCAGCCCGAGAAGTTCGAGATCATCTTTGTCGACGACGGCAGTACCGATGGGTCCGCGCGCTGGGTGGCGGAGAAGGCCGCGGAAGATGGCCGCGTCCGAATGCTGCGCTTGTCGCGCAATTTTGGGCACCAAATTGCGATCACCGCGGGCTTGGATCGCGCCAGTGGTGATGCCGTGGTGATCATGGATGCGGATTTGCAGGATCCTCCGGAGGTGATTCCGGCGTTGGTCAAAAAGTGGCGCGAGGGTTTGGAGGTCGTATACGCCGTGCGCGAAAGCCGGGAAGGGGAGACGTGGCTCAAGAAGTTTCTCGCCGCGGCGTTTTACCAAATCTTCCACAAGCTGGCGCAGGTGGAGGTGCCGATGCACGCCGGTGATTTCCGGCTGGTGGACCGCAAGGTTGTGGAAGCGTTGCGCGAAGTTCGTGAACTGCATCGCTTCATGCGTGGTTTGACGAGTTGGGTGGGGTTCTCTCAGTGTGCGGTGGAATACAAGCGTGCGGCGCGCTATGCAGGACGGACGAAGTATCCGGTTTGGAAGTCGCTCAATCTTGCGTGGGATGGCCTGACTTCGTTTTCGGGCGCACCGCTGCGGTGGATCATGGGGTTGGGCGTGCTGGTGTCGCTCGGTGGTGGTCTGCTGGCGCTTCAGTTGATCGGCTACAAGTTCTTCGGCGTCAGGGAGTCGACGCCGGGCTGGACCTCGCAGATGACCCTTTTGCTTATTCTGAGCGGCGCACAACTTATCTGCCTGGGCATGCTTGGGCAGTATGTCAGCCGGATTTTCGAGGAGAGCAAGAAGCGCCCACTCTACTTTGTAAGAGAGCAGATCAATCAACCCAATAACCAACCACGGGAGCAGTAGGAATGAATCGCTTGAATGTCTGGTTGCGAAACATGGCTCGTACGATCATGACTCATATGGTCGTGCCTGTCGTTCGGCCCATCATTTGGCATATCGTTTACTTCGACCTCGTTCGTCAGCCAGCGATGTTGCGTTACATCAAAGCGCGGACGGCGATCTTGGATCGATATGACGAACTGTTTCCCGGTGCAAAGGAATGCGGCTCGCGAAATGATGTGCACGATCTGGCTGTGGCTGCGGCTAAGAAATCGGGTGTTGAGGGACTGTGGATGGAGTTTGGTGTGTGGAACGGTGTCTCCATCAATCGCATTGCGCGGCAGGTGCAGAATACCGTGTATGGATTCGACTCGTTCGAAGGCCTGCCTGTGGACTGGTGGCAGGGCAAGACCGCGGATGCGCTTGTTCCGAAAGAGTACTTCAAGCGCTACTCGCTTCCGAAGGTGCGAGCGAACGTCGAATTGGTGAAGGGCTGGTTTGACAAGACGTTGCCGGAGTTCCTGGCGGCACATAGGGAGCCGGCCGCCTTCATTCACATCGACAGCGACGTCTACGAATCTGCAAAAGTCGCGTTGGACCTGCTTGGTGACCGAATTGGCAAGGGAACTGTGATCCTGTTCGACGAATTGTTCAACTACCCGTGCTGGGAAGAACACGAGTGGCGTGCACTACAGGAGTTCATCAAGGCACGAGACGTGAAGGTGCAATATTTGGCATTCAACTCTGCTGGTGAGCAGGTGGTGCTGCAGATTGTTTGATGAACAGCTCCAAGTAGATGTTGGCCGTCTTCTTCCAGTCCCATGTAGCCGTGGCGTAGTCCGACAACGCGCGGCGATTTTCAAGCACGGGTATGCTGCCGGCCGCCGCTTCGGTGAGCATATTCGTGATTACCTCGACGTTACGCGTGCAGACAAGGAATCGGTCCGAATCCTGGCCGAATCCCTGGAAGGTCTCCTCGGAGATCAAGCAGGGAAGGCCGCACGCCATGGCTTGAGGAACGACCGCAGGCCAGCCTTCGCCAACGGATGGCATGATGAAGAGATCGTGGCTGCCGTAGAGTTCACGCAACTCTGATGTCTCGACATAACCGATGGTGCGGATGTTGGGCAGGTCCCACGCCGAAGGATCGATCGGTCCGGTGCCCACGAGGGTGAAGTTTATGTCGGGGCAGCGCAGGGCAACCTCGCGAAGCAGCGGCAATCCCTTCTTCTCGTAAAACCGGCCCACGAACAGGACATTGAAGCGGTTGTGGTCGACTTGCCACTTGGCGCGGAACTGTTTCCGTTCCGGCTCATCGACAAAATGGTAGTCCTGCTGATCGATGCCCGCGGGTGTCATGACTACACTGTCCCGGGATACTCCGGCGTGCTGGAGGAACCACGCACGCACGGCATTACCGACAAACGTGAGCAACGCGCCGCGGCGGGTGCACCAGGTCGCGGCGAAACAAAGAAAGCGTTTCTGTACAGCGCCGAGAAAGGCAGCCTTCATCGGGATGACGCCCACGTGTTGCGTCGCGACTGTAGGTTTACCCCTGCGCAGCGCGGCAAAGAGGGTGACCGTCGACAACCCCGGGGCCAGGCTATGAATACTCACCGCATCGTGCTCGGCGACGAGGCGGGCGATTCGGGGATAGGAGAAGGGGTTGATGAGCGGTGAATTAATCTGCCACAGCGTTTCGAAGAAGTTGGCGGCTGGGATACGGACGTTGTCCGGTGTTGAAGCTCGACCTCCGCGGGGAATGTCCGTTGTGAGCCACGTGACCTGGTGCCCGGCGTCCTGCCAGCAGCGCTTCAGCGAAACGGCGGCGTACTCGATGCCGCCCATGTGCGGTGGTTGGTAGTTGGTGACGAGCAGTATCTTCATCCGGCCTGCCGGCTCCTGCCGATGGCGAATACCTGGGATCCGACGGGCAACACGTTCAGGAAGAAGAGCAGATAGAGCATCTGTGCGACGATCTTCTTTGCCGGGGTGTAGCGGCCGCCGACGACCGTGGTCGGGTCCGTTGATCGTTCCAGAATAGCCTGGCTTAGCTCGTGGAAGGGGAATCCCCAGCGGCGGTAGTAGACGAGATCGAAGCCGGCGGTATCGAGCTTGCGGGGGAGAAGGTCGCCCGCGTAATTCCGGAAGTGGCCATAGCGACGATCCACCTTGTCGGCAGGCCCGCCCGGGACAGAGATCACAACGTGCGGCGCGACGGCGGCCACCTGACGGAGCACCGCCTCGTCATCCTCAATGTGCTCGAGGACTTCGGACAAGACGACGACATCGTAGCGGCCGGGCAGGCTGGTGGCGGAGAGATCAAGCTGCTGGAACGTCGCTTGCGGTACGTTGCGGCGCGCGATTTCGATGGCCGGTCCCGAAATGTCAGCCCCGGTGAACTCCGCCTTGATGTGCCGGGAGAGTTCGGCGATCAGGCTGCCGTCGCCGCAGCCCAAGTCAAGAATGCGGTTGTGGGGCACCCGCCGGATGAGATCGCCGACGATACGTCGGCGATGACGGCAGGCGGGCCCATAGCGCGTATTGTCGTTCCAACTACCTTCCCATATCCTGTCGTAGTCAAACATGATGATCTCCGGTCGATCTACCGAATTATCCAGCACTCGGGGCGTTCTTTTCGAGCAGAAAAGCCCAGAGAGCACAACGGTGCGGGGCCGCACGCTGTGACCGCTCGAAATCCCGGCGCGGCACGGCTTCATCGATGCCGCGCTCGGATAGTACGGCCTCACGCAGGAGCCATGAAATGAAGTAGCGGTGGAAGATGGTGACGGTCATGCCAAGGTGGTTGAAGAGGTGTTCGAGTTGTCTGAGGGTGAAGAAATGAACATGAGGAGTCTGCTCATTGGCCGTCGTCATATCGCGCACACCAAGTACATGTTTTACAAGCTTCACGAAACCAGCGCCGGTCGGGCTGCGCTTGAGTATGTAGCTGGGACGGAAGAGGACTTCCGCTCTGGACCAGCCGTTGGGGACCGTGAGGATGAGACGCGCGCCGGGGCGCATTGCACCACAGATATTGGCCATCATATTGTTGCAGTCGGGTACGTGTTCGAGCACCTCGGTCAGGATGACAGTGTCGAATTCCGCGAGAGGCATTTCCTCAAAGGGTTTGTGTACGACTTGTAGATTGGCGAATGTATTGCGTCTGCGCGCGGTTTCCACTGACGGGCCATGGATGTCGATGGCCGTGATCTGATATCCTTCGCTGGCGATGGGCATCGCGACATTGCCAACTCCGCAACCGATCTCAAGTACGTGGTTGCATGAGGGCGGCCCGCTCGCGTGAAGCATGTTAATGATGCAGGTGAGACGATTGCGATGCACCGGGCTTGCATTGAACTCGGTGAAGGAGAGGTAAGGAACTCCGTCCGGGTTAACGTATTCAAATGACTGTGGCTCGATCATGTGTTGTGTCCGGGCGCAAGACGCCGCAGACGCGAAGACAATAGCGGCTGCAGGCGGATCCGGTCAAGCTGCGGAGTCAACCGGCTCCTTGACTTTGAGGATGGTCGCAAGGATCATGGGCGCTCCGCAAATGCGGAAGTCATGATGATGGATACGGGGATCTCCATGGATAAGCAGTCGACTACCAAGTGGCAGGCGCGAGCGGTTTGGATGGGACTGGCGATCATCGTCGGTGTTGCGGCGTTTTTTCGTCTCTATCATCTTGGAATGTCGGCATTCCGTGGTGACACCATCCTGCTGTGGAGCATGGCGCAGAGGCATGTTCCGCCGGGCCAGGTGCTGATGCGGTGGTTCGACGTGTCGGGCGCGGCCGGTCAAATGCCGATGCCGGCGTTTCTGATGCAGTTCTTCCTGGAGATGATCGGTTGGAAAGTGACCCCGTTCACGGTACGCGTGGTTTTTGCATTCTTCGGCATTCTGGCCGTGCCGGTTGCCTTCATGGGTGGGCGGCGTTTGTTTGGAGATCGCTTCGGCCTTTTCCTTGCGGCGCTGCTGGCGCTCAATTCGTTCCACATTGCGACATCGCGTGAGGCCTATTTCTATTCCACGCTGTTGCTCGGCTACTTCCTCTTCTTCTGGTTTTCGGCGGCGGCCATGCATCGCATCCGACGTGGTGAAGTTTTGCACGGAGGCGAGTTGGCGATCCTTGCCGCTGCCCTTTTTTTCTCGGCGTACAGCCAGATCACAGGGTTACTCATTTGCGTGTCGGGCGCGTCTTTGTTCGGCGGCATGGTGTGGTACCGGCAGCGACGGACGCCGGCGTTGTGGCAGAACATGATTCGTCTCGGCATCGTTTATGGCGTGGTGCTGTTGCCCGTGATGCTGGCTTCGTGGGGTGTGCGTCCGATTTTGGCGCAGATTGGCGCCAGCAAAGATGCAGGTGTGCAGTTCGTTGCTCAGACGGGTGGAAACCTGCTGACCGGCTTGAAGGAGGCGGCCACGCAGTTCACCTGGGGTTGGACGGGGTGGGGCTGGACGCTGCTGATTGTGGCGGTGGTTGTCGGGGTGGGTGCGGCGCTCCGGATGCGTGAACGTCGGTTTCTTTGGATCGCCTACTTCATCGTGGCCCAGATTGCGTTGTTTGCGGTATCGCGGTCGGCTGCGGGTGCCAACTACGAAGCGCGCTACATGTCGGGCACGCTGCCTTTCTTTCTGGCTCTCGTGGCGTACGGGTTACTGATGGGGTTGGGTGATTTGCTTTACGGCAAGGTTTCGCCGCGTGTGAGTTCGCTGGCGAGTGCGACGCTGGCGGGGGCGGGGTTGCTGGCCTGCGTGTATCCCGCCTATCTTCAGACGCAGTTGACGGGCAAGCCGGCGCCGTACTTTGCGTTGGTGCGCTGGACGGATTCCAACCTGCCGCAGGGAACACCCGTACTGGTGGACCGTTGGTTCGAGCCGTGGAATGAGCTCAAGGCTCACCCGACGACCAATGTGTTCTTCACGTTCACCGTACCGAATGAACCCGTTGAGACCTACATTCGGAGCCGGTGGCGTGAGACCGCCCAGGCCTTCTTTGCGAAATATCCCGAGGCGGCTTATCTTGAAATCGCAAAGTCCTATTGGGAGGTACCCGGCGTGGGACCGTGGAACTGGCCGCGGGAGCATTTCGCGAGGCACGTGGCGATCACCAACGAAGCGGGTCTGAAACTTCGGCGGATGGGACTGGCTAATCGCGGCGATTTCTATGCCGCAACGACGAACCGGACCATCGTGGAGATTTTCTACAACACCAGGGAAGATCTCGTAACGCAGGCGCGCGCACAGGGCCGGAAGACGATGGTGCTCTTCGGACCCGGTTGGGGCTATACCAAGACTCAGGATTTCAAGGACTGGCGGGCCTTGGAGAAGGAAGCAGCGATCGAGGTCTACAATCTGACGGATACTCCCGCAGATGTGATGCTTCGCATTCGTGCCGTGGCGCCGAATGGATCGAAGAGGGTTGAATCGGCGACCATGGATGCACATGACTTTTCCGTGGGTCGGATGGAGGAGTGGGATATCGGCCCCGTCTCTCTTGCCCCGGGTTTGACCAAGCTGGCATTGCGGGATCCTTTCTGGACGGACGGCGGCGTTCCCTTGCTGGTGGACACGATTGCGCTGGCGCCGGCCCCTCGGCCGGCACTCGAACCGGGGCCGGTTGCGACGCCTTGATTCCGGGTCTTCATCATACTCCTGCCTGTTCTTCCGGGCCGGTCGGTCTATAATGTCTGCACCATGGTCGGAGGAGGCGGTCAGCACTATCACGTCGTCGGTGTCGCCGGCACCGGCATGAGTGCTGTTGCCCAGGTTTTGCTTGCGCAAGGCCATGTGGTGACGGGGTCCGATCGCTATCGCGATCAAGGGCAGGATCTCGACATCTTCCACAAGCTGCAGGCGGCCGGGGTGAAATTGTTGCCGCAGGATGGGACTGCCATTACGCCGGCCACGCGGGGCTTGGTGGTGAGCACCGCGATCGAAAAAGACAACTCCGAATTGATTGCCGCGCAGAAGATGAATGTGCCGGTTGTTCATCGGTCCCAGATGCTGGCCCGGCTCTGTTACGGGAAGCGACTGGTAGCCGTCTCGGGCACATCGGGCAAGTCGACCGTGACGGGCATGGTGGGATGGATATGCGAGTGTCTCGGCAAGGATCCGACGGTTGTGAATGGCGGGGCTGTGCTGAACTGGCGGTCGGCCTATCGGGTGGGCAATGTGCGCGTTGGCCGCGGTCCCCTGTGGATTGTCGAAACGGATGAAAGCGACCGTTCGTTTTTGAACTTCGATCCGGACTGGGCGATCGTTACCAACCTGTCGAAAGACCACTTCGACCTCCAGGAAACCGTGGCATTGTTCCAATCATTTGCCGACCTCGTCCGTACCGGGATTGTGTGTGGACCGGGCGTGGCAGCCATGATTCGCAAGCCGACAGGGGACAAGCCGGGGCCGGCGATGGTCGACGAGCCGTTTGATTGGCGTGGGGAGAAGGGGAGGCACGCCTTCTGGTACAAAGGGCAGCTTTTCGGATCGCCCCTGATCGGCCGCCACAACGCTGAGAATGCATTTCTTGCCGTGGTGCTATGCGATCAGTTGGGGCTGGATCTCGCCGCGGTGAACAACGCGCTGGCCTCCTTCAAAGGGATCGAGCGGCGTCTTGAGTGCGCGGGAGAGGCGCAGGGCGTGACCGTGGTGGATGAGTATGCGCATAATTCTGCAAAGATCAGCGCCGCTTGGAGGGCGGTGGCCGAACGATATGGCCGCGTGCTTGGCGTGTGGAGGCCGCACGGATTCGCTCCGTTGACCAGTATGATGGGAGAACTCACCGAGGCGTTTGCCTCCGTGTGCAGACCGGATGACCGCCTCTTCATTCTCCCGGTTTACTACGCTGGCGGAACGGCTTCCATGAAGGTATCTTCCACGGACCTCGTTACGCGCTTGCATGCCCGAGGCGTGAACGTGGAACTGGTGGAGAACTATGATGCGCTGATGATGCGCATGCTGAGCGAACGTCGTGCAGGCGATTGTGCTCTTGTAATGGGCGCGCGCGACCCGGGACTTCCGGTCTTCGCGCGCAAACTGGTAAATGCCCTGGCTGGGTGATGGCGTGTGTTCCCATGAACGATGATTTCGTCAAGGCAGCTTCGTTTGGGTCCCGCGTCGAAGCGGAGACGGTGGGTCATGCGTTGGATCAGTACGGCATTCCGTTTTACGTGAAGAGTGAGGACATGGGTGTCTTTGGTGGCGCACCGGGGCCCTCGTTGTATGGTGCAACGCTCTGGATCCCACGCGATCGTGTGAACGAAGTGGCGCAGCTCCTGAGCTGCGTGATCAAGCCGCTTGGGGATGAAGAGCTTCCAACAGAGGAACAAACATGATGAGTATGCTATCGGGCACGATCAGAAAACTGCTGGGCCGGTCTGAAGGGCGGGAAGCATTGCTCGTGAAGGAGCCGCCGGATGCGCGCGGGATCGGTGAGCATGCGATGGTGATCAAGCAGTTTCAGGATCTGATGGCGGTGAAGAAGGCCCCCTCGGTGCTCGAACTGGGGACCAAGCGGAGTCAGGCGGAACGCTGCACGATGCATCGGGACTGGGTGCCGCATGCCGGGGAGTTTGTGGGGAGTGATTTCGACGCCGGGCTTGACGTGGACGTGGTGGCGGATGTGCACAAGCTCTCCGATGTCTTTGGCGAAAATCGCTTCGATGCGATCGTGTCCTGTTCGGTGTTCGAGCACGTCCAGTATCCATGGGTTGCGGTAGTGGAGTTGTGTCGCGTGTTGAAGCAGGGCGGACTGGTGTTTGTGCAGACGCATCAGGCCTTCCCCCTGCACGCCTACCCGTTCGATTATTGGCGTTTCAGCACGGAGGCGCTGAAGACGTTGTTCAGCGAGCAAGTGGGATTCAAGGTGATTGGTGCCGAGTACGTGTTTCGGGCAAAGATCGTTTCCGAGCGGGATCCGGCAGCCGCAAACTATCCGAGCTATCTGAACGTGCATGTGCTGGCCGAAAAGATTGCGCACCCGCCCGCGGACTTCCGATGGCAGCCCCATCTACAGGCGATGCCCTGAACATCCGGCCTGCCTGGTGTAAGTTAACGGCGCGAACAAGCTCCTGATGAAGCCCTTCTTCCATAGAGAATCGTGGAATGCGCCCGGCGGTTACGCCGAGGTGTTGCGTGTGGCCTACCCGCTGGTCATCAGCATGGGTTCGTTCACCATGATGCAGTTCTGCGATCGCATGTTTCTGGCGTGGTACAGCGCCACATCGATTCAGGCAGCGTTGCCGGCCGGCATTCTGTCCTTCACATTTGTCTGCGGATTCATGGCGCTGGCGGGCTATGCGGGGACTTTTGTTGCCCAATATCACGGGGCGGGTGAGCCTGCGGGCTGCAGCTTGTCGACGGCGCAGGGAGTGATTCTTTCGCTGGCGTCGTGGCCGGTGATGCTGGCGCTCATGCCGCTTGGCCAGTGGATTCTTCGCACGAGCGGACACGCGCCTGCGGTGCTGGTGGAAGAGTTGGACTATTTCAACATTCTCATGTTGGGGGCGGTGGCGTCGCCTTTGGGTGCCGCGATCAGCAGCTACTTCACGGGGCGGGGCGATACGCTGACGAACATGTATGCAAACCTCGCGGGGAATCTCGTCAACGTGGTACTCGACTACATGATGATCTTCGGCCATTGGGGCTGCCCGGAAATGGGTATTCGTGGTGCAGCGTGGGCGACGGTGATCTCGGGCTTCATCGGGCCGGCGATTATGCTGGCGCTTTACTTCCGTCCTGCCGAGAACCGGGCATGTGCCACACGCCGGAACTTCCGTTTCAAGGCGGCCTTGATGGTGAGGATGATTCGGTTTGGACTTCCCTCTGCGGCGCATTTGCTGTTGGACGTGGGGTCATTCAGCCTTTTTGTGCTCTGGACCGGGAGGATGGGGGCGGCAGCGCTTGCCGCCAGCAACATCGCGCTGGCCATCAACAACATCGCTTTCATGCCGCTGATCGGGATGAGCATCGCGGCGTCGATCCTAGTGGGCCAATACCAGGGGCGACGAGACAGTGCGACGGCGGAGAAGGCCGGATGGACGGCGCTGAAGGTGGGGTGGGCCTACATGTTCGTTGTCGCGATGACGTTTGTGCTCCTTCCCCGCATGTATTTCGGATTGTTCACCGGTCGGGGCCCGGGGACGGTAGCGTTGGACGAAGTGCTGCCCGTGGGACGGTTTCTTCTGCTGATGATGGCTACATGGGGGATGCTGGATACGGTGAACCTAGTGTTGTCCGGAGCGTTGAAGGGGGCGGGTGACACCCGATTCGTGATGTACTACTCCGTGGCGATGGGCTGGGGCGTGTGGATCGTTGGCGAGGCGATCATTCTCCTTGTGCTGGACTTGAGCATCAAGTGGGCGTGGGCTTGGTTGGCCATCTACGTGTTTCTCATGGCCTTGGGATTCCTCGCGAGGTATCGCTCGGGCAGATGGAAGACCATCGAACTGTTGGATCGCCAGACGCCGCTGCAACCTAATCGGCCGGGTGCGGAGGCCCTCGTGGTCGCGGATTGAGTGTGCGCTCAGTGGGTGGGGGCCTGAAGTGCCCGCAGGCAGCGTTCCTTGGCTTTCCACGCCATCATCATGGTGAGCGCAAAGGGGACCAGACCCACCGCGTACAGCCACCCAAAACCGTAACGTGGCGCAATAGCCTCGCCGGGCGCCAGCGCTATGCCGAAGTGCCGGGCAGCCGTTGCCGATTGAATCAGTGCATAGCCGGTGGGCGCGAGCATGAGCGCCAGGGCCAGCCATGCGGAGACCTGGGCCTCGACGAGCAATAACCTGTCGTGCAACAACCGGGCGATTTCACCGGCGAGTTGATTCAGTATGAACAGGCCCCACGCTGTGCACAGCATCAGGATGATCAGGTTAGCCACATAGTAGGGTACATGCGGCATGTGCTTCCACCAGAAGACAAAAGGTGAGAGGTACACTTCGATCAGCAGGACAAAGAGGAGCTCCCGCACCAGCGAGTGCCATCGTGCGCCCGGCAGTGGTGCCCGCTGGAAGTAGACCACGCCACAGTAGACGAGGAAGACGCCAAACACGTAAGCGGGCGCCCGCGCAGTGAAAGGCAGGCGCACATCTATGGCGCCAGCAAAGAGGAGAATCGCGAGAGGAATGCCCCAGAAGACGCAGGAAAAGCCCCTCATGGCCCGGGCATAGGCGTCTATCGGCACGGGAAGTGCGGGGACGGGGTCCGGCGCAGGCACGCCTGCCTCTGCTGCTTCGGTTGACATCGCCGGCATTATGAGGCCGCGGCACGATTCCTGCAACATCCCGATGGATCGCAGGGCGATCCGATGGGGGCGTCAGCGTGACAACACAATCGAGTAAAAGTGTTGCTCGCGTTCGTTGGCGCGGAAGACGGCTGTGCCGTTTCCGCTTCTGCCGGAAGCATCCAGGTTCAGGTTGAGTGTTTCCCAGTTCTGGGAATCCCACGAAAGGCGCATGGTGCCGTTCATGGCGGACCCTGTCACATTGCCCGACACGGTGCCCGAGACGTTGTTGTCCGTTCCCTCCAGTGTGCCTGACACGGTCTGACCGTTCTGCTGGAGACGCATGCGAAAGACGATCCATGGATGCCGAGCTTCAGCCGTATTCCGCGTATTGCGTTCGAAGGTGAACGCGGCAGTCCACGCACCGTCGAACAGGGCAGCTGAGGGACTCGCCTGCGGCGCGACGGTTGTTGTGGGAACGGCTGGCGCCGGCGGTGCAACCGGGCGTGTCGGATAAGCTATGTCGCGCGTGAGTGCATCCACGCGCGCGGATAAAGCTCGAATCTCACCGGCCTGTTGCAGGATCTGGTTGGAGAGGGGTTGAATCGCTTCGGGGATCTTCAAAGACAACGTCTTGGCCTCGGCCTGAATGCTTGCCGTTGCCACTTCAAGTTGGCTGGCAACCTGTCCCTTGGAATCCTGAACATCCTGCGCGAGGAGCTGCATCGCGTGGTCCTCCTGCGAGAGCCGCGCGTCGATCTCCTCCGTCTGCGTGCGAAGGGCGCTCAGTTCCTGCTGCGTCTTTTGGAGTTCCTGCTTCAAATTGTCGACCGCGTCCTGGCGGGCGCATCCAACGAGCAACGTGAATCCGGCGAGGATGGAAACAGCGATGATGGTGCGTAACATGGTCAGACCTCCCTCAATCAATGACACCCGACGCGATGCACGATATCCTGCCGTGAAGTATACAGGAAGAGGGCCCCCGGGCAAAGCGATTCCTGGCGAGGTGGGTCCCTGTGCTGATGGTCAGGAGCCGCGTTTGCGTGCGAGAAGCTCGGCGTACTTGAGCTTGGCACGGCTGAGTATTTCCACTGGATCGTGAGTGTGCGCTATGTCTTTTCCCCACCACTCCATGAACTCATTTCCACGGCAGAGCTTGTCGATCTTCAGCATCAGGGCGTCCGCTTCTGTACCGTATACGGTTTGGTGGTGGACGAACAAATCTGTCAGTGGATGATCGCCTGGTCTTCCATTGGGCATGATGGCCTCCTTTTCTGAATCCATTCGCAGACCGTTCCCGCGCGCCGAATCATTGTGACCAACCTAATCAGGAGACAGAGGCATGGCGAGCGTGTTTTCGCCTTGTTTGCGTGACGGGTTTTGCGGCTACTACGGCCCGGTGTCTTTGCCGGCACTTCGCTGTGTGTCCCGTGTTCGGGATAAGGGGAGGGACTGAATCAAGCTTTGCGTCAGCTTTTGCGTGGTCTAGAATCCGCGCATCATGAAATGCAGCACGCGTCTTTTTCTTGTTCTTCTTGCGCTGGTCGTCGGGGTGTCGTCCGTTCGCGGCATGACCTTCAAGGATGAGGATGCCGCGCCCATTGCGGATCCCTGTCTCGATCTGGTCCGCGTGGAGTGGTCGCGCATGGGAGAGAATGCCGGCTGCGTGATTCACTTCCTTGATACACCGCAGGCGGAACGCGTGCGCATCCTGATCGATGTGGATGGACCGGATCGTGGTGTCGCGCCATCGGGCGCGGATTTCATGGTTGAGGGCCGCCGATTCTATCAACACACGGGAATGGATGATGCCTGGACTTGGGATGCGATCGGGGAGGTTGCGCTCATCGAGGACGGTCGCGCCCTGCGGCTGCTGCTGCCGGAATTTGAACATGGCAGCGCATTCCGGTGGTCTGTTGAAACGCTGAGCAGTGAACTTGCCGCCGTCGACCGATATCCCTCTTCCGGTCTGGCCGACACGCGATGGGCGAGTTTGGAGGGAGGGGGGCGGACGGAGGCGGCGGCCGTGGATCTGAGAGGGCTGCTTGAGTACAACCCGCTTACATTATCCTATCGCTTCGACACCGAACTAAAGGCTGTCATCTGGCCGCCGGCACGGGAGCCGTTACCCATGGCATGGCAGCCGTCTTCCATCACCTCGTCGATTCCTTTCGTTCTGACCTTGGAAGATATGGCGGCTGGGACCGTTGTGACGGCCGTGGTCGAGTCCTGCTCGGCTGTGAGCAATGCGATCCGATGGGTGGGCGCGACGGAGGGGCTCGCTTGGACGTTAGTGGGAGAGATTCGTGGGGATGGCCTGCAGTTGACGGGCCAGCTGAAGAGCGGGACGGAACGGCGGGTGCGCGTGGGTATCGTGTTTGCCGTGCCCGCCGATTTGTGGTCGGTCGAGGAGCCTGATGATGAGGTCGCGCGAATGCTCGACGCACGGAATGTTGAGTCCGGGTTTCCGTTGGGTATCGTGGGCGGGCGGCAGGGCACGATCTCCGTGGAGAGCGATATGGAGGAGCCGCGGCGTTTCAGGATTGGCGCGGGTTCAGACTCCGAGCGGACACTCTCCATCGTCTACGATCTTGGTCTGACCATGGCGACATCCAACTTCCCGGGACGATCGACCTTTCGTTGTTACGCACACTACCTCGCCGACGGTGGGGGGTGTCCCCAGCGCGAGGCGTTGGCGGACTTCTACAGGCGTCATCCGGCGACATCGCAGCGTCGCCTGCCGAGGGCTGAGGGTTGGTGGGCAGGGTCTGGCGCAGCGGACGGATGGAGCGAGGATCTCGTAGAGATGGATGATGGCCAGGCACGTGGCGGGAAACGCCTGCGTTTCGCCGCAATGTCGCCGTGGACATATGGGCAGCTCATCCCCGATGGGTTTTCGTGCGACGAAGAGACAGCTCAACGACTGGTGAAATGGGCAGCGCTGGGAGGAGGAAGAGAGGGCGACTTGGCGGTCTCCGCCCTGCTGGGTGTGGCGCGCGACGGTGAAGGGCGTGCGATGATGACGGTGTCTTCAGAACCCGTATGCCTCTCCGGGTGGAGTGTGGGGGTCGATCCTGATTTGGCAGGCGTACCGGATCTGCCGGTGACGCGTGCGATGGCCGAGTGGAAGCTGGTCATCGGATCGGTGGGTAAGACATGTGACGGCGTGCTGCTGAAAGCGGGATGGGTGTGGGACGGGCTGAACCACGACGCAGCGGCGCTGGGCGTTGCGGATTATCCGTGTGCGTTTGAGGATGATGATCCGGCACCCGGGTTGGCGGGCGATGTATCGGCCATGGAATTGGTGGTTCCCTTGGCCGGGGCCGTTCGGGCGAGGGGCGGGTTTCTGGCCGGCGAGATTCCGGGAGCCCTCGGGGCCGGGATGATTCCGCAGTTGGATGTGATGGTGGGTCCGTCCTTGAAGCTTCAAGACGAAGTAGGGGGCTTTTTACGGATTCTGGCCGGGGAGAAGCCGGCGGTGGTACCGCTGGATCTCGGAGGGCTGCCGGATGATGAAGCGAAAACGATTCTGTCACGGCTGCTCTACTGGGGCTACCTGCCGGCATTGGAATCGGTGAGAGATGAATCTGCTCGTGGATCGTTCGCGCCGTATCTGTCCGTGATGAGTCGGATTGCGGAGGCGGGATGGAATCCGCAGCGCAAATTGTCGGTGACGGGGCCTGACATAACTGCGGAGGAATTCGGCCGCGATGGCATTCGCCATGTGACGCTTCAAAACAGAAGCGGAGAGTGGGCCACGGCATCCATTTCGTGTGAGCCTGCCGCGCATTTCATATTCTGCGTGGATCCGTTCACTGCGGCCGTCGCCATCCTGAAGCCCGGGTCCACGTCCCTCTCCTGTCGCGTCGCGTCCGGAGTGAGCGTTCGAGATTGGATCGTGATGCCGGATGTGGCGGGTGAAATCGATTTCCTGAAGAGTTGGGAGACGGGGATGGGTGAGGGTGGCGCGGTGCTTCGATCTTTGGCTTCCGCTGCGGACGAAGTGAAACAGGGTTTTGTCTGCGAACTCGTGTGTCCTCAGCCGGCGGTTCGCGGTGAGACGAATGTGGTCGTGCTGACGGTCAGCAATCACTCGGATCAGGCGGTACGTTTCTCCGATCTGAAGGTAGTTTCATCCAAGCAGTTCCTGCCGTTTGATGAAGCCACCGCCCCGATTGCGGCTGGAGAAACCGCACGCTTTGAGGCGGCGTTCCGTGAGGAAGACATGGGCGATGAGCCGTGGCTCGAAGTGCAGTGGGCGCTGGAAGGCAACGGCAGCCGCTTGGATTGCGTCAGGATGATGCGGCCGGATTTTGTCGATCCACTGCTGATCTCCGCGCCATCGACGAATGTGACGTCATCGTCGTTGGAGGGTGAAATGGCCCTCGAGGTCCGCAGTTACTCCTCGCGGGAGCGGACGGTTCGTCTGCATTGGGAGGGAGATTTCAAGGGTGGCGACATGAGCATCGTGGTGAAGCCCGATTCGCGGAGTACGGTGCGTTTGCCCATCAAAGGGGCGCGGAAGCGTGCGGGGCAGATGGTGGTCAGGGCTTCGGCGGATGGCGACACGTTGTTCAGTGAATTCCTGAATGTTGCATTGGGCGGTGAGGAGTGATGAGGCTTCAGCAGGAGGCATGCCGGAGAAAACCGCTTCCAGCGGCGGGCGCCGCGCGGTAGTATAACCCGCAAACAGGGGCACGCACATGTCCAGCACAACAGGTACTTTGTTCAGGGTCACGACCTTCGGCGAATCGCACGGCAAGGGAGTGGGCGCCGTCGTGGACGGGTGTCCGTCGAAGATGGCGTTGTCGGAGAGCGACATCCAGCCGCAGTTGGATCGTCGCCGTCCCGGTCAGAGCGCGATGACGACCGCTCGTGACGAAGCAGACCGGGTGACCATCCTTTCCGGCGTTGAGAACGGGATAACGCTGGGCACTCCGATCGGACTGCTCGTTGCGAATCGGGATCAGCGTCCCGGTGACTATGGTGCGACGCAGAACGTGCCTCGACCATCGCATGCGGACATGACCTACCAGGTTAAGTATGGGATCCGTGCGTCGAGTGGTGGTGGCCGGTCGAGCGCGCGCGAGACGATTGGGCGTGTGGCGGCCGGGGCCATTGCAGAAAAGTTCCTGCGCGAAAAGTTTGGCGTTCAGATTGTCGCGTGGGTGAGCAGCGTCGGTGCCGTGGAGGCGCCGGATTTGACGGAACGCGTGCCATCCCGGGACGAGGTGGACCGGACTATAATTCGTTGTCCGGACAGGGCCTCGGCGGAGCGAATGATCAAAGCTGTCGAGGAAGCGCGGGCTGCCGAAGATTCAACGGGCGGCATCATCACGTGCGTATGTGGGGGCGTGCCGGCGGGTTGGGGTGAGCCGGTGTTTGATAAGCTGGAAGCCAAGTTGGCTCAGGCGATGCTCTCGCTGCCGGCGACGAAGGGCTTTGAGATCGGATCGGGATTCGCGGGTACGCGAATGCGGGGATCGGATCATAACGATATGTTTGTGATGAAGGACGGGCGTTTGGGGACGCGCACGAATCGGAGCGGTGGGGTGCAGGGGGGTATTTCGAACGGGGAGCCGATTGTGTTTCGCGTTGCCTTCAAGCCGCCTGCGACGATAGGGAAGCCCCAGAAAACCGTTGACTTTGATGGCAAAGAGGTCGTTTTGGGCGTAAAGGGACGGCATGACCCCTGTGTTGTTCCGAGGGCGGTGCCCATCGTCGAAACGGTAGCGGCTCTGGTTTTGGCTGATTTGGCGATGATTCAGGCTTGCAGATAAGCCAGCGGGGCGTATACTGCCTTTGTAGTTCGGTGTAAATTCAACAATCAAGCAGCAAGCTGCAGCTCATTCTCGGGGGGAATATGAGAGCGCTCTCAACGCTTGGCTTCGTAGTAGTTCTGGCCTTCGCACTTCTTCCAGCAGCGCACGGGGCCGTGCTGCAGAATCCAGATTTCGAAGCGGGATCTCTGAGTGGCTGGAGTACAAATGGAACAGCGCTTCGTTTCAGTATCGAAACAAACAACACGTTTAACCGCAACTACTCGGGCCGCA
>ERZ795056.290-NODE-290-length-67680-cov-18.152207_pt1 | contig 67680 bp, 49 predicted proteins | sample MGYA00375140_ERZ795056 | MGnify/ENA primary metagenome ERZ795056 (study PRJEB30185, sample SAMN05720227) | activated sludge metagenome | isolation source: Anaerobic digester | place: USA | collected 2015-03-09 ...
GTCGCATTAGGTATGATTTCAATAGTTGCTTTGATAGTAAACCGCCTTACACCTTCCCTTGTAAAAGCGATTGCTGTTTTCACACTCATCGTTTCATGTATAAGTTTTGGACTGGTTGCCAGAACAGGCTACCTTGGTGGACAGATCAGGCATACGGAGATTGCAACGGGTATTTCTCAAGGTACTGGTCGCAGCGGGGAAGTAAATGATGATGATGATTAACCGGGCATCTCTTTTTGATAGTCAGGTATTGCTAGGTGAATTCTTCCTCCTTTAAAGGATTCATTGTACATTTTAAAACTAATAATGAGATGATGGATAGTCATTCAAAACGGAACCTCCAAACGGAAGTAGATGCTTCTTTTTTGTATAACAAGCTCGCAGATGCAGAAACTGATGCAACTGTTGAAAATGTATTCCGTCAAATGGGTGCCATAGAAAAAAGTCATGCGGAAGCATTTTTGAAAAAAATAAATCCGGATTCTTCTGTAGCCTTACCGTCTCCTTCATTCCGGGCAAAAGCACTTAACAGCATCGGTAAAGTTTTTGGCTATGACTATGTATTGGGTGTGTTGATGGATACTGAAAAGAGCATTTCCACCGCAGTAATTAGTGCCAAAAATAAAAATAAGCTGCCGATTACAGGCAGCGAGACCAATCATGTAAAAATTCTCAGGTCTCTTTTGGAAAACGAGGCTAAAGTTACAGGCAGCAATGTGGCAAAATTTGAAAGCAAACACCGCTCTGTTGGTGGTAATGCCTTAAGAGCAGCGGTACTGGGTGGGAATGATGGTTTGGTTTCTAACTTTAGTTTGGTTATGGGAATTGCCGGTGCAACGGCCGGGGGGTCGGGTGTTTTGTTAGCCGGTGTTGCAGGATTATTGGCTGGTGCACTATCAATGGCGCTGGGAGAATGGATTTCAGTTAAAAGCTCGCAGGAACTACATGAAAACCAGATGCAGCTGGAAATGGATGAATTGGAAACTAATCCTGAAGGAGAACAAAAAGAACTGGCTTTAATTTATATGGCAAAGGGTATACCTGAAGCACAGGCCCATACAATGGCTGCTGAAATTATGCAGGATAAGAATCATGCATACGAGATATTGGTTAAAGAGGAATTAGGCATTAATGCGGAGGAATTGAAGGGTTCTGCTATGGAAGCTGCTGTATACTCTTTTATACTTTTTGCTATAGGGGCAGTAATACCAGTGATTCCGTTTATGTTTACTAGCGGTGGTACAGCAATAATTATAAGTGTTATAAGCAGTGCTGCCGGATTGTTTTTAATTGGCGCTGCCATCACATTGTTTACAGGCAAGGGTATTTGGTTTTCGGGTTTCAGACAGGTAATATTTGGTTTGATTGCTGCAGCAATAACCTTTGGCATCGGAAAATTGATAGGTGTTTCATTGGCTGGATGATACGCCCGGGTCACCGCATATAAAAGAATGCTTTCCCTTCGCTGACGTAATCCCGTCGACATTATAAAAAAATACTGCAACAGCAGGTTTTCGCCATTGATCTTGCAGGCTCTCTTCGCTTGCTTACGCATTACCTATTTAAAAATACGGTCAGGCTTCTCCGGCCTGGTTAGCAGCGAACATCATGACAGCGGTCAAAACGATTTCGGACCACGCATGCCAGGCAGTTATACATAATTATTTTTCATGAGCCAGGGGAGCTGTAAAGAACGAAAAGAACGTATTATACATTTAATATGGTTCTGGTATTCTGATATTGCGGATTGTCTTTATAGTAAACTTAACCTGTTGGTCTGATTTCGAAACAGGAGATGGGCTTCTTCAGAATGTACGGTTTTGAAAAACTTATTTTAATGTCCCGGCTGTACTGACACTAATGCTCGTTTAATAAAATATTACGAAAGCTATATAAGTATCCCTTGTAAATTGTGCATTTGTTTCCCCAACATTAAAAGCAAATTAAAATATTTAGTTTGTTGAAATCTTTTTCTACCAATAATGTAGGTTATACACATTTAACAACGCTTTGGCATAGTGTTTGAAAATCGTTGGCATTGATATAAATCAGTTGTCCAATTCCTTACACATTGTTTCACAATTTGGGTTGACAGTTGAACTACCCCAATATTTACCTGCTCCAGCAAGCTCATAGCCTGGGTATTCCCGGCATCTATCAACAGTTGTGCCTGTTTCATCAGGAGGCACAGTATTGAGAGTTTTTAAAAATTATTGAATGGAGTTTTTTAATCTGTATTTATTAACAAGTCAATCCGAAAAAAAATGAAAAACCTTTTCTTCCTGCTTATTGCTGCTTTTAGTTCGCATGCCGCTACCGCAAAAAATTTTTACATCGCAGCCAATGGCAATGACGGCAACGCAGGTACTTCTGCAAATGCACCCTGGAGATCAATTGCAAAACTGAATACCTCGTTTGGTTCTATTGTGGCTGGCGACAGCATACTTTTTCGTCGTGGCGATACTTTTTACGGCGCATTAGTGATTGGTAAATCCGGGTCAAGCGGAAGACCCATCGTTATCAGTGCTTATGGCACCGGGGCAAAGCCTGTAATTTCTGGCTTTGTAAATGTTACCAACTGGACGAGTGTGGGCAATGGCGTTTACCAGGTGGCTGTGCCTGGAGCTAAGAGCACACTGAATACAGTCACTATCAATGATGTGGCACAGGCATTAGGTAGATATCCAAATGCAGATGCAGCCAATGGTGGTTATTTGAGTTATGAATCGTTTTCCGGTACAACATCCATTACCGACAACCAGCTTACGAGCGCCACCAACTGGACGGGAGCAGAAGTGATAGTGAGAAAAAAATTATGGGTTCTCGACCGGTCCAAAGTAACTGCCCACAACGGCGGAACGGTTAGTTTCAGTAGTGGTTCCACGTACACAGGTACTAACGGGTATGGATACTTTTTTCAAAATGATGCCCGTACACTTGATCAATTTGGAGAATGGTATTACCGGAGCAGCAGCAAATACCTGCAGGTATATTTCGGCTCAGCTTCACCATCAGCTTATTCAGTAAAAGTCAGTTGTATTGATACGCTGCTCAGGATGTCTTCCCGTAGTTACATTAATATAAACAATATTGCTTTTGAAGGAGCTAATGACAATGCATTGCACGGGCGTACAGGCAACTATGTAAATATTCAAAATTGCGATTTTGACAACAATGGTACGGGAGCTATCAATGTTCAGGCCATCCAAAACCTTTTGATAGAAAACTGTTTTATCAATAACAGTTTGAGCGCTGGCATAGTTGCTATGAATTCTTCCGGATCAAACGTTACTATCAGGGGCTGCACGGTAAAAAATACTGGTACACTTCCTGGGATGGGTGCCAGCGGTGGTAATTCCTACAAAGGCATTATGACAAGTTCCGGGAATAATTTATTAGTGGAATATAATATAGTTGATACAACAGGATATGCAGGAATAGACTGGCAGGGCAATAATGTAAACGTCCGTTACAACGTAGTAAACTACTTTGATTTTATAAAAGACGATGCTGGTGGTATCTATACCTACTCTTCCGGAACGGATGCCAGTCCCGGTACAAATTACACTAACAGAACAGTTAGCAATAATATAGTAATGAACGGTGCAGGAGCACCCAATGGAAGAAATTCATCCACGCTTTTTGTAACGGGTATTTATCTTGACGGACGAACAATGAATGTGAATGTACTGAACAATACTGTTTTTAATAATGGTAAAAATGGAATTCACTGTAATAATCCCCAGGGCGTAACCATTCGTGGCAACACCTCTTACAACAACCTGAATGCAGTAAGTATTATGCGATGGGCTGCAGTAGGTGCTGTGCGTAATCTTGCTATAAAAAATAATGTACTGTTTCCAAAAGAGAGTGACCAGCGGGCATTCTTTTATTGCAACTCCGGCATTAATGAGCCTGCAACCACTTCACTGCAATCAGCCCTCAACGGTCTTGCTGCCATTGACAGTAATACTTATGGTATGATGAACCCCGTTGGTTTTCAATTTGAGATTTATGCCAATACGGGCGGCGCTTTTGTAAACACCTCACCATATTCTTATGAAGCATGGCGGGCAGCTACAAATCACGATGCCAATGGTAATAAAGCTGCAAAGCTTCCTGTATCACATAAAATAACCAGCCTTGTTGGAGCGAATAAATTTACAAATGGACTTTTCAATACAACCATCAGCGGCCTATCTGTGTATGGCACCGGAGTTACAAAAGCCTGGGATAATACCAGCAGGATCAGTGGTGGTTCCTTGCGTGTTGGGTTTTCATCGCCTGGCGCTATGAAATTTGCCTCCGTTATTGGGTCAGTCGGTTCCGTTAGTTCAGGTAAAAAATATGTTTTAAGGTTCAGCACTTATGGCACAACCAACCAGGGTTTTTTAAGAGCTTATATCAGGAGGACTGCTTCTCCAAATACTGCACTTATTGCCTCACAAACAAGATCTTTTGGAACGGGAAGAAAAGACCACGAAATTTTGTTTAATGCACCCACCACGGATGCAGGTGCCAGCTTCATCATCGAGATAGAGCAAAATTCAGGCACAACTTATATTGACAACCTGGAATTTTATGAAGCTGCAGCTACGGTGTATGACCAGTCTTCACAAATTCGTTTTGAATACAACCCGACCAAGGTGGTTAAAACAATCACACTCGACGGAAATTACACGGAAGTAAATGGTACTGTGTATTCAGGTACACTGACTTTGCAGCCCTTTACATCTATCATACTGGTGAAAGATACAGCAGTAACCACTCCACCAGTTACACCGCCCGTATCAAGCGGATTGAAGGCAGTTGCAGTGGCACCGGCAGTAAATTGCTATGGAGGTAATACCACCGTTACTGTATCAGCTTCTGGTGGTACAGCACCTTATACGGGTACTGGTTCTTTTACGGCCAATGCAGGCAGGGGGTCTTACAAAATATCGTTCCCAATAAGCAGGGCTGGTATTTATTCTTTGTTATATTATACGGTAGGCGCCATTAGTTCAAGTAAAAATTACGTACTCAGGTTTACTACAGTGGGAACTTCCAACGGAGGTGCACTAAGGGCTGCTATCAGGCAAACCTATACACCCTGGAGCACCGTGGTTTCTAAACAAACGGCCAGCTTTGGTACTGCAAGAAAAGATCATGAATTTATTTTTAAAGCCCCACCATCTCAAACAGCGGGAAGTTTATTGATTGAAATTGAGCAGTCTTCCGGCACTACTTACATCGATAACATTGGTTTCTTTGAATGTGATGCAAATGGAGAAATCAAAGGTGACAACCTGTATGCTGAGGGCCAGTTTGAAACAGCAGTGAATGTGAACAGGCTGTATACTTACAGCAACAATAACAACCAGTTAATTGAATGGGATACAACAGGTAAAATCAATGCTGTTAATTATTACCGTGTTTCCGATGCCGCAGGTGCTGTGTCTTACGTTCCGGTTACTATTACACAGCCAGAAGCACCACTGAATATTACTGCCACTGCAGGACTCATTGCTGTGCTTAACGGGACCACTTCAGTTGTTGTAAGTGCTGCAGGTGGAACGGCTCCTTACACAGGTACAGGAACTTTCTCCTCCTTAGGAGTGGGCACTTATACTTATACGGTGAGTGATGCACTGGGTTGTACTGCTTCAAGAACGGTAGCTGTATTGCCGTTTCTTTCTGCAAGGCCAACCGGTAATACTTCTGCAAGGCCGTCAGCAGCAGCGCCGGCAACTAATACCACACTCAGCAAAACAGTACAGTTAGTTGCTTATCCAAATCCGTTCAACAGCAATGTAACGCTGCAGTTACGTGGAGGCACAAACGAAAAAGTAGTGATAAATGTCTTTAGTATCGACAACAGGCTGGTATATCAAACAACGGGAGCAAGCAATACCAATTATAACATCGGCAGCAGCCTTATGGCCGGTGTGTATATTGTGAAAGTGCAGCAGGGAAGCGATGTGCAAACTGTGAAAGTTGTGAAAACGAATAACTAGTTTAAATTCCCTGTAAACATATAAAGAGGGCCTGGATTTCCGGGCCCTCTCTTTATTTAATCATTATCGTTTTTTTATTCTTCCGGAAGCATTACAGCGGTATAAACGTTTTCACGGATATAATATTTATTGGCTGTTTCAATTAACTTTTCCGTTGTAATTGCATTAATGCGTTCTTCATAGGAAAGTGCCCTCTCGGGAGCGTATCCGTTCTTATCTGCATCCTGTAAAATGGCAATCCAGAATGGATTGGATTTTACCCTTACCTTATTTCTTTCGATCAATGGTTTACGTGCTTTTGCAAGATCCGCATCGGTTATGCCACCCGTCTTTTTTACCGCTTCAATAATCCTCCAGAAAGCCGCATCCACTTTTTCTACATTTTCAGGTCCGCAAGGAAGATTGGAACGTATCATATACATTTCATTTGGCACTTTTGATAATGTTCCCCCAAGTCCACCGCCATAGATAGCACTCATAGCTTCCCGGATGGTATCAATGATCTTATTGTTGATCACTTCGTTTAATAAATTCAGGTGAAAGGCTTCGTCAATATCAAATTTTGCAGTGTTGAAGATATAATGGTTCAGCATGCTTTTTTTGTCTTTACCTTTTTTAAATGTAAACCTGTTCACACCCGGCCTTGGAATCATTTTTAAATCTCTGTACGCAGTGTTGATCTCACCTCCGGGTAGCGAAGCAATATATTTTTCAAGCAGGGGTTTTAATTCACCTGTTTTAACATTACCTGAAATGTAAAAGTGCATACCGTTCATATTGCCCAATCTTTGTTTGTAATAGTTAATTGCATTATCTATTTGGATGTTATCATAATCCTGTGGTGTGGAATTGATATGTGCCCTTGGATGATTCTGATATAAGTCACTATAAGCACTTTCCATAAAGGAGAACTGCGGATTTTGCATCATCAGCTCCAGTTGTTGTTTTTCACGGCTTTTAAATGATTCAAAGGCTGTTTCATCTTTTCTTGGTGCAGTGCATTTAAGATAAATTAATTCAAACATGGTTTCAATATCTTTTACACTGCTGCTGCCACTGATATATTCCTGGTAATCATCCACTACGGTGCTAACCGAAGCCTTTTTACCAGATAAAAACTTCTCCAGGTCAGTGCTGGAAAAATTACCGTAACCCATTTCTTCCACAACATTGTTAGAGTAAGTGGCACTTTGATAATCCGCAGCTTCGTAAAGACTGGAACCGCCAAAACGGTGGCTGCTCAGCAATACTTCATCATTCTTAAAATCGGTGGGCTTGATGGTGACAACGGCTCCGTTACTAAGCGTGTACGTTACGGTGTTTAACTGATCATTCTTTTCTTCTTTTATGATATTGCCTGCAATGGGTATACTGCCCAGGAGCGAAGAAGCAATTTGTTTTTCTTCATAATTTTTTACCGGCGCTTTAAGTGCTGAATTTATCCATCCCAGCAGTGAGGCATTTTTTGGAAGTATTGGGTCATCCTTTGCCGTTACTAATGCAAAAAATCTTTTATCGATATCAATAAATTTCCCCAGGGAATTCACTTCTTTTAAATTGATGCCTGGCAGAGAAGCCCTGGTAAAATTAAATTCCCACTCTATACCAGGTACCGGTTCATTGCTAAGGTAATGCCTCACCAGTTCACTTACCAGCTGTCCCGATTCTGTTTTATCTTTTTCATTGTACATACTTTCGTATTCTGCCAGCAGGTCTGCTTTGGCTCTTTCCAGTTCCGTTTCTGTATAGCCATATTTTTTCACCCGCATGCTTTCCCGTACCAGTGCATTCACCGCATCTTTTAATTGTTTGGTACCGCAAACTGCAAAAGCACTGAAAGATTCCCAGCCACGTATCCAGCCACCACCAATATTGGCAGTACCAAATACAAACGGCGGGTTACTGGAATTTTTTAACTCATTCAGCCTGTTCGCCAGCATGCTGTTGAACAAATTTTTAACAAGGCCCGCCCGGTAATCTGCTGTAGTTGTTTCCTGTTTCCCTTTTATATAATTACCATAGAGCTGGATACTTGTATAGCTGGCTTCCTTGTCTGTAACCACCATTGCCTGGTTTGCTTTTCGTGGAAGCACATTGGCCACACCGCCCCTTGGTCTTGCAGGAACAGGGTTCTTAAAATGTCCGAATTTTTCTTTTATAAGTCTTTCTGCTTCGTCCACATCAATATCACCCACAACAATCACCGCTTCGTTATTTGGCCGGTACCAGTCCTTGTGAAATCGTTTTAGTACCTGGTATTTAAAATTTTTCAGGATAGAATCTTTACCGATGGGCAAACGCCTTGCGTAGATGGACCCATTTAATAATGCAGGCAGGTATTCTTTCATCATCCTGTCGTCAGCACCTTTGCCAAGCCGGCTCTCTTCCAGTACCACACCCCGTTCTTTATCTGTTTCATCTTTATCAAGCAGGGCATCATGGCTCCAGTCTGCTAAAATAGTAAAGCCTTTTTCCACCACTTCCTTATCGGTTGATGGAATCGGAAGCATATAGACGGTTTCTTCAAAACTCGTGTAAGCGTTAAGGTCAGCACCAAATTTTACACCGGCATTTTGAAGGAAATGAATAAGGTCATTGTGTGGAAAATGTTTTAACCCGTTAAAATTCATGTGCTCCATAAAATGCGCCAGGCCAAGCTGGTCATTATCTTCCTGCACTGAACCTGCATTCACCGCCAGTCTCAATTCCACTTTATTTTCAGGCTTTTTGTTTTGAAGAATAAAATACCGTAGACCGTTGGCAAGCTTCCCGGTTTTTACTTTTGCTTCAAAGGGGATTTTTTCTGCTTTTTTTTGTGCCTGGGCAAATTGTACCAGCAGCCCGGCAATAGCCAGCAGGAATGACAGACGGAATTTCATGCGTTTGCTTTTTTGGATGATAAATGAGTAGCCGAATGTATAAAGAATAATTACCACGTCAAAAAACAAAATTCTGCTGTACAAAGATTTACCAGCAACAAGAACACCGGCAAGTGCCGGTGCTTATAATTATAATGAAGTATTTTTTTACTGTACCAGGATATTAAAAGTAGTTGTAATGCCTTTTTCGTTTTTTATCGACAACAGCAGGGAGCTTTCAGGCAGGTATTTTCCTATCGCTATCTTTTTAACAGCATTTGCACCATCGTGGAAAAACTGTTTTGTTGTGATCTCTTTCCCGTCTTTGTCAAAAATGCTGAGCTTGTAGTTTCCTTTCAGGTGATTGTGCATCACCAACTGCAATGTATTATTTTCAACAGGGTTCTGCAATAATTTAATGCTGCTGTTATGGTCTGAGTAAGTGGCCTGTTGGGATGGTTGTTTTGCGAAGTTTGCAAACCTCTCTTTTTCAAAAACAATCCTGAATCTGCCTGGTGCATACACTGCAGGGCTGTTAAAAATGCTGAATGGGAAGATTCCACCTGAAGTAAGACTGATGGGTTTTCTTTCAGCAGTATAACTGTCTTCAAGGAAAGCCAGTGTAGTGATATCAAAATTTTCCGGTAGTATTTCAAACTGGTAATTCTTTATCCTCAAATTTGAAATATTGAGATAGACCGTATCATTGTTTGCAATAGTATTCCTTCTTTCAATAGACAGTTTCTGTCCATTTGCAGATATGGAAATATTTTCAGAAAGAGTATTAGGCAGTTTAACAGCGTCATAGCTGTCTATTTCATTACTGTACCGGTCATCAAATGCCACCAGGCTTCCATCAATTACGGGGTTGGTGCCGTCTGTATTTACTGAGCGCAGATTGATGCGCATCTTCTTTGTGGCAGCAACAGCTGGCGAAGGCCTGAATACGTTTCCATTTCCACAGTTGCACTTGACAGTTTCAGGCACACTTACCGTGCCTGTTGCAACAGCATCTATATAAAAGCCTGCAAATGGCTGAGCATATTCTGATAAGGAGCTTACGGGAGTGGGACTAAAATCATAACCGGCACCGTTATAACTGGCTGTTACAAATCCGCCAACGTTAAAGCTGCCGCCAAGTTTGGGGTCCCAAAAAACAAAATTCCTGTTCAGGATACCGCTGTTACTGGCAGCGAGCAAATCAAGATTGATGATAGCAGGGAAGGGGTTGCCTGCCAGTTGCCAGCCAGTACTGCCAATGGTAATGGACTGGTTGCCCTGCCTGATATTTGCAGCAATCCTTAAAGTAGTATTATCCGGGGTTGCAGATACACCTGCATTCAGATTATTGGCCCTTGACCCTCTTACAAAAACAAAATACGGGTACTGGTTACTGATAGTTGTATTGGTGGAACCAATGCCCGCCCATGCACCACCCGTCCATTCTTTCACCGAAGGATTGTTGCTGGGATTTTGATCAAATCCATCTGCAATATTTCCTCCTGTAATATGTGTGCCATAACCAGGAGAAGGATTAGAAGCCGCATTACCTCCCGCCCCTTCCTGCAGCGAAGCATTCATGCCTGGTGCAGCATTATGGGTGATCGGGAAATTGATCAGTCTCCATGCCCTTTTTGCAGGGATATACCTTTCTAATATCACTTTTCCTGAAATGTAATTGCCAGATGCAGGTCCCGCTGCAATTACGCCATTTTCTGCCGCAGTACTTTTTATGGTAAGATTATCATTGGTGATTAATACCCCAGCTGTTGGGGTATATTTTCCCGTTATGTTTACCATATTGCCTGCTCCGCCCTGGATTACAGCGCCGGTGCTGTTGTTGAGTGTAAGACTTTTGTAGTTGCCGGTTCCGGTAACAGGCTGGGTGGTTGCTCCTGCCAACACGATGCTGCCGCCGCCGGTTACTTCCCCATTATTGTTGAGGCTGTCACGTATGTTCAAACTGTTGCCAACCGCAATATCAACCACTGCACCTGGCAGGATGTTAACTGACCTTATAGTTTGATTACTGACTATATGCGGCTGATTCAACACATAGGGGATCACCGCCGAATGTATACTTGTAGGGACACCGTCATCCCAGTTGCCCGCATTGGTCCAGCTGGTATTAACTGCGCCCGTCCATACCGTGAGCGGGTTGTAAATAAAGCCTGCTTTGTTGCCCGTTCCACAGTCGTTGGTAACGGACACCGTGCCACTTGCACCCGGGCCTGCAACAGCCGTGATCTGTGTTGAAGAGTTGACTGTAAATGATAAAGCTGCCACGCCACCGAATGTTACGGAGGTAACATTGTTGTTGAAATCTGTGCCGTTAATGATTACTGTAGTGCCAAGATCACCTGATGCCGGGGAGAAATTGTTTACAGATGGGGAATGATAAATAACGGCTGTGACGGGGGTCCTGGTTGCTGATACATAGCCCACAGTATTCCTGGCTTCTGCATAAAAAGTAGCCGAGGATGAAATTACAGGTGTATTGAACAGCTCAGTGTTGGTTGCAAGTGCGGTGCCACCAGTTGGTGAAGCATACCAGTCAATATATTCTCCATAAACAGGAGTGGCCCTGATAGCAGCGGTTCCTGTTCCGCATCTTGAACTGTCATGTGCATCGGGAGCAGGCGGGATACCGTAGTAACCAAGCGTAAACCGGCTGAAGGAATTGAACAAGGAGGGCGAAGAGGTACTTGTTACCTGTCCGATACTATTGGTAGCGCCGGAAGCCCCGATATCAGTCCAGGTGGTAAGCGCATTATACGTGTTTTTACAAATGGTGAGATTGGCTGGGATATTTGCCCTGTCATTCAAACCATAATGAATTGTAACAGATGGCAGCGGACTTGTAACCAGGTCTGCAGCAGGGGCCGGAGTACCATTGCTGGTAAGTGTTCTTGTTATGTCCCAGTACCGGCGCAGGGATGTGTTGTACACGGACGCCGGATTCGTCCAGCCAAGACCGTTAGCCGCCGTTGCAACCATTTCGGCTGTATAACTGTAGGTAGTATTGCTGCTGTGCTGTAACGTTACACTCACCGGTCTTGATTCAAAACCCCGGCCAATGGGGAAATGTATATTTACAGGTGCACTGGATGATACATCAATCCTTATGGGGCCGTCTATATAAGTATTAGAGGCAGCTGTGATGTTTGTGATAGTACAACTTTCGTCTTGCAGTATCACCATGCCGGTATTTCCTGTTACAAGCCTTCCTGCTGATAACGTAAGATCACCACCTGTGGTTACAATTATGTGACTGTACAAGGATAGAATGGTTCCAGGCTTATCTACAGTCAATCTTTTAAATGATACCGTTTTAAAACTGTTGTTTATAAAAAAGCCACTGGTATTTCCATCAAATGTCACCCTTCCATTGGGGCCGGCTGCAAAGCTGATCGAATCGGATGATGGTTGCACCGTAATACTTTTAGAATAAGTACAGTTGCTGTTATAGGCAGGATAAATAGCTCCGGTAGAATTGGCCCTGTAAGCTATGTCACCATTGTAATCGTCTGCAGCTGCCGCGGCCAGGTACCAGCTGGAAGTGCCATAGTTATGAAAATAATTTATAGTGCCTGAATCAAAAGAATTTCCCCCGGTGCAATTTTGTGGTGACGCCGAGTTTTTTAAATTAAATGTGTTGGTGCTTCCATTGAATGTACTGTAGGCAAGGTCTAATATAGAAGATGTAAAAGTTACAGGAGCGTTCCATATACATGCACCATTAACGCCACCGATGATAATGCTGTTATTTTGTGTTGTTGTATTGGTGAAAATTTGCGGCAAGGTGCCCGTTTGCACAACATTATAGAGGTACAGGGAAGTAGTGCCATAAATATAGCTGTGAGTGAGCTGACCAGTAGCTGTTAACTGCACAGAAGACCCGGCGTTGTTTTTCCCAATAAAAATACTACCCGTGGATCCGGCTGCACTTCCTGCACGTATCTGGCCATTGAATACAGTGGTTGATGGGAGCAGGCTCACACCGTTTGCAAAACTAATATTACCTGAACCGCTCAGCCATATTTCGGCAAGTTTATTAAAATAGTTCGTGCTGGCGGTACCGTTAGCAGCCCCCGCGGTATTTCCAACGAAAATGCTGCCCGCTGATTTTACAAAAAAAGTTACATCGTCACCATAGTAGTTGCCGGATGAATTGGCACCTGTTATTAATTTTGCATTGGCAGTAGCTGCAAATGTGGTGAAATTTACTTTTGCAAAAAACGAATCTGGCAATGCCCCTGTGCCGGCACTCATGTACCAGTTACCTGCAAGGCTTAGTAATGTGAATGATACGTTGTTGTAAAATTTATTTCCGCCACGGGCTGTGATATCGTCAGCAGCATGTGTTTTTGTAAAAGTTCCGGTACCATACAGGTGAAGATCCTGCAGGTTTATACGGCCAGTATTGATACTTAACGATACGGGAAAAATATTGTCACCAATAGTTGTACCTGTAAAATTTACAAAGGTTGAATCATGCGTATCGATAAATGATACCCGGGCACCATTCGCTGTACTGGTAATCTTCCCGGCAGTTAAATGGCAGGTGGTAAAAGTTCCTTGCCCGTTATCAGAAACGACCGCCAGCCTGTTACCTTTCAGGTTCAGGTTGCCATTAGTATGTGTATAGGCCTGTGAAACGGTACAATTTTTATTGAACTCGATGCCGGCAACTGCATTACCTGATGTGTTGTTGATAATAAGATTGTAGAATGTTTGCTGTGCTAAAATTGTATTGAGTACCTGCACTCCTGATGTTCCATTAAACGTAACCGTACCCTTTCGTTTTAAAAATGGATACGTACTTGAACTCGTAACGGTCCAGTTTCCGCCAATGGTAAGGTTGTAATTATTTACAGAAGAAACATCTAACATGGCTGCACCGGCAATTACCAGGTCTCCGGTTATTGTGGTATGGGATGTAAGCAGTTTAACAGAGCTGCCCGAGCATTTGAGTGTATGATAACTCAATGGTAAAACATATTGAAATGTATTGCCATTATATTCGATGGTACCTGATGCCGCTGTAAATTGAGCGTTCGTAATCCTGTTACTGTTGCCGCCGGTCTGCAAAAGTCCGGAACCAGAAAATATAAGTTTATTTCTTACACTGTTGTTTCCTAATACAAAATTTCCACTGCATGCCAGCCTGCCTGTACTAATGTTCACAAGACACCGGTTATTATCATTGGATGAATTGGAAGTTATTACAGACATGCAGTTTACCAAACCTGCGTCTGCATTTAAAATATTATCAACAGTGGCCCCGGCAGGCGGGATGATTGTAATGTTACCAGCAACACTTAAAGATATACCCGGTTGCAAGTACAGCATGCTGTTTTGATTTAGCGGGGCACTGCCGATATTGATGGCGGCGCAGCTTGCATTGGCTGTTATTGCTACCGTGTGGCCGTTTGCAATTGTTACAGTGTCGCCTGCGCCTGGGATAATACCGCCGAACCAGGTAAAGGGATTATTCCAGTCGCCGGAGCTGATGGAAACAATGGGTACTGCATTTACATTCCCGGCAAGTGCCAGGAGAATAATGAAAATGGTTTTCAATTGTTTCATAGACCGTTTGGATTTTGTTCTTCAATCACTACACCCGCTTGTTTACACAAGCAGGATCTTTATTTCTTTTGTTTTGGATAATACCCGGCAAGGAATAACTGAGGATTGCAGGATCCGGTTAAGACTTTACAGGGAAAAGCCCACCAAATTGATGTTGATGGCTCTACTGTAAACGAACTGATCCTGTCTTTATTATTGGAATTAATCTATGCGCTTTGTTGTTAATATGTTAACGGCATTAGAGGCTAAATGCAGTGGGGACGGGCATTTGCTGTAATATTCTTATAAACAACACTTTACAATTTTGGTTATATAAAATCCGTTTAATAAAGTTGGAAAATAAAGATGTTAACAGGCTTGTTAATAAATTTTAATTTTATAAAATCCGGGGTTCGTTGCGGGTGGTAAGGAAACAGGCTACGCTGCAAAAAATTAAATTAAAAGAAGCTGAACACCCGTTGGCAGAAGTTATTTTAATAACTCATCCATATTACGGTCGTTATCAATTTTACCTTTTGCTTCCAGCATGCGCATATCTTTTGCATCTTTTAAAAACTCGGATGCAAAAATAAATTCATTGAGCCGTTCATTTTTTGAGAAGATGATCTCCTTATTGTTACCACTCCATTCATGCTGACCAAGGTACATGTACAGTATATTTTCACCGATTTCCATCACGCTGTTCATGTCATGCGTATTGATAACAGTGGTCATTTTGAATTCTTTCGTAATGTCATAAATGAGTTTATCTATCACCATGCTTGTTTGTGGATCAAGACCACTGTTGGGCTCATCACAAAAAAGATATTTTGGATTCAGTACAATGGCTCTTGCAATACCCACCCTTTTTTTCATGCCGCCACTGATTTCTGCAGGAAATTTTTTATGAGCATCCACTAACTGCACCCTGGCCAGCACTTCATCCACTCTCTTTTTCTTTTCCAGTGGCGTCATTTTAGAAAACATGTTCAGTGGAAAAATTACATTTTCTTCTACCGTCATACTGTCGAACAATGCAGAGCCCTGGAACAGCATACCAATCTGCTGACGCAATAGTTTTCTTTCCTCCTCCGTCATATCTGTAAAGCTTATCCCATCATAGATGATCTCTCCGTTATCGGGCTCAAATAAACCAACAAGGCATTTCTGTAATACCGTTTTACCACTTCCGCTGGTACCGATAATGAGATTGCATTTACCTGTTTCCATTCTATGGCTCACATCATTCAGCACTGTTTTGTCGCCAAAATGTTTTGAGATATTTTTAAATTCTATCATGGATGTTACTGGTGGATGGTCAATGGTGAATAAAAAATAAGTGATCTACATAGCCGGGCTCAGCAATAACTGCGACAATACATAGTCTGCACAAAGCAGCATAATACAGCTCACTACCACACTTTTAGTACTGCTTCTGCCTATTTCAAGCGCCCCGCCTTTCACATAATATCCATAATAGGCCGGTATGCTGCTGATAATAAAAGCAAACGTATATGACTTTATCAGGGCAAAATAAACATTGTAGGGAGAAAATGAATTGAGTAATCCTTTATCGAACTGCGCAGTTGACAGGATTCCGGAAGCCGTGCCAGCCAGCCTGCCTCCCCAGATACCCAGCACCATGGACAAAATCACCAGCATAGGGATGGTTACCAATGAGGCTGCAATTTTTGGCATTACCAGGTATGATTTTGTATTAATGCCCATTATTTCCAGTGCATCTATTTGTTCACTTACCCGCATGTTGCCCAGTTCACTGGCTATTTTACTGCCAATCACACCTGCCAGCACTATACAAACAAGGGTAGGGGCAAATTCAAGTATCACGGTATCTCTCACGATTTGTGCAATCGTTTCTTTAGGTATTACCGGGCTGATCATTTGATAGGCTGTTTGAACAGCACTCACCGCTCCAATAAAAACAGAAATGATACAAACGATCCCAAGGGAACCTATGCCGATGTCGTTACACTGGTGCATAAACTCCTTCCAGTACATCTTATAATTTTCTGGTTTGGAAAACATTCCTTTCAGCATCAGCAGGTAACGGCCAAAATGTGTAAAAACTGTCATGCAACAAAAATATTGAAAAAAGGGTACTAATCAGCAGGGAAAGGTTTTGCCCGGAGAATGCTTGTTTTAATGATGTGTTGTTTTCTTTTTTTCAAGAAAACTCAGGTATAAATTCCGCATATCATTAATCAGTCTTTTTTTTGAATACCGTTTTACCACGTTGTCATAGCCGCTTTTGCCCATTCTGTCTCTCAACGACTTGTCTTCTATTAATTTTACAACATATTCAGCAAACAGCTTTACTTCGTTTACCTCTGTAATAAAACCTGTTTCGCCATGTATCACAATATCTTCCACACCACCTACATTGGTTGACACAACGGGTATATAGGCAGATTGAGCTTCAATAAGTGAAACGGGTGTACCCTCGTTTTGAGAAGTAAGCACTACAATATCGAGACCCGCCAAAGCCTGGTCTATTTCAGTTTCCCAGGAAGTAACCACTACATCCGTTTTCTCTTTTGGATTCGTGATAAAGTAAGAATAACTTAACCCAAGATCAGCCGTCTTTTTTTCTATTCCCGCCCTCGACTCACCATCACCTATAATGGCAAAACGGACATTTTTTTGAGTAGTTGATTTTACGATCGCCGCCATTTCCAGGAACATCTCGTGGTTTTTTACTGGCACCAGTCTCCCAATGATGCCTACAATCACTTCGTCATTTTCAAAACCGTATTTATTTTGAAAAATAATTTTTTTCTTATCCTGGTCCACACAGTATTTATCAAGATTAAAACCCAGCGGCACTGTAAACACTTTTTCCGGGGGAGCAATTTTGTATACTTCAGTCAGTTCATACTTCTGCGAATCACTGATAGCAATAATAGCGTCGGTTCGTTTTGCAAAAAATCTTTCGAAACGCACGATCACTGTTGACATAAAAGGGCTGAAGTAAGAATGAAATACATGGCCATGAAAAGTGTGTACAATCAGTGGCACATTGCATGCCCGGGCTGCCAGTCTTCCTACGGCGCCGGATTTGGAGGCATGGGTGTGAACGATATCGGGCTTGTATTCTTTGATTATTTTTTTTATCCTGAAATAGGCTATAATGTCGTAAAAAGGCAGAATGCTTCTGCGCATTTCTTTTATTTCTACCGGCACCAGCCCAAGCTGGTCTGCAATATAAGTGGCATCTTTTTCTGCCGGGTCTTTTTTACCAACCAGTAATTTAGTTTCAAATTCGGGCGAAAGATAAGCGGTAAGCAATGTTACATTGTGTGAAGGCCCACCAACAATTAACCGGTTATGGATTCGTAGAATTTTGTACATATTAATGCGGTAAATATAGGAAAACTGCTTAAATGGCTGTATTGTTTAATTGTTTAATTGCTGAACGGAGAGGCTTTTTATGTAATTTGCCCCTGCTCTGTTACAATTAAATTTTTGATTGCTGAACGAATATGAAAAAAACATTTGAAAACGCTGCCGCTGCCATCAACGGCATTACGGATGGTGCAGTTATCATGCTGGGCGGTTTCGGCCTTTGCGGTATTCCCGAAAATTGTATTGCTGCGCTGGTAGAAAAAGCTGTGAAAGGTCTTACTTGTATTTCCAACAATGCAGGCGTGGATGACTTTGGTATCGGGCTGATGCTGCAGCAAAAACAGGTAAAAAAAATGATATCCAGCTATGTGGGAGAGAATGCTGAGTTTGAAAGACAGCTCTTAAGTGGTGAACTGGAGGTAGAATTGATACCCCAGGGTACTTTAGCAACCCGGTGCATGGCGGCTGGCTATGGTATGCCGGCTATTTTTACGCCGGCGGGAGTAGGTACAGAAGTGGGTGAGGGAAAAGAAACAAGGCATTTTAATGGCAAGGAATACTTAATGGAATATGCTTTTGATGCAGACTACGCCATTGTAAAAGCATGGAAAGGAGATACAGATGGTAACCTCATTTACAAAGCCACGGCAAGGAATTTCAATCCGTTGATGGCGATGGCAGGAAAGATAACCATTGCAGAAGTAGAAGAATTGGTGCCCGCAGGTGCATTGGATCCCGACCAGGTACATACACCAGGAATTTATATCCAAAGGATATTCCAGGGGGTGGGTTATGAGAAGAGGATTGAGCAAAGAACGGTTAGGAAAATTTGAAAATGGGAAAATGAGAAAATTTGAAAATTAGCCGATTAGCTGATTTGATGATTTGCTGATTTGTTCGGCGCTTGGGGCTTATGCTATACAGAAACGGAATAGAAAAATTGGCGCATCAGCACATCATCACATTATCAAATTAGCACATTATAATTATATGCTTACAAAAGATCAAATAGCCAAACGAATTGCACAGGAATTGAAAGATGGTTTCTATGTTAACCTTGGTATTGGCATCCCTACGCTGGTGGCCAATTATATTCCGGCAGGAATGGAAGTTGTGCTGCAAAGTGAAAATGGATTACTCGGCATGGGGCCATTCCCTTTTGAAGGAGAAGAAGACCCGGACCTGATCAATGCCGGTAAACAAACCATCACTACCGTGCCGGGTTCGGCATTTTTTGACAGTGCAATGAGTTTTGGAATGATAAGGGCCGGTAAGGTTGATCTTACCATACTCGGCGCTATGGAAGTAAGCGAAAATGGAGATATCGCTAACTGGAAGATCCCTGGTAAAATGGTTAAAGGAATGGGTGGTGCGATGGACCTGGTAGCCAGTGCAAAAAATATTATTGTGGCAATGATGCATACTAACCCCAAAGGGGAATCGAAATTGCTGCCGGCCTGTACTTTGCCGCTCACCGGCGTTAAATGTGTTAAGAAAATTGTTACTGAACTGGCTGTGCTGGATGTTACGGAACAAGGGTTTAAGTTATTGGAAAGAGCACCTGGTGTTTCTACAGAAGAAATTGTGCGTAAGACTGCCGGTAAATTGATTGTGGAAGGTGAAATACCAGAAATGGATCTGTAAAATTTTATAAGTTGTTAAATTTATAAGAATACTTATTTATTGTATTTCCTTATGTACTTTTGCACGGCCAGTATGAGATATTCAAGGAACATAATTGCAACGATTTTCATAAGCCTGTTCATTATTAACGGAGTTTGCAGCATAGTTCCTAAACTTTTCCCCGGCTGTGACAATGTCATCGAAAAACTTTACAGCACAGAATCAGAAACAGAGAAGAAAGAAGCGAACGAGCGGGCTGTTTCAGAAATAAAGGAATTGTATGTCAATAATTCCTATCCATCAGACCTCTTTATTATTTATCTGAATACAACTGAAAAAAATAATACCCTTGCAGACATCCTGCTAAGGGATGATATACATATCTCCATACCCACGCCGCCTCCCGAAATCGTTTAGTGGTTTATTATGGGCCACTGGCCACGCCATATCCTTTTTTAATCATCATTAAATTTTAAGTCATGTATAATTTTATTAAACAGAGCAAACTTGTATTACTTGCTGCCATGTGTATATTTTCAGGAACTGCAGCTTTTTCTCAAACGGTATCGGACGAAGAGCTGAAAAAAAATGTACAGCCCCTGACCTCTGCACTCAACAGGCTGGTGCAGTTAAAGCCATCCGTATATGAATTTGAAACCAGTAAATTCAAACACCTCAACCTGTCGCAGGGTAAGAAATTTGGTTTTTTAACTGACAATGTGGAAGCGGTTTTTCCTGAGTTGATAACTCAAAAAAAGGTTTCTTATATGTTTGCAAAAAATGGCTACCGCAATACCACCTATAAAGCAGTGGATGAAGCCAGCCTGATACCACTGCTGGTGGCTTCTATTAAAGAACAGCAGCAGCAGATAGCAGAATTGAAGGCTGCGGTGGAAGAGCTGAAAAAGGCGAAGTAAGCTTGATAAAAGGTTAATTTGGTGCCGGCATTTGCCGGCATTTGTTTTTATTATTGCAAAGGTTTTGTGCTTATTGAATAAACTTTTACATTCACCGGATATCAGGGATTTTACCCAGGCTAAATTATAAAAACAATGAAAAAAATATTTACGCTTTTACTACTGCTGAATACATTGTTTTCTTCTGCCCAGGATCTCGACTTTGGAAGAAAAATGCTGGATACCCTTACCTCCACTCATTTTTGGGGGCGTGGTTATACCAATGATGGCATGAAGAAAGCAGCGGATTTTTTAGCGGCAGAATTCAAAGCGTATGGACTGCAACCTTTGGAAGGAAAGATTTTTTTACAGCCTTTTAGTTACCCTGTCAACAGTTTCCCGGGTAGAATGTATGTCAGCATCAATGGCAAAGAACTGGTGCCGGGTAAAGATTATATTGTAGGTGCGGAATCAAAAGGAGCAAAAGCTTCCGGCGAACTGATGAAGGGTGACAGTGTGCAGTTCTTTAACCGGAAAGAAAGACTGGTGGTAAAACTGCAGGACAAACTAACCTGGACGGTTGCCACAGAAGCAGCTGATTATACAACCTTGCTGATCAATAAAAAAGCGATCAATGGAGAACCAAGGGATTTTGAAGTGAACATTGAAAATAAATTCATCAGCAATTTTAAAACGTCTAATGTTTGTGCTGTTGTAAAAGGAACGGCCATGCCTGACTCTTTTATCTTCTTTACCGCTCATTACGATCATTTAGGGGGTATGGGTAAAGACACGTATTTCCCTGGTGCCAATGACAATGCCAGCGGTGTTTCATTATTACTGAACCTGGCACAGTATTATGCAAGGCATCCGCAGAAATATTCGATTGCCTTTATTTGTTTTGCCGGAGAAGAAGCCGGCCTTATCGGATCAAAATATTTTACCGATAATCCACTGGTGCCATTAAAGCAGATCAGGTTTTTGATCAATACAGACCTGGCCGGCACGGGCGAAGACGGCATCATGGTGGTGAATGCAACGGAGTTTACCAAAGAATTTGAATGGATGAAGGCGATCAACACAGAACACAAATTACTGGCAGATGTAAAAGCCCGGGGTAAGGCTGCCAATAGTGATCATTATTTCTTTACTGAAAAAGGGGTACCCTCTTTTTTCTTTTATACTATGGGCGGCATACAGGCTTATCACGATGTGTTTGACAAAGCCGCCACATTGCCGCTCAACGAACACGAAGACCTGTTTAACTTATTGATAAAGTTTAACGAAAAACTGATGGGCCAGTAGCCCTGTCACTTATTTTATGAAAAGATTTTTATTGCCGGCTTTTATTGTGATGCCATTTGTTTCTTTTTGTCAGCCTGGATACTGGCAGCAAAAGATAAAGTATGTGATGGATATTGACCTGGATGTATCAACAAATATCATTACAGGCAAACAACAGATCAGTTATACCAATAATTCACCCGATACCCTGAACAAACTGTTTGTTCATCTTTTTTGGAATGCCTTTCAGCCCGGCAGTATGATGGATGTGGGTATTAAAAATTCAGAGAGCTTAACGCTGGGCACCAGTGCAAAAGGTGACAGGGTTACCGATTTTGACCGGCGCTTTAAAAAGAAGATATATGAAATGACACCGGAAGAAACAGGGTGGTGTCACGTAACCAGTTTTAGTGTTAATGGGCAAAAACAAAAAATAAAGGAATATGAAACCGTGCTGATGGTTGAATTAAGCAAACCCCTGCTTCCTAAAACTACGGTGCAAATACAAACGGTGTTCAACAGCCGGGTGCCCAAATTATCAAGAAGAAGCGGGAGAGACAGTGACGAAGGCATCCGCTACAGCATGGGTCAGTGGTATCCTAAAATAGTTGAGTATGATAAGTTGGGATGGACTGCCGATGATTATGTAAGCCGGGAATTTTATGGTGTGTGGGGCGATTATGATGTTACAATAAAATTAGACAAAACGTACAAAGTGGGTGCCACTGGTGTATTGCAAAATGCTGCGGCTATTGGCTGGGGTTATGATAAAGAAGGTACGGCCTTAAAGGAGATCACTGCTTCAAAACGTACCTGGCGTTTTGTTGGAAAAAATATTCATGATTTTGTATGGAGTGCAGATCCCGGTTACAAGCATATAACACGCAAGGTGGCAAATGGACCATTGCTGCATTTTATATACAAAGATGATCCTGCTATCGACAGTTTGTGGCAGACTACAGCAGATACCTGCGCCATAGTATTCCCGTATTTATCAAAAACATTTGGCAGGTACCCGTACCCGGTATATTCCATCCTTCATGGCGGCGGTGGTGGTACTGAATATCCCATGGCTACCCTGATGCGGAATGGAAACCTGGAAACGGCCATTCATGAAATCTGCCATAGCTGGTACCAGATGATGCTGGCCACCAACGAAAATTTATACGCCTGGATGGATGAAGGCTTTGCAAACTACGCTGAAGCAAAAGCACTGGCATGGATGAGGAATAAAGACTTTTTTGAGGGCATTTCAGAATACGATTCTTATGCCAGGCTGGTACGTAGTCCGTTTGATGAGCCGATGAGCACGCATGCTAATTTCTTCACTACTAATTATGTGTACAACACCAACTCTTATACAAAAGGAAAATTGTTTTTGTTACAGCTTGGTTATATCACGGGGGAGAAATCACTGGAGAAAATTATGCTGGAGTATTACAACCGCTGGGCATTTAAACATCCCACAGCAGATGATTTTGTAAAAGTGGCAGAGAAAGTAAGCGGCATGCAACTGCAATGGTACAAGCAATACATGGTGAACACCATTAAAGTGGTGGATTATAAAATTGACAGCCTGTGGGAGGAAGGAAATGAAACCAAAGTGCGCCTGAGAAATGTGGGTGAAATGCCCATGCCAATTGACCTGCAGGTAACTTATAAAGACAGCAGCAAAGCAATACATTATATACCGGTGAATCTTACTTATGGATCAAAGAAGAGAGAGGATGAAAAAAAGTCTTTTATAGAACAGGATGTTTGGGGCTGGATGCAGCCTGTTTATACACTAACTGTAAAGGGTAAACTAACGGATATTTCAACAGTAGAAATTGATGCCAGCGGAAGGATGGCCGATATGAACCGGAAGAACAATATCCTGGAATTAAAATGGTAAACGATCTGTGAATACTACAATAAGAAGGGCCACATTAAAAGATGCAGATGTTTTGTCAGCGCTCAGCAAAAAAACATTTTACGATACATTCACCGGCACCTGTACAGAGGATGATATGCAGCAATTCCTGCAAGCGTATTTTGATTTGGACATTGTGAAGAAGGAACTGGCCAATGAAAATGATTTGTACTTTTTTATTGAAGTTGATGGCGTTCCGGCTGGTTATTTAAGATTGATGGAAGACTACAGCAATTTTCCGCTGATGAAACAATGGAAGGCGCTTGAGTTAAAAAGAATTTACATTGATAAACTTTATCATGGAAAGGGTTTGGCGCAGGTGTTAATGACCTTTGCGGAAAATTTTGCAAAAGAGAAAAAGTTTGAGGTATTATGGCTGGGTGTGTGGGAACATAACAACAGAGCGATAAGGTTTTATGAAAAAATGGGTTTTAAAGATTCTGGACACACACATGATTTTCCCATCGGTAACACGCCGCAGAGAGATAATTGGCTGTGGAAATTTTTTGAGGGATGAAGGGGCAATGGTGAATAGTCAATGGTGAATAGTGAATAGTCAATGCTGAAAAATGAATGGTGAAGGGCGCAAGATCATAGCACTTTGAACATCGCTCACAGCTGTTGTTCAAGGCTGCATCCTGCTAAACCACCTGCAGCAAAAACTTCTCTTTAAAAAAATCCTCTTCAAATATTTTTTCAATTTCCCATACCCTTGGTTTGCAGCCGCTTTCAAAAATCTCATTCGTCAGATCACCGCCTTTTAGACATATAAGGCCGCGGTAATTGGTTCCTCTTTTTAAAACTGGTTTGCTCCATCTCCATAGATCTTTTAAGGGTGCTACAGCCCTCGATACCACTACGTCAAACTTTTTATCCTTTATATCTTCTGCTCTTGTATGACGTACTGTAATATTATTCAATCCTATGGCAAGAGCAACTTCATTGATCACTTTTAATTTTTTATTGATACTGTCCACCATTAAAAAATTCACCTTCGGAAAGAATATCGCCAATGGCACACCGGGAAAACCGCCGCCACAGCCAAGGTCCATTATTTCGGTACCATCTGCAAATTCAAACTGCGTGGCAATTGCAAGTGAGTGCAGTACATGATGCTCATAAAAATTATCCATGTCTTTTCTCGAGATCACGTTAATCTTTTCATTCCATTCTGTATACAACTCTTTTAAAGCAGCCAGTTGCCTTGTTTGTTCATCAGAAAAATCAGCAAAATATTTTTGTACAATTTCCATATTTCTTGTTTAACAGAGGCGTTCATTAATAGTTGCTTATTGCCTGTTGCTTCCTTGCCCTACTTCCACTGATCTCTTGGTTTCTTAATAACTGCCATAGAAAATAGTAAATAATAAAAAAACATCCAGATGTCAAAAAATATAAACGAGACAAACAAGTCTTTTTCATCTAATTTTTTCGTGACAGCATACAACACGGCTGCCTGTAAAATAAAGCGGATGGCAAAAACGACCAGGGCCCATTGCCAGTTAAAAAATACGAGCGCTGCAATAAAAGCCGGATAGTACAGAAAATGTGTGAACGAGTATAAGCCAAGCAAGAACTTGTGTTTTGCCTTATAGTATTTGCCAGTGCTGTTGTGCCTTGTTTTTTGCCTAAACCACTGGCCCCATGTTTTGGCAGGTTCACTCTTTGTAAAAGTGTCCTTATCAATATTTATAGCCGTGTTTTTGCTGGTAGCAGCCATATTAATAAACAGGTCATCATCACCACTGGGTATGCGGTTATGGGCAGAAAAGCCTTTGTGACGGTAAAAGATGGTTTTTTTATAGCTCAAATTTCGTCCCACGCCCATATAGGTAAGCCCGGCCAATGCATAACTCAAATATTGCATGGCCGTATGTACGGTTTCCCAACGGATCAGTTTGTTAAGTAAGCCTGGTTTTTTATAATAGGCACCGTAGCCCAATACAATTTCCGTGTCATCGGTGTAAGTGGCCTGCATTTTATCAATCCAGTGTTCACTTGCCGGCATACAATCTGCATCGGTCAGCAACACAATTTCGTATTTAGCTGTTTTAATGCCTACACTCAATGGAAATTTTTTGCCGGGTATTAATTTGGCTTCCTGCTTTAGCTCAATAATATTCAGCTGCTTAAATTTCTTTTGAAATTCTTCCAGCAGGTATTTGCTGTCGTCGAAGGAATTATCATCTACCACAATCACTTCGTGGGTAGTTCTGTATTCCTGCACAAGGGCACCGGGAAGATTTTTAGCCAGGTTAGCAGCTTCATCCCTTGCACAAATAATAACAGAAACCGGGTGTGTTTGCGAAACCGGCTTTTGCTGTACTTTATAAATAGCCAGCCGTATAAAAAAGAAAAGGTAGTAAAAAACCTGTATGAGTGTGATAATGCTGAATACTATAAATAAAATGCCTTGCCAGTGCTGCAGTAGTTTTACCAGGTCCATAGCTGCAAAAATACAGGATTGAAAAAAGCAAATTGAAATTTACTGCTATATCTTCTTAACAGTCTTCCCTGAACCATTGTGCATTTTGAAATATATTTGCAGCCGGGTGCGATTTCGTCCCGGATTTTTTTATGGCAGCACTTGAATTTACTTTAGAAGCCGGGGATACCGCAACGAAAGCAAGAACCGGTACAATAAAAACCGATCACGGCGAAATACAAACTCCCATATTTATGCCCGTAGGTACTGTGGGCAGCGTAAAGGCGGTATCAAAACAACAGTTGCTGAGTGATGTAAAGGCACAGATCATTTTAGGCAATACCTATCATTTGTATTTACGGCCCGGCCTTGAAACACTGGAAGCTGCCGGTGGTTTACACCAGTTCAATGGCTGGCCAAAACCAATATTGACCGATAGTGGCGGCTACCAGGTTTTTTCGCTGGCTAATAACCGGAAGATAAATGAAGAAGGCGTCATTTTTCAATCGCATATAGACGGCAGCAAGCATTTATTTACCCCCGAAAAAGTGATGGATATACAACGGATTATTGGGGGCGATATCATTATGGCTTTTGACGAATGCCCTCCCCATCCAAGTGATTACACCTATGCAAAGAACAGCATGGAGTTAACACACCGGTGGCTTGACCGTTGTTTTAAAAGATTTAATGATACGCCTGACAAGTACGGTTATACGCAAAACCTGTTCCCCATTGTTCAAGGCAGCACTTATAAGGATCTCCGTACGGCATCGGCAGAATATATTGCCTCGAAAAATGCAACGGGCAATGCCATCGGAGGATTAAGTGTGGGCGAACCAACGGAACAGCTATACGAGTTTACGGAATGGTGCTGCGACATCCTGCCATCAAACAAACCCCGGTACCTGATGGGGGTTGGTACGCCCTGGAATATACTGGAGTGTATTGCGCTGGGGGTGGATATGTTTGATTGTGTGATGCCAACCCGTAATGGCCGAAACGCCATGCTGTTTACTTCAAATGGGGTAATTAATATCGACAATAAAAAATGGGAGAGGGATTTTAGCCCGATTGATGATGGCATTGATGGGGAGATCAGTAATTATTACAGCAAAGCTTACCTGCGTCATTTAATAAAGGCAAAGGAGATGCTGGGCCTTACCATTGCCAGTGTACACAACCTTGCCTTTTATTTGTGGCTTGTACGGGAGGCAAGAAAGCATATACAGGCGGGTGATTTTTTAACCTGGAAAAATGATATGATGCCCAGGATACAGCAGCGCCTGTAATGCAGTTTGTCCCCAATCAAAATAACAACCCCTTTTTTTCGTTTTGTAAAATCAATGTAAAGGATTTGTCATCAGGCTATAATGGTTGAACTGGCACAATAATTGAAAAATCCGGGAATTGATATTTATTTTATCTTTAAAACCAAATCAGGATACCATGATAAAAAGAATTTACTTATTTCTCTTTACGATACTCCCCTTTGCCGGCTTTGCACAGCAGCCACCGGCAGATTTGAATTTACCAAAAGATGCACAGGTAGATGTCAGCATTGCTGATGCCAAATCGGGCCGTATACTGAACAACGAGATCGTGGTGTTCAGAAGCATGCTGAATGGCCGGGAGTACCAGGGGCTGTCAGATTCAATGGGAAAATTCACATTGCGGCTTCCAACAGGTGCTAAGTATGAGATATTCATTTTAGGGTTTAACGACAGCACCAGCTATAATTTTCTTGATATAAAAGCATTGCAGGGTAACCAGTATTACAAAAAGCCTTTTATAGTTGATATACAATTTGAAGCTCCCAAGGCCTTTGTACTGGATAACTGCACATTTGAAACAGGCAAGGCCGAGTTGAAACCGGAAGCATACACTGTGCTTGATGAACTGGTGGAATACCTGAAAAGGAAAGATGATGAAAGGATTGAAGTAGGTGGACATACAGATGATGTAGGTAAGGCTGAAGCCAACATGATACTATCTCAAAACAGGGCCAATACAGTGAGGGCATATCTTTTGATGAAAGGAATAGCCGCAGAGAGAGTTACCGCACAGGGTTACGGTCTTACGCAGCCTGTTGCTGAAAACGATACTGCAGAAGGAAGGGCATTGAACAGGAGAACAGAAGTGAAGATATTGTAGGACATAATTTATAGAATCAAGCCCCCGGTAAAACGGGGGTTTTTTAATTTTCACGTTTTCCTTTTTCCTTTTCAGTTAGCTTTGCAGCCATTGCATGAAGAAAATAGACCGCTACATACTAAAGAAGTTTTTAAGTACTTTCTTTTTCTGCATCCTGTTACTTACAGTGATCGTAGTGGTGATAGACATCAGTGAGAAAACAGACGATTTTGTAAATTCCAAGTTATCAGCCTGGCGCATTTTTACGGATTATTATGCTGCATTCATCCCAAGGATAGATGCAATGCTTTTTCCGCTGTTTACTTTTATCGCCGTGATATTTTTTACTTCTAAAATGGCAGAAAGAACAGAAGTGGTGGCCATACTCAGCAGTGGTGTGAGCATACGCCGGTTTTTACGGGCATACTGGGTGGGTTCTGTTTTACTGGCATTGATACTTTGGGTAACTTACCATACTGTACTGCCAACGGCCAATGCAAAATGGAGCAGCTTTGAATCAAAATATGTGGCCGGCAACCTTGATTATACCAAAAGTTACACGGGCCGCAATTTTTACTTCAGGCTTGATTCGCATTCGTATGCTGGTCTGCGTTACTTTGATACCGTAAGCCGCACGGGCAGTGGTTTTTTTGTTCAGAAGATTTTAAATAACCGGCTGGTATATAATCTGCGCAGTGATAATATTAGCTGGGATACCACGTCAAAAAAATGGAAACTTACCGGGGTAACAGAAAGGAATTTTGATGGGGACAAAGAGATGATCAAACGCAGTACTTCGCTGTTGATGCAATACAACTTTAGACCAAGAGATCTGCGCCGCGATGACTTTTTAAAAGACAGGATGGGTACTAAAGAACTGGATGAATATATTGCCATTCAGCAGTTGCGGGGCGCAGAAAGCCTCAGCGAGTTAATGGTAGAACGTTACAATAGAGATGCCATTCCTGCTTCTATTATAATTCTAACAATAATAGGAGCCGTACTCTCTTCAAAAAAAGTCAGGGGCGGCAGTGGGTTTCACCTGGCGGTGGGTGTGATATTAAGCGTGATATATGTTTTGTTCAGCAGGTTGTCTGTTGTATTTGCCACTAAGGGCAATTTCCCGCCTTTGCTGGCAGCATGGGTGCCCAATATTGCATTTGGTTTGCTGGCATATTATTTTTACAGGCGGGCTGCCCGGTAAAAATCATTTTTTAGTGATGCCGAATGTTAGGTGCAAATAAACATAAAGTTGCAGTAAAATAATTTTTACTTTAAGCATGAGGATATCCTGTTTACTCCTGTTGATGTTCCATTTTTTTTTCGTGCAGGCCCAGCCTCATGAAATTTCTCCCGGGGATTTAAAAGATTTCCCCGCTGATATTTCCATCTATTCTCCTTTGCCTCCCGGATGCAAACTCCCCGTTTCATCAATCCATATTATAGACAGCAGGGCTGATACAAGTAAGATTGGTTTTATAAAAAAAAATCTTGATAGCCGTGGCAATAAACTGTATAAAAAAATTGTAGTAGAAGGAGGGCTTGCTAATGGAATGGAAACTATGCTCAACAGGCATTACGCTTCTTGTTTTTCAAACGACAGCATAAAGTTGTTGATTGTGATAAAACGTTTTTGGGCCGATCCTAATCCAAACCGGCAGGCGCAAAGGCAGGGTAGCATCAACAGGGAGTCTGTATTTGATATGTACCTGAAACTGGAATTTTTCCTGGAGAAAGATAAACTGTTTTATCCTGTTAAAAGAGCAGATACTTTGTTTCAAACAGGAGAAGACGAATTTATTCCGGGTTGTGCCGATAGAAAGATGAGGGAATGCCAGATATACGGATACGCCATTTCAAAAATTGTTGAAGGAATCGATTTTCATTATTATGCCCGCCGTTTAGATAAGCTAAAAAATAAAATAACAAAAGATGCATTGGATAGTTTCAACAGGAAGTATAATGAATACCCGGTTGTAAAAGCAAGTATTCTTAATAAAGGTGTTTATGTAACTTTTGATGAGTTTAGAAATAACCGGCCTTCTATTTCAAATTACCGTATGGAGAAGCATCAAAAAAATAATAGAAGTATGGTGGTACTCTATCGTACTGATATGACAGAATCAGAACGGATACCGAAGTTTTGGGGTTATTGTGATGGCGCAAGGGTTTATTGTGGCTTTATTCAGCATCCATTATTCAGGGCAGGCAATACTTTTGAATTTTTTATTGATAAGACCGCCTACGATCCGATTTATGTACCGGTACCTGTACCAACGGCAGGATTACCATTTGGATTTTTAGATGTTTCGATAGACGCTATGGCAGAATCATTGGAGCCTTTTCAAATAGACATGGAGACCGGCAAGATCTTTTAACCTTTTACAATTTTATTATAGCTGGTGGCAATACCCTTAATAAGCGAAGAACTAAACCCCTGGTGTTCCATTTCATTCAGTCCTGCAATTGTACACCCCTTCGGAGTGGTTACCTTATCAATTTCCTGCTCGGGGTGGGTGCCTTTTTGCAGTAATAATTCTGCTGCACCTTTTACTGTTTGTGCAGCAATCAGCGTGGCCGTTACAGCATCAAAACCAATTTCAATACCACCCTGTATATTGGCACGGATATACCGCATGGCATATGCAGTGCCGCATGCTCCGAGTACGGTGGCGGCATCCATTAATTTTTCATCTATTACAGCTACTTTACCAAGTGTTTCAAATAATCCTTGCACAAAATTTACCTGGTCAGCCGTGGCATTGCTAAAACTTAAGCAGGTCATGCTTTCCTGTATCGCAATAGCGGTGTTGGGCATGGCACGGCAAACAGGAATTTTCTTTTTGATCGTATCTGCGATATCGTTAATGAGTACCCCGGTAACAACAGAAACGAGGATATGACTGGCAGTCAGGTCTTTTTTTACATTGTTCAGCACGTCTGCCACCTGGAAGGGTTTGATGGCAAGGATCACCAGCTCGCTGCTTTTAATAGCTGCATTGTTATCACTGGTAACCTGCACACCTTTTTTTGCAAGCGCCTGCAACGTACTGGTATTTCTTTTGGTAACAGTAATATCAGCCGGCTTGCTGAATTTGCTTTTTATCAGTCCTTCTGCTATGGCAGTGCCAAGGTTGCCTCCGCCGATGATGGCTATTTTTTTTGACATAAGTCCGTTATGTATTTAATCGTTTGATTCTTCTTTAGCCTGTTTCAGCAAAAACATGTATAAAGAATTTGAAAAATAGAAGCTTGTATTATTTCTAAGCTGGTCGAAAACAGGCCTTGCCTTCTCGATAAGCCTTTTTTCTTTTGAAAGAAGTATCACGCCGAGAATTCCGATTGTATTTACACCATATTGCTGTGCCACTTTTTTACCTTCTTTTTCATCAATAATTAAAAACTGAGCCTTTAATTCAAGTGACAATGCAATTGCTTCCGCTTCACCTGCATCGATACCACTTTCTGCAATCTTACTGGTAATACTGCTGTCGCTTATGCTGTGTACTTTAATATTGAATGATTTAAGTTCATTCAATAAATTATCAGCATGAAAAATGGAAAGTTCGTCAAATACAAAGGGAGGAATAAGTATCTCCTTGAATAGTTTTGTAAGCAGGTTCAATTGTCCTATTTGGTAGAGATTTGATATGCAGGAAGTATCACTTACTACTATCATTTTCTTTATACCATTTTATTGCTTCAATATCATTCAGTACCATTTCTTCATCGTAGTGCATCGGAATCTTTCTGCTGCCCGCTTCACTTTGCATTTCCATTCTCGATATGCCTGCTATATCTGCCGCTCTGCCCAGCGATGCTTTATCATTTGCAAATAAATACAAAGCCACTTCAAGTAAAATATCCTTGCCTGGAGTTGGCGATGAAAGTATTTCGTCTGCAATTTCTATAGTCATGTACAAAAATTTACAGCAAGTTACAAAATTAATGCACAACCGCATTTTGTACCCTGGCTGGCTCTATATCACACTCAATGCCTGCTCCCCATCATGACCTGCCAATAAATTACCAATGGCATTGTCATATTTTTCTTTCCATTCTGAAATGCTACCCCAGTTGTTGCCATCTATGGTGATAGCACCATTAGTAACAATCCCTAGTTTTTCAAAAGGAATATTCATTGACGCCAATACATTTTTTACTGCTGCCAGGTGTTGGTCGCTTACAGACACAACCACCCGGCTTTGTGCTTCACCAAACAGGTATGCATCTTTTCTGATGCTGTTGTCTGTTGATATGTCAACACCAAGATTCCTGTTAAACGATGATTCTATCAAGGTTACAAACAAACCGCCTTCACTAATATCATGTGCTGAACAGATCAGCTTGTTACTGATCAGCTGGCTCACTGCTTTCTGTAAAACAAATTCTTCCTCTATGTCAAAATGCGGGGCAGGACTGTTTTCTATGCCGTGGATTTTATGCAGGTACTCAGACGAATTGATATCTTCTTTACTGCTGCCTATTAAAACAATGATGTCGCCTGCTGTTTTAAAATCCATGGTCATTTTTGCATCCACACTATCCATCACACCAACCATACCAATAGTAGGTGTGGGGTACACGGCACCGTCAGGGCTTTGATTATAAAAACTTACATTACCTCCTGTTACAGGCGTGTCAAATTTCCGGCAGGCATCACCCATCCCTTTGATGGCATGTACAAATTGATAATACACTTCGGGATTATAAGGATTGCCAAAGTTTAAACAGTTGGTGATGCCCAAAGGGTGACCACCACTACAAACAATATTCCTCGCTGCTTCTGCTACTGCAATCATAGCGCCTTTGTAAGGATCAGCATATACATACCGGCTGTTGCAATCTGTTGTTAATGCCAGGCCTTTATTGGTGGGTTTGGCAATTACTACGGCAGCATCACTGGGTGCGTTGGTGCTTGCACTGCCCGTACCTACCATGCTGTCGTATTGTTCATATATCCAGCGTTTACTGGCAATATTTGGAATAGTAATAATTTGATCCGCAATATTTTTTAAATTGGATGGAACAGCAATGGTTGCTGCATCAAACTTTTTATTGATTTCTAAATATGCTGGCTCTTTGAATTCCCTGTCATATTGGGGAGCGCCACCACCCAATACCAGTTCTTCGGCAGGCAGTTCAGCTTCCAGTATGCCATTCATAAAAAACTGCAGTTTGCCATCTGTCGTTACTTCACCAATCTCGCTGCAGGGCAGGTCCCATTTTTCAAAAACTGCTTTTACCTTTTCTTCTTCACCTTTCTTTACCACCATCAGCATTCTTTCCTGGCTTTCGCTTAGCAAAAGCTCCCATGATTTCATATTCTTTTGCCTGGTGGGTACCTTATCAAGATCGATCCGCATGCCTGCATTTCCCTTGGCACTCATCTCAGCAGTGGAACAAATAATGCCTGCTGCACCCATATCCTGCATGCCAACCAGCGCATTTGTTTTGATCACTTCCAGGCAGGCCTCCAGTAATTTCTTTTCCTGGAATGGATCACCCACCTGTACAGCCGGCAGATCATCTGCACTGTCGGCTGTAATATCTCCTGATGCAAATGATGCACCGCCGATGCCATCTTTACCCGTAGCACTGCCCACAAAAAAAACAGGGTTGCCTTCAACGTTACCCGATGTGGCAGAAACCGTTTCTCCATTTTTCAGCACGCCCACACTCATCGCATTTACCAAAGGGTTGGTATGATAACAGGCTTCAAAGTATATTTCACCCCCAACAGTTGGTACACCAAAGCAATTTCCATAATGACCAATACCATGTACCACCCCTGCAAGCAGGTGTTGTGTTTTTGCTTCGGTGAGTTTTCCAAAACGCAGGGAATTTAAAGAAGCGATGGGTCTTGCGCCCATCGTAAATATATCACGGTGAATACCACCCACGCCTGTTGCGGCCCCCTGGAATGGTTCGATGGCACTCGGATGATTATGACTTTCAATCTTGAATACCACACCATACCCATCACCAATATCCATCAGCCCGGCATTTTCTTCACCAGCTTTCACCAGCATTTTTTTCCCATCCCTTGGCAGTGTTTTTAACCATTTGATGGAATTTTTATAACTGCAGTGTTCACTCCACATGGCACTGAAGCAACAGAGCTCAGTGAAGTTGGGTGTACGGCCCAGTTTCTGTTTTATCAGTTCAAATTCTTCTTCTGTTAACCGAAGTTCTTTGGCGGTTTGTGCGGTGATTTCCATAATACTTGTTAGAGGTTGCGAAAGTACAAACTGTAGGCATTTTAATTGAAAGGTTGTTGTTTATTATTTTAACTAACTTCCCCCACTCAATTTTTTGCCTTGGGATATTTCCTTTTTTTATTTTGGTTAAGTATTTTAAGCTGGCTGCTTACAAAGATCCGTTTTGTAAAAAATGCAGCATTAGGCAGCCGGGTCATTGTTCTTCTTTTCCTGCTAAAAATAATTGCAGGTATGGCTGCCGGCTGGCTTACTCACAATGATATCCACAGCGATACCTGGAACTATCATCACCAGGCGCTCACTGAATACAGGATTTTTTTTACCAACCCATTTGAATATTTCAGTAACCTGTTTTATACCGGTTATTCATACGGTTATGACGGGATGCTGCAAACGCAAAACTCCTACTGGAACGATCTGAAGGATAACCTCATGATCAAACTGGTATCCGTTTTTCATATTTTGAGCGGCGGTAACTATTATGTAAATGTGGTGCTGTATAATTTTGCCGTTTTCTTTGGTAGTATTGGTTTGTACCGGGTTTTCATACAAGTGTACCAATCTAATAAGTTGGTAACAGCTGCAATTGTTTTTCTGCTGCCTTCTGTTTTGTTTTACAGCAGCGCCATACACAAAGATGGTTTGATCATGGCTTTAACCGGGGTAGTGATCTTTAATGTTTGGCAATCCCTTCATATTCGTTTTACTGTTAAGCGGGTTCTTTTTATTACGATTGCTTTGCTGTTTGTATTCTTCTTCCGCAATTATGTGGTAATGGCTATGCTGCCTGCCCTGGCCGCATGGATCATTGCTATAAAGAAAAAAACATCTCCTGTTAAAACCTTTGCGCTGCTATATGCCATTACATTACTTTTTTTCTTTAGTGTACAATACATCTTGCCTTCGGTAAACCTGCAACAATACGCAGTGCAAAAGCAGGCCGATTTTTTTGCATTGGAAAAGGGTAATACCACTATTCAAACGGATACCTTACAACCAGTGCCCGGGAGTTTTATACGGTCAACCCCGCAAGCATTACAACATGCTTTGCTCCGGCCATTTGTAACAGATATTAAATTATCAAAAATGCTGTTGCCCCTGAGTGCGGAATTAATTTTATATGAGTTGTTCATCATTGCTTTCTTGTTTTTCCGGCAAAAAAAATTCTCCTTCAATACCCCATTTGTTCTTTTCTCCTTGTTTTTTGCCTTATCAATCTGCCTGGTCATTGGCTTCACGGTACCGGTGATTGGGGCGATAGTGAGATACCGTTCTATTTACCTGCCCTTTATCCTGGCGCCGTTTATCCTGGGCACAGACTGGAATCAAATGGCAACGTTTGCAAAGATTAAAAAATAAAAGCATATTTATTTTTTTCACGTTTTTTGCCCATTTATTCGTTTTTTGGCCAGTTGAAATCACTTCTTTTGATATTTTGTCTTATTTTGTGCCTTCTAAAACTGAAAAACTTATGCAATCATTACGTTTTAAGGCTATTGACAATTTGGAGTCGGTAAAAGAAGTTGATGTGAAAGCACCAACGAAGATCACCACAATTTTTGGAGAAAACGTTTTCACATTAAAAGTGGCCCGCCAGTATTTAAGTGACGAAGCTTATAAGAGCCTGGCTGGTTCTATTAAAAATTCTAAAAAAATTGACCGTGCCATGGGCGGACAGATTGCCAATGGTTTAAGGGCATGGGCCGAAAGCAAAGGCGTTACTAACTATACTCACTGGTTTCAGCCGCTTACAGATCTTTCAGCAGAAAAACATGATTCATTTTTTACATTAAAAGGCGATGGCACTCCTATTGAAGAATTTGAAGGTGCAGCGCTTATACAACAGGAGCCAGATGCTTCTTCTTTTCCATCAGGTGGCTTAAGGGCAACTTTTGAAGCCCGTGGTTACACTGGATGGGACCCCTCTTCTCCTCCATTTATTATGGAAGTGGGCGCTGGAAAAACATTATGCATTCCTACCATTTTCGTTTCTTATACGGGTGAATCGTTGGATGCTAAAACACCCTTGATCAAAGCATTGGTGGCGCTGGATAAAGCCGCCGTGGATGTATGCCAGTATTTTGATAAAAACGTAACCAAAGTAACTGCCACCCTCGGTTGGGAGCAGGAATATTTTGTAATAGATGCAGGTTTGGCCAATGCCCGTCCTGATATTACTATGACAGGCCGTACCGTATTTGGACATGCACCTGCAAGAGGCCAGCAACTGGAAGATCATTATTTTGGTGCGATACCAGAGAGAGTGTATGCTTACATGAGGGATTTCGAAAATGAATCTTATAAGCTGGGTATTCCTTTGCGTACCAGGCACAATGAAGTGGCTCCTTCACAGTTTGAATGTGCCCCGATATTTGAAGAAGCCAACCTGGCTGTTGACCACAATACCTTATTGATGGACGTTATGACCAGGGTTGCCAAACGCCATGGCCTTAAAGTATTGTTGCATGAAAAACCATTTGCCGGCATCAATGGCAGTGGTAAGCACAACAACTGGAGTATTGCTACAGATACAGGGGTTAACTTATTAGCGCCTGGTAAAACACCTAAAACCAATTTGATGTTCTTAACGTTCTTCGTTAACACCATCAAGGCAGTACATGATTATTCTGAATTGTTAAGGGCATCTATCGCCAGTGCAGGTAATGATCACCGTTTGGGTGCTAACGAAGCGCCGCCAGCCATCATCTCAATCTTCATTGGTAAATTCTTAACCGATGTATTGAACCAGGTTGAAACAAGGGTGGGGGATAAGTTTGACGAACAGGATGAAGCCATGCTGAAACTGGATATTCATAAAACGATCCCGGAACTGATGCTGGATAATACAGACCGTAACCGTACTTCTCCATTTGCATTTACCGGTAATAAATTTGAATTCCGTGCAGTAGGTTCTGCAGCCAACTGTGCCAATGCTATGACGGTATTGAACACCATCGTTGCAGATACATTAAAGACATTCAAAAAAGATGTGGATGCTTTAATTGACAAAGGGGATAAAAAAGAGATCGCCATTATGCAGGTGATCCAGAAATACATAGTAGAAAGCAAAAAAGTATTGTTTGAAGGCGATGGTTACAGCGAAGAATGGGCCAATGAAGCCGCTAAACGTGGTTTGCCCAATGTAAAAACCACTCCATTGGCACTCGACGCTTATATTGCTGATAAAGCAAAGCATTTGTTCGAAGGCCTGGAAGTGTACAACCACGCAGAGCTGGAAGCCAGACATGAGATCATGCTGGAAGCTTACATTAAAAAAGTACAGATCGAAGCAAGGATCATGGGCGAACTGGCTACTTCTGTTATTCTTCCATCAGCAGTTAAATACCAGAATGTGCTGATCGAGAATATCAAGGGGCTTAAAGAGGCCGGCCTTGATGAAAGCGGCTACTCAAGCCAGTTAGCTATCGTGAAAGATATCAGCAAACACATCGCTGCCATGGGCACAGGTGTAAAAGCAATGATCGAAGCAAGGAAAAAGGCCAACGAAATTACTGATACCCGTGAGAAGGCCATTGCCTATTGCGACGAAGTAAAGGGCAAATACTTTGATGAGATCCGTTACCATGTTGACAAACTGGAACTGGTATTGGATGATACCTACTGGATGTTGCCAAAGTACAGGGAAATGCTGTTCCTCAGATAATACATTATTAAAATAGCTGGCAAGCAATCGTAAAATTCCCGGTTCACGAAAGTGACCGGGTTTTTTCTTGCCATGTAAATGATCACTTTTCTGCACCCTTATTGAGATGTCAAATTCGCCAGGGCGTTATAAGAAACAATTCGTGTGTGCCATGTTTAAATTTGAATTGTACAACACCCAAAGCCGGAGACCTAAAATTACGCTGTTAATAGATTTGGATAGAAAGCAGAAGTAAGTTCGATGTAAATGATACTTAGACGTATGGTTTAACAAAAATAAAATAGATTATAATAAGTAAGATGATCTCTGTCAACCATACATAGGGCAATCGCTTTTTTAAGGTCAGTTTTACAGCCAGGTCTGCAATTATAGCTGCAATCAGCACTGGTAAAAAAATAATGACGCCCAGCATACTCCATCCTCCAGATTGCTCTAACTGAAACCATGAAACTATCATCACTACAATACAAAATAAAATCACAACTACACACGGGGATAAGAAGTAGAGTATTTTTTTTAACATCATAAAACACAAATTTACCCCGCCACCACACTCACTTCCACATCAGGATTATCATTTAAAAAAACAGCCATCTCATCATTCATGGTAAAGCCTTTGCCTAATGTGTACATGCCCACCTTAAAGTTGTGCCGGTTGTCGTTTACATTTACCTTAAACTGTGTATTTCCCGGATAGGCTTTCAGGTTAGCTTCAATAAAATTTACAAAATCGGTATTGATGAACTGAGGCTGCACTTCCACCGTTACCTGTTTGGTCAGCGTGGTTTTCACCGTATCCAGCAGGTGTATTTTTGCTAAGCGGAATTCATACTGGTCACTGTTGTACCTGGTTTTAAAAGCACCTTCCACCAGTACGATCATGCCCTTTTCCAAATAATTATTGTACTTCACATAATCCTCGCTCCATAGCATGAATTCACTTTTACCCGTATAATCTTCAATGGTAAGCACCCCAAAGTTTTTGCCAGTTTTGGTAAGCCGGTGCTGCCCATCTACTACCAGGCCTGCTACACGGAATGCTCTTGCAGGATTTGGAAATGTGCTGATGGCTGCCTTGAATTCATTGTAATCTGCCAGCGGGGTAATATTGTAATAGCGCATTTCAAATTTAAAATTATCCAGCGGGTGCCCGCTGATGTACATGCCGGTCACATCTTTTTCATAATCCAATTGCTGCACCAGTGGCCAGGGCTCACAAGGCAATAATTTGGGTGGAACAATATCGGGCATTTGCAGATCGCCAAACAAGGTATTGGATGTATTGGCATTTTGTGCCTGGTATACATTGCCAAACTTCACTATTTTATCAAGCGCCAGTACATCACCAGGTGCCTGGTAAAAATATTGTGCCCTGGTATATTCTTTAAAACAATCAAAGGCACCAGAGTAGATCAAACTTTCAAGCGACTTCTTGCTCACTGCCCGTTGATTCACTCTTTTGATCAGGTCAAAAACAGACTTGAATGTGCCATGCTTTGTTCTTTCTTCAATAATATTTTCAATGGCATTTTCGCCAACACCTTTCATACCGCTAAAACCAAAGCGTATCTCTCCTTTGTTATTTACTGCAAATCCATTATGCGATTCATTGATATCCGGCCCTAATACTTTTATACCCATGCGTTTACACTCTTCCATAAAAAAGGTGATCTTTTCAATACTGCCGGCATGGTTCAGTACCGCCGCCATGTATTCACTGGGATAATGCGCTTTTAGATAAGCTGTTTGATAAGCAACAAAGGCATAACAGGTGGAGTGCGATTTGTTAAATGCATACTGGGCAAAAGCTTCCCAGTCGGTCCAGATTTTCTCCAGTTTATCTTTCGGGTGTCCCTTAGCGGTAGCACCATCAATAAACTTCACCTTCATTTTATCCAGTACCGACTTCTGCTTTTTACCCATTGCCTTACGCAGTACATCGGCATCCCCCTTACTAAAGCCACCCAGCTTTTGACTCAGCAGCATCACCTGTTCCTGGTACACCGTGATACCATAAGTTTCTTTCAGGTATTCCTCCATATCATCCAGGTCGTACTCTACCCGTTCTTTACCGTGTTTCCTGTCGATAAATTTGGGGATGTATGCAATAGGACCGGGGCGATACAAGGCGTTCATCGCAATCAGGTCATCAAACTTATCAGGTTTTAATTCCCGTAAGTATTTCTGCATACCGGGGCTTTCAAACTGGAAAGTGGCATTGGTGTCACCCCGCTGGTACAGTGCATAAGCTTTTTCATCATCCAGCGGAATGCCGTCTATTTCTATTTCAACGCCGTGGTTTTGTTTGATCAGGCTCAAAGCAGTTTTTAGAATGCTCAGGGTTTTCAAGCCTAAGAAGTCCATTTTGATAACACCTGCTTCTTCAATCACACTGCCCTCTATCTGCGTAAGCCACAACTCACTTTCTTTTGAAGTGGCAACCGGTATCAGGTCGGTAAGATCTTTTGGTGCGATGATAATACCGGCAGCATGTATGCCTGTATTGCGTACAGAACCTTCTAATGTTTCTGCTTCATGCAATATGACACTGTTAAGATCATTACCCCTGTAGATCTCTCTCAGGCGTTTTACATTTTCAATATCTTCTGCCTGCAGTTGCTCTTTTTCTTCTAATGATTTTTCTCCATCCTTTGCTTCTTTGGTGGTGATGGGAGCCTGCAATAATCTCTTTAAATTAATACCCGGTTTTTCAGGAACCAGTTTTGTCAGCGCCCTGCTTTCTGCCAATGGAAGGTCCATAACCCTGGCCACATCGGCAATGCTCGATTTAGCTGCCATGGTACCGTAGGTGATGATCTGTGCAACCTGGTTCTTTCCATATTTCTGCACTACATAATCTATCACCCGCTGCCTGCCGTCATCATCAAAATCCGTATCAATATCCGGCATTGATTTACGTTCGGGATTCAAAAATCTTTCGAATAGTAAATTATACTTAATGGGATCTATATTGGTGATGCCAATACAATACGCCACCACACTACCTGCGGCGGATCCACGACCTGGGCCCACAAATACGCCCATCTCCCTTCCGGCCCTGATAAAGTCGCTTACAATTAAAAAGTAGCCGGCAAATCCCATACTGCGTATCACTCCCAGTTCGAACTTTATTCTTTCCTCGGCTTCAGGTGTCAGTATCTTATACCTGTCTTTTGCACCGCCCCAGGTGATATGTTCCAGGTAATCATCCTGCGTTTTAAAATTAGATGGCACCACAAAATGCGGCAATAAAATATCTCTCTTGAGGTCCAGCAATTCTACCTTGTCAACTATCTCGTTGGTATTGTCAATTGCCTGCGGAAGATCTGCAAACACTTTGCTCATCTCCTCCGTTTTCTTCAAATAAAACTGGTCGTTCGGAAAGGCAAAACGCTTCCCTTTGGCAAAAACATCATCGTCGCCGTTACCCTGCCATTTTTCGGTTGCCTGCTTTTCGCCAGTGTTGATACAAAGTAAAATATCATGGGCATTGGCATCTTTTTGATCCACATAGTGACTGTCGTTGCTGGCAATCACTTTTACATTGTATTTCTTCGCAAACTTCAGCAATACTTCATTTACCTTTTCCTGTTCGGGTATCCCATGCCGCTGCAGCTCCACATAATAATCCTGCTGAAAAATATTCAACCACCATTTGAATTCATTTTCCCCTTCTGCTTCGCCTTGTTTTAAAATAGTTTGTGGCACCAATGCGCCGAGGCAACAGGTTGTGGCAATTAACCCTTCGTGGTATTTATGTATCAGCTCTTTATCAATACGGGGATATTTGCTGTACATGCCTTCAATAAAACCCAGGGAAGTAAGCTTTACCAGGTTCTTGTAACCCACATCATTTTTTGCCAGCAGGATCTGGTGGTTGCGGGGATCTTTCTCTTCTTTGTTAAACGTTTTGCGGTGGCGGTCCTTGGTGATGTAAAATTCACAGCCAACAATGGGTTTCACTTTTAATGTGCCGTCATCATTTTTATGGTTGTACGCTTCTTTTACAAATTCAAAAGCGCCAAACATGTTTCCATGGTCGCTGATGGCCAATGCAGGCATGCCATCGGCAATGGCCTTTTTATAAAGATTCTTTATAGAGGCAGCGCCATCTAATAAAGAAAATTGTGTATGTACGTGGAGGTGGGAGAATTTCATTTTTTTGTGCTGCTTTGCAGGAGGCAAACTTACGGATGTTGGCAGCGTTTTATAGCAGCGTTGACTGGGTAATTATTCACAATGCAAAGTTTTTTATCCGGAAGAAAATACCTTATGCTGCAACTTTTCCTTTTATAGCTTCTTCTACAATCAGGCAAAAATTATTAAAGGGGATATCATTTTCATCAATACCCAGTTTAACAGACAAGGCTGGCAGGCCCTTCTCAAATGCAGCATATTCCGTGGTGATTATTTTATAACCGGGGATAGAGCTTCTTTTGGAAGAACTGTGCAGCCATTCCGTGACCTTTTTTATAGCCAGCTGCGGGTTATTTTGATGCGCTTTAATATCAACACCATTAAGATCAGATATAAACTGCTGGTAGCGGAATAACTCTGAGTCAAAGATCAAAGCATTTTTTTCTTTTTGTTTTTTATTGCCAAAATGTTTGGCTCCAAAGAATATTCCCAGTTCAAAAGGCATATTGAACCGGGGTAAACCGATATTGCTTATTTCAATACGGGATATATCGTGAATACCATAACGGCATTGTTCTATCAGTTTTTCAATTTTTGACAGGCGGTTTTCAAGCCCATTATCTTCTGCAAGGGCAGTTAAGGGAAAAAAGCCGCAACGATAGATGGTGAATATCAATGCTCTTAAAGTGGAGGAATAAGCGGCATCAAAAGGACAGTTGATAAAAACCGAATTGTTATAATCAGGAGATGAAGTTTTTGCCAAAACGGGCTGTTTATGCTGCGCTTTTACGGGCAGCTTTTTTAATAGTTTTTTTAGGCTGCTCTTCTTTTAATTTAAAACTGCCTGCAGCAAAAACAGCCTGCACTGCCTTACGCACTGCCGCCCGGGTAATCGTTGTTTTACGGTTAACTGTTTTTAAAATTATTTCTGCCATAGTGTAAAGTTAAGTTTGAATGGAGTATAGAAAAAAAATTTTTCATTGATACCCTGGTGTTGCTTTGGCAGGCCTGAAGAGCATTTATAGGTGCACAACTGGCTGTTAAAAGATACAATAAAATCATAACCCGCTCGTTTTCAATTAACAATTAGCTTTTTTAATTTGTAAAAAGATTGCAAAAGGCTTGCAAAGTCCCGTTATCGCCTTTATCTTTGCCGCCACCGAAGAAACCGGATTATTCATTGTTTGTAGGACAGGATTCAAAGAAGATTTAAGATAAGCATCATCATTGTAAGAAACAGCAGAAGAGACAATAACACAAGATAAAGTCGTACATACTGTAAACAAGTTTTACGTATGAAAAACTTATTTGTTGTTGCTGTTGCCACTGGCATTTTTACAGGAACATCTTTTAAAGTGAACGCTCAGGCTAATATCAATCTTGAAAAATTAGCCCCAAAACCTAAAGCTGCTTCACCAAAGTTTATTAACAGTATAGAAATAAATCCCAGCGGTAGAGCTACCGGTGGTGACCACCCTGGTGCAGAAGATATCACAGTGCCGGCTGTACCAGCATCAACCCAACCAGAAGCAGACCCGGCGCCGGCTAAAAAAGTCGCCGTAACATCCAATGCCGTTGCAATTGAAAAGTGCAGTGCGCTCCAGTTTAAATATGCTATGCTGATGGATGTGGAAGTTGAAACACTGACTAATTTTGCTTTGTTAAACTTTATGGAAGACTGGTGGGCCACCCGTTACCGTTATGGTGGTACAGATAAAAAGGGAATTGACTGCAGCTCTTTCAGCGGGCGATTGCAGCAGGAAGTATATAGTAACACCCTGCCACGTACGGCGAAAGATCAATACGAGGTATGCGAAAAAGTGGAGTTGGAAAGATTACAGGAAGGGGACCTTGTTTTTTTTAATACAAGGGGTGGTGTAAGCCATGTGGGTGTTTATCTTGGCAATAATTGTTTTGTACACAGCAGTACCAACAGCGGTGTTACCATCAGCAGTCTTACAGACAGTTACTATAGCAAAAGATACATTGGAGGGGGAAGAGCTGCCTGTTCCACCGCAAAAAAATAAATTACTTAATTGTGAAATTGGGAAGAGGGTCTATCCCTCTTTTTTTATGCCGCTTCGTCTTAAAACCGTATTCCAAACCGGGCCTATATCGGCAGATAAATTCAGCATAAGCGTTCCCGTAATGTACAATAGAAGAAAGGCAGCGCTTCTGACCACGATCCATACAAACCCAGTGTGCTTATCAAACAAATACCAGCAAATAACATAACAAACAATGCCCAGTACGATCGTATACAGGGTGTGTTTGGTAAAGGGCTGCAGGTTGTACCGGGTTTTTAAAAACCAGTAGCGGATGGAATTATAAATAGTAAAGGAAATAAGATTGGCGATGGCCGGCCCAAGGATACCGTAGTGAAATCTTGTTAAATAATAATTGAGTGGTAAAGTGATCAGCAATAAAATAACACCGGTCACAAATTCAAACCGCCAGCGGGTAGAAGTGGCGATTACCTGGCTGTTGACCCCGGTGCCCATGTCAACAATGCGGTACAGCCCGATAAAGAAAAATATCCACCTGGCATCCAAGTATCCTTTCTGCATTTTGAAAGTAAAAACGCCATCGGTAAAGTTGAGCCAGATTAAAGAAAACATTCCCACCGCAAATATCAACTGGTTGATGGATGATTGCCGGTAGATCCTGTCGATCCTCGCCATATCTTTATCTTTCCAGGCTTGCGACAAAGCGGCCATAGATGAGGATATGATACCTCTTTGCGGTGCCTGGATAAGGCTGGCAATATTTTGTGCCAGTGTATAAACAGCTACGGCTGCAAGTCCTTCTTTTAACACGGATGCCAATAGGAGTGAATCAAATACAAGTGATATATTATACACGAGTGTGCCGCCATAAATAAACGAAACAAACAGCAGGATTTTCTTGAAAAATTTTTTTGAAACAACACTCACGGTAAAGGTGAAGTGAATATAACCCTTGCTTAAAAGATAAAACAGCAGGATAAAAGCGATTCCAAAATAGGTAAATGAATATATTTTGATGAACAGATCAAAGCTGCTGAGCGCTCCGGCAAAAATGAGGATGATGAGAACGGTGGTGAACAGCCTGAACTGCACTTCTCTTAAAAAATTGGTGAGCACCGATTTTCTCAACTGCCAGGCATAGCTCTCCAGGATACTGTACAGCAGCAGGCCGAGTGCAAAAGGAAAGATCCAATAATAGTATTGTATCAGCTCGGGTGAATTGCCAAACTTCCGGATAACAAGGTCACGAAAGTAGAAACCTGCGAGTGCAACAAAGCAAAATCCGGTTAACGATACTGCCAATGCGATGGAGAGAATATCGTTTCTTTTTTTATCAAGGTTATCCTTGTAATAAGGATAAAACTTATAAATAAAGGAGGGCATGGCCATATTGGCAAAAGAAAACATCAGCGTGGCGATGGCAATAAAGATGCCCGTAAGGCCATATTGCTCTTTTGTAAAACCGCCTTCTTTGGTAAAAAGATAGGTATTGAAGAAGCCAAGGGCAAATCCCCCGTATACCATTACCGATGAAATAATGCTTTGCCTTCGTATTTGGCTCATGCTGCAGTTTGCCGCTAAATTAATCTACCTTTTTTGTATTGATATAAAAATTTGGGTCAACAATAATGGAATCGATAGCATCTCCTCCTGCCATTTTTATTGGCTGCCATCGGGTAGTTGGTTTAAGCCAGCTTGTTTTATTGCTGTCTTTTGGGAAAGAAACTTTTACTGGCAAATTAAATCCATCAATACAGTTGCTGTACCTGTACATGATCATGTTTTCTTTTACCTGGTATTCAAGCACAGGTATGTCTATGTTTCTCAAATATTGGTCAAATACTTTACTAAAGTCGATCCCGCTTTCTTTGCTGATATAGTCTTCCACCTGTTTAGTGGTAACAGTTTTGTGCCGGAAGGTTGCATTCATTCCTCTCAATATTTGCCTGAACAGGGAATCGTTGTTGATCACCTGCCGGATAGTATGAATAAGGTTAGCGCCTTTTGGATACATGTCACTGCTGCCTTCTTTGTTTACTCCATAAGGTCCGATAATGGTGGATTTATTCTGTATGCCTATTCTCTGGCCAATAATATACTCACTGCCTGCCTGTTTGCCATAATGGTATTCAGTAAAAAGCACTTCGGTGTATGTTGTGAAACCCTCATGCACCCACATATCGGCAATGTCTTTGGTGCTGATATTATTGGCAAACCATTCATGCCCGCTTTCATGTACAATGATATAATCCCATTTTAATCCCCAGCCAGTGCGGCTCAGGTCGCTGCCCAGGTAACCTTTTTTGTATTGGTTGCCGTAAGCAACGGCACTCTGGTGTTCCATGCCAAGATGGGGTGCTTCCACTAATTTAAAACCATCTTTGTAAAAAGGGTAGGGTCCAAACCAGTGTTCAAAGGCCTGCATCATGAGCGGGGCATCTTTAAAATGTTCTTTTGCTTTTTCAAGGTTGTATTCCAGCACCCAGTAATCCATATCCAGTGGTCCTGCTTCTCCTTTATACACTTCACTAAAATGTGCATACTTGCCAATGTAGGGGATGATGGTGTAATTATTGATGGGCGATTCCACGGCCCAGTCATAAGTAGCTGTACCGTCACCGTTAGTTATTTTACCGCGGAAGCGGCCATTGCCAATACAGGTTAAACTATCGGGAATGGTGATGTGCATTTCGGCACTGTCGGGTTCATCGCTCTGGATGTCTTTACACGGATACCAAACGCTGGCGCCGAGTCCCTGGCAGGCAATGCTGATAAAAGGATTGTTGTTTTTGTCTTTTTTCCAGATAAGGCCTCCATCCCATGGCGGGCGGCGGGCAATGGTGGGTTTGCCATGGTAGTAAACAGTTATTTGCTGTATATCCTTTTCAGTACCTTCTTTGATACCCGGGAAAGCAAAATAGGCATTGCCTTCTTTTGTATACATGATGTTTCCCATGCCGCTCTTTTTGCCAAGAAGATTGCCCATTGAATCATACATATTAATACTGCTATACCCGGTAATGCTGTCAATCACAAGCGGGGCCTGCAGATCTATTTGCATCATGTTGATAGATCCCGTGGGTTTAAAACTCATTACATTCTTTCCGCTAATCGTACTGTCGTCCAAATTAAACTTCACATGTATGTCATACTTCAACGCATCCCACCAATCCCTTCCTGGTCCATTGCTGCCACGTAAGGTATCTGCATAGGTTAGCACTGCTTTTTCTTTTAAAAGCTGTGCATGAGACAAACTGAAAAAAGAGAAGGAAATGATAAATGCATAAAGGGCTTTACTATATAGCTTCATCATAAAATTTTAATTCGCTAATTTAGTTTCTTTTGATGCAAATTATGAGCCGCTCCTGTATTTATCTTTTGTCACTTATTTACTGCTGCTGTATTGGCTGTAAAAATCACCAGCATCAGGATAAAAAGATATTTCACTACAACGAAACCAGTGGTATTGCTTCCCTCGACCCTGCTTTTGCCAAAAACCAGAGCATTATGTGGCCGGTGCATCAATTATACAGCACCCTGGTGGAAGTGGATGAAAATATGCAGATAAAACCCCTGCTGGCGAAAAGCTGGGATATATCATCTGACAACCTGGTCTTTACTTTTCACTTACGGACCGATGTTTTTTTTCATGATGACGACGCCTTTGAAAATGGAAATGGCAGAAAGCTGACAGCCGGAGATGTACGGTACAGTTTTAACCGCATCATGGATAAAAATACTGCCAGCCCCGGTGCATGGATATTTAATAACAGGGTTGACTCTATACAACCGTTTACAGCGATCAATGATTCAACTTTTCAATTGAAGCTGCAACGGCCTTTTCAGCCCATACTAGGCATATTAAGTATGCAGTATTGTTCCATTATCCCTGTAGAAGCAGTTGAAAAATATGGCAGCAATTTTCGCAGTCATCCTGTAGGCACAGGACCATTCGCCTTTGTAGCCTGGGAAGAGGGACAGGCATTGGTATTAAAAAAGAACGACCAGTATTTTGAAAAAGATGAAAGCGGGCAGGCGTTACCGTACCTGGATGGAATAAAAGTTTCTTTCTTCGACAGCAAGGCAACAGAGTTCCTGGAATTTCAGCAGCGCAGGCTCGATTTTATCAATGACATTGAGGCTTCTTTTAAAGATGAAGTATTGACCAAGACCGGCAACCTGAAAAAAGAGTGGGCCGGTAAACTGGTGTTGCAAAAACATCCCTATCTCAATATCGAGTATTTCGGCATATTGGTCGACAGCAACAATGCGCTGGTAAAACAATCGCCACTTCGTTTGCAAAAGATACGGCAGGCTATCAATGTTGGTTTTGACAGGAGAAAGATGATGCTCTACCTCCGCAATTCTATTGGCATTGCAGCAGAAAGTGGTTTTGTACCGGCAGGACTTCCATCCTATGATACAGCTGTGGTAAAAGGCTATCATTATGATCCGCTGAAGGCAAAACAATTATTAGCAGCAGCCGGTTTTCCCAATGGCAGCGGACTGCCTGCTATAACACTGCTCACCATTCCCATTTATGCCGACCTTGGCAGTTATATAGCCAACGAGCTGCAACAAGTGGGTATAAAAGTGCAGGTGGAAACCATTCAAAAAAGTTTATTGCTGGAGCAGACCTCCAAATCACAGGCCCTGTTTTTTCGTGGGAGCTGGATCGCAGACTATCCTGATGCGGAGAATTATTTAAGTGTGTTTTACAGTAAAAATCCGGCACCGCCTAACTACACCCGTTATCACAATGATGCGTTTGATGGGTTGTATGAAAAAGCCATTGCAGAAAAAAGTGATTCGCTTCGATATCAATTATACCAGCAGATGGATCAGATGTTGATAAACGATGCACCCGTGGTACCACTTTGGTATGATATGGCCATACATTTGGTGCATACAAATATATCGGGATTTGTACCCAATAGTTTGAATTTGCTGGAGTTGAGGAGGACGAAGAAGAATGGAAAATAACAATGCCGCAGATTGGCATTCACAAATCTGCGAATCTGCGGCAATATCTTCTGTGTACTTTTAAAGAGTATGATCTTGTAAACACTTTTACAGCAGCTAAAATCAAATAAGAAAGGAAAATAAAAAGGCCGCAGATTCGCAGAGGGTCAAATCTGCGCATCTGCGGCAATATCTTGGATTAATTAATGCTTCAATTTACTCTTAAACACTTTCTGAAATTTCTCCACTTTTGGCCTGATCACAAACTGGCAATAGCCTTGACCGGTGTTTTCATTATAATAGTTCTGGTGATAATCTTCTGCCGGGTAAAATTTTGTGAAGGGTTCCAATGACGTTACGATCGGGTTGTCCCAGGCACCGGACTTATCCAGCTCAGCAATGTATTTCTCTACCTTCGCTTTTTGTTCCTGGTCGTGGTAAAAAACAACACTGCGGTATTGTGTACCAACATCATTTCCCTGCCGGTTTAATGTGGTGGGGTCGTGTACCTGCCAGAACATTTCCAGCAACTCATCAAAGGAAATTTTAGCAGTGTCATAAATAATATTCAAACATTCTGCATGGCCGGTGGCACCGGTACCAATTTGTTTATAGGTAGGGTTGTCAGTATGTCCGCCTGAATATCCACTGGTAACTTTTACCACACCTTCCACCTGTTGAAAAATGGCTTCGGTACACCAAAAGCATCCTGTGCCGAATGTAGCGGTATCCGTTTTTCCCGGAGCCGAAGTAGCATTTGTAGTTGTGTCTTTTGTTGAAGTATCCATACTTTTTATTTTAGTCGTGTTAGCCTGGCCGGTACAAGAAATAAGGCCCGTTAAAAATCCCAATGCTGTTAAAATCTTCTTCATAAAATTTATTTGAAGCACCTACGCAAAAGTAGATGCCTTAGTTGATGAAACAATTTATCTTTAAATAAGTTTAACAAGGTGGGTTGCCCCCTTAAGGCGGCTCACCCTGCAGTAGTAATACGCATCTTTACAACAAACCTTACAAACCGCATACTTATTTTGAGACAAACATTTTTCCTTTCTTCGCCACCGTGGAGTTTATACCGAAGAACGAGGTATCACTCTCTTGTACGGCATAATTTCATGCAGCTATTGGCTTTCGGCTTCTTACTCTATTCACTATCTTCATGCCAGTTAAAAAACCAGGACAAAATGACCAGTAGTACAGCACATGCTTTCCGCCTGAAGCCAGGCCAGGATCTTAAAAAGGAAATTCTGCAATATGTGACGGAAAAGCAAATTAAAGCAGGCTGGATCGGTACCTGTGTTGGCAGTCTTACCCAGTACAATATTCGGTATGCCAACCAGCCAGAAGGCAACACCGGCTCAGGCCATTTTGAAATTGTAAGTCTCACGGGAACGGTTTCTATAAATGGTTCGCATATACACATAAGCGTCAGCGACAGCACCGGTAAAACTATCGGCGGGCATTTGCTTGACGGTAATATTGTGTACACTACAGCCGAAATTGTGATACAAAGCAGTGATGACTTTATTTTTAAAAGGGAAAAGGATGGAAGTACAGAGTGGGAAGAGTTGAAGGTGGAGGAGGGGAATAAGGAATAAGAAAGTTGAAGTAATGAACAAGAAATGAGAAAGTTTTTGTTTAGAGTTGAAAACCTGCTGTTGTTGTTTCCTTTGTTGTTGTTTGTAGTGCCGGATGTTTATATGGGTAACAATGCGCTGGATATTCATTTGCATGATACTTATTTCGTGGTTGATCTTTTTTATTTTTATTTAGCTTTACTAATTTTATTCCTGATCCCTTACTTGCTACATGCGCTACTGCGGTACAAACAAAAAAGGAATGCCCCCATTTGCAAGCTGCATGTTATCATCACAGTTTTCCTGGTCATTTTATTTTTCGTTTTCATTTTTGTTGAAATGTTTGATACAGCACCAATAAGTAGTGATGGCAGCATAGAAAATGTTTTTCATAGTTCGGGTGCTGTTAAATTAAAAGTTGACATGATGGCTTTTACTTTAGGATCGCTTGTACTGATACAGGGTCTTTTTTTACTGCATTTTTTAATAGCATTAATTCGTTTTAAAAGATCAAACCATTAACTACAAGCGTTGTGAAGGCTTCCTCCCATTTCATCATAGTAAACTTAGTCAAAATACCTTTTGCAGGGTATACCAGTAAAATAGCCATCGCTTAGTTTCGTATCAAAGACGGGATATGAAAAAATGTTTACTCTTTGCAGTACTTCTGTGTGTTCATTTTTATGCTGCATCTCAAAACCCAACCGTTATTAAAGCTGTCGGTGGCACAGCAACCGAGCCAAAGACCAATAGCCAGGATGCCTGGGAGAATAACAAATGGAACAATAAATTTTTTTACCAGGCCAAAGGAAGCTCCTGCAAGCTGGCGGTTACGGATGGTACGGATGCAGGTACTATCGTGATTGCCGATCTAGGCAACGTAAGCATTATAGCAACTGTACCGGCTGCAAATGGTATGTATATCTTAACCAATGAAACCGTATTCGCACCTTCATTAGCCGTGTCTTCAAAACTTTGGAAAAGTGATGGTACCACTGCCGGAACAGTGTTATTAAAGCAATTTGACTCACATGGTTTTAGTACGCCGGGTGTAGATATCACCAGTGATGGACAAAATGATAGAAACTATGCCGTTATTGGCGACAACATGTTTTTTACCGGGTTTGATATTGCGAACGGTTCTGAACCCTGGATAACGGATGGGACTGAAAATGGAACCGTGCTGCTGAAAGATATAAAACCTGGCGCTGGTCCCAGTTATGCTGATGGATTTATAGAAATGAATGGGCTCGTTTATTTCAGGGCAGCCGCTGTCAGCACTGCGGCGTTGTTGTGGCGTACCGATGGTACAGCTACAGGCACCGTTGAAATTGCTGTGCCAGATCTGACCATATGGTCAACCACGATTGCAAAGGTTAACAACAAACTGGTATTCATCGGCAATGACAATTTTGTACTTGGGGCAGAACCCTGGGTGAGTGACGGTACGGTAGCCGGTACCTTTATGCTGAAGGATATCAACCCTGGTGCTCCTGGCTCCAGCACATCAATCATTCAAAATATTCATTTGCGGTTTAATGATAATATGGTTTTTTTTATGGCTAAAAATACCGGCGGTGACGCTCTTTGGCGTACAGACGGTACTGTTAGTGGGACTATTCAGCTCACACCGGACGGACTTAATACCGGTACCAACTATAGCGGCGGTGGTTTTTGTGCTGTAACCAACAATAAAACCTTCTGGATAAATGATAACTCAAAGATGTATGTTACAGATGGAACACCCGCAGGAACTGCCCTGGTGAATGGCAGCCTGCAAAATGCCATACACATGGTTTCTTTTAAAGAAGCAGCCTGGTTTAACGCAGGCGCTGCCGGCAGCCGGGAAATGTGGCGGAGCGATGGCACAGCAAACAATACCTTGCAGTACCTTGATATTTACCCAGGTTTTGAAAGTTTTCCTTATGGTTTGTTTGTAATGAACAACAGCCTGTACTTTTTTGCTAATAATGGTTCGGGTGTAAAGCTGATGCGTTTTACGGAGGAAAATCCGGCCCCGCAAATGGTTTTCAACGGTTCGGCATCCGGTTTGTGGAGTGATGGCAGCAACTGGGACAGGCAGGCTGTACCAACTGAAAATGATACCGTGTTTATCAATGCGGGTACGCCATTCTCACCTGTAATAAATGGGACTGCCTATGTTGCTGTGTTAAACTTAGCTGCCGGGGCTACCATTAACCTGCCCTCCGCAACGGACAGCCTGGTGGTGGGCCGTATCATCAATGCCAATAGTAATATCCTTTCAGGAAATGGGGTACTGGTATTGATGAATAACAGCAATGAAACGCTGACGATTAATGGCAATTTAAGAGTACCGGAATTGTATATAAGAACGAATACCATTTTGCAAAATGGGGCCATTACAATTACCGGAGAATAAATGCCAACTGGTCTCTTTTATCATTGATTGTAATATATTACCCGAACGCAATATCTTAAAATAGCAAAACAATTTCTATCAACAACGCTGACCACGCCATATCATTCTTACTTTTGCCGGTATATCAGATTATTAATCAAACAAAATATTTCCCTAAGGGGATAGGGCATGATCAGGTTTTTTCCAGAATCGGCATTACAGCAGTTAGAATTTGAGAAAGTGAAAACTTTACTGGCGGAATATTGCCGTACCGAATACGCAAAACATAAAGCATCCAACTTACGCATACACACCAAAAAAGAATTTATTGAAACCGAATTGCAGCAAACCAATGAATACAAAATGCTGTTGCAGGGCGGACAATACTTTCCCAATGATTTTTCACACAATATCAGCAAGGAATTAAAACTGTTATCAATTCCCGGCGCTGTATTAAGCGGCGAACAGTTTTTGCTGGTGAAAAAACTGGCAGAGAATACGGGCAATATATTTCGCTGGTTTGATAAGGATAGAAGGATCGCTTACCCGGCATTGACAAAAGTGGTAAGTGACAGTTACTATGAAAAAATAATTGTTGAACTCATCAATGAAGTGCTGGATGAAACCGGTAGTGTAAAAGACAGTGCCAGCGACGCTCTCGCCGATATAAGAATGAAACTCTACCGCAAGCGGAATGAATTGCGGCGGGTATTTGACAAGATCGTTGGCAAACTGAACAAACTGGGTGTATTGGCAGATATAGAAGAAAGTTTTATGAACGGAAGGCGGGTACTTGCAGTGTTTGCCGAGCAGAAACGCCAGATAAAAGGTGTATTACATGGAGAAAGCGACAGCCGCCGTACCACTTTTATTGAACCCGAAGAAACTACTGAACTCAACAATGACATTTTTTCTTTAGAGAATGAAGAAAGCAAAGAGGTCTATCGTATTCTGCGTAAACTGACAGAACAGTTAAACATGTACGCCTCTTTGCTAAAAATTTATTTTGATATAGCGGGCGAATTTGATTTTATCAATGCCAAAGCGAAACTGGCCATTGCTGTAGGTGGTAATTACCCCATGCTGTTTGATAAAGCGCATGTAAAACTGATCAATGCTTATCATCCATTATTGCTGCTCTACAATCAAAATAATAATAAGCCCACCATTCCAGTCAATCTGTCTTTAAATGACAAGAGCAGGATCCTGGTGATCAGCGGACCTAACGCTGGCGGTAAAACGGTTACGCTTAAAACAGCTGGCTTGCTGCAACTGATGCTGCAGAGTGGTTTGCTGGTGCCGGTGCATCCCGATAGCGAGATGGGTATTTTTAAACAGATCATGATCCATATCGGTGATACGCAAAGCCTCGAGTTTGAACTGAGTACCTATTCATCGCATTTGAAAAACATGAAGCATTTTATGGAAAATGCCAATGGCAGGACCTTGTTTTTTATTGATGAACTGGGAAGCGGCAGTGATCCCAATCTCGGTGGCGCTTTTGCAGAAGTGATTATGGAAGAACTGGCGCACAAACATTCTTTTGGTATTGTAACCACGCATTACCTCAACCTGAAAGTGATGGCCAACAAAGTGCCGGGTATCATCAATGGTGCCATGCAATTTGATGAAAAGAACTTGTTGCCTATGTATAAACTCATTGTTGGCAAACCCGGCAGCAGTTATACATTTTCGATAGCAGAAAGAATTGGGTTGGAAAAAAGGTTGATTGATAAAGCAAGGACATTGGTGGATGAGGATCATTTTCGGCTTGATAAACTACTGAATACCGCTGAAAGCGATCTTCAGCAGATAGAAAAAAAAGAAAAAGAATTGCACCGCTTGTTGAAAGAAAATGAGCGCTTGAAAAAGGAAATGGAACAGGTGTTAAACAAAGAAAGGCATCAACAGCAGGTAGAGCTGTTAAAGCAGCAGAATAAGATTACAGAAGACCGTTTAGCCTATCTCAAAGACATGGACAGGAAATTGAAAGCCCTGGTGCATGAGTGGAAACGCAGCGATAAAAAGGAGGAGGTGATGAAGCAAATGAATGCACTGTTATTCGATCAACGCCAGAAACAGGTAGCTGAGAAAAAAGATAAAAAGCTTGATGAAAAATTCCAGGAAACAGGTGGAGAAATAAAGCCCGGGGTAAAAGTGAAGATGCTCAAGAACCGCCAGGTCGGTGTCGTAAAAGAAATCAGGGGCAAGAATGCAGTGGTGCAGTTAGGTGTCATTCCAATCACAATAGGATTAAGTGATTTGGTAGTGGTGGTGGATAAAGCGGATGAGACAACATAAAATACCTGGTCGTTTGTAAAGTGTCACTACACAGGTGAACTTTGTTGTTATCTATTTACGCTCTGCTCATTTTAAATCCTTTTAGTATTTTTAAAGTATGGATCAACAGCTGTTGCTGGAAAATTTTAGAAAATTTATCAGCCTCACACCAGAAGAGGAGGGCCTGGTTGTAAAGCATACAACAGAAAGGCGCTTTAAACGGGGTGATTTTTTAAACAGTGAAGGTGAGGTAAACCGGTTTACCAACTTCATTGTTAAAGGAAGTGCCAGGGTGTATTATATTGAACCGGATGGTCACGAGCATGTTGTTCAGTTAGGTATCAGTAAATGGTGGATTGGTGATTTCCCAAGTTTTATTACCCAAACCAAAGCCAGTATGTACACGGAAGCGCTTGAGACAACAGAAGTGTTTGCTTTTTCCTATGATCAACTACAATTAGTATATCAGGAAGTGCCAAAAATGGAACGTTTCTTCCGTCTTATCATTCAAAAGGCTTATGCTGCATTTCACAGGCGTATGCTGGAGTCGCTTGGCCTGGATGCGGAACAGCGCTATATTGCTTTCAGGAACGCATACCCCGAAATGGATCTCCAGATTTCACAAAAGCACATTGCCTCTTATTTAGGTATGTCGCCCGAGTTTTTGAGTACATTGAAAAAACGGATTGTACAAAAAGAACGGGAGCGAAGACGGCAATCCAGTTAAAATACTTTGCGAAAAAATAAACCTGCATTTACTTTTAGTTTTAGAGTGCTTCCATATTCATCCAGGTTAATACCAATACCTGCCTGGAACTTTTTTAGATGCACACCCAGTCTTGCACGCTGGTAACTTCTGTTGTGGTGATAAGGACCTGTATTACTCATCAATTGTATTCTTGTATAAATTTTTATATGCTTCGTAATCTGGGGATGAAACTCAAGCATTCCCATTAGTTCTGCACTTCCATTTTTCTTTAGGTCAACCCTTGGTGTCAATACAAACAAACCATTTTTAAAAACATGCGCATATTGCATAGCCAATGCAGGTTTGATGCCTGTAGTATTTGAATAAAATATTCCTCCCATAAAAGTGATCTTGGGCCCTGCCTGCATACTGATGTATAACTGGTTCATGATTTCATTATTCATCCCTCCTTTATCAGGATTGCGTTCGTACCAGTTACTGATGTTTGCAATATGAACCGTGCCAGCTTTCCCATTTTCCTTAAACTTTTGGTTGGATAAATGCTGGTAAAATAAGTAGCGGTTGCCGGGCATTACTTCAGCAATAAAATTTTGTGCAGGTACTGGATTGTATACATGCAGCAGCACTATAAATAATAAACATGGTCTCATTTTTTTATAAATATTTAATCGATGATATTTAAATCTTTCGCAAAGTTTTGCGATGATGCCTTGATGAAAAATTAACTGTATTAAGAAATCAGCGATAAGGAATCATGTTTCGTCAATCGGTTTGAAAAAACTTAAACTGCATTATTTTTTCAGGGCCGGCTGCTGTTCATTTTTGCACTTAAAAAAAATGAAAAAAATGAATCTGTTATTTCAATCCGGCGATCATGTAAGAGGCTTGATCACCCGGCTCACGCTTGGCATCGTTATTCTGCCACATGGTCTTCAATTAATGTTTGGTTGGTTTGGTGGCTACGGCTTTACGGGAAGTATGAATTACTTCACAGGTACTGTCGGACTACCCTGGGTGGTAGGCTTTTTGGTCATCCTCTTCCAGTTCCTGGGTGCCTTATTGTTGATCGCCGGGGTTGCAGCCCGGCCCATTGCACTGGCAACAATTTTTTTGTTTATTGGAATGATTGTTACGGCGCACCTGGACTATGGTTTTTTTATGAACTGGGATGGATCACAAAAAGGCGAGGGGTTCGAATATCACTTGCTGGTAATAGGTTTGGCATTGTTGCTCCTCCTGGAAGGCGCTGGAAAATATTCTATAGATTACATCCTGTCAAAAAAATATCAGCCACGTAAATAACCGTATAAAATAATTTTTTATGATCAAAGGATTATATGAAACACACTTATATGTAAGCAACCTGGAACGTTCAGCTGCATTTTACAAAAACGTTTTACAGCTGGAAGTGTGCCACAAAGATGAAAAGCGCAATGTTATATTTTTTTGGATAGGTGCACCACGGAAATCTATGCTTGGGCTCTGGCAAAAGCCAAAAAGTGAAGTGCAGTCCCGCCATTTTGCATTTGAATGTGAACCAGCATGGATTTTAAACAATGCTGTAAGTTTTCTCCAACGGCATCATCTTCCCTGCTACAATTTTTTAAATGACGGAAGTGAAGAGCCAATGGTTTTTGCCTGGATGCCCGCCGTGTCAATTTATTTTAATGATCCGGATGGGCATGTGCTCGAATTTATTGGGATACTCAAAGATGATCCAATACCCGAAGCGGGTGTTGTGTCATACAAGGAATGGATCAATATTTCTGCGGGACATTGAACAGCGTTTACTTTGTTTTTGATGAAAGAGGCCGGGTTTCTACCTGGCCTTTTTATTAAACTGGATTATTTTTTTCTGCTGCGGTTCTCTTCAAATTTGACTTCTAAATTGTAATGTATGAAACAAGTGCTGGCAATTGCTGCAAGTAATAAGAAGATGTCAATAAATAAGATGCTGCTGCTTTTTGCAGCAGGTAAACTTCAGCGGGTACGGGTAAACGTACTGTCGCTTTCCGAAATTCAACTACCTCTTTATAATGAGGAAATAGAACAGGAAACCGGCATTCCTGACACTGCACAAGCTATTTATCGCAGCATTAAACAAGCAGATGGTTTTATTATAGCTTGTCCTGAGCACAACGGTTTGCCGCCTGTAAGTTTTAAAAACCTTTTTGATTGGCTCTCTCGTATTGATCAACTCGTATTTCAGTATAAACCAGTGCTGTTATTGAGTGCTTCACCAGGTATGAAAGGAGGCGCCAGCAATCTTATGTTGCTTGAGACGTTGCTTCCGAGGTGGGGTGGGGAACCTGCAGGCTTATTTTCATTAGGAGATTTTTACAACAACTTTAATACTGCTGATCTTAAAATAAATGATTCATCACTTGATGCAAAACTGACAACTGAAGTAAACATGTTTAATAAAACTGTATTGCAAAACCAAGGGACGGTGCTGGTACCTGCAATGGAAAGCAAGCGAATCTAATCCAATCTAAACAAATTAAATTTCATTGAGGATCTTAAAGTACCACGGTGCGATTTATTTTTTAGTTATTAAGCATTCAGATTTTGGCCTGGTTTGAATACGAGTAAAAACATCAAACACATAAATGCCGTTCAATGCAGTTCATCGCAACCTTGTTTTCTTCTTGTATCCGTAATGCCCATGATCTTCCATTGCAAACCTCTTTTTATAAGTGAGAATACATTTACACCACAATGTGAAAACTGTCCATTAAAATAAAATTTATAAGGCGTCCAGGCGATGGCCATCACTCCGTCTATTTTTATATCATAGCTTAATAATTTTTCATCCAGGTTTTGGCCTTTCATTTTTGTTACCTGTAGTAAAAATTCCTCTACGCTTTCTTTCTCAAGCAAGGTGCTGCCATCTTTTTTCTGCATGATAGAATATAAAAAGCAGGAAGAATCAGTGGTTGTTTTGATCAGGTTGCTGTCGTTGCTATGAAGCCCGGTAAAAAAAGTTTGAACCGCACTTTTTATTAGCACCGTGTCATGCTGGCCATAGAGGCTGTTGGTTAATATAAGCAACGCAATGGGCATCCATTTTTTCATGATTTGATCGTGTTTGTGCTAAAATTCAGCACTTTTTTTCATCGGCCAGTATTTTTTTTATCGGCGGTAAGCATTGATAATGCTGCTGTTTAGGCAAACAAGCCGTACAATTTCAAGTTTTTTTTGGCAGTTAGGTATCAAGACTATTATTTTGCACCCGGAGAGCTGGCAGAGTGGTCGAACGCGGCGGTCTTGAAAACCGTTGACTGTAACAGGTCCGGGGGTTCGAATCCCTCGCTCTCCGCTGAGTTCCCTGGTTGAAAAACCGGGGAATTTTTCGTTTATGCCTTTTTATACTTATTAAATAGGTTGAAGGAAATAAAAAGGAAGTAAATCCCGCTAATGCCCTTCCCTGTTTCCGTTAAGGCTATAATAAAAAAACAACCGGTATGTATCGTTTTGATTGTAGCTGTTGCCATTGCTTTTTTGCTGAAACACATTCATGTAGCCTGCATCAAAACTCAGGCTATTGCTTATTTTTTGTTTGATACCGATAAAAAGCCTGTTCTGGTCAAATGTATTAAGCACTACATCCTTTCCAAACTGCAGTAGTATTTCATCAGCTATCACTAATTGTGGCAGGCGGGAATTTTTAAATACGGGTATACTAAGGTTCAACAAATACCTTACCCGGTTGCTGAATTTATTTTTCCCGGTGTGTTGGTCATTCAAAATGATGGGTTGCCAGCGCTGCTCATTGCGCAACCGCTGCAGTATTTTTAGTTTTTTGTAACTGGTTACTAATTGCACTTGCTGAAAGATGCGGTGCTCATCTGCACGGGTGTTTCCCCCCGCAAGGGCAGGAGCCGCCAGCAGGTTGCCATATCCTGCAGCAACCGATAGGTCTGAATTTAATTGGTAACCCAGGCCAATCCTGCCAAACAAAAATGAGTTGGATGCAAAAAAATCGTTTTCCCGCAGGTGAACGTCGGCCATCACAAACCACTGCCTGGTTATAAAGAGGTTGCTGTTGATGCTGATCCAGGTGTGGGTATTGTGGGTAACATCTTTTTGAGCCTGGGCAAATAAGCTTGCCGGGTTAATTTGTAAAAGCAACAACAGGATGATAATTTTTTTCATCTTTTAAAGCGGTCAGCTAAAGAATAAGATCAGTATTTGTGCCGCCACGATCCGTAAGATCATGGTAATGGGGTATACGGTAGCGTAAGTAATTGAAGGAATATCACTGCCAGCAAGTTTGGTGGCAAAAGCAAGAGCAGGCGGATCGGTGGAAGCGCCAGCCAGCAAGCCACAAATTTCAAAATATGTTTTCCTGAAAAATTTCCTGGCGATAAGACCGGCGATGAGCAGGGGAATTACTGTAATGGCAATGCCCATGATGATCCAGTAAAATCCTTTACCATCTGCAAAAGCCACAGACAGGTTTTTACCGCTGCTCAAACCTACCGCTGCCAAAAACAAGGTGATACCCAGTTCCCTGATCATAAGATTAGCGCTGTTGGTGGTGTAATTGTTAAGATAAAACACATTGCCAAAACGACTGAGTAATAAGGCCACGATCAATGGACCACCCGCCATGCCGATCTTTACTGCCACCGGCATGCCCGGAAAATGGAAGGGTATACTTCCTAGTATCACTCCCAGCACAATGCCAATGAAAATGGGAGCCAGGTCGGGTGCATCTAATTTTTTAAGCGAATTGCCCAAGGCATCCGAAACGATTTGTACGCCGGCTTCAGTACCCACCACTTTGATACTGTCGCCCAGTTGCAGAAAAATATCTCCATGCGGCACCATCTCAATACCTGCACGGTTCAGCCTTGTCATGGTAAAATTTTGCTGGTTCAAAACGGGCAGGTCACCCAGCCGTTTGTGTGTCACGGATTTTTTTGTAACAATAATAGTTCTTGCAATCAGGTCGCTGTCTTCTATATCTTTTAAATTTATTTCACTGTAAGAACCAACGATCAGTTTGAGCTGTTCAGATTCTTTTTTAGAAGCAACGATCAGCAATACATCATGTTCTGCCAGGATAGTATGTGGTGTAGGGGTAATGATCTGTCCCTGGTGCAGCATCCTTGATACAATGATCTTTTCTTTCAGCATTTCAAACAGCTTTATCAGTGGCTGCCCGATGAGCATGGTATTCTCCAGGTTGTAGTGATGCGAAACGGGCTTGTTCGACCGCAATGCATTTAACCGGCGGTGCAGTTCCTGCTGTTCGGGGATATTGATCCGCCATATTTTTTTCAACAGCAGCAGGGAGGCGATGATCCCAAACACTCCAAAAGGGTAGGCCACGGCGTAAGCCAGTGTAATAAGTGTTTTGTCGGTGCCGGTAATATTCAGGTCGCTTACGGCAGCCTGTGCAGCCGCCAGACCCGGGGTGTTGGTAACGGCACCACTCATGATGCCTGCCATGATGGTAATATGATTGCCGCTTATGTAAAACAGGATAACGGTAATGAGTACACCAGATGATACGGTGATCACCGCCAGCAGGTTATTGTTGAGCGCATACTTTTTCAGGCTCGCAAAAAAACCGGGACCAACCTGCAGGCCAATAGAGTACACAAAGAGCACAAGGCCGAATTCCTTTAAAAAGTGTTCTGTTTTTTCATCCACGGTAATACCAAGATAGGAAAGGAACATTCCGGTAAATAAAACCCAGGTAACGCCAAGGGATATCCCAGCGATTTTTAACCTGCCCAGCCAGATGCCCACAGAAATAACCAAACCAAAAAGCAAAACAGTCTGCGCTATCGAATGGCTGGTAAAAAGCTGGGTGAACCAATTGTTCATAAAATAATTTTAAAACGAAAACAGGCAACAGGAACACCTGTTGCCTGTTTCATTATGACACGATAACAAAATAGAAGCAAGCGATCGTTTGGTTTTTCATATTAATGCACTTCAGGCTGCAGCCCCCATTTTTCGGGAGAACGCCATAGAGAAGATAGTAACAATTCCCTCATAAAGAAAAATTCTTTGGGCATTTTATCATACATCTTCTCAAACAATTCTTCATGAGACAGGAGTTCTTTTTTTCCTGGTTCTCTTTCCACCGTCATGAGTTTGTCGAAATCTGCCCGGGTAAAATTTTCCAGTCCACGCCAGTCAAGGTCTTCATACCTTGGCATCCAGCCGATGGGAGATTCAACAGAGGAAGCTTTTCCTCTTAAACGCTGTACGATCCAGATCAGTACACGGATATTTTCACCAAAGCCCGGCCACAGGAATTTTCCATTTTCATCTTTAGAAAACCAGTTCACGCCAAATATCCTGGGTGCATTGGGCAGGTTGCGGCCAAACTGCAGCCAGTGGTTCACATAGTCTCCAATATGGTAGCCCATAAATGGCAGCATTGCAAATGGATCTCTTCTTACTTTACCAATTTCACCAAATGCTGCGGCTGTCATTTCGCTGCCCATGGTAGTAGCAAGGTACACACCAAAATTCCAGTTGAAAGATTGGTATACTAACGGAACTCCGGTGCTTCTTCTTCCACCAAAAATAAATCCATCTATCTGCACTCCTTTAGGGTCATTCCATTTTTCATCGATTGCGGGGTTTTGTTCAGCAGGAGCAGTAAACCTGGAGTTAGCATGTGCAGCAGGTTTACCACTTGCCGGATCCCAGGGCTGGCCATGCCAGTCGGTCAATCCTGCTGGTGCTTCAGGAGTAAGTCCTTCCCACCATACATCTTTGTCGGCAGTAATGGCCACATTAGTAAAAATGGTATTGGCCTTAATGCTTTCCATCGCATTAGGATTGGTTTTATAATTGGTGCCAGGTGCCACGCCGAAGTAGCCGGCTTCAGGATTGATGGCCATCAGGTTTCCTTCTTTGCCCTTGTGTATCCAGGCAATGTCATCACCAATGGTCGTTACTTTCCAGCCTTCAAATTCTTTAGGCGGAATCAGCATGGCAAAATTCGTTTTGCCGCAGGCACTTGGGAAAGCTGCTGCGATATAGTTTTTTTGTTTATCAGGAGATTCAACACCCATGATCAGCATGTGTTCTGCCAGCCAGCCTTCTTCACGGCCCATTACAGAAGCAATACGCAGTGCAAAACATTTTTTACCCATCAGTGCATTGCCGCCGTAGCCACTGCCATAAGAGATAATGGATCTTTCTTCGGGGAAATGGGAGATGTATTTAACCTCGGGGTTGCAGGGCCATGTACTTTCGGCTTTCCCGTTTTGCACAGGAGCTCCAACCGTATGCAGGCATTTTACAAAGGCTTTTTTCGGAATATAGGGCAATACATTTTCGCCCATCCTTGTCATAATACGCATATTCACTACAACGTATTCTGAGTCGGTTATTTCTATACCATATCTTGAATAGGGAGAACCAAGCGGACCCATACAAAAGGGGATCACATACATAGTTCTTCCTTTCATACAGCCTTCCAGGTGCCTGTTAAGTTCTTTTTTCATTTCAGAAGGTTCCATCCAGTTGTTGGTGGGGCCGGCGTCTTCTTTGCGGCGGCTGCAGATGAAAGTTTTGTCTTCCACCCTTGCTACATCGCTGGGGTCACTAAAGCAGGCAAAGCTGTTGGGTCTTTTTTCAGGATTCAGCTGGATAAAAGTGCCTTTCTTCACTAAATACTGGCAAAGGCCATCATATTCTTTTTGTGAACCGTCAACCCAGTGAATTGATTTTGGCTCACATAAGGCTGCTACTTCATCTACCCACCTTACAGCTTCGTCTTTTATGGGGGTATTTTCCAGGATGTAAGTATTAGTTTGTTGTATCATTTTTTTTTAGATTTTAAATTTGCTGATGGCACAAAACTAATGGGTAAGGGATTGCAGGCGGCTGCGTTTTGTCATAATTCTACATGATATTTATTGGTAGAAAGATGGGTTACCTGTTGGTCAGTATAAGACTGGTTTTGGCGCCGCGGTATTAATTTTTACAAGACTCAGGTGTTTTATAGTATACTTTCATACGTTAGTGATCTGCAGGTTTACATCAGTTAATTAATTAATTGGAACCTGGGGTTTCATTCAAATAAAATGCTGTAACCGTTTTTATGAACTTACATTTTTTCAAACATCAGTTCTTTCATTTCATTTACTTCGGCTTTTGTAAAACCGTGTGCACGTATTTCTCCATGACCTGTTGAATGGATGATGATGGTTGAATATCCTATTAACGGTGTATCCACATCTACTTTGGCGATCCTTGTAAAGGGCACCATTTCTTCGTTGCCGCCAAACAGGCCGGGATGTTTGATCGTAACGCCTTTATTGTCGATGATAATTTTTATCGGGAAAGTTTTATTGCCTTCTGATAAACGGGAAGCAGTGAATGTTTTCATTTTTTATGTTGTCAGTTACAGGTTGTATTGTCAGAAGGTTGTATGTTATGGCAAATGATAGTCAATAACTAATTGGTGAGGTTGTCTCCATCAGACGGCAACAGGTCGTCTCGTGTTGTTGCCGCCTGGTTCAGTCCCGGTGTTTGCGACGCAGTATTTTTTTTGCTGCTGGTCATATTGTTTTTTACCGGTAAATCTTTTTTTATAGCTATATCCTTTTTCGGTTCGGCTGTTGATTTTCTTTCTGTTGTATTCTTTTTCATAGTCATCAAAGTGATAGTGTTAGAAGCCCCTGTACGCACAGCCCGTGCTGTAACGGAACATTTTAAGTAGATAGTAATGTATAATGCAAAATCAAGCCAGTATTTTTTCAGGTTCAAACCCAAACGTTTTCAAGGATGGATGTGTATTCTTTTCTACAATGGAGGGTTTTGGGTTTGCTTATTTACAGTAGTATTTATTGGGCGTTGTCCATTTACAAGCCGGCACATAACCATGTGCATCTATCCGGTGAATAAAAGACATTGGTAATATTGCAGAATTCAACAATTAACAAACACTTCTCTTATCTTTATGAGAGTTCCGCTAATACCATAGCTGTAACACAATTTAATAATTCTCCTTAATACCTATTATATGAAGTACTTTTACTCCTCTTTACTGCTTCTTTTTGTTGTTCATTCATCAGCTCAAACACCCACGCTGCTAAAAGATATTCATCGCTATTCCAACAATGGCTCCATTAATACTTCTAATGCCATTCCCAATGCCAATTACCTCACGGTGAGCGGCATCACTTATTTTACTGCGGACGACAGTTACCGTGGAGTTGAATTATGGAAAACAGATGGCACCAGGGAAGGCACTGTACTGGTAAAAGACATCAATCCCTTCGGCTCATCCTGGCCACAAAACTTCACTAACGTAAACGACACCTTGTTTTTTTCTGTTTATTCTTCCAGTTTTTCGGCCGGTTACGAATTATGGAAATCGGATGGCACAGAAACCGGCACCGTGAGGATAAAAGGTGGTTTTACTGCCGCTGTTCCGGACTATTTTGTAAATAATAACGGGGTTTTGTATTTCGCCAGCGGCACCAATGATACAGGAAGTGAAATATGGAAATCTGATGGTACAGAAGCAGGTACGGTATTAATAAAAGATATTAATCCTGGCAGCACGGGCTCTAATCCCGGGGATCTTACCAATGTAAACGGTACCATTTTTTTCAGGGCAGGTGAAAATGGCCCATACGGTGCTGAGTTGTGGAAAACAGATGGTACGGCAGAAGGCACTGTAATGGTAAAAGATCTGAATCCAGGAAGCGCACCTTCACGTCCTTATTACTTATTTAATTTTAATAACACCCTTTTTTTTACACCTTATAATGTGTCTGTTGCACAGGGAGAGCTTTGGAAAAGTGATGGAACTGAGAGCGGCACTGTACTGGTAAAAGACATTGATCCGCTGCAGACATCTTATCCAACCTATTTTACTGTCGTGGGGCAGGAGCTGTTTTTTTCTGCTTCTGTAAACTCCAGATCGCAATTATGGAAAACGGATGGTACCACAGCAGGTACCGTACTGGTAAAAGATGTAAGCGCCAGTAGACTTGCGGGCGTGGATGGCACGCTGTTCTTTAGGGGAAATGACGGGATCAATGGTGGAGAACTTTGGAAAAGCGATGGAACAGCAGCTGGTACCGTACTGGTAAAAGACCTGGTGCCTGGTGTTGCTGGAGGAAACCCAAATTTCCTGGCGGGCATGAACGGCCATGTTTATTTTGCTACCGGTTCAAGCGACTGGGCCTTTTGGAAAAGCGATGGAACAGAGGCAGGAACCGTAAAACTGGATATTGGTGCAAGGGATTCAACCTATCCTTATACAATAAATAACATATACGCTGCCGATAGTCTGGTTTATTTTGTAAATGATGGGTACCTGGCAGGTGTGCCCATCAGCGGCACTGGTGCTGAACCGTGGAGGAGCGATGGTACCGATGCCGGCACTTTTATGTTGAAAGATATTGATACCACTAACCCCGGCTCCTGGTTTAACAGTTATTACCTGGCTGATACAGTACTCTACTTTGGAGCGGATACCGGGCGGTATGGCGGAGGGTTATGGAAAACAAACGGCACTTTTGAAGGCACCCGCTTGCTGAAAAATTTGGGTGGGCTTGGCGAAAACGGTGTCCGTTCATTTCTCAAAATAGGAAGTACAGTATATTTTTCAGCGAATAATTGGAATAATACCAGTGGCCACGAATTGTGGAAGACCGATGGCACGGAAGCCGGTACGGTGATGATAAAAGATATCAGTCCGGGTTCGTCCGGTTCCTTCCCCGATTACTTTATCAATTTGAATGGCACTTTGTATTTTACCGCCCGGTCCGCAGCCGCTGGCCAGGAACTCTGGAAGAGCGATGGCACAGAAGCCGGCACGGTGATGGTGAAAGATATATTGCCAGGTACGGAGTCATCCGCTCCCGTATTGCTTACTAACGTTAATGGGACTATTTTTTTTAAAGCTTCGGGCGCCTCCTATAATTATGAGCTTTGGAAAACAGATGGTACTGCTGCCGGTACCGTATTGGTAAAAGATATATACCCGGGTGTAACCTCTTCCAATCCGCAAAACCTGGTTAAGCTGCATGATCTGTTACTTTTTAGTGCCAATGATGGCGTAAACGGCGAAGAACTCTGGCGGAGTGATGGCACTGAGGCCGGTACTTATATTTTTAAAGAATCTATACCGGGCGCATCCAGCTCCACACCCCGGTCACTAACAGTTATTGATAACACCCTTTATTATTTTGCCAATGCACCCGGTATGGGCCAGGAATTATTTAAGACCGATGGTACCCTGGCTGGTACGGTGCTGGTAAAAGATATCAACCCGGGTAGTGGCGGATCTCTCCCAAAAAACTTTACCGATGTAAACGGCACGATATTTTTTACGGCATCCGGCAGCAATAGCAATGCTGAACTTTGGAAAACTGATGGCACTGCTGCAGGTACGGTGCTGGTAAAAGATATACTTCCCGGCAATACCGGCAGCGCACCTGAAATGCTGACCAACGTAAATGGTGTTTTATATTTCAGGGCCACAGATTCCATTCATGGTGTAGAACTTTGGAGAAGTGACGGCACAGCTGAAGGCACTGTCATGACAAAAGACATCTTTCCAGGACCTGGCAATGCCAACCCGGTTGCTATATCTCCCATTGCTGATAAAGTGCTGTTTTATGCCGATGACAAAGTGCATGGCCAGGAATTATGGAGTGCCGATGTAACGCCAACGGCTACCGGTTTTACCTGG